>QFCE01001603.1_pt1 | contig 329986 bp, 331 predicted proteins | sample 5346091 | NCBI WGS metagenome assembly QFCE01 (sample SAMN09062252, study PRJNA434731) | Human gut metagenome, whole genome shotgun sequencing project. | isolation source: stool timepoint A chromium assembly | host: Homo sapiens | collected 2015
TTCCCTGCTTTTTCTACTATAGCATCAAACTTCTCGCTCTTTTTCAAGCTATTTGTAAGCTTTATTACCACCATTTGTATGTTTTGGAATAATTAATCAACAATTCTGATTACATGTTTTATCTTTTACGCAAAATATGTTCCTTTCTGATGCGCTTGTCCAATAAATCATATGGCTAGTTGTTCGTCGAGACTTTTGCGATACACTTTCCTTTCACATAGAACTCAATTTTTTCACCGAACAATCCTTTTTTCAATCTCGTACTCTCAATTTCACTGATGTCAAATTTTTTCACGATCAGTCCGCGTCTGCGTGTCACTCTTGTTCCATTTACTGAAAATCTGTCAGTTATAAGGTCTATGAAAATAATCAAGGAAATTACCGCCAATGCAAGCATCGGACGGAAGAATATTATGCTTGTCTCATTCTGCTCGATCATTACCCACACCATCCAGCAGAAAAAGCCTGCAGACATTGCGGAAACAGCTTTATAAACGCCCCTTGTTTTTAATGTAAATTTATCAATAGTCATTCCCGCTTTGTCGCATGGAATTTTCTTAGCTTGCAGCATTCCTGCTAATATTGCGCCATCTGACAGATTATTATCAATCCTGAACAGCTTTTTCTTCCCGGAATAAAATTCATACCCACCATCTAATCTTTCCGTTATTCTTGTAATATCTGCAAATGTGTAATAATGCTTTATGCCTATGTAACTACGATAGATGATTTTTTCGCCTTTTACCCAGATTTTCCAGACGTGAATACCTAAGACGGCAAAAATATATATCCCGATAAACACCCCATATAAAATGCAAATCACTACATCTATTTGATTAGGATCATTAATACATACATAGATAAATGCGCCTCCTATGAAAAACAAACCTACATACATTATGAAAGCCAACGCAAACGGATACCCTATTTCCAAATTCTCAAATAAACTTTTGGGATTGTTTTCGTTATCCGAATTATAAAACTCTGGATGTTTTTTCTCATTATACACATTCAGATAATGAATCACTACCGCTGCTGCCACCCACGGAGCTATTACTTTTATTAACGTTACAAGAAATGCTAACATGTTTTTCTCCTCCAGATTCTTATGTAAATGCACATATAAATTGATTTACATGTCCATCAATATCCACGGCATCCTTAAGATTACCAATATTATATTGCAATCACATTTTTGAAATATTGTAACTGTTCTTTACAATTTTCTTTTTACATCTTTCCAAAAAAATTTCTTTTACCCAATCCATACCATTTTTCGTATAACCACCAACCAAAACCTTAAGACAATTTGTACAGCTATATGCTGTATTACAATTTATAATCGAGCAGCTCTCATGATCCTTTGATACAAAATGATACCATTCTCCATCTAAATATTTTACCAACTGATTTCCCAAAAAAGCTGCCATCTCCACAAGTTCCCATTTTGACTGTTCATAACTTTGCTTTTTCAAAACTGCTACTCTTTCTTCAATTACTTCAAACCAGTTATTTATATTTTTTTCATCAAAACCTGTCGCTTTGATTCCTGTTTTTTTTATGAATTTTTCGCATAATTCGTCATGATTAAAATATAATTCATGATACATTTCTGCTGTATCCGTTTCTTCCTCTCCCTTGCTTAATTGAACTAATATTCTCATACCCTTTTTCATGAGGACGTCCTTCATATCATTCAGAACTTCAATCAGCTCGTCCTCTGTATCGTATTTCCAATATCCCCGCATCTCACTGTTAGTAGTTATGTCCTCTATCATGCCAGCCTGTATAACGTTGGTTCCCATTTCACTGGCATACGCTGAGTTTTTCACATCTGTATACAGTTCAAAGGTTATCATCCTCTGGTCAAAACGATATGGATAGATAGAGATTGTCTGAATTACTCCTTTGAATTTACGTTCATATTTCCAACTGTCATTTTGATATCCCTTATATTCAAACTTAAATTTTTCTATTTCCTCTCCTATGTATTTTCTGACCAGTTTTCCACTATTTGTTTTATTGTCCATATCCTTTCCTTCCTAAAGCTATTTATATTGACATTTGCCTTTCTTTTCTTCCATTGTTTCTCTTATGCTGCTATACACATTACTGCCTGCTCCAACCAGTCCTGCTTCAATAACATTTTCTGTTTCTTTATTCAAAGCTATTTTCATCCAATAATAAGCATCGAAAGTAATTGCCGTATGCGAAACAAAATTTAGCCCTTTAGAGACGCCCCCTAATACTAATGAATCCTGTGTTATCGTCCAAAGCGATCTATCTTTCCCTCCGTCAACTTTTTCTAAAGATTCTCCGACCGCTGTACCAATTGCACCACCATCAAATCCAAACAGAGGATTAACTTCTCCAGTTCTCAATCGTGTTCCTACCCCGAAAAAATGAATACACTTCCCAAAGCCGACTCTTGCATCTGCTTGAAATTCTACCATATATTTGCCATTTTCACTACCTATTTTCGCCAGCATTTTCCATGACTGGCATACGGTACTCCGTACCGTTTTTTAACATTCCATAAATGATACTGATTAATCGTCTGGAAATACAAATCAGTGCCTGTTGGCTGGTTTTTCCCTCTGCCTTACGCTTCTCGTAGCAGGCTCGCACTACTGGATTTCTTGGTGTGCCTTTTGAGGATAGCTGCACCATCTTGATTGCAAGAATCTTAACTGCTGTAATGACATTTACACCGGGAATAGTTTCCTGCATAGGTTCCTACTGCATATCCTTCACAGTTCAACCAGATTCCTTCGCATTTATGTGTCTCTAATCACTCTGCTTATCTTAAATATTTTTTTTGAATTATTTGTCTTTTATATACATCTATTTCAAAAATAATCCCAAGTTCATAATGCGTAATTAAAATACTATCTAATTTTTTTTCTATTTCATCATATCCCCTTGGGATTTTTGCCTGAACTATATCGTTTATTTTCCATATTTCTTTTCCATAATAATCATATGCTATTATATTATTAGGTACTTCCCTTTTTTCCCGTAGTAATATAACAAAAAAATCTTTATATTCTACTATTTGCCTAATAGCAATATCAAATTTAATTATTTCACCATTTGTCTCTATCGATCTGTTATCTAATTGTTTCATTATAATGTTTTCCTTTCTACTATTTTAAATCATGTATATCTGCAAACCAATCATCATCTAGTAATACCTCTTTAATCGCATATTGTGCATCCCCTCCCAATGTTCCCCATGCCTCCTGCGGACCAACTATACTAATCTCTAGTGGTACATCACTTGGAATTTTAGGATATGCTCCTCTTGCAACTATTTCTATAGTCAAAAATCTTCAATAAGCTTACCATTTTTAGACCAATTTTTGTGTCTGTAATACCACCTTATGAAATTGTCATTGGATAAAGAAAATGCATTGTCTCCGCAACACAAAGTGCCATGAAAACAATGCGTTCTAAGTCTTTGTTAAAACAATATTCCGTTTCTATTTCAGATATTCTTATATGCCCCCAGATAGCAAAATTCACCCTAACGCCTTCAAATTAAGTTTTACAAATTACATCAACTTCTTCAATTACTTAAAGACCGTGGTTTATTTTTAGGCAATGGGTGTCTTTATACAGAGACATAATTAAGATTATAACCAGCCATGTGCTTGTAAATATTTATCTGGAATACGCAATTCTAACTCTTTTTGTAATTCCATAAAAAAAACATCAAAATCTGCTTCATCCCACCATTCTTGCGAATTATTCAATGCAATCAATTTTTCACCAAATATAATATTGCATCCAAATCTTCCCTTGTCATAGTTTAATCTTATAACAAAGTAATTATATGCTTCAAAATCTATACTGAATGCTCTATGATTAACATCATCATTTACATTAAAAATACAAAATTTATCCACTTTGTCTCCCATTTTTTCCCTTGCAATTGTATTAAATTGAATTGCCATCTGACTTGTATCACTTAATTGCATACCAATATCCTCCCATTTCTATCAAATCCCTATATCCATGATTATGTTGTAAATAACTCCACTCATCCCCCAATGCAGTCCCACTCCAATCTAATGGATTTTGCGAAAACCTTATCGTTTTCCCTTGCATAACTGCGTCATCTAAAGCTCTGGTGTTAAATAAATTAAACATTTCCTTATCTGATAATCCATATGCTTGTGTTATATCATTCCACTGAGTACCTAAGCTAAAATATGTATCACCAGTCAGTTCAGCTCTTGCAATATATGAACCCGATTCAATCCTTCTCTGCTTCCATTCTCCAGAAAATCCAGATACTTTTTTAAAAGGAACAATAATATTAAGAATGTTCTTTCTCTAAACTTATTACTAATATTAATATAATAGCTATTATCAAAATCAAACAGTATAGGTGCCTTCGGCGAGAGTCAATATAGTCAGCATAAAGACTGCAATAATTTTAGCTTTGTGGGAATCCTTATGCGGATACATAACTAAATTATATATCTTCACTTTTTGCCTTTGAAGATATATCTGCCAAAAAATTCCACCATTCATAAACGTTATCAAATTCTTCAATATTCAAATTTCCTAAATATCTTGGATTACACATTGCTATTAGACGTTTTTTTGCATTTTCTGAATCCGCTTTCGTAATATCATGCATAATCTCTTCTACTCTTTTTGAATCATCTTCATATCCATTTTTTTTAAGATAATTACATAATAATTCTAATTCCTTTTTCATAGGCTATCTCCTTATTGCATTACTATATTTTCCGCCATCAGTAACAACTTGCCACGCACCACCTGTTCTTGGAATTCCATCATTTGCTATCAATAGTGTTTATACCACTCTCCAGCACATCACCTGCATTCCCTAAATCCCATACATCCTCATATCCAACTTTCCGGGATACCAGCAATGCATCTGCCTTTTACCCCGTGCAGCCATGCTGCTGCCTCATCTGCATGCTTTGCCAGCACACCGGCACCATCTGTACTTCTCGCCACCACACTGACTTTATCTGCATTTTTGAACAGTGTTCCTATTTCGTCCAAATATTTTAATGCACCGATCACCGGTATTACCCTGATAAGATCAAGCGCAAGCATGGCACATACAGTCTCAAATTTTTTCCCGTATTCTCCAAGCAGGCTGCAGTACCCTTCTATCTGTGCCGCGTAGTTTGCATCCACTTTCCCTGCTTTTTCTACTATAACATCCAACTTCTTTGTTGTCACATCATGTTTATCAAACATATGTAAATGGTAACTGTTAATATCATTGATATAATCTCCAATTTCCAGTTCTTCCAAAAAAAATCTTCTACAAAGTCAAATACTTTCCACTGCTCTTGCCAGAATGTAAAACAGGATACTAATTACCTCAAAGCCACAATGCTTGAAAATGAACCGAATGCAGAATATGAAAAACTTGGTTTATCTGATGAACAGCGAAATGTCATAATGCAGTTGATAGATGCTATCCACGCATAGGAAGCTGCTTATACAGTTGTTGCTTTCCGAATGAGTATGCAATGCTGTTTTTCCTTACTGTTGCAGTTACCCGACTTATAAAAACGGGCAAAAAATCAGCGGTATTTCGAAACTTTTTAGGTCTTGGAATACCGCTGATACTGTGTTTTAATTTAGTTATGAAATCTTTTTCCCCCTTATACCCCCTAATGAATGCCATTGTAACATGTAGATTTTAGATCGACAAGGGGAATGTTACGAAATTGTTACATTTTAGTTTATATCATTTTCTAACTTCTGTTTTATATATCTTGCTTATATATTATTTTCTGTTCCATACATAATCTATAAAACCATCAAAATCTTCTGCAATGACTTTTACTTCCTCATCGTCCATTCCAATAAAAGGAACTTCGATATATTTACCGCTTATATCTATGCCATATGCCATATCTCCACCATCGGAACCAATGAGTATTATATTGTTCAAAAATGCTTGTGTTTCATAGTCATCATTCAATTCTTCAATCTCATTTTTCTCCCAAAGCAAGAGATAGTTGTTTTCTCCAACCATTCCTTCTCCACATACCGTATGATTCAAATACTCTTCAAAGTTCACATACTTTTCGCCTAACAAGCATTCTTGACAATCTGAGATATTAAATTCTTTTAACTTTTCCAGTGTTTCTTTTTTCATTAAATCACCCGCATTCCTTAAATCCCATACATCCTCATATCCAACTTTCTGGGATACCAGCAATGCATCTGCCTTTTCCACTCCTGCCAGCTCGGCACTTGTCAATCCTTCTCTGCTTCCATTCTCCAGAAAATCCAAATATCTTTTTGCATCCTCCGGTGACATCATATCGGCAAATGATTCGTATATTGTCCCGCTTTCCTTTAACAGCTTTTCTCCGGATGCCACTGCTTCGGCTGTCTCATCCGAATACCTGAACACTTTTACCCCGATAAGATCAAGCGCGAGCATGGCACATACAGTCTCAAATTTTTTCCCGTATTCTCCAAGCAGGCTGCAGTATCCTTCTATCTGTGCCGCATAGTTTGCATCCACTTTCCCTGCTTTTTCTACTATAACATCCAACTTCTTTGTTGTCACATCATGTTTGCCAAACATATGTAAATGGTAACTGTTAATGTCATTGATATAATCTCCGATTTCCAGTTCTTCCATAAAAAAATCTTCTACAAAGTCAAATACTTTCCACTGCTCTTCTTCATCCACGTTCACACGGATGGTTTCATACAGTTCCCTCAGATCATCTCCCAGCTTGTTGACTTTCTCATTATGATGACAAAAAGGCAGTCTTCGGGCACAATATTCGCAAGAAGCAGACCGATATCAGCAGTCTGAAAAAGATTCTGAAAATTATCATAGAAAAAACGCATTGTCTTCACAGCAACAAGAGCCATTAAAACAATGCGTTTTAAGTCTTTGAAAAAACAATATTCAATTTTAAATATTCTTGTACTAAATCACAATCAACATAAATCTTAACGCAAAACTATAGTCAAAATTTCTATGCTGAAATCTGTAATGAATTAAAAAATAAATCGAAGTTATCACTAATTCTATATAAACAATCTTCCTCTGTAGATTGTTCTAATTCCAAACAATGATCCCATAAGAAAACTCCTTTCCAATCATCTTGCCATATCAAAAGAATCAATCCAGCATTTATTGAATTTCCAATAATAATTGTTTCTTCTGGCAATTCCTCTCCATATTCATTGTACCAACTATTTAAGCATAAACTTCTTACCTGATTAAAACCAAACAAAACATCTATTCCTATATTTTCCTTTAATTCATCGACCCAAAACATATGAATTTCATCAATAAACTGACCTCCATTCGTATCCAATAAAAATTCTTTATAGTCTTTAGGTAATTTCATTTTTACAGTTTCTTCATAGCATATTACCTCATCAACAATTATTCCATCAAATTTTTTAAACATATTCTTTCTCCTATTTCTTTTTTAAGTTTGATATTCCACCCCTATGTCTAAATCTATCGTGCAATATCGTTTCTACCTCTTGCAATGTCACTCCATCTTCATGATGATGCCATGTTCCATCTGCCTTTTCCACTCCTGCCAGCTCGGCACTTGTCAATCCTTCTCTGCTTCCATTCGCCAGAAAATCCAGATACTTTGCTGCATCATCTGGTGACATCATGCCTGCAAATGATGTTTATCTGATATTACAATAATAATTTTTCTTACAATACATAACTTCATATTTACTGGTAATTTCTTGTACTATCTTTTTAAATTCTATGTTATCCATAAAATCCCCTTTTAATATGTGTCTAAAACCGAGAGGAGTAACCTTTTCCAAAAACTGTTTCAATTTCTTCAAGATATCCTGCTAACTGTTTTGTTCCTTTCCTTGCCAGACAGCCATGATGCATTAATTAGATGATGTGCATAAAATCATTCCGAACTCTTACATCTACTCTCTAACTCTCCAATTGCTTCACTAATATCTAAATCCCCATATTTTTCTCCAATACTTTTTATTATATTTATATATTTTCGCTTTCCTGTAAAAGCCAAAATCGAAATAATATAATCTGATATTTCTTCATTAAAGTAATCGATATAATCTAAAATGCTGTCAATTTCTATTTTATCCGCAATATTCCGATAATTTGCAGCCGTAAAAACAGCATGATACATTGTTTCAAGTATTATATCATTTTTTTCATCTTTACTTTCTAATAATATTTGATTGCACAATTTTACAATTTCATCATCCGATATATTTCCATATTCAAATACATCGCTCATATCATCGTATTTCTTACAATTTTCATTCATAAATATTCTCCTTCTTTATTTAGGACTTTGAATAGGTATATGAGTACTATTAGCTAATTCTTCACTATAATATGGACTATCAATCTTAGTAATACCAGGCGGTTGAAATTCCATTGAAATAGGGGACAAATATTTTTTCCCTTGTTGAACACGAACAACCCATCCATTTGCGGCATTACTGCCCGCAGGTGCTGAAGCATCAATACCATGAATTCTTAATTGCTTCGCAACAACCATGATGGTTAATTAATAGACGTGTAGGAGTTGTAGGTTGTTGAATGTCCGAAAGTATATCCCTAATTAAAACTATTTAGTTGCATATCTTTTTATTTCACCTAAAAAATATTCACAAGCTTCAGTTTCTGTTTCAAATATTTTTAATCCACTCTTATTTCCTCGTTCACTATAATAAACCTGCCATTTATCCTCTTTTACGATACATAGTTTTTCATTAGGTAATCCACCCGTCATTATAGAATACAAATCATCCGATATTCCCAGTTGTAGTAGTTCACGTTCTAATTCTATTATTGTCATTACTTAATCCTCCTTAATATGCCTGCATCCAGTAATTCATCTACCGTATTAGGTAATAAATATTGTATCCCTCCACCTGATTCATCAAACCATGGTGCTATTTCACCAGCCTTCACATTGATTGGTTCAACAACTTCAAATACTTTCCACTGCTCTTCTTCAACCACGTTCACACGGATGGTTTCATACAGTTCCCTCAGATCATCTCCCAGCTTGTTGACTTTCTCATTATATCGTACTAGTCCATCCTCTGTCTTTCCTGCGCCTCTAACCATACTAATCCATTTTTCCTACTACAGCCTCACTACTCGGTAATTTCTCATATATTTGTCTCAATAAATCATCTGCATTCGATTGATTATATCCTAATGCACTTTCAACATTACTGCCAGAAATATTAATATCGTATAATTCATGCATATGAAATTAAGGCTCATAGTTACCATTGTGATCTTTTGGGATAGCTACATCCATATCTCCATAACTGGTGTGCATGTTTTTTCTGGAATGACCGTTTCTACTGTTATCGGTTTCTTTGATGCTGATATCATTATTTTTCAGATAGTTAGTATGCCTAACTCAACAAAGTTTTAGTGTCATTTATAACACCATGGATACTTAATTGCTTTTGGGCAACCATGATGGTTAATTAATAGATATGCATGGGTTGTAGTGATGCTATTAGATGTCTGAAAGTATAACCATAATTAAAATTATTCCATATTATATTTTTCTAAATCCTGTGCAAATATATTGTTTTCAATAAGAGCATTAACAACTTCACTCTTTTTCGATATTACTAATATTAATGAACCATCCCAAACCACAATTTCTGAAACTGCTAATGGATGTTGCAATGCTATTGGATTTTCCCAAAATCCTTTATATCCATCAGCATACGGATAATCATATTTTAATACTTCTTCAAGTCTTATTTCTTTAGGGAAAGCAGAGAAGACCCCCCATATCCATTGGAACTCCTCTTTAGCTAGTAAATCTAACAAGCTTCTTCCTTCAATCCAACAGTATTCATTATCCAAAATTTTTACTATCTCTTCGTCACTTGGATAACATTCAATATTTGTAATAAGCCAATTATAGTTGTCCACATCTCCAATAATATTGCAAATATCTTTTATAGAAATCTCATCATTTTTTATTATACAACCTTTCATCTCTTCTCCTTAATTTCTTTTTGGTTTTCCATTGTTATATTCCCATGTATGTTCATGTGGGACTTCTGGATGTTCTTTGGAATTTCCATGGTCACTCATATCAACATCTCTATATGCTTTACCCTCAGAATCATACCATCGAATAGTCTTTTTACCATTCTCCAGAAAATCTAAATATCTTTTTGCATCCTCCGGTGACATCATATCGGCAAATGATTCGTATATTGTCCCGCTTTCCTTTAACAGTTTTTCTCCGGATGCCACTGCTTCGGCTGTCTCATCCGAATACCTGAACACTTTTACCCCGTCTACTTTGGTATTATAAAAATTTTTCATGCCCCTGTTTGGTGTCATCGTAACATGTGTGCTTAGAATTATCATGGGAATTTCCACACTTTTGTTTCATTAAGAATTTAAGATAATTTACATCTCCACCCTTAATATTTTTTTTGCAACTATTGTACATTGTTCCAAATTTTCATCATAAACATCCGTTCCAAATGTTTCTACAAATATTTTATTTATTTCTTGCGCCAATGTACAAGCTTGTAAATTGCAATTAGAGCTAACAAATTCATTTATCTTTTTTATTTCATTAATATATTCATCTTTAGGAGCCATTGGGAAAAATCCAATAGGATCCCAATCATTTATAATTTGTGTTATCCTTTCCATTACTTCACCTACTTTCCAAATAATTTACTTATTATTTCTAACATACTACTGTCAAAGTCTTCACTACTCCATGCCCGTCTTTGATGCTGATATCATTATTTTCAGATAGTTACGCATCATTCATCATTTGTCTCATTGCTGCTTTTTGTGGGCTGTCTTTTCTTCTTGCTATAAAAATAACCTCAAAACTGATTAATTTTATCTTACATCAGTTTTGAGGTTTACACAAACTTTGGAACACTCCCGGGAAATATTACAAATTTGTTATATATCTTCATGTATTATAATGTAACATCTGCGCATCCGATATACTCCAATTTCTCATCAACATAATCAACACCTGTATACTCAAAATTATATAAAAGAACAATGCTATTATAATTTTGAATATTTTTATGCTCCAGCATTTTTTGAAATTGAGGTATGATTTCATAATCTCCTGAGAATCCCACTAAAAGCGACTCCACATCTGAACATCTTTCTGAAATCCAATCACTTTCTATTGCATCTAAATCATAGCTTTTAATTGCATAGCTTTCTTGAAAGTTTGAAGGAATATAATTGCCATCCTCGTCATACGATACCTTTATGTAATTCTTAAAATCATCAGCATTTTCATAAAATCCCAACCATAAAGATACTTTATTTTCTTTTACCATGATTCTTATCTCCATTCTACTTAATTTGCAGACCTTCTGGTAATGCTTCAACTCCACCTTTAAGTCTATAATTTGCCTAGTTATTTAATTTATTATTTTGTACTGAAATTTTACTTTTTTATATAATTTCTCTAATGCCTCTTCCTCATTCTCAAACGTCCATTCTGCCTTCATTCCTCTTTCATTATTTTGATAAACCTTCCATAATTTTTCATTATTATCAAAACCATATCCTATAACAAAATCTGCATCTGTAATTTGATTTAATACTATTTTCCACATGCCTATGTTATCTTTAAATGATAACATACTAGAAATTAATTCGTTTTTATCCACACTTAATTCTCCTTTAAGGCTGTATATATCCTGCACCGGATGATCAGTGCAAGAAAACCAATGAATGATTAATTAATAGACATGAAGCTTTCCTATTTCCAAGCCCGCTCCAAATCTTCCATACTGGTCATCCAAATCACATTTTAGCCAAAAGGAATCATATAATTCATCTACATTCATTGTTGGTCTCCTTTAATATCGTGGTTTCATTGTCATAGTTCCGGCATCCCACTTATAATTATCCAAGCCGATGCTCCTACCCCGAAAAATGAATACACTTCCCAAAGCCGACTGTTACATCTGCTTATCTTTAAATTAATCCCCATGGATACATCCCCTTCGACGACAGCTATTACGATTAATTTAAAGACTGAAAATTTTTGTAGTGGTTGTCCTTATGTGGAAACATAATTAAAATGATTGACACTCATTACAATAATAATTATCTGCATCTGTTACTAATTGCCAAAAAGTATCATCGGCACAAAGTTCATCATAATCTGAAACACCTCTAATAAGTCCCATCACAGCACCATTTGAATTTCTTATTGTTCTATTTTGAATAGCAATAATTAATTCATTTACATATTCCTTATACTGTTTCAAATATTCCATTGTAGCATTACTTTCTAAGCACATAGTATCAATATATGCATTTATAGCAGTCAACTTTCCTTCTAATATTTCATATTTATTCATATTTTCTTCTTTCTATGGCAATGATTTTGTATCCAAAACCCAGCCATCATCAAATACCTCCTTTTCATCAGCAGACAATTTTTGATATATATATATCTGCCCCTTCTCCACTCAATAAATCTTCTCTATCTTGACTATCATATGCTTGTGCAAAAAAACTTCCGCAGGGATATTTTCCCATATCCGGATCCCTTTTATACAAATAATATATTTCTATATCAAATCTGTCTATTGCAATCATAATTGCAAATTCATCTCCAATCATAGCTGTTTTTAACGGAGATATTTTTACACACACCAAATTATATTCCTTACATATTTTGTTCATATACATTGGTATATGATCATTAATATTTGTCCATAAATTATCCATGTTTTTTCTCCCTACTTAACCATTGTTTTAGTAACAGTATCAAAATAATATCCATACTTCTTCAAATATGCATACTCTCTACCAAAACCAGTAAGTTCTGTTTTTCCTGTAAACATATTTACATGGGTCAAATTATCCCACGTAGGTTCTGTAGCTATTTTAAATATATCTTTTTTTTCAATGGCACTATCTAGCAGATATTGGAGTTCTCTAGAATAAAATTGCTCTTTACCTAAATATTCTTCTGGATTATGCGATAAGTATATTTCTCTCCCAGAACTTGTCTGGATATCCAGAAACTTTTCATTAATTTTCCAAATCTCATCATCAGAATAACGAGCTGCAAGCTCATCCCAATTATCAAGTTGGAAATATTGCGCATCCATATCTTTGGCAACGCTTGTATATGCCGTCGGACCACCATCCCCATATTTTCCCAATACGACTGCATCCACTTTCCCTGCTTTTTCTACTATAACATCCAACTTCTTTGTTGTCACATCATGTTTGCCAAACATATGTAAATGGTAACTGTTAATGTCATTGATATAATCTCCGATTTCCAGTTCTTCCATAAAAAAATCTTCTACAAAGTCAAATACTTTCCACTGCTCTTCTTCATCCACGTTCACACGGATGGTTTCATACAGTTCCCTCAGATCATCTCCCAGCTTGTTGACTTCCTCATTATATTGTACCAGTCCATCCTCTGTCTTTCCTGCGCCTGATACTTCCAGTCTGGCATTGCTTCCTGCCATAAAAATAACCTCCAAACTGAGTAATTTTATCTTACATCAGTTTGGAGGTTTACACAAACTTTAGGATACTCCCCAAAACTACCAATTTGCATTTTCAAAATTTTCGTCATCCAACTCCCTAATATAAACAGATATCCATCTTACAGTATTAGTTTCTGCATCCATTTCAATGAATATTCCTTTTTCAGACTCCCACACTTCCTCAAAATCATCATATACAAATGATGGTTCTACTTCTAACAACTCTTTCTCTGTAGTTCCAACACCTATCTTTTCAAACAGCTTACCTTGATAGTTGTCTAATGTGGTTATTCGAAATAACTTATTATTTTTTAGATGAAAAAACAACTCTACACTATTTTGAATGTCGTATCGAATCCAATCATTATTTATGATTTCCGCTTCAACAGCCTCTCCTTCTAATAACTCGTGCAATTCATCTCTTGTTCTGTATAGCTTTATTTCTCCAAATCCTTCAAATGGCACTATTGGTGCTGAAATATCTAACAACATTTTTAGTTACCTCCCGAAAAAATAATTGTTGCAGTTTCTTTTCCATCTGTTTTATAAGTACCTTCAATTCCATCAACAATTTTAATAATTCCTTGGTCAGTGGTGCTAATCTTAACATATGGATTACTACCATGGCGTCCTCCTCCTGGCGAAACCTGAACTTGTGAAATATTTTTTCCACCACCAGAATTATTGATTTGTATTATCTGTGCACCACTTCTAGACCTTGTAGAATTTTTTATTGTCACATCATAACCGGAGTTTCTAAGTACATCCGCAATTTCTTCTGCTGATTTTCCACTAAAGGCACTCGGATTGGTCTTAATATCATCAATCGAAACTTTACCGTTTTTAATTATTGTATCTAAACCACCCTTACTACCACTCTCCAGCACATCACCTGCATTCCTTAAATCCCATACATCCTCATATTCAACCTTCCGGGATACCAGCAATGCATCTGCCTTTTCCACTCCTGCCAGCTCGGCACTTGTCAATCCTTCTCTGCTTCCATTCTCCAGAAAATCCAAATATCTTTTTGCATCCTCCGGTGACATCATATCGGCAAATGATTCATATATTGTCCCGCTTTCCTTTAACAGCTTTTCTCCGGATGCCACTGCTTCGGCTGTCTCATCCGAATACCCGAAGACCTTTACCCCGATAAGATCAAGCGCAAACATAGCACATACAGCCTCAAATTTTTCAAGAATTTTTTGGTGCTCTATACTATCTTCGGATTTGAATTTCTTACGCAAACTTATTACATCATTTGATTCTTTAATGCTACCTCTGTCTTTAATTATCCCTTTATATCAGCCATCCCTTAATAACCTCTAACGCTCCTACATCTGTAATTCATTCATCATCAGCAGATCGACCATATTTTTTCAGTTTTCTTTTTCCTCTCACACAAAAAGTGAAATCCGTATTTTCAAAATGTATGGCATTTTCATTTTTTACATTGCAGTATGGATCATCTCCAAAATCTCCGATAAATATTGGCATTCTCTCTTTTAAACGATTGATATAATTCAAAGTATCCCGATTTGTGATTCCTATACAAATAAGTTCTGTTGGATTTAGCCCCTCTACAATTTCCCCTATAAAATCATTTATATTTCCTGCACAAAATACTATAACTCTGCCGGAGTTTCTTTCTTTTAAAACTTTATTAATCGTTTGCAATACCGGCTGTATAGGAATCTGCATCTCAATATCACTGTGGTCATACCTCAGTGTATGATATCCTGCTCTTACAAAAAAGTCTGATATCTCATCATATTTTCCTATATGACCAAGTAATATCTTTTTCCTCTTGTTTTGATACCATACCCTTCCATTCAGATCACTTTTGTAATAATCCGGATGCATGAACACTATGGTTCCTTTAAAATTATTTTCTTTTTTTCGTTGTGAGTAACAAATCTTTACATTTTCTTCTGTTAAAAATTCTTCTTTTAAATCGAAACTCTCTCTTTGAACTGGCTTAGTTGTATTAGATATGCCTTTAAATGCAATGATGATAACCTCTAAGATCCATATAACAATCGTAATATCTAATGAAGTACTTACATAATTATGAACATTTTTGTTATCCATTGTAAAATATTTTATCAGGAATAAACTACTTAATATGATATCTACACTAATGATTATCTTATATAATTTAGCTGCTTTCGGGGATAATGTCTCATATCGCATTATATAGATGCAGGCTCCAACTGAAAATATGTATAATTCTAACACCGTTATTAAATAATAAATTGTTTTTGCTGTCATACATATTATTCCCCACTTCCATTTTTTTCAGATAATTGTTGAGTTATAATAAACGTTAATACCTCGCTGTTTATATTAGATATTCCATCCGCCAATTGCATTTTTATATAACTTAATATTTCTTCACGAACAGACTCATTGTATAATATTCTACTTAAATCAGTTCCAAGAATATTATTACTATTATTCCATAAGTTTGTCTGAGCATATTCCGTTCCCCTTTTATTATAATAATGGGTTTTACTGCTTCGGTTTCCGAATAGATGATGTTGTTCCAAGTTTCACATTCTCCACACACTTCAATATTTATTGCCCACTCCTTCTCCTTTTTTTATTAAACTCTGAATTAGGATTTTGTGAATTTCCAATTATACAAAAAACTGAAAATCCTCCTAAAATCATTGACATAACTAATACTATTCCCCACATAAGCTTTCCTCTTGACGCAGTTGACATTGTTTTCTGCATGAGTCTTCCGCCATGTCCTCCTCTGAAAACTCGTCCTAAAACAATTAGTACAGAAATGCTACATGTTGTAAATATAGCGGCAATTTTTCTTATCGCAATCCAAAATGGTTTATTTTTATTAACCTTTCCCTGTACGATTGGAATTAATATTCCAATTCCAATACTTATAGCATAAAGAATTCCTGTAACTATTCCTGTATTTTTCCCAAATAAAGAGCCATAAAGTAACATTGGCATCATCCATGAAATAGAGCAACCAAATAATAGCAATGATGAATACATTGATAATTCATTATCTTTTCTTACCAATTTTATAATTGTAAGTATCAATAATATACTAAAACAGCTTATATTTATGCATGAAATAATTTTTATTGGTTTACTTTCAATATAAGCAGCCATTAACTCTGCACCCAAGAAAAATATATCCATATAAATTACTATCATAAAACATTTTAAAATTTCCTTACTCTTTCTCATCATTATTTTCTCCATCAAACAATCCAAATACAAAGTCCTTAATATCATCCCTTAATGATTTTCCATTTCTGCCAAGCCATTTTTTATTTTTCCTCCTGTAGTTCTTCTAAAATTTCCTACACTTACACCAGCTTCTGCGGCATTGATTTTGGTAGTTGGATTATCAATAATTGAACGTAGCCTGTAAAATCAAATAGCTAATATGCATTCTGCATCTGAAAAATACTTTTTCCAAAGTCATGTAATAAAATCGTTAAAAAACTCTATTGGTTTCACCTGCAATTTAAAGTGAACTTCTCCTTCTACTAATAATATTCTGATTATGATCTTTTCAACTGATACTACACATGATAATCCTCTAATCTATCTACTATCTGTATATGTGGATTTTTTTTTAATAATATATCCATAATTGATGATTTTTCTCTAAAAGAAAACAGATATTTTTTGTCTTTATTATATACATTAATGTATCTACCAAACTCTTTCACCATCTGTTCTCTTGTCGTGCCATACGGATATATCACCGGTTCCTCTCTTCCTCTTTCAACATAACCTATATCCTGATACATCATCCTAGTTTTTCTAAATAAATTATTTATTCTTCCGCTACAAACAATGCACATATCTTCTAACTGAATATAATATGCTTTTTTATAATTCTTTACTGCTATAGGAACTCCTGGGAAAAAAAATAACCCTGCTAATACTAATAATATAGGTAATTGTTTTTCAGTTATAAATCCAATTACTGCTATAATGCTCATCATCATTGCAAACGAAAGCCACAAATAGGTGGCTTTATATTGAAAAATAGTTTTATTATGATTTTTCTCATAAAATAAATAATGTTTCATTATTCTTTTTCCTCATCTTTTTTCATATCTGAAATTTGCTCTTTAATATGAGTTGGTAAATTTGTTAACATATTTCCAATGCTATCAGCTGCTAGAAGTCCATTATCAATAAGACCATAAAATAATCCATGTCATTTAGATAAGGTTTTTTATGATGAAAACAGTATATCATATGCGTTCATGCATTGAAAATACTGTTCAGTTAAGAAATGCTGTATTTTTCAGGTGGACTAATGCGTAGAAAGCAGGTGTATGATGAGTTCAAATCATTTTTTTGTGTATGACAAAAAGACAGATTGCATATCTGCCTCATAACGCAGTATAATGGTGACGAAATTAATTTTATAGACGTGTTTGGTATTTTTATTACCACCATTTGTATGTTTTGGAATAATTAATCAACAATTCTGATTATATGTTTTATCTTTTACGCAAAATATGTTCCTTTCTGATGCGCTTGTCCAATAAATCATATGGCTAGTTGTTCGTCGAGACTTTTGCGATACACTTTCCTTTCACATAGAACTCAATTTTTTCACCGAACAATCCTTTTTTCAATCTCGTACTCTCAATTTCACTGATGTCAAATTTTTTCACGATCAGTCCGCGTCTGCGTGTCACTCTTGTTCCATTTACTGAAAATCTGTCAGTTATAAGGTCTATGAAAATAATCAAGGAAATTACCGCCAATGCAAGCATCGGACGGAAGAATATTATGCTTGTCTCATTCTGCTCGATCATTACCCACACCATCCAGCAGAAAAAGCCTGCAGACATTGCGGAAACAGCTTTATAAACGCCCCTTGTTTTTAATGTAAATTTATCAATAGTCATTCCCGCTTTGTCGCATGGTACTTGTTTAACTTGCAATTTTATTGCTAATGTTGAACCCTCTGGCAGATTATTATCAATCCTGAAAAGCTTTTTCTTCCCGGAATAAAATTCATATCCGCCGTCTAATCGTTCTGACACTCTGGTAATGTCTGCAAATGTATAATAATGTTTTATGCCTGTGTAACTGCGATAAATGATTTTTTCGCCTTTTACCCAGATTTTCCAGACGTGCGTGCCTAAAACCGCATATATAGACAATAATTCAAAAAATCCAAAAATACCTCCTGTAAACCAGTTCAACTGATCATCTACATAAGCTCCAATAAGACATATCAAAAAAAACAACAAACCTACATACATTATGAAAGCCAGTTCAAACGGATACCCTATTTCCAAATTCTCAAATAAACTTTGTGGAGTCTTTTTGTCATCCAAATTATAAAACTCCGGATATTTTTTCTCATTATACACATTCAGATAATGAATCACTACCGCTGCTGCCACCCACGGAGCTATTACTTTTATTAACGTTACAAGAAATGCTAACATGTTTTTCTCCTCCAGATTCTTATGTAAATGCACATATAAATTGATTTACATGTCCATCAATATCCACGGCATCCTTAAGATTACCAATATTATATTGCAATCACATTTTTGAAATATTGTAACTGTTCTTTACAATTTTCTTTTTACATCTTTCCAAAAAAATTTCTTTTACCCAATCCATACCATTCTATTGGTCAATTGAATCAGTAACTGTAGGATTTCAATCTGTTTCCATTCCATTACTCGTTTCTATATCATAAACAGGAAGTCTTTTTTCATTTTCTAATATAACATCAATCTGTTTTCCATTTCTTTCTACACCTTTTATTTCAGTTGCCTGTCCCAAATACCTCAGCTTTCGGTCACAATAGAAAATGCGTTTACGGTTCACTTTTAATATGTAGCGGTCTTCCATAAATAAGCCAAATATAAGTATATAAAAAACTACTACCAGAATATTCCAAATTATTTTTACTGCAGTATTACATTTCCCCACCATAGACGCTGCCAGTATGATAGAACCCAATGCATTTATCATTTCTGCCGCAAAGATCCATGTGATACACCTTCCCTTATGGATATGTACTTTGTACTTTTTCTCAGATTTTATACTTTCTTTTAATACAAGCAGCATCCTCGCAATGAAGTACAAATGTAATAAAATCATTATTATGATATAGAATGCTTTATTTGCCCTTCGTTCTAAAGCATATGGCTTTCCATTTACTTCCTGAACCATTCCCATTTTACAATGGCGTAAGTAACTTACTGTCACCTGATCTCCTACCTGCACATATGGAAAATATGTCTTTTTTATGGAAACTATCTTTTTCGTATTTTCGTCCTGTATCTTTGCCGATACTAATGCCCATTCTCCTTCAACCGGTCTGATTTTGTCCGTAAACTCTGTAATTGTGCCCGTTACCGCTTCGCCAGTTCCGCTAAGGTATTCCGGCACATCCAAAAGAACTGGCGGCCAAATTATAGAAAATACAACCATTACCACTGTTATAAACACACTACAGAAACCCATATATATTTTTCCGATTCGTTCATCCTGCATTTCAGTTTTTTCTACCAGATCATAACCAGAACATGCCTCAGCATTCATGTATGTCAAACATGTAATTATTACAATCAAAACCAAAGTGTATGCAATATAGACAATACTATTATAAGACAACATAACTATATTCCTCTTAACTTTCTATTCTTTTGATTTCTCTATGCTGCAATTTCAAACTCTTTATACACCATTCTATTACTGAAAATTACTTTATACTGATAACAACTGAAAATATTATCCGTATCCATCCCTAATCCATATGCCTCATTCAGTGCAAGTACAAGATCATTCGCTGTTATTTTCTGTCCATGTTTCCACCTAAAACATACCTTTGATTCACTCATTAAATACTTTCTCAACTAGTTCCTACGATTCTCGCACATATCCACAATACTTTCTTTAACCCAGTTCATCCCATTTTGGGTGTATCCACCAACTACCACACTCAGGCAATTTAGTCCCGAATTTAACGTTTTACACCTTTCAACCCCACAGCTCTCATGATTTTCTGACAAATAATGAAACCAGCGTCCACCAAGATATTTTACAAGCTGATTTCCGAGAAATGCGTCAATCTCCATCAGTTCCTCTTTTGCATCCTCGTAATCACCCTGCTTTAATATTGCTGTACGTTCTTCTATTACTTCAAACCACCGGTCGATATTCTCCTCATCAAATCCTGTTACCACAATGCCTGTCTTTTCCATAAATTTTTCGCATAATTCATCATGATGAAAATAAACTTCCCGGTACATTTCGGCAGTATCCGGTTCCTCCAGTCCCTTACTTAACTCAACTAATATTTTCATCCCCTTTTTTATGAGAACATCTTTCATCTCACCCAACACCTGAATCAGTTCCTGTTCATTCCCATACTGCCAGTAACCACGTATCTGACCATTGGATACAATTCCATCCAGCATACTGGCTGATACCACATTGGTTCCAATTTTACTTGCATACTCCGAATTTTTTACATTTGTATATAACTCAAACGTTATCATGCTCTGGTCAAAACGATATGGATATATAGAGATTGTCTGAACTGCACCTTTCATATTTCGTTCAAATTTCCAGCTATCCCCATGATATCCTTTGTATTCAAATTTAAAAGGCGCAAGTCCTTCTCCGATATATGTTCTGACAAGTTGTCCTCTGTTTATTTTGTCGTTCATTGTTATTCCTTCCTTACTTTTAATATTTATTTACAGCTAATTCATGCTACAACTATTGTCCCTCTTCTTACCAGTAAATGCAATCACACAAAAAGAACTGCTGCACCTAAAAAAGTGCACTTCCAAATGCAAAAATTCCTATCCTCTCTAAACCAGAATAATCCTTTTCCTGTTCTTTTACTTTTTCTGATGATGTAGCTGGTTTTTCTTGTGTTTTTTTCTTTCTATAATAATAGTTAATCAATCCATTGGTCTGTTCCAGCAGTAATTGTAATGATTCATTGTGTACGGTACTGCAATATGTCCTTTTATGAAATCTTCACTGACAAATCTTCCAACTCCGGCATCATATCTTCTCGCTTGTGCAAAATACTGTCCACCCACTTCATCCATTTCATATCCGTTAAACCCAAATGGTTGGATACTTCTGGTTAATAATCCAATTACCTCATTATCTTTATAGAAACATGGTATTCCAAATTCATCATAATTATATTATTCTATGCTCTGTCCATTTCCATTAATATTATAGTTATACGCCATTACTATACCCTGAAATTTTCTATTTTCAAAAAATGTGTGATTACAATTATTTTTTCTGAATATTGTTCAAATATTTATACAGGTATTTAACAGGCTCTACATTGAAAATCTTATTTATCACATAACATAAGAAGATACACATTGGATCCAATACTAACATAAAGCATACAAACAATACTTTTTCCCCGAATACCATGTCATTATCTAATATCGCAGCTATTCCAAAAAACGTAAACCCTGCTGCAAATATAATTTCAACTATTATAAATAGTATTAAAAATATCTGGGCAAATGTAATTTTTCCCTTAATATTCAATTCTCCGTCCTTATGCTCTATACTCCATTTTGCAGTCGTTATATGCCGGTTCTCGGTTCCTTTCCATAAATATAGCATTTGCATATTATTTTTTGTTTTGCATACCATAAACCATTCTTTTGCCAATTGTACTTTACTGTCATTTTCCAGACTGTGTAATTCTATTTTTTGTTCTACTTTTCCTGCACTATCAACTGCCGTATTCCTTTTTTCCGTAGATACTTCTTCATCGGTGCGTGTCTCTTCTATCGTCTTTTCCGCCTTTTTTTCAGCCAACATTTTCTGTACATGCATTAACTCTTCTTTTGCCCGTGGTGTACCACATTCCAATTCAAATTTATTTTCACCCTTAAATCTGATCAAAATCCTGTCACTGTCATCTTCGACGATTTCTAAATCTTCTTTCTCCCCAAATCCTTCCTTCTGATACTTATGATATGTAACTACCCCATTATCGAAAATAAATAGTTTTTGATGTGTATACATTCCATTGATCAGTGCCAAAATATATTCAGCCCATGCAGAAATTTTCCATATTTTCTCAACCGCCTCCGTATAACCGCCGGTAAGAGAACCCACTAATACAAACAGACACACAGATGTTGCTAATGCCTGTACCAAAAGTAAAATCCAATATTCTCTTCCCCATAAATAGATTTCTGTACGCTTTCTTTTTATCTGCACCCTTTGGGTCAGGGCAAGTAACAATCTTCTTCCAGTAAGTACAAATAAGAAACATGCGACTGCTATCCAGATAAATGCAATTTCTTCCTGATGGTTTGACAATACCTCCCCTTGTATTCCAATAGATACTCCTGATAAAATTCTGGGTGTGTAAAGAATAACCGGCATATAGTACCCAGCCAGAATATAAATAAAAAATATCCCTAATATTCCAGCAAACCACTTAGAAAATATCCGGGTTCCTCTTGGCGATACCTCTACCTCTCTTTTGCTGTTTATATAAGTCTGAACCTCGAATACAACTCCGCCAAAAGCTTTACATAAGAGTATTATGCAAGCAATAAAACTAAACATTACCATACAGTAAAATACAAAACTATAATATACTACCATTTTTTTCACATTCATCATGGGCAATTGATGAAATATTCCCTCCTCAACTTCCTTTTATTATGAAACATAGCGTGACTACTTATTCACTTGCAGGACATCCTTCAAATATTTTTTTAGAAGCATAATCTGCTACAATATAAACACAACCTCCCACAGAAACCCCTCCAAAATTTGAAAATGCTTGCCAAATATAGTATGGCATTCCTGCTTTAACAGAGTCAATTCTTTAACAAAATCAACTCCGGCATCATATCTTCTGTCCTCTGTCCGGCTTCCGCCGCTTCCCAAGGCTTTATAACAATAAAATTATTCTAATAAAATCTACTCTCAATTGCTATACCTATTTGATTTTTACTTGTAAATAACCCTTTTCTTTTATTACTCTCTCAACATCTTCACATTTTTTCATCATTCCCGTTTCAATATGTATTTTTTCTATTCCAAAGATTGAACGATATATAATCCATGTAAAAATAATTTGTTTATTATGCCAAAATAAAAGGAAATAACTTCCTTCTAAAACACATAATATTAAGCAGATACTGAATATGCCTTTAACTTCATATGTTGCCATTGAAATCAATATTTATTTTTGCATCTAAAGCACAACTCCTTGCATACTTAACAAGCCAATCTGCTATCTCCCCAATTTCTTCATGTGAAACTAAATTTCTTAAATATGGGACAAATTTTGAAGATAATTTTGGTGCAAATGATGTCCTTTTATCTTATTTGAGTATGATTATTAATTATTTGCCTTGTTTCTTCTCTTTAAAATGATCCGGTTCTACTGCAACACAGGTTATAAGTAAAATGCTAATAAAGTTAAACAAGCATGTCATACCTAAGATAATATACCACAAGCATCTTCCACTATTTTTTTGTCCTCCTGTCATTTCTACTAATATTGCTCCCCTGCGTCCAAAAAACATCCTCCCTGTTGAACATATAAAAATAATCAAAAATCCTAATATAGTACAACCCACATGTAACATTTCTTTTACAAATTTATTCTTCACAATAATCTTCCTTGTTGCATATAATCCTACAAGAAATCCAACTACAAGTGTCGCTACATAACCAGCAATACACATTTTTACTCTGCTCTCAACAGGTATATTTCCTTGTATCACTGTCTGCAACATAAGTCCCAAGGAAATTAATAAATAGATATACCCTAAATATTTTCTGGAATCATATTCTTTTTTGATTATAAATATAAATATTCCACCCCACATAAGTAACAATACACAGCCTGCAATTCTCGCTGTAAGTTTTAAATCGGCTCCCCGATAGTAGCTCTCATATGCACCACCTAAACATAATATCAAATACAAAAAACTCATTACGCCTGCCTGTTTTAATATTTCTTTATTCTTTTTCACCATTTTCTCCACTTACTAATCCATAAACAATATCTTTTATATCATCTCGTAGAGATTTTCCATTTCCATCTAAATCTGAATCATCTACATATGCTACAAATAACCCTATTCCAAATCCAACTATAGCACCAGCAATATTTCCAAGCCCCGGAACTGCACTGCCTGCAAGTGCTCCAGTTAATGTAGCAGACGCTGCTGAAGCCACTGCCGTAGCCGTATTTTTTCAGTTTTCTTTTTCCTCTCACGCAAAATGTGAAGTCTGTGTTTTCAAAATGTACGGCATTTTCATTTTTCACATTGCAATAAGGATCATCACCGAAATCTCCAATAAATACTGGGATGTGTTCTTTCACTTTAAAAATATTTTCTAATATTTTCTGCACAAAAAACTACGACATTTGCTTCATTTCTCTCATCCAGAATATCCCTCACCATCCCTGATCACTCCATTTCTCCGTCACAGCTTCTGCTTTTATGCTCTCTGCTCCGTAAATATCTGTCTCCAATGTTCCATGCAGTTGTGTTTTTCTCTACTGATGCAACTGACTGATTTATTATTTTGTACTGAAATTTTACTTTTTTATATAATTTCTCTAATGCCTCTTCCTCATTCTCAAACGTCCATTCTGCCTTCATTCCTCTTTCATTATTTTGATAAACCTTCCATAATTTTTCATTATTATCAAAACCATATCCTATAACAAAATCTGCATCTGTAATTTGATTTAATACTATTTTCCACATGCCTATGTTATCTTTAAATGATAACATACTAGAAATTAATTCGTTTTTATCCACACTTAATTCTCCTTTAATATTCCTATTTTTTCTAATACATCTCCACCAAAAGGAGTAACAATTTGTCGCGCCTCTGCGCCAATATACTTTATTAATAATGCCAAAGCTTCTTTAGAATCTGGAGCGCAACTTCCCGCATATTTTACAAGCCGATCTGCTACTTTTCCAATTTCTTCATGTGAAATCAATTTTTTTAATATGGTGCAAATTTTGAACATAATTTTGGTGCAATATTACCTATTATTTTTCCTCCATTATCTTTTCTCTAATTCATCCAATGTATCCTGTATAAATGCAACTGCATCGACCATGTTAATGGATACACCAAATAATTGTTGATTCTGTTTATTCATAAAACCGTACCGCACACGATTTTGGTCTGTTGTAATTCGATCTATCTCCTGTCTGTTAATCGTCTTCCTTTTTCCAAAAAAATTACAAATGACAATTTCCTTTTCTCTCACTATGATCTTTTGCTCTCGGTACATGGAAAACCAGAAAAAAGAAATTATCAGCAGACAACTGGTACAGCAAGCCATATATATAAACGCTATATAACTCATTTCTAAAAAAATCAAAGTCAGTAAAAACACACAAACTGTCACACAATAAGTTACAATGCCTGAAATACAAATTCCTTTTGTTCCATTATATTACCTCCAAAAATTCTCGTATCTGTGATACCATCCAAATAGTCGGCGCAACTATCATAATGATTCCAAATAGAAACCAAAAAATTTTCTGCCCTTTTTTCTCTTGTATTTTGCATTCTGCCAGTGACTCAACTCCTGCACCAATAAATACAAAAAATATTTTTATATGATCCATTGGTCTGTTCCCGCTCCGGCATCATTACCATCCCAGAATCTTCCCGATTTATACAATCTGTTCATTTTCTGTTTCCATTGTACAATAAATATTTTACCATAAAGCCCTCCATGTGTCATAACGTTTTACATCTATTATTTCAATTTCTAAAATCCATTTTCACCTCCACAAGTATATACGTTCAAAAAAAGCTGGATGATATACATCCAGCTCTGTGTCAATATAATTTCCTGTAAATGCTTTTATAAAACAACATGATCCGTTTCAAAGAGCGCTTCAAACTCTTTCTGGCTGATTTTTTCTTTTTCCAGCAGAAGTTTGGCACAGGCATCTAAGACACTGCGGTTTTCTGTAATGATCTGTCTTGCCTTGGCATAACACTCATCAATGATACGTTTTACTTCCTGGTCGATCGCAGTTGCCACACCTTCCCCATAGCCTCTGGTGTGTGCCAGATCTCTTCCGATGAACACCTCATCATCATCATTATCATAGCAGATCAGTCCGACATTCTCCGACATACCATAGCGTGTCACCATCGCTTTTGCCATCTTGGTTGCCTGTTTGATATCCTGAGAAGCACCGGTTGTAATATCGTCAAAGACAAGTTCCTCCGCCACGCGTCCTCCGAGCGAAACGGTGATATCCTGTAACATCTTGCCCTTGGTATTAAACATCTCATCTTTTTCCGGGAGTGGCATGGTATATCCCGCTGCACCTGCTCCGGTAGGGATAATGGATACAGAATACACAGGTCCTACATCCGGCAGTACATGGAATAAGATCGCATGGCCGGCTTCATGGAATGCAGTGATCCGTTTTTCCTTATCGGAAATGATACGGCTCTTCTTCTCTGCTCCGATCCCGACTTTTACAAAGGATTTCTTAATATCATTCTGTGTGATGTATGCGCGGTTTTCTTTTGCAGCGATGATCGCCGCCTCATTCAGAAGATTTTCCAGATCAGCTCCGGTAAACCCGGCTGTTGTCTGTGCGATCTGTTTTAAGTCCACATCATCACCAAGCGGTTTATTCTTAGCATGCACGGCAAGGATCTCCTCTCTGCCACCGATATCCGGACGACCGACATACACTTTACGGTCAAAACGTCCCGGTCGCATGATCGCCGGATCTAAGATATCCACACGGTTCGTTGCCGCCATGACAATAATGCCCTCATTGACGCCAAAACCGTCCATCTCAACAAGCATCTGATTTAATGTCTGCTCACGCTCATCATGTCCACCGCCCATACCGGTTCCGCGGCGTCTTGCCACCGCATCGATCTCATCGATAAAGACGATACATGGTGCGTTTTTCTTTGCTTCCTCAAAAAGATCTCGGACACGGGATGCACCGACACCGACAAACATCTCCACGAAATCAGATCCAGAAATGCTGAAAAATGGTACGCCTGCCTCCCCTGCAATTGCTTTTGCGAGCAATGTTTTACCGGTTCCAGGCGGTCCGACTAAAAGAACACCCTTCGGGATTCTTGCACCGAGCGCCGTATATTTCTGTGGTGCACGAAGAAAATCCACGATCTCCTCCAGCTCCTCTTTTTCCTCTTTCAGACCTGCGACATTGGCAAATGTCACTTTTTTGGCATCCGGCTGCATCAGCTTTGCACGGCTCTTACCAAAATTCATCATCTTGCTGCTGCCGCCGCCCGCGTTTGCCGCTGCCTGATTGGTTATGATCATGAAGAAAATAAACATTGCCCCGAATATGATCAGATATGGAAGCAGTGTCATGATCCAGCTCTCCGCCGGAACATTCTCCATCGTATAATAAGTGATATCCTGATCCTGCAGATAGGATACGATCTCATTGACATCCGACACGATCAGCACCTTCTGTGTGGAATCCGAGAAGGTAAGATTCACACTTCCCGTCGGGATCTCACGATTCTGCACAATATCAATGGCTGTCACGTCCCCTGACTGGATGTCTTTCTCAAAAGCTGCTCTTGTATATGAATTTGTGGTTGTATTTCCATCCAGGAAATACCAGACGCCAACTACGATCAGGATGAGCATCAGATAAAACCCAAAGCCTCTGTAACTATTATTCCTACTATTCAAAGCTGCTCTCCTTTATTCTTCGTCCTCAAGTTCCACACATCCAATGTATGGCAGATTTCTGTACTGCTGGTCAAGGTCTAATCCAAAACCTACTACAAACTCATCCGGGATCTCAAAACCGACATAATCTACCTTGACATCGCACACGCGCCGATCCGGTTTATCTAACAGTGTGCATAACTTCAGGCTCTTTGGATTTCTTGTTTTCAGGTTCTGAAGCAGATAACTCAGTGTTCTTCCGGAATCAATGATGTCCTCGACCACAAGGACATTCTTTCCCTCAATTGTAGTATCAAGATCTTTTCCGATCTTGACAACACCGCTGGAACTTGTGCCGGCACCATAACTGGAAACAGACATAAAATCGATCTCTACCGGAGAGGTGATCCGCTTAGCAAGTTCACAGGTAAAGAAAATCGATCCCTTTAAAATGCAGATCAGATATACGGTCTCACCGCCATAATCTTTGCTGATCTGTTCTCCCATTGCTTTTACGCGCTCTGTGATCTGTTCTTCTGTCAGATACTTTCTAATATTCTTTACTTTCATGATAATTTCCTCCAAAAAAATGTACTTCTAATATCTTTTTTGTATTTTCATCGATTTTATAATCTGCACTGATCCGCTGTCCGACCGCCCATATAACTTGAGAGTCTTCCGTCAGGAGCAGCATGGTATCCCGCATCTCTTTTGGGACTTTTTCGTTAATAAAATACTCTTTCAGTTTCTTTGTGTGTCCCCTGTCATCCACCGTAAGATAATCTCCTGCGGTTCTGGTTCTGATTTGCAGTCCAACTTTGATTTTATCATAATTCAGCCATTTCGTATATGATTTTTTATCAATTTCCCCGATTTTCCCATCCGGGCTGAGTCCGCAAAACCTTACTCTGCCTCCCGGCACTTCCAGTTCCAGTGTCTCTCCATCAAAAACTTTTTGCAGGCTCTCCTTTGGTATCTCTATCAAAAAGGTGTTATCCGCCCTCTTTTTTTCCGTCTCTTTTCTCAGCAAAATACCATGATAATTGCGCTCTGCCAGCACCTGATATGGCAGTTCCACATATCGTCCAACCTGTGAAAAATAAAGGTTTCTCACGCTCTCTATATGTTTTCTTGTGATATCTTTTTTCGATCCTGCCACCTTTCCGACCGCCTTATGGAGAACCTCCCGCTGCACAACTTCGTGGCACTCCTCCCACACGCCCGGATAAAGCTGTATGCCATCGCTTTTTTCAACCACATACATTTCCCGGATATGCTCTGCCTCCTCATTGAGAAAATCTCTCATTTCCTGCAGAAGCGCCGCACTCTGGTTGATATGTGCCACCGCCTGCCCATTGATCTGCTTTAGTTCCGGCAGCACCTGATGCCGGATACGGTTTCTGCTGTATTCTGTATCCAGATTTGTCTCATCCGTACAATAGGACTGCCCACATTCCTTTAAAAATGCCTCGATCTCTTCCCGCGGCTGCGCAAGCAGAGGACGGATCAATTCGTAAATCCCCTCATCCCTGCGGCGGCTCATGCCACACAGTCCATCCAGTCCGCTTCCGCGCACCATCTGAAACAAAACCGTTTCTGCGTTATCCTCCGCATGATGTGCCAGCGCAAGTTTAATCTTCTTTTCCGGAAATTCCTTTTTTACGCTTTCTGCCGCTTTCTTATAACAGTCATATCTTAAAATGCGCGCTGCTTCCTCCAGCCCAAGACCATGTTTCTCCGCAAATAGAGGAACTTCCACTGAAAATATATGACATCTGATCCCATGATCCTGACACAGGTTTTTCACAAACGCTGCATCTTTCCGGCTCTCCTCCCCACGGATGCCATGTTCCACATGGACTGCTTCCAATAAAAAATCTGTTTTTTTCTGTAACTGCTCCAGCATCAACAGGAGGCAGACGGAATCAGCACCGCCGGATACCCCTGCGAGCACTATGTCCCCGTCTTCCACTATTTTTTCTTTTTTCCATTCGTTTAAAAGTTCATTTGTCATCTATTTCTCCCAGATGCAGGTCGCAAGAATGGTCATATCATCCGAAACCTTTCCCCCTGTAAAAAGAAGCACCCGCTCCAAAATCTTTTTCGCCAGGATGCCCGGATGATTGGTGTTGATACTCTCGATGATCTCCTGCATTGTTTCTTCCGGATTTGGTACATGCAGATATTCTAACACACCATCCGTGACCATGACAACAAAATCGCCGTTTTTCAGGGTTATCTTTTTATGCTCGATCTCGGGGTTTGTCCCGACGCCGACCGGCAGCGAATCCGGAGCAAAACTTGTCACCTCCTGCCCGTGCCTGATAAAGCTTCCCGCTGCTCCGATCTTGTAAAAATCCGCCGCCCCATCATAAAGGTTCACCATACACAAATCAACGGTAGAATACAGATCGCTCTCCCCTTTCATCACCATCGCCGAGTTCATCATACGGATCGCTGTCTCCACCGAAAAACCAGCTTCCAAAAAGCGTTCCACTAGATCTAACACCATCTCACTCTCTTTGCATGCGGCACTGCCGGAGCCCATGCCATCCGAGAGTCCGAGCAGAAGATCGCCGCGCTCCAGCTCCAGAAACGAGAAATTGTCCCCGGAAATCTGTGCACCGTCTTTTTTCAGCCGTGCGATTCCCTGCACACTGCGGTATTTTGTATCCTCGTAAAACAAAAAATCGGTGCGTTCCTTTGAGATAAATGAGCGGCAGTCTGCGGCAGCACGGATATCTTTTCCAAGCGCATGGCTGACCGCTGCGAGAAATGATTTCACAGAAACACAGCCGCCCATTTTACTGCGCAGTCCCGCTGTCAGCCGCAGACGTCCCTCCTGATTCTCATACAAATGCATTTCCTCAATGACGATCCCGCTCTCTTTTGCCCGGTAGCGTATCTCTGCCAATGCCTTTTTCTCCTGCGTATCCAGCAGTTTTTCCTCCTTTGCACAGTCTTTCATAATGTATGCCATCGCATCAAGCTGTTCTGCGATCGTCTGACGGTTTTCCAACAGACGGTTGTACCACGCACGATTTAAGCTTGCCTTCTCAAACACACGCACTGCCTCCTCCACCATATCTTTGCTGTGTTTGCAGTAGTGGCTTAGTTCCTCCTCACTTTCTTTTGCCGGAATCCCCACATTCAGGATCGACGTGATCATGTTAGACAAAATTCCATACAACGGCGTAGATTCCTGCTCCCAGCATATCGCACAGCAGTCACAGTTTGCGCAGAGCCTTCCGGTCAGCTCATTTTGCATTTGTCCGAGTTCCTCCGCCGTGTACTGCTCCTTTTTTTTACTCATATTCATAAAAATCTGTGACAATCCCTGAAACGATTCCGCATACCCCGAAAGGCGTTCCTCCTTGCCTCTGTCCACGGGTTCCTGCTCTATCCTGCTTCCGCGCCCCTGCCACTCCATAAATATATGAATGACACGGTTTAAAAGGATCACCGCTCCGAATACAAAGATTCCTTCCAGAAACACCGCCAGTACCTCCGGCTGGTCTTTCCATTCCAGCAGTCCGCCACAGAAAGACAGAATCATCGTCGTGATTGCTGTCAGGATTGCCGCCAGAAATGCGGGGCAGCCCTCGTTCGCCCACTCTACCAGTTTGATCGCACCTGCGGTCACAAGAAGTGCCACTGCGTATTTTACCGTTGCCGTCAGTGGCATAAAATAAAGCATTCCTATGTACATTGCAGCTGTCAGCCACACGCCGCTTACTCCTTCCAAGAATGCTGCCGCAAAATACGCCGGGGCAAGTGGATAGCAGCCCATCATTTGCATACTGCATGCAAGAACGCCTCCCGCAATCGTTATCATCTGTTTACCTGCACTTTTTTTCATGACATAATCTCCTTTTATTGTTTCTGTACGCATAGATAATTGCGCAACTCTTCCAAGTCTATTACAAATTGTTCAAAATTAACAAAAACATTCAAGACACGCTTCCGCTACGTGTCGCTCGCAACGGTACTAAGAAGCCAGTCACAACTTACCGTTGTGCCTGCCTTCTAAGTGCCGGCGGCTCCCCAGTGTCTTTCATGTCTTTTGTCAATTTTTCACAATTCATTTTAGGCTTTTATGAGTTTCGCAATTATCTATTTCTGTACGCCGGACAACTTTGAAGTTTTCATGTATCTATGCTTCGCAGTTGTCCTGCAACCGTGTCCACGATTATAGGAGTTGTCCATGAAAATGTTTGTCAAAGGAACGTCGTGGCAAAAAAAAGTTTTCGCCAAAAATTCCGCTCAAATGTCTGTTTGTGGTGCTTGAAGGGAGTTCGGGTTTTTTAGGAGGCTAAGGTACTAAACCATTCAAAATAAGTTACAGAAACGAAATTTTGACACTATACACCGACACCTACGTGAAGTAAAATACTTATAAACCATCCGGTAATTGAAAAACTCATTCATAGCGTAAATTGAATTGTGAAGAATTGACAAAAGACATGAAAGACACTGAGGAGCCGCCGGTCCTTAGAAATCAGTGTTTGTGTTTCGTTCTGATTTATCAGGTAAGAAATACAAACGATGATTTCTTAGTACCGCTGCGAGCGACGCGTAGCGAGAGCGTGTCTTGAATGTTTTTGTTAATTTTTCACAATTCAACACGACCTAGAAAGCTTTTCACATTACCGGACACACCCCATTTTGAAAGGAGATTTTATAATGTATATTGCAGATGAAAAAAGATATGACACAATGGTTTACAACCGCTGCGGCAACAGTGGTTTAAAGCTTCCATTAGTATCTTTAGGCTTATGGCATAATTTTGGAGACACGGGTGTTTACGAAAACATGAAGCAGATGTGTTTCACCGCATTTGATCACGGAATCACACATTTTGATCTCGCCAATAATTATGGTCCTGCTTACGGAAGCGCAGAGCGCAACTTCGGAAAGATCATGAAGGAGGAACTTCATCCTTACCGTGATGAACTTCTCATCAGTACAAAGGCCGGTTTTGATATGTGGAAAGGTCCTTACGGCAACTGGGGAAGCCGCAAATATCTGATCGCAAGTCTTGACCAGAGTTTGAAACGTCTCGGTTTGGATTATGTTGATATTTTCTATCATCACAGAATGGATCCGGAGACACCACTGGAAGAGACGATGGGCGCCTTAGATTCTATCGTAAAGAGCGGAAAGGCACTTTATGTCGGTCTTTCCAATTATGATGGTCCGACTTTAAGAAAAGCAACTGCAATCTTAAGTGACTTAAAGTGTCCATTTATCATTAACCAGAATCGTTACTCTATTTTTGACCGCACCATTGAAAATAATGCATTAAAAGATACCGCTTATGAACTTAAGAAGGGAATTATCGCATTCTCTCCTCTGGCTCAGGGACTTCTGACAAACCGTTACTTAAATGGTATCCCAACCGACAGCCGCATTGCCACAGACGGACGTTTCTTAAAGGAATCCGCCCTGACTCCTGAAAAGCTTGCGCAGATCCAGGCTTTAAATGTACTTGCCGGAGAACGTGGCCAAACCCTTGCTGAGATGGCTTTAAGCTGGATCTTAAGGGATGATAAAGTAACCAGCGTTTTAATTGGCGCTTCCAAACCGGAACAGATTTTAGACAACATTAAGATCATCGGACACACAGACTTCACAGAAGAAGAATTACAAAAGATAGAGACGATTGTTCAAGGTTGACATTGAAGTACAAAAATGGGACTGTACAAAAAACAGTCCCATTTTTTATCTATCACGCTCACGATCCAACGAATGCGATCGTTACTTTTGTTCTTTAAATACAACCTCATTATCATAAAGCAGCCCCAGTTTGCTCTTGGCGACATCTTCGACATACTGCTGTGATTTTGTATAAGTCTCGTATGCTTCTAACTCTTTTTGTCTGTCCTGTTCTGCGGAAAGCTGCTGTTCTAAGTCCGCCTGTTTGGCAATATATTCCTGATCCTTCTGGTATACCTTAATGATCTGTGTTGACATAACAATTGCAAACACAAATACAATACAGGTAATGCACATTCTTCCAGCTCTGTTTCCGTTTTTTCTACGTCTTCTTTTCGCGTTTGCCATGATGAACCCCTCTAAATCTACGCATTAAAGCTTACATAAACTCATTTTAATCATTTTTATCCATTTTTTCAACTGTTTACATAAAAAACTTATGATTTTCCTGCCAATCTTTCGAAAAGGTTTTGTCACAAAACCGGTTATCCTTCCCGCAATGCCAAGTATTTTCTTCAAAATACACACATTGATCTTTACAACAAATCTGCTGAGGAGGAAAAAATACAGTATCATGCCAAAAATAACACCACCAATGGCAAATCCCCGGATCATACCGTCATTCTCCTGATACAGCATCAGAAAAACCGCAGCAGTGCATAGTAACCAATAACAGAAGTCTTCCACTCCAATCCAGATTGCGCCATGTGGCACGATTCTTCGGAAAATACGAAAAATATCGTACAGCAGGAATAGTCCCATCCCCACCAGAACCGAGATTCCGAGAAAAACTGCCTCTGTGAAAATCCCCTCGCTCACCCTGCTTCCGGTCTCCTGCACCTGCCAAAACAGGATTCCTTCCGCCAGCCGCACAAATCCAGACATTATTTAAAAAGCCTTCCAAGAAGAGATTCCGTCTGTTTTGCAACATTTTTCGGCTCTGAATAGGTCAGGGAATCGATCCGTCCCTCAATATCGATTTCTCCCTTTTCCAGTGAAAGGCGGTTTACATGAAGGTCATGTCCTTTTATTAGAAGCATCCCAAGCTCCGTCTCCAGCAATATCTCTGCCACATCAAAAGACAGTACATCCACCACACCACTGAATGCGCCATTTTTCCGGTTTGCCAAAAGCACTTTGTGGGATTTTGTCACATTATTCTTCTCATCCATAAATCTCCTCCTCATATATACAGGTAATTGCGAACCTCCTACTTACGTTTTGAATGTTTTCTATGAGTTCCGCACTTGTCTATATTCTATATATGAGAAGGTTCCCTGATTTATGCCCTCAAAAATAACTGCCCTGGCTAATGTGTGTATGGAATATATTTAGGATACATATTCAAACAGGTCTTTTGCTTCCTCTTTCTTCGTTGTATCCTGAAGATCAAGCACACGCACTTTCACACTTTTTGTTCCAAATGCGATCTCGATCACATCCCCGACTTTCACATTGACGGAAGCCTTTGCCGGTTTTCCGTTCACCATCACACGTCCTGCATCACACGCTTCATTCGCAACCGTTCTTCTCTTGATGAGTCGTGACACTTTCAAGAATTTATCTAATCTCATTGTTTTTATTTTCCCCTCTTACTTTTTATTCCGCAGGTTACACATCCCTGCGGCATGTTTTTTATCCAACAGAAACGATGTCTCCTGCTGCACAAAAAACGAGCTCGGAAAATCCGAGCCCGCTAAACATTCATATTTAAAAAAGAATTATGCGTTAACCATATCTTTTAAAGCTTTTCCTGCTTTGAATTTAGGAGCTTTAGAAGCTGGGATAACCATCTCTTTACCGCTCTGTGGGTTACGTCCTGTTCTCTCTGCTCTCTCAGAAACTTCGAATGTTCCGAATCCAACTAACTGGATTTTCTCACCTTTTTTTAATTCTTCTGCAACAACATCTGTGAATGCTTTTAATGCTGCTTCTGCGTCTTTTTTGCTTAATTCAGCTTTCTCAGCCATAGCTGCAACTAATTCTGCTTTGTTCATGTTAAAAATTCCTCCTCTGGATTTTCACTTTATGATATATGAGGTTTTTTCTTTTCCAAAATACCTACATCCATATTTATACTTGTTTTCTATGTCTTTGTCAAGAAATTTTCCCATTTTGGGGCATTTTTAGGCATTTTCCATATGTTATAACATTTTTCCGATCATTGCATGGACAGCTTCGGACAATGCCTTGGATTTTGCATCTGCATCCTCTAAAGACGTTCCCTTTACACCGAGATAGAATTTTACTTTCGGCTCTGTTCCGGAAGGTCTTACACATACCCATGCATCATCCTCCAACTCATAATATAAAACATTGGAAGCCGGAAGACCGGTCGGTTTTACAGCGCCTGTTGCAGTATCTGTAATGGTGTCCTTCTTATAATCACGCACTGCCGTTACTTTGTAACCGCCAATCTCTGCCGGAGCATTCTCTCTCAGCGTATTCATGATCTCCTGGATCTTGGCAAGTCCCTCGATACCTTTTAAAGTGATAGCAGTCACATCATCTTTGTAGTATCCGTAACGCTCATACATTGCAAGCATAGCATCCCAGAGTGTCATATTCTTCGTCTTATAGTAAGCTGCTGCCTCGCACAGTGTCATGGAAGCATCGACCGCATCTTTATCTCTTGCATAAGTTCCGGTCAGACAGCCATAGCTTTCCTCCATACCAAAGAGGTAGGTTCCTTTTCCGGTGTTTTCAAACTCGAGGATCTTCTGTCCGATAAATTTAAATCCTGTTAAAACTTCTACAAGCTGGATTCCATAATATTTTGCAATTGCATCTGCCATATTGGTGGAAACGATCGAGCGGATAAATGCTCCATCTTCCGGCAGTCCGTACAGGGCTTTTCTCTGACCGATCACATAATCGCCGATCAGGCATCCGGACATGTTACCTGTCAGGCTGTGGTACTCCCCGGTCTTGGAATCTTTTACATAAACACCAAGTCTGTCTGCATCCGGGTCTGTTGCAAGGATGAGATCAGCATCCACTTTTTTGCCTAAAGCAAGTCCTAATTCAAATGCTTCTGCTGCCTCCGGGTTTGGATAACTTACGGTTGGGAAATCTCCATCCGGGAGTTCCTGCTCCGGAACGACATATACATTTTTGAATCCAAGTTCTTTTAACACACGGCGCACCGGGATATTTCCGGTTCCGTGAAGTGGAGAGTACACGATTTTTAACTCTCCTGCCACTTTGTCAATACAATCCTGATGAAGGATCAGTTTTTTCAGTTCTTCTATGTATGGATCATCGATATCTGCTCCGATCACCTGATAAAGACCTGCTGCAACTGCGGCAGCTTTGTCCATCGTCTTAACGGCTGCATAATCCGTTACTTTCTTCACCTCTGCCATAATTCCGGTATCGTGAGGCGGCGTGATCTGTGCGCCATCCTCCCAATATACCTTGTATCCATTATATTCCGGTGGGTTATGGCTGGCTGTGATATTGATTCCTGCGGTGCATCCTAATCTGCGGACTGCATAGGAAAGTTCCGGTGTCGGACGAAGCGACTCGAACACATACGCCTTAATTCCGTTTGCAGCAAGGCATAAAGCCGCAACATCTGCAAATTCCGGCGACATATGTCTGGAATCATATGCAATTGCTACCCCTTTCTCCTGTGCATGCACATTGTTGATATAATTTGCAAGTCCCTGTGTTGCCTTGCGGACTGTATAGACATTCATACGGTTTGTTCCGGCACCGATCACGCCGCGGAGACCTGCCGTACCAAACTCAAGATCCATATAAAAACGGTCTTCGATCTCTTTTTCATTCCCCTCGATCGCTTTTAATTCTGCTTTTGTTGCATCGTCGAAGTATGGATTATTTAACCATTCTTCATACATTTCTTTGTATCCCATAATTATTTCCTCCCTATATTGATCTCGTTTATAGTTTAGCTTTGTCAGCCGCTATTTTCAAGTTATTTTTTTGTAACTATTCAGAGCCAGGGCAGTTTTCAAAAATTTGCGAATCATGCTTGCATGAATGAGCATAATTTTGAAAATTTCTTTGGCGAAGTAACCACAATGAGCAAATAACAAGCATGCTTGTTATTCAAGGAAAGCTCTGAGAGAACGATTTTGCGAATGAGGTTCTGAATAGTTACATCTTCTTACTTATTCAACGACGTGATGAGATCAGAAAGTGTGGACAGATAATCAGATGTCACATCTTTGTCCGTGGACTTGTCTGACGTCTCCGAATCTTTTTCTGTACTCTTTGTCTCCTCCTCACTGTCTTTTGTCTCTGTCTCAGCAGTTTCGGTCTCCTCCACAGACTCTGTGCCCTCTGTCATGTCATTGTCTGACGTAGTACCGTCTCCGGTAAGAGAGATATCGATATTCGCTGCCGCAGAGTTAACAAAAAGCTTTTTATCAAAATCGTCGTATCCCTCTGCCTCCGCATGCAATGTGTGCACGCCATAGGTCAGTACCACAGGTGCGCTGTAATCCACAGTATCCCCATCAATGGAAAGCGTTGCTCCCTCCACATCAATATAAAATATGATACTTCCAGTCTTAGGACCCTCACCTTTTAATTCATCCAGATCAAGCGTGCAGTTCTCCCCTCTTGCGATCTCCACCTCTGTGCTGCCGCCATATCCTTCATTTGCAACGGTAACCGTATAAGTTCCCTCCGGGATCTCCAGCTTCATATTGTGTGTGATCTGTGCAAAAATCTTACTTCCCACCTGAATAAAACTTCCCTCAAATACGGATGTATTCTTTAACTCCAGAGTTCCCTGTCCGGTAGTGACGGATACGGATAATATTTTTGTTCCGATTCCAACGACACGGATCTCATCTTTTTCGTTCAGGTCGGACAGACGGATTTTTTCTCCATTCGATTCCACGAACAAATCTGCGTCATACGAATACTTGGAATCCGCAATTTTGAAAATCCCACGCTCTGTATCTACCGAATATTTTGTGATATCCGAATATTCCCAGACTTCATCCGCGATCTGTGCCTGCAAGAGCCGTCCTTCGCCATCTTTTTTTCCAATATGGATCACCCTGCCCGGCTCAAAATCCATCGTTGTTGCACTGTTTCCGTATTTATCCAGAAAGTCTGTAGACAATGAATAAACATACAGATACTGCTTTCCTGATGCAAGCTGCTTTAAATTCAACTGTTCATTGGTCATGTCATTGCCAATGATCAGATAGAGATCGGTTCCGATCGATGTCTCCGCCCCTGCACCCTCTGCTTCCTCAGTATCTGCCGCTGTCTCTTTCGCCGGATTATAATACTGTGCAGTCGAGACCGGTCTTGTCTGCTGTCCACATCCCGCTAATAAAATCATACTTAAAATAATGCTATAATACATGTATCTTAATTTTCTCAACATATCACCTCTTATGTGTCATACAAATCATGTAAATTGCGAAACTCGTAAAAATGTGAATTAAATTGTGAAATATCAACAAAAGACATGAAAGACACTGGGGAGCCGCCGGCACTTAGAAGTCATATTCTGTATTTCATTCTGATTTATCAGAAATGAAATGCAGGATATGACTTCTTAGTACCGCTGCGAGCGACACGTAGCGAGAGCGTGTCTTGAATGTTTTTGTTGGTATTCCACAATTCGACATAACCTATGAGGAGTTTCGCTGTTACCTAATTATATCCTATTTCCCACTTTCCCTGCAAGCGTCTGCAAAAAATGCTCCCTCGCCCCCTCCTGTGTGATCACCTTGCTGAGTTTTTCGGTGTTTCTGCCGGAAAGCCAGGCTTTGTGGGACTGGCTATAATGATTTGCAATTTTCCAGAATTTCTCGGGATACGCAAGGTAAAAATACAAATATGAAAATTCCTGCGGCTTTAGTTTACGCACAGAATCATATGCCCCGATCAACTCCATTCCAAGCGACGTGTTCCAATTATTTTTTTCCATCATCTTCCGCACAAAATTTGAGAGGTCACTCACCCGGATCTGATAGGAAAAATTAAGGAAATTGACGATTGCCACGCCCTCTCTCGAAAAAATGACATTGTGCTGGTTATAATCCCCATGGCAGAAGCCAGTCAACTCCTCACGAATCTCCATATTTTGTAACTGCTCTGTGACAGCCTGTGCCTTTTCAAAAAAGCCTGCAAACTGACGCATAAACATTTCCTCAAACTCATTTTTCTGTTTTCTGCCACGGATATAGTTGCGCACCTGCCGCAATTCACGATTATGTTTTTCATAAAGCAAAAGCAGGGCGTTAGGATTCATTTTTACAAACTCAGGCACCTCGTCCGGATACTGTTCAGTTGCATTATGTAAACCAGCGAGCAGTCTTACCGCATACACCATGTCCTCCCTGCTCTTCGTATCGCACTCGGCTCCACGGAAAACTGACAATAGCAGATAATTCTGTTCCTCTTCGTCCCTGGCAAAAATTTCCCCTTCTTTTGTATAAAAGATCTGCTCTGCCACAATATTCTGCCCCTTCAGGAAATCAAGCATTCCAGCCAGAAATTCCGCACGCTCCACAGAGCCCCTATACTCCTTCAGCGCGCGCATTCCGAGATCTGTTTCACACAAAAAACAGTCCCTTCCCTTCGAAATAGACTTTACCTCCATCTCATATTGTTCTGCTATCTGTTCCGGCCTGATATACATGAAAATCCCCTCCATACGATGAATCTGCGATAAGAGAGCAAATGCTCTCCTGCCGTGTCAATTCATCATATGTGAGGGGATGCGATATTATGAACCTGTTCCATTAATTTTTCTTTCGTGTTGTCCTCCGGGTGTTCCAGCACATACTCCAAAAGCTGTTTCAGCGTCTCGCCGATCGCCTTTCCCGGCTGCATTCCATCTGCGATCAGATCCGTTCCCGTAACCGCAAGTTCCTTTATGGAAAGGCACTGCCGCTTCGCCATGATCTGCTCATATATTTCTTCGTATTCCTTTAAATACTCTGCTTTTTCCTCCCGCCTGTATGCACTCTGTGCCAGCATGTCCGCTCTTTTTACTGCAAAAAGCAGCGGATACTGATCCACACCGTTCCGGTAGATTGCTCTGCGGACCGTCCGCTCCTGCAAAGGCGGATTATCGTCGTGGCATAAGATCAGTCTGCATACCCGGTCGGTTGTATCATTGTCAAACTTCAGCCGCCGCAAAATCTTCCTTGCCACAAGACTTCCTTCCTGTGGGTGTCCATAAAAGTGATCCACGCCATGTTCGTCCGTGGTTCTGCACATCGGTTTTGCCACATCATGTAACAGCATTGTAATACGCGCCACTTTATCCGGCTGTATCTCCATCAGGGCATGCAGCGTGTGCTCCCCCACAGAATAGCAGTGATGCGGATTATTCTGCGGTGTTTTCATCATCTCGTCAAATTCCGGCAGAAAAACTGCGGTAAGTCCTGTCTCATAGGCCGTGCGCAGCAGTTCCGGATGTCCGGACGTGAGAAGTTTTACCATTTCGATCTGAATACGTTCTGCACTCACTTTTGCAATGTTTGGTGCCAGGGAAACAATCGCCTCTCTTGTCTCATCTTCAATAGAGAAGCCAAGTTGCGCTCCAAACCGCACTGCACGCAGCATACGAAGCGCGTCCTCCGTAAAACGCTCCACAGCAGCTCCCACGCACCGGATCACACCGCGCTCTAAATCTCCCACACCATCAAACGCATCGACCAGCCCATCCTTATCATTGTAAGCCATGGCATTGATCGTAAAATCGCGGCGCTTCAGATCTTCTAACAGATTGGAAGTAAACTGTACCTCCTTAGGATGCCTTGCATCCTCATATTCCCCGTCTATACGGTATGTGGTCACCTCGAATCCCTCATGTTCAAGCATCACGGTAACCGTTCCATGCTGGATCCCAGTATCTATGGTATGTCGGAATAACTCTTTTACCTGTTCCGGTTTTGCTGATGTCGTGATGTCCCAGTCCATAGGAATCCGTCCTAACATCGTATCACGGACGCACCCACCTACAGCATAGGCCTCAAAGCCATGCTGTGTCAGTGTGTCAATAATATAAGTTACTTTCTCAGGTAAAACGATTTTCATATACGATAGGTTCCTTTTGTCGTTGTTTTGATCGAATATAACAGATCATCCGCCCTCTTGATCATCTCTGTCATATCATTTTCCGTACAGATATGGTCTCCGGCTGCAATACCGATGGAGCAGGAGATCTGATGCTGTTTATCGATTGAGAATGACTGTCCGAGTTTTTCACTGATCTCCGCCGAAAATCCGTCTGCCTCATCAATAATCTGATAGATACGCTCTGCCTTTTCTTTGAAAATATCCCTGTCATCTGTATAAAGGAAGATCAGGAACTCATCCCCGCCATAACGGCACACAAAACCATCTTTTCCACAGACTTCCGTAAAAATATCAGCCATTTTGATCAGAACGAAATCGCCCACATCATGTCCGTACGTATCATTATAGTGTTTGAAATTGTCCAGGTCAATAAACATCACTCCCAGCTTTGGTTTTCTTTTTTCCCCTGCGATCTCTTTCAGAAGTGCGTCTAATTTGCGGTAGAACCCTTCACGGTTATAGCACCCTGTCAGCTGGTCTGTAACTGCCGACATATACAGTTTTGTATTCATCTCATAAATCTTGTCATAGGCATCAAGCCTGTTCAATGCGTAACGCACCTCACGGAACAGAAGCTGATAAAAGTTCAGATCGTCCTCATCAAGCATATAACGGTTCACCGAGGAATGCCAGTTATCCTTCATCAGCACATAGGTGATGACAATATTCTCGATTTTTGCGTTGTTAAAAAATGGGATCGCCACCATAGAACACACATCTTCATCACCAAAAATCGATGTGATATCCTGATGTTCAGAATAATTGCTGCTGATCTTGGAGATCACAAATCCACCCGCATTTTTCCGCATGGATTTTTCCATGATCTTCATGATCTCCGGCGTCATCTCTTTCTCTGTGTCATTGTAAAGTACCTGCGGCACCCTCTCGCTATAGCGGATATAGACTGCCCGGTCGACGTCAAAATGATTTAAAAATGTCTTCATGACCATATTGAGCATCTCTTTTGCAGTGATACCATTTACATCGATCAGTTTCTGCCAGATAGAAATAAAGTCGAGCTGTTCTTTCTTACTCTTATATGCCCGCTCCACGCTCTCCTGCTTTAACAGATCCTCGATTTCCCTGGTTGATAATTCCTCACAGTCGTCATCTACCGGTGGCAGAAGATCTTTCATATCCTCCGCGTACTCATGGAACATGATACGATGTGTCTCTTCATACTGTTTTAAAATAAACTCTTCCTGCTCATAAAGGATCTCTTTTCCTGCATTCCTGAAGCATTCCATCCTGTTCCTTCGGAACAGCACATAACAGAAAAACTGGTTTCCCTCTGCTCTCTTTAAATAAATATCTGCCTGCTCATATAATTTTAGCGCCTCCTCGTTGTCTCCGTCATGCTGTGCTAATAATGCCTTGGAAAACGTATAGAGGAACATATCATCATCTGCCTTTGCGTAGTCATGCACAGTGGCGAGGTTGTTTTCTGTCTTTTCCTTCTCGAAAATATAATTCAAAAACTGGCGGCAGCTATACAGATACCTCTCACAGTTAAAACGGTTTCCCTGTAAAATGGAAACCAGAGCAAACAATCCATACAGTTTGGACAGGTTGCAGACACGCAGACTGTTCAGATGCAGCTTTTCGATCGCTTTCATACACTGTGTCAGGTATTCCTGCGCCTTGTCATACTGCCCCAGCATAACGCAGTTCAATGACATATTATAATGTACTTCTGCAATATCCTCCGGCTTTCTCAGTTTACATAATATCTTAATTGCCTTGTTGTAATAGCTCTGGGCTCTCTCATTTTCTCCCATTGCACATAAATTATACGCAATACCGGAATAGATCCTTCCGCCCTCCACGCTGTCAACATCTTTCATCGCCTCATAGGTACGGATCGAATATAACAGGGAAACTTCGTACTCGCCATTTGTGGATGCTATCATGATATTTTTCCGATATGCAATGCTGATAAGCTGCTCATTGCCAATCTCTTTTGCAAGCGCAACGCCCTTGGAAAAATAAATCAAAAATGCTTCCGACCGGTACGCTTTTGCCACGATCTCCGGTTTATTGTCGTATGCATAAATATAAATATGCGCCAGATGATTTTTATAATGGTACGCATTCAGCTTCTCGATCAGTTTATCGCTGATCTCAATATCCTGGGCACAGAAGAAAATATTGCACCAGCCGGACATCTGGTTCTGCGCTTTTAAAAGTTCCGCACGGAACACTAAAAAATCATCCCCAAGCGCTTCTCCGCACTCCTTTGCCTTCTGTACATAAATCATGGCTTCCTCTAACTTGCCAAGATACATGTAAGAAGTTGCCATCCAGAAATTATAATAAAATGCTCCCTCTTTCTCCTGATCCTGCAGTTTTTCCAGATCTTCGCAGGATTCCAGAGCCTTCGCAATATCTCTTTGCAGTACCGACACCATAATCTGTAACAGCAAAAGCTGATAATGCTTTTTCTCAGAAATCGTAAAGTTATCAAACTTGATCCGGCGCTCAATCTTGCTCAGATGATGGTCTGCCTGGTCAAAATCCAGAAAGTATACCAGATTATTCAGTTTCCGATAGCCATCGTCACTCTCATAATCAGAGTAATAGTCCATGACATCCGGTTCCATGTTCCTGCCTGCATTTCCGATATGGTACACCATGTTCCGGTCATCCATACTCTCACAGATCGCATCCCACTCTTCATGTGCAAATTCCGGAATCGACTGCACATCATTGACTCCCAAGACAATGCCGATATTTTTATTCTTCACCTGAAGCAGGCTGTTGGAAAGCTGCATGGTGCTTTTCGAAGCAAGCTGGAAACGGTTCAACACAATGACGACCGGACGGATCTCTGATAATTTCTGAAGCATCGTCACGATCGAATTGCGCATACGTTCCTGCTCATACTCTACCTCATCGATCAGGATCTGTTCCGTTCTCTCGCAAAATCCCTTTTCAAAATAACTTTCAAACACAGGTCTCTGAAGCTTGTAGACATCACATTCTTCCATAAACTCTTCCAATGTGCCGCTGCAATACTTATGGAACATCTGCCGGATCAGTCCCAGATATGGTTCATAAGCCTCTGCGATCTTGTTATAAGAAAACTCATGACAGGTAAAAAAGATATCTGTCTGGTCCTTATAATGATTGACACTCTCTAAATCCCATATGGAAAAATCATTGCTATACCGCACAAGGATACTGTTATGTTCTACATTTCCGATTCCTCCTGCGACCTGTTCGATAACCCCATTATAATACTTTTCTATCATACGATCCCCTTTTGCTCCAAAAAAACGCTTGCTGTTTTGTCACATTCTATATCCATTACCGGTTATACAATAAAACGTTCCACATTTTTCTGTAGTTTTTCAGCAGAATGATAGGTTGTCTCTGCCTTCTGTTTAATTGCCTCTGCCTCCTGCACAACGTTTCCTACTTTTTCAGCAATATCCGTTGTTCCGGTAGCTCCCTCTGTCGCAGTCTTGCTGACATCGGAGATAGCATCCATCACTCCGTTAATGGATGCGAGCAGCTGCTCCGATGATGCCGAGAAGTCCGTTACAAGAGAATCTACATTGGCAGCATCACTGTTATAGGAATTTGCCATTTCTGCAAATCCTCCAAGACTCTCCACAACATCATTTCCGACAAACTCCAGCAGCCTCTCTGCATCATTTGCAAGATTCTCAACGGCTGCGGTCACATTGCCAGTCACTTCCTGAATATGGGCAACTGCGGCTTTTGACTGCTCTGCCAATACACGGATCTCATCTGCAACAACCGCAAATCCTTTTCCTGCCTCTCCCGCCCTGGCAGCCTCAATGGATGCATTCAAAGCCAGAAGGTTCGTCTGTCCGGTAATATCCATGATTGATTTGGCAAGAACATTGATCTGATCCACAACCTTAATATCTTCGAGTGCTTTTGTCAGGCTCTCATTAATCTCCTCATGAATCGATCTGGTACGTCTGTCATTTTCGTCTGTATCTTTTTTGATTTTCACAGCACGTTCCCTGATCTCATCTGCCTCGTTAGCGCCATCCTGAGATCTCTCTGCAATACTCTTCGCAGCGCTCTCAATCTCATGTGACATTGCATTCATCTCTTCCGAAGATGCCGCTGTCTCCTCCATACCTGCCGCAAGCTCCTCCGTTGTCGCAGATACATTTTCAATCTGATCATCTAATGCCTGAAGACTTGTATCAATCTCCTGCACCATGCCGGTGATCTCTAATGCTTCTGATTTCACCTCTCCAATCAGTTCCTTCATCTCAGAGCGCATTTTCTCAAGCGAATCTGCCAGTTGTCCAAAATCATCTTTTCTCTTTAACAGATCCTGTTCAAATTCTTTTGAAAAATCACCCTGCGCTATCTCGTTAATGTGGGTAAGGCTCTTTTTCAATGGTTTCACAATGCTGGCTATGATCAGTGTCAGGACTAAAATTAAGATTACTTCCATGACAACAGCGATTCCGATGATTGCCATTCTGCTGTTGGATTCATAGGAAGAAAATTCATTTTTGACATCCAGTACATCATCATCAATATCGTCCGTGTAATTTCCGGTTCCAAGTACCCAGCCAAATGGCTCAAATGCCTTGCTGTAAGCACGTTTTGGAGAAGACTCCGTCTCACCCTCTCTCGGGAATACATAATCCGTAAAACCGCCGTCTTCCTGCTTTCCTGCGTTGATGATCGCCTGCATATACGCAAATCCATTGGTGTCCACTGCATCCATACGATTTGTTCCCTCTGTGTCATTGCCGAGAAGGACTACGTTTGTTCCATCATAGGTATCTACCCAGAAATATCCATTATTGCCGTAACGCAGATCACGAATCTGGTCTGCTGCAAGTTTTTCTGCCTCGTCTAAGGTATATTCACCTTTTTCATACCGATTGTAAATGCTCTGGCAAAGAGATATTACATTATCTACCTGTGCCTTGATCTGTTCATCATACGAGGAACGCATATCATTCTCGATAATGTCTAACGCATTATTTCCAAGTCCTGACAGGCTTGTGTTGGAAATGACGGTGCATAGTGCCAGTGCGATCAGTGCAATCACCATTACAATAACTAATTTTGTTCTCACCTTAATATTGTTCATACCCATACCTCCTACTACATCTTTTTTATTTTATGAACCCAATTTTAAATCCTATTTGTATTTTAGCACATTATGCTTATTTTACCACTCTATTTTCGACATTTTTCGTGATTTTATTCTATTTTTCGTTACTGTTCACTCATACTTCGTTCCAGTAACGATTCGCTGACTCATTTCAGTTTTTGCTTCACAAAAGGAGTCTGCTCACTCCTGAATCACTTTCTTACGCAGCAAAACAGCAAGTGTTTTACTGCTGAGTGAACAGTAACTATTTTTATAGCAAAAACGCAGAAGTTATTTGTAACTCCTGCGTTTCTGTCTCAGATGAGAAATGGATTCCTGATTTCGAACTCCATTTTTTTATGTGTCTTTGGATGTTTAAATCCGATTTTATAAGAGCAGAGTAAAAGACCGTTTCCACTCCGTGTCATTGTCTCTTTAAAATTATACTTCGTATCCCCTACGATCGGGATTCCTGCATTTGCTAACTGTACCCGGATCTGATGATGCCTTCCGGTGTCTAACCGGATCCGGAGAATGGCGTTCGTTTTATTCTGTGCGGTCACTTCATAGTCCAGCCTTGCTGACTTTGCGCCCTCCGTACTTTTAGATACCACTTTTGAAGTGTTTGTTTTTCCATCCCGGAGCAGGTAATCTTCCAATGTACCTTTTTTCTGTTCCGGCACACCGTCTGTCACCGCATAATAAAATTTATCTGCCATTTTTGTCTGCACCTGACGGCTTAAATCCGCCGCAGCTTCTTTTGTTTTGGCAAAAACCATCACTCCGCGCACCGGCTGATCCAGCCTGTGTACCACCCCGATATACGGCTGTTCTCCCTTTCCTGCCCGGTAATTTTTCAGAAGGCTTTCCATGTCCGCCTGTCCTAACCGTCTTGTCTGCGCCGCAACCCCCGCCGGTTTTTCGCAGACAATAACCTCCTCATCCTCATATAAAATATTTATGTTCATGTCTGATGATCTCCTTCGTTATTCTATGGCATTTCTGCTGTTTTTATCTTCCTTTGTTCATTGTAGCATGATTCTTTTGTTTGGGCTACTGTTGCGGAGATTTGAATGAATGCTTTTATTCATTTTTTTAGTACTCATAATATTTAAAATTTTACTATTTTCTCCATTGCATTTTCTGATGTTGGTATGATACAATATCCCAAAGCATATTTTACAAAATCTTTGTGGCTGATGAGCCATCTGTATTCTAGGAAGCACTCGATTATCAAAAACAATCGGTGTCATTCATTTCGTATCTATGCTTTTATTACCCATTAACCAATTTAAAAGCAGGAAACGGATGAAAACTATTTTTACAATGCTCTATTCTCCTGCCGGAGGCACGATGCATTTATGTGCATCTGCCGTCCACCGTGATAAGGAGGAAAGCCTATGGCAATGCGACCACAAGATCGTTACAAATCAACTACAGCAGGAGCAGTTTCTGCAAATCGCAACTACAAAGATACTGTTTTCCGGATGTTATTTTCAGACAAAAAGAATCTGCTCTCGCTTTACAATGCAGTAAACAGCAGAGACTATACGAATCCGGATGATTTAGAGATTGTTACTTTGGAAAACGCTATCTATATGGGAATGAAAAACGATCTGGCATTTATCATTGACACGAATTTATACCTGTACGAACATCAGTCGACTTACAATCCAAATATGCCACTTCGTGATTTATTTTACATTAGCAGTGAATATCAAAAAATGCTGGATCAAAAATCTTTATACTCATCCAGCCTGCAAAAGATACCTACTCCTAATTTTATTGAGTTTTATAATGGTTCTGATCCAGTTTGCGATGTTTTTGAGCACAGACTTTCCTCTGCTTTTGAACATCTGTCGGGTGAGCCAAAACTGGAACTGATCGTAACTGTCTTAAATATCAACGAGGGGCACAATGCCCTTCTTATGGAACATTGCAAAACATTAAGGGAATATGCACAATATGTTGCAAAGGTGCGAAAATACACAGCCGACATGTCTCTGAACGAGGCAGTGGAATGCGCTGTTGATGAATGTATCAAAGAAAATATTCTTGCGGATTTTCTTCGAAAGAACCGCGCGGAGGTTATCAGTATGAGTATATTTGAATATGACAAGGAAGAAGAAGAGAAGAAACTTCGGAAAGCGGAGTATGAGGCTGGTATTCAAAAGGGTGTCCTTAATACTGCACGTCATCTATTGGAGCTTAATCTGCTGTCTTTAGAGAATATTTCTCGTGCTACTGGTCTATCAATTGATGAATTGAAAAAGCTCCAGCAATAGCTTAGTAAAAGAAGCCCACAAAACTGCGGGCTTCTTTTTTGATGCATTTTACACAAATTACTGTAACAGAGAGAGTACACCCTGTGTAGACTGATTAGCCTGTGCAAGCATAGACTGACCTGCCTGTGCAAGAATGTTGTTCTTGCTGTAGTTAACCATCTCTTCAGCCATATCTGTATCACGGATACGGGATTCAGCTGCTGTTGTGTTCTCTACAACGTTGTCTAAGTTGTCGATCGTATGCTCAAGTCTGTTCTGAACAGCACCGAGAGCGGAACGCTGGGAAGAAACCTTTGCCACTGCCTCTGCAATACGGTCAATTGCTGCTGTAGCATCATCTTCTGTGTCAACTTTAAGATCCTTCACGCCAATTCCTGCTGCACTCATTGATTCGATTTTGACTGCAATCTTATTATCTGCTGCTGAATCTGCCCCAACATGAAGGTTAAAGGAAAGCTCACCATTTACGTCAAACGGTTGAATGTTTTTTGCTTTAGCATCTGCTGCTGTAATCGCAATAGCATTTGCAACTGCACCTTTTTCATTAACATAATAATTAGTTGCTGTTGATCCATCTGCATTTTTTGAATCAGCTATCTGCTCTGCTGATACTTCTTTACCCTTGGCATCGTATAATTTTGTTGCATACACATAATCTTTTCCAGCTTCTGCTATATTAGCATCTGTCTGATCTCCTGCATTGGCTTCTGCCACTGTATATACCCTATTTCCCTTTGCTAATTCTTCTTTAAGCTGGTCCGCAGAAAGTTTGGTTTTACCACCTTTTGCAAACAAGTCTTTACCCATTACATACGTACTCTTCATGAAGTTAGCCTTACTTGCAGTCTTTGTATCACCTTTTAACAAATATATTTCATTGAACTTTGTTGTTTCTGATACACGATCAATTTCTGTTGCAAGCTGATCAATCTCGTCCTGAATCGCCTGACGATCAGACTGTGCATTCGTTCCATTTGCAGACTGAACTGCCAACTCATTCATTCTCTGTAACATGGAGTGAACTTCTGTCAAAGCACCCTCGGCTGTCTGTACAGAAGATACGCCGTCCTGAGCGTTTGTGGAAGCCTGATCAAGACCACGGATCTGTTTTCTCATTTTTTCAGAAATTGTTAATCCTGCCGCATCATCTGCTGCACGGTTGATTCTGTAACCGGAAGATAACTTCTCTGTGGACTTTGCCTGCTGTCCTGTTGTTACATTTAACATTCTGTTCGCGTTCATTGCCTGTAAATTGTGTTGTACTACCATAATATAATCCTCCTTGTCTCATCCTTATGATGAGTTATTATGTTTTTGACCGGACTTCCTTTTCCGGCATTATTTATAACAAACAAAGCATCCCGGGTTGTGCCTTGTCTATTACCAGATGATTGTGCGATGTTTTTAATGAGCTTAATGGCTCATTCTTTCTGCATCTTTTTTTGTTTCCGCTTTCATGCGTTCATTCCATAAAATCTTCTTGATCTCGTCCTGCGCTTCTTTTGAGATCGCAGGTTCCGGATAATAAGTATCTTTTCTGCGCTCCGGATTTTGTTCCACGGTGCTCCTTGCGATTTTGACCTCTTTTGGCGCATCGATCATAAGCCTTCCATGATTTCCTGTTCCACCCACATAAACTACGCGGATGTTATCTCCGATATTTACATACTGACCTTGTTTCAGTGAAATCTTTAACATAATCCTCCTTGTTTTTCATCGCAATTCCATTTGCTACGTTTTGTATCATTTATATCGTCTTTTCGCTACAATTTGTTAACATCTGTTTTTATATTTTGCTACACTTTGTTACATTTTTACAATCAACAATCTATTTTTCCAGTGAATAAATGTTGTTATTTTGTGCATAATTAATAGTAACTTTATTTTTTCCGCAACATTTTGTTACAATTGCAATGTCAATCAACGTTAACATTTTAACTTTTGTTGTCTGATATGCTACACCTTGCTACATCTAAGGCACAAATAAAAATATACTAATAGCAAAGGTGGTATTTATATGAAAAACAAACTACTTCCACAGAAGTTAAAAGAATTGCGCAAAGTCAATAACTACACACAGGATTATGTTGCGGAGGTATTGGGTGTTGTACGGCAGACATACAGCCATTATGAAACCGGGAAACGCACACCGGATGCGGAAGCCTTTTACAAATTAGCAGGGCTTTATAATATTTCCGTTGATGATCTGCTTCATCTGACAATCGATATTGACAGGGAGGAATCTTACGATGCGCCTGCGCCAACACAGGCAAGCACCGATTTATCAGAATTTCTTGAATTTTTTAATGATCCTTCTAATAAGAAAAAATATATGTTTAATACAAATTTGGAACGGGAATTACTTTTCTATTTTGATAAAATATCTGATGAAGACAAAAAAGAAATTATAGAATTTACGAAAATCAAGGCGAGAAAGCCTTTATAAAACAAGAAGCAATGTGTCACAAAACACATTGCTTCTTGTTTTATAATTTAAATCTGTACCCAACCCCCCAGATTGTTTCTATATACTGCGGTTTGTTGGTGTTCATCTCGATCTTTTCGCGGATCTTCTTGATATGCACGGTAACTGTTGCAATATCTCCGACGGATTCCATATCCCAGATTTCCCGGAACAATTCTTCCTTTGTAAACACATGGTTTGGATTTTCTGCCAAAAAGGTAAGAAGATCAAATTCTTTTGTTGTAAACTGTTTTTCCTCGTCGTTCACCCAGACACGGCGTGCTGTCTTGTCAATGCGGATACCACGGATCTCAATGATATCATTTTTTGCCTCACTGCTTCCGATCAGTCGCTCATATCGGGCGAGATGTGCTTTCACCCGCGCTACCAGCTCACTTGGAGAAAATGGTTTTGTGATGTAATCGTCCGCACCAAGTCCAAGACCTCTGATCTTGTCAATATCATCTTTTTTGGCTGAAACCATAAGAATTGGTGTATTTTTTTCCTCACGGATCTTTTTGCAGATTTCAAATCCATCCGTTCCCGGAAGCATAAGATCTAAAATGAACATGTCAAATTCCTCGGACAATGCTCTTTTCAATCCTGCTGTTCCGTTATTCTCGATCTCTACGGTAAATCCGCTCAATTCCAGATAATCTTTTTCAAGATCTGCGATCGCTTCTTCATCTTCAACTATTAATACTCTGCTCATTTGGCACCTCCTGATATTTTCTGATTACAAAATACATAACGGTTCCGATGGACTCCTTGCTGGTCGCCCATATTTTACCACCGTGGTCTTCGATAATTTTTTTCACAATTGACAATCCGATTCCACTGCCACCGGTTGCGGAATTTCTCGAAGCGTCCGCCCGGTAGAAACGATCAAAAATGTATGGCAGATCCGCCGCTGCAATTCCTCTGCCGTTATCCTCGATCTCCACCTGGATAAAATCACCCACATCCTTGATACGGATGTTGATAAGTCCTCTCTGCTTGTCCAGATATTTAATGGAATTTCCAATAATATTGTGGATCACTCTGCGAAGCTGTTCCGGATCCGCAATGATCTGTGTCGATCCATCCGTATAATTAAAGTATGCCAGTCCGATATTTTTTGACTCAAGATCCAGTCCGATCTCCTCAATGCAGTCATTGAAGTATTCACCAACATTGATTTTGGCAAAATTGTACGGTATACGATTCGTATCGATCTTCGCATAGAGCGTCAGCTCATTGATAAGCGTATCCATCTCATTTGCTTTATTATAAATTGTCCGGATATACTTATCCCGTTTTTCCGGGGTATCCGCAACACCGTCCATCAATCCTTCCGCATATCCTTTTACCGCAGTGATCGGCGTTTTCAGATCGTGTGCAATGTTGCTGATCAACATTTTATTTTCTTTCTCGCTATTGATTTTCTCTTCGGCATTGTCTTTCAGCCTCTGCCGCATCTCTTCAAAACTTGTGCAGAGTTCCCCGATCTCATCCCTGCTCTCTGCCTCGATCGTAAAATCAAGATTGCCCTCCTTAATATTCTGTGCGGCAGCCTGCAATTTTTTGATTGGATTGATCAGGCTGGTATAAATCCATACCGTCAGCATACATGCTGTCAGAACAAGGATCAGCACAATGGAAACCATAATATCGATCAGAAGACTTTTTAATTCAGGAACCATCTCCTCTAATCTGGTCACGATAAAAATGCTGCCCTTTGCACCATCCGGATAAACAAAATCAATCTGTTTTACCAGTGCCTGCTCCTCACCATCCATGTATGTCCCGGAATCCGCATTGCCATCGGCACTTCCATACTCCGGAAGCTCCGTCAAAAGCGATGTCCCTGCGCTTTTTCCTATATATACCAGCTCCTGTCCTTTCCGAACGATGAGATAGGACGCTTTTTCTTCCAACTGCTGGTTGATCTTCTCAAGGTATGCTCCATCCTCCAATTTCTCCGGCTGGTTGTCTGCCACCTTGTATACTTCCCTATAGATTTCTCTTGTAAACCGGCTCAGAAGCTGGACAGAATTGGAAAAATAACTGTATCCGTCCCCTTCGACACCATAGGTCTGCTCGATTGCCCGCATCTGAATGTGCTGCATACTGAACAAAACCAGTGTTGCAAGGAAAATCGGTACAAATATAATGATGCAGAATGAAATAATAATCTTATTCTTAAACTTCATACGCTTTCCTTCTATGAATGTTTATGTTTCTACCCTTGTTCACCCACTTTTGTATCCATAGAAACAAAATAGGCCACAAGGATAAACCCTATGACCTATTATAGCATGAACCGTCCGAAATCCTATGACATTTTCCGAAAAAGATTCTAAACTTTTCATAAATTAATCTGCTCAACGCTGATTATAAATATTTCTTTAATGCTTCCGCCTTATCTGTTGCTTCCCACGGAAGATTTAAGTCTGTACGTCCGAAATGTCCGTAAGCTGCTGTTCCACGGTAAATTGGTCTTCTTAAGTCAAGCATTTTGATGATTCCTGCCGGGCGGAGATCAAAGTTCTCACGAACGATCTCAACCAGTTTTTCATCAGAAAGTTTTCCTATTCCAAAAGTATCTACCATGATAGAGGTTGGCTGTGCAACACCGATTGCGTAAGACAACTGAATCTCACATTTTTCTGCAAGACCTGCTGCTACAATGTTCTTTGCAACGTAACGTGCTGCGTAAGCTGCGGAACGGTCAACCTTTGTACAGTCTTTTCCTGAGAAAGCTCCGCCGCCGTGACGGGCATATCCACCGTAGGTATCTACGATAATTTTACGTCCGGTAAGACCTGCATCACCGTGTGGTCCACCGATCACGAAACGGCCGGTTGGGTTGATGAAGAATTTTGTCTCTGCATCTACTAATTCTATTGGAAGGATTGGATCAAATACATATTTTTTGATATCCTCATGGACCTGTTCCTGTGTTACATCCTCGTCATGCTGAGTGGATAATACAACTGCCTCTAATCTCTTTGGCTTGCCATTCTCATCATACTCTACAGAAACCTGTGTTTTTCCGTCTGGTCTTAAATATTTTAATGTGCCGTCTTTGCGCACTTTTGTAAGCTGTAAAGCAAGTTTGTGTGCAAGGGAGATCGGATATGGCATTAACTCCGGTGTCTCATTTGTTGCATAACCAAACATCATACCCTGATCACCGGCACCAATTGCCTCTAACTGCTCGTCAGACATTTTGTTTTCTTTTGCTTCCAATGCTTTGTCAACACCCATAGCGATATCCGGAGACTGCTGGTCAAGCGCTACCATCACTGCACATGTATGTCCGTCAAAACCTGTTTTTGCGTCGTTGTATCCGATCTCGTTGACTGTTTTACGAACGATGGAAGGAATATCTAACTGTGCTTTTGTTGTAATCTCACCTGTTACAAGCACAAATCCTGTACAGCTTGCTGTCTCACATGCTACACGGCTCATTGGATCCTGTTCCATACATGCATCAAGGATGGCATCAGAGATGGCATCACACATTTTGTCCGGATGTCCTTCTGTAACGGACTCGGATGTAAATAATAATTTTTCCATTTGTTCTTTCCTTTCTTCTGGCTGTTCATTTGGTAACTAAAAAACTCCGCTGTCACAAACAAGCGGAGTTAATAAATCATCAGATTATCAAATCCTCTTATTGTTCGAACTATAAAATATAGTCTTGGATAAATCATCCAAATATTTGCTCGCTCAGGTAGGCACCTTCCGTAGAGGGGTTGCCGTGACTTCATAGATCCTATGTATCTCCATCACTCTGAATAAGAAAATTTTCCGTAATTAAAAATCTCTTTCTAATTACATCTTATACAATATTGAATTTTCAAATCTGTTTACACAGACTGAAACATAAACTGTTTCAAATCTCACGTGCTATACAATACTATCTAACCGCCTCTCTGTCAAGAGTTTTTTCAAAATGATATACAAACCATGTGGAATGTATACTACTATTTGTTCTTTCTAAAAAACTATATTTTATGGGAATTTCTGCCAGCAGTATCTATTGACTTTCATTTTGTGCAATCTTATACTATTTTATAATAAAATGTATAGATTGGGGTATGCAAATGACAAAATATTATCCAACGGATGAATTAGTACCAGGGATGGTAACTGCTGGAGAAGTCCGTACCAAAGGCGGTCAGTTGATCGTTGAAAATGGAGTTTCTCTCACGGATCGTCTCATTTCCCGCATTAAATTTTATGCGATCCCGCAGGTATCGGTCACAGAAGATCCAATTCCTGCCACAAAAAAAGAGGAACAAGTCGAAGTTCCTTCCCATGTTGTAAAACCGGAAGCCCAGGCACCTTCTTATTCGCAGAAGGTTGTCTGCTCTAAAGAATTCCAGAATTTTCAGATTTCCTATTCCAGAGTAATCGCCACTTACCGCACGGTTCTGGAAGATTGTGTCATCTATCATAAGTCTTTAAATTATGAACAGCTTCTGTCTGATACGAAGGAATTATATTATTCCTGCAAAACATCCTTAGAACTTTTTGATATGCTTCACAATATGCGCTCCGTAGAGGATTCGGTCTATGCACATTCACTGAATGTCTCTCTGATCAGCCGCAGACTTGGACGCTGGTTAAAGTTTTCACCCGAAGAATTAGACACACTGACCTTAGCAGGCGCCTTACATGATATTGGAAAATTAAAAATTCCTGCCGAAGTTCTCAATAAGCCTGGAAAATATACCGATGAGGAATTTGCCCTTGTAAAACAGCATCCAAAATTTGGTTATGACATATTAAAATCACTCCCATTAGACTCTCACGTGAAAAAAGCAGTTCTCTGCCATCACGAGAGAAGTGACGGCAGTGGTTATCCAACCGGTTTGTCTCAATCCGATATTGATGAATATGCGGCAATTGTTTCCATCGCAGACGTATACGATGCCATGACCGCTGCGCGCTCATACCGCGCACCGCTCTGTGTCTTCCAGGTAATTAACAATTTTGAACATGATGGTCTTTCCAAATATAATCCAAAATTTATTCTGACATTCCTGTCCCACATTGCAGGCACTTATCAGAATAATCGTGTTCTCCTCAATGACGGAAGAGTCGCTAATATTGTAATGCTAAACCGTAACCGCTTATCAAAACCGATCATCCAGCTGATGGATGGAAGCTGCATTGATCTTTCGACTCAGCCTGACCTTCACATCCAATCGGTGTTATAACCGGAGTTTAACGGACGTAGTGCCGCAGATTCTGCAGTGCTTTCTCAGGGTTTGAAGGGCAGATATAAGCGTCCTCTCACAAGTCATGATCTTATAGGTTTATGAAAAGGAAAACGGTACAGACGAAATATGATGTTCCTGTTCGCCGGGCATTCCGACAAGCCTCGGAAGAGTCTTGTCTCCATGGCTCACAAAGGAAATCATATTTGTCTGTACCGTTTTTCTTTCATTTACGCTACGAATGACTTGTGAGAGGACGCTTATACATGCCCGATCAACGTTATGAATCGCACCACAAAATCTGCAATTTACGTTATGGAACTCACGGTTATGGGATGAGTGCCTATAGGATCAAAACTCAATCTGCATTCTTGAAATAAATGAATTAGGTTTTTTTAATGAATTTTAACGGAATAAAATAGAATTGTATATGTAATTATGGTAGAATATGACATTAATGATTTTGTCAATCGGAATTTACAGGAAGGAAAGACAATGAAATTTGCATTTTTAATTATGGGAGATTTTGATTGTAAAATAGATAGAGCGATAATACATGATGGAACGGCACAAATCATAGGTGTAGCAAGTATAGAAGATGCGTGTATGGTTGCTAAAAAATTAAAAGCGGACGGAATTGATTGTATTGAACTATGCGGTGCTTTTGGTGAAGCTGGAGCGAAAGCGATTATTGAAGCAACAGGCAATACATTACCAATAGGCTATATTACACATTTACTAGAACAAGATGAAATGTATCGTATAGCATTTTCGAACTAACAATTCCAGTTTGGAGAATTGAAAAAAACGGAATTTACCTATTAAGACATATAAACTCTTGACAATAAAGCTCCTATATAGTATGTTTTTAATAAACTACTATATAGGAGCTTTTGCATGGAAATGAATGGAGGATTTCTTGTCACCAAAATAAAACAGCTTGGAGACCGGATTTTCGAGAAGATTCTCAGTGAAAAGAATATTGATGCGTTTAATGGAGCCCAGGGGCGTATTCTTTATGTACTGTGGCAGGAGGATGGTATCTCAATCAGGTCACTCTCGACTAAATGCGGATTAGCGATAACATCTCTTACTACGATGCTGGAAAGAATGGAAAATCAAGGGCTGATAAGCCGTGTTCAGTCTGAAACGGACAAAAGGAAAACACTCCTGTTTCTGACTGAGAAAGCACATGCCTTAAAGGGCGAGTACGATTCTGTATCTGATGAGATGGGCAGTATTTACTACAAAGGTTTTTCAGAGGAAGAAATTACCCGGTTTGAGGAATGCCTCGACCGCATCAGAAAGAATCTTGAGGAGTGGCAGAAGTCATGAGTATTTGTATCAAAGATCAGATTCAGAACATGAATATCGTTATCGGCTGCACAGTGGGGTGTACATATTGCTATGCCCGCAACAACGTGAAACGCTGGCATATGATTGATGATTTCGCTGACCCTGAATTCTTTCCGGGTAAGCTCAAGATGATGGAAAAGAAACGTCCGCAGAACTTTCTTCTTACCGGGATGAGCGATCTCTCCGGATGGAAGCCGGAATGGAGAGACGAGGTATTTGCAAAGATCCGTGAAAATCCACAGCATCAGTTCCTGTTCCTTACCAAGCGACCTGATTTGCTGGATTTTGATACCGATCTGGGAAACGCATGGTTTGGCGTTACGGTGACGAGGAAAGTAGAACGGTGGCGTATCGACGCCCTTCGGAAAAACGTTAGAGCAAAACATTACCATGTTACCTTTGAGCCGTTATTCGATGATCCCGGCACAGTTGACCTTTCTGGAATCAATTGGATCGTTGTTGGCACCATGACCGGAGCTCAGAGCAGGAAGATTCATACGGAGCCGGAATGGGCATGGTCTCTGGCGGACCAGGCACATAAGCTCGGTATTCCGGTGTTTATGAAGGAAGACCTTGTCCCTATCATAGGGGATGAAAATATGATTCAGGAAATGCCGGAAGAATTTAATAAAGTGTTAGAGGTACAGAAATCATGGAAGAAGTAATAAATGGAATCCTCATTCGTGAGGTGGAAACAAAGAACATCATGACTAAGTCTAGTCTGCCGGTAGGCGGTTACTCGGTCAATCCCTATGTGGGCTGTACACATGCCTGCAAGTATTGCTATGCTTCTTTTATGAAGCGCTTTACCGGGCACAAGGAGGAATGGGGCACTTTCCTTGATGTGAAGCATTGGCCGGAAATTAAAAATCCGAAGAAATATGCCGGACAGCGGGTGGTCATCGGTTCTGTGACAGATGGCTACAATCCACAGGAGGAGCAATTCGGGAATACCAGAAAACTTCTGGAGCAGCTGATTGGCAGTGACGCAGATATTCTGATCTGCACAAAGTCGGATCTTGTGGTACGGGATATTGATCTGCTGAAGAAGCTTGGACGTGTAACCGTTTCATGGTCGATCAACACACTGGATGAAAATTTCAAGAACGATATGGACTCTGCTTCGAGCATTGAGCGCCGTATCACTGCTATGAAGCAGGTATATGAAGCAGGTATCCGTACAGTCTGTTTCGTATCCCCGGTATTCCCCGGTATCACGGATTTTGAAGCAATCTTTGAGCGGGTAAAGGATCAGTGCGATCTGTTCTGGCTCGAAAATCTCAATCTTCGAGGCGGTTTCAAAAAGACAATTATGGATTATATCGCCGGAAAATATCCTGATCTTGTACCACTTTACGACGAGATCTATAACAAGCATAACCGCAGCTACTTTGAAGCACTTGAAGTAAAAGCAGAGAAAATGGCTAAGAAGTATGATTGTGCCTTTGTGGATAATGAAATGCCTTATGGCAGAGTCCCGCAGGGACATCCGGTGATCGTAGATTATTTCTATCATGAGGAAATCCGTGGGACAGAGAATACCGGAAAAAGAAATCGCTAACTACCAAGTTGTCACGCTGATTTCCGCCAGAACAATCCTTCTGAAGCTGCAATTTTCTCAAACAACATACACATTTCTTCATCTGGATTATAAATGCTTATATTTAAGCAATCCCATCCAAACTGGAGAAGCACATCTTTACTTGTAAATAATATATTTACATCACCAGAATGGCTTTCCAGTATAGTATCAATGATTTTTGTTACTTGTTCGGGGGTTGGCTGTTCAATCCATTTGCCCCAATGAACAGATACAGGATAATAACACATCGCTTTCAAAATAACGCCAACAAATCTATCTCTTAACCCACAGTAATCATAGTGGTTGAGTAGATAAGTTTCTACTTCAAAAAACTGTCCACCACAATTCATGGGTACTTGTTTAGGGAGGAAATCCATTATATAGCACGGGGTTTCCAAGAGTTTGTCAATTATGTTCACCTAATCACGCTCCTTTAACAACTTCCGATTGACAAAATCATTAATATCATATTCTACCATAATCACATATGCAATTCTATTTTATTCCGCTAAAATTCATTAAAAAACCTAATTCATTTATTTCAAGAATGCAGATTGAGTTTTGATCCTATAGGCACTCATCCTATCCCCAGCGAGTTCCATAACGTAAATGGCAGATTCTGTGGTGCAATCCATAACGTTGACTGGGCAAATATAAGCGTCCTCTCACAAGTCATTCACAGCGTAAATGAAAGAAAAACGGTACAGACAAATATGATTTCCTTTGTGAGCCATGGAGCTGGGATTCTAACAATCATGGAAGCTTCAGCTGAACATGATTGTTGTTCAGAAGCCCAGCGGAATGCCCGGCGAACAGGAACATCATATTTCGTCTGTACCGTTTTTCTTTTCATAAACCTATAAAATCACGACTTGTGAAAGACGCTTATATCTGCCCCTTCAAGCCCTAAGAAAGCACCGCAGAATCTGCGACACTACGCCAATTAAACTCCGGTTTAAGAAACCTTGAGTGTGAATTTCTGAATTTCTTTTTCTGTACTCACTTTCTCGATAACCGCGCCAAGAGACGCCAGTTTTGCTTCAAATTCTTCATATCCACGTTCAATATAGTAAATATCATCTACAACTGTAATTCCTTCTGCCGCAAGACCTGCGATTACAAGTGCTGCTCCGGCGCGAAGATCGGGAGCATTCACTCTTGCCCCGGTATATTTTTCCGTTCCATTGATGATCGCAATATTGCTCTCTACCTTAATGTTGGCACCCATACGTGTCAATTCATCAACATACTTGAAACGATTCTCGAAAATACTCTCAGTCACTGTACTTGTTCCCTCAGAAATTCCAAGAACAACTGCCATCTGTGGCTGCATATCTGTTGGGAATCCCGGGTATGGAAGTGTTGTCACCTGTGTATGATGAAGCGGTTTGGAAGCCACAACACGCACTGCATCGTCAAATTCTTCCACTTCACATCCAATTTCTAAAAGTTTTGCTGTAGTTGCCTCCAAATGCTTCGGAATGACATTCTTTACGGTGACATCTCCTTTTGTTGCAGCCGCTGCAAACATAAAGGTTCCTGCCTCAATCTGATCCGGGATAATAGAATACTCTGTCTTGTGGAGTTTTTCCACACCGACAATCCGGATTACATCCGTACCAGCACCACGGATCTGCGCACCCATGCTGTTTAAGAAGTTCGCAACATCCACCACATGTGGCTCTTTTGCTGCGTTCTCAATAATTGTTTTTCCCTCTGCCATAGAAGCTGCCATCATAATGTTAATGGTTGCTCCGACAGATACTTTATCCAGATAAATATGGGTTCCTGTCAGCTTTTCTGCGGATGCAAGAACAAGCCCATGTTTAATATCAACATTGGCGCCTAATGCACTGAATCCCTTTAAATGCAGATCGATTGGACGGCTTCCGATATTACATCCACCCGGAAGTGCCACTTCTGCTCTTTTATATTTTCCTAACAAAGCACCGATCAGATAATAAGATGCTCTGATTTTTCTGATATATTCATTGTCAACATTAAAATCACGGATAAATGATCCATTGATCTTAACAGTGTGAGCGTCGATTCGGTCGACTTTTGCTCCAATTTCCTGAATTGCGTTTAATAATACATTAATATCTCTCACGTTTGGGAGATTCTCTATCGTAACAGTTTCATCCGTCATTACGGCTGCAGAAAGGATTGCCAGTGCCGCATTTTTTGCTCCGCCAATCTCAACTTCTCCAACCAAAGGATTTCCACCTTTAATTACATATTGTTCCATATCACACCTCTATGAACATTTTCGTCCAGTCTGCCATCAACTTACAGACTTATCGAATGGTTGCATACAAACACATTATTATAGTAACCATTATATCTTTTTGTCAAGCGGTTCTTTCTTCCGCTTATTATATCATTACTGACCAATATAATTCAATGGATTTACTGCAACTCCATTGATATAAATCTCAAAATGAACATGTGGGCCAGTAGATCTTCCGGTACTTCCGCTTAAGGCAATGCTCTGTCCCTGTTCTACCCACTGACCTGCTGATACCAGTAATTTACTGTTATGTGCATATCGTGTCATTCTGCCATCCGGATGGCTGATGACAACATTATTGCCATATCCTTTGCTGTAACCGGCACTGACAACAGTTCCTGCACTGGATGCATAAACGGTTGTTCCGACTGGGCATCCCCAGTCAACGCCCTTGTGCATTCTTCCCCAGCGGCGTCCGAATCCTGATGTGAAATGCCCACCTGCCAATGGTTTGATATACGTTGGCGGCGTGATTGTTCCCTGCTCAATGATTGCCGGTGTCGATTCCACCATGATCGTCTGATGCGCAAGCTCCCTCGCAACCTCAATTCCATTTTCATAGGTGACAATGTCATTACGCTCTCTGTGTCCGGTCGTGCCTTCCTGGTGTACCACCTGTTTTGTCGTATACCATTCATCATTTTTTATGATGGTCGGCTCTGCGTTATAATCCTCTTCATAGACTTCACCTTTTTTAATGCGAAGGCTTAAATCCGGTTCCGGCACTGCAATGATGATCTCCTGTCCCGGATAAATCCTTACCTCTGCATTGTCAAATCCGTTCAATGCCATGATATTGGCTACTGTTGTATCATGATCCATCGCGATAACAGAAAGTACATCACCACTCTCTACTACATATATTTTATTCGTTTCTTTTTCTTTTGTGACTTCTTCTACCTGTGTTTCCACATCCGACAGTGCATCCCCGGAAATGTACTTCTCATACACTTCGACACGCTCTATAAATTCCATTCCAATGGTTCCCGTCTCGTAACTGTCATCCCTTGGATTTGCCATTGCGTATTCCATCTGATAGGTAAATGCCCCATTGGCTCCGGCAGACACCTGATCTGCAAGCGTCACCTCCGGTGTCACCTCTGTATTCTCTTTCGGATCAACTTCTGTCAGCTGTGCTGTATAAATACCACTGATATGTCCGGCTTCTTTGGAAATCTGTGTTGTATACTGTCCTTCCGTATCAGCCTCATTTTTGACCGTATTCAAAAATTCCGTCACTTCGTCCATACTTTTGAAATTTCCGCGATAGCCTTCAATTGCTACTGTGTAAGCCCGCACCTGTGTTTCAATTTCTGATACTTTCATTTTCTCCTTTAAGGCTTCTTTTAATGCATCTTCTGTCATCAAAGGAGTAAACCAATCATTGGCTTTACTGGAAGAATATTCATAATCCATGCAGAGTGGTTCATCGCTCTCTGCTGCAAGTTCTCGGCGCACCTCATGCACCGCATCATCGACTGATACATGACCTGCAATATTTCCTACAAGTTCTCCATTAAAATAAACCTGCTGGTATTTCTGTCCGATCGTAACTTTCTGTGAAACTGCAAAAAACAGTAAAACCAAAAATAAACCCGCTATCACAAATAGTTCTATGATCACTTTTTTTGTCAACTCTATTTTTTGCATTTCTTTTCATTCCTCAAACTCAAAATTTTATCAATGGTCTGCTCCACATTCAGACCATATTCGTTTACCGTGATATCTGCATATTTTTCATATAACGGAACACGTTCCTCATACAGATCTTTTAAAGTCTGTCCATCTTTTAAAACAACACCACGACCTTTGATGTCGCTCAGTCTTCTGTTTAACTCTTCAAATGGAAGCTGTAAATAAACCACAGTTCCTATGCTTTTCAAATGTTCCATCGCTTCTTTTCCATAGACAACACTTCCGCCTGTGGCAATGATCGAATGGTCGACCTCAAGCGAGCTGTTCACTCGGTTCTCCACTGCGATAAAACCGTCTGTTCCAACTTCCTCAATGATCTCCTTTAAAAGCCTGCCTTCCTCTTTCTGGATCACAAGATCTGCATCTACAAATTCATATCCTAAAACTTTCGCAAGAATGACACCTGCGGTGCTTTTTCCCACTCCAGGCATTCCGATCAGTACTATATTATCTTTTTTCATTGCTGCAAGATTCCTCTTATTATTCTTTCTTCCGCAGTGCATGTACACTTCGGTTTTCCGCTATGTCTGCACGTCTCAGCTGCTGATACACATCTTTTTTTAGAATAGCATAAACGTTCCCTTTGCACAAGCACAACTGTGCGGCTGCACATCTGGGTAAAGTAAAAAACAGGATAATCTCCAAAGCTGTATGCTTCCTCTGATTATCCTGTCTCTTTTTTTTCTATTATTGTACAGATTCTGTGCCTTCCACTGCCTCTGTATTCTCTGTCACTGCATTGTCTGTTGTGCTGCTTTCGGTAGTCTCTGTTGTCTCTGTTGATTCTACGGTTGTTGTGAATAAGTTATCAAATGTAACTTTATCCCACACTTTATCTTTTAATACCCACTCTGCTTCATCTTTCCAGCCCTGAAGGACTTCATTATATAAATCGCTCTGACGCTGGCTGATGATCTCCTGTCTGTGTTCCTCTGTGGCATCTGCATCTGTGATCTCGTCAAGGCGGAGCACATAATAATAATTATCTGTCTCCACTACGTCAGAGAGCTCCCCTTCACTCTTAAGTCCCTCTAATGCGTTCAACACTTCTTCATCCAATGTGGTGTTATCTGATGAAAATGTACCTGTACTCACCGTATATCCATACTCATCTGCGGCTGTATCAAGTGTCGTGTCTGCTGCTGCATCATGGAATTTCTGAACTGTATCTGCAAGTTCTGCTTTCTCATCATCTGTATATTCCTGTGTATTTCCGTCTGCATCTTTATAACTGGTTTTCGATACATTGACATAACTATATGCACTTGTGTTGGCATCTGCATCACTGACATTTGTGTCTGCATCTGCAATGATCGCTGCACGCATTTTACTCTGAATTGTCACTAAGGTAAGATATTCCTTCACAATGTCTTCTGTTGCTCCGAGTGCATTGACCGCCTTATCATCATTGTCTGCCATGAACTGTGCTGCTGTCTCTGCGATTTTTGCAGTCTCATCATCGGTCAATGTCACGTCATAATCTGCCATATGATTCTGTAAAATATATAAATTTTCGATCATCTCGATGACACTGTTCTTCGTGTTATCTTCCATGGTTGTTCCATTGTTATACAGATCGGATGACCACACATCATCTCCAAAATAAGCTCTGTAAAAATCATCTGCCTGTGCCTGCTGCAGACGCACTGCAAAATTAGCTACTCCTAACTTTATTTCCTGTCCGTCTAAGGTTGCAACGGTTTCATTTTTATTTATGCCGCCACATCCCACTAACATAGATGCTGCTAAAACACTACTTACAAGCAGTGTTGTAAATCTCTTTACTTTCATAAATCCTCCTTGTTTTGCGGAGCAAAATGTTATTTCACTCTGTGAAATTTAACCTCCTAAATGTATCCACACGAATTTTAATACATGGATAGTCACTTTTTCTATTATAGTGCTTTTTTACCGGTGCCGCAAGATTTTTCACTCTTTTTTCACAGAGTCCTGCGCAATCTTTAAGTTTTCCCTCACACCATTTAAAAAATCTTCTATCACAGCTCTGGCATCCACATTCTTTTCCCTGGAATTTTTCTTCAAAAAATAAGTAAAATACGGTGCTTTGGCATCCATGGTAAATTTCAGGTTATTGCCATAAGACGCGATAAACTCCGGGATTTTTGCCACATCAAGTTTCGCCTTCCCGTAAAGCGTGAACTTCACGGTATCGGCTTTTTGCGAAATCTCTGTCATATAAACTTCATGCGCCAATGACTTTATTTTTGCAATGTAAAGCAGATTTTCCACCGGTTTTGGCGGATCACCGAAACGGTCGATCAGCTCCTCTAACATCTCCTCCGTCTCCTCATCCGTCTGGATGTCTGCAATACGTTTGTAAATATCGAGTTTTTGCACCTCATTTGGGATGTACCCCATCGGAATATAGGCATCGATGTCAATGTCGATCGTGGTGTCAAAGCTTTCCTCCTGCTTCATACCCTTCGCCTCTTTGACTGCCTCGTTTAACATCTTGCAGTAGAGGTCATAGCCGACCGCCTCCATATGCCCGTGCTGCTCTGCGCCGAGCAGATTTCCTGCGCCACGGATCTCAAGGTCTCGCATGGCAATTTTAAAACCACTGCCGAGCTCCGTGTACTCTTTGATCGCAGCGAGACGTTTCTCTGCGACTTCTTTTAACATCTTATCGCGCTTATACATTAAAAACGCATACGCTGTCCGGTTTGAGCGTCCCACGCGTCCGCGAAGCTGATAGAGCTGTGACAGCCCCATGTTGTCCGCATCATGGATGATCATGGTGTTGACATTGGAAATATCGAGTCCTGTCTCAATGATCGTCGTCGACACAAGCACGTCGATCTCTCCATTGATAAACTTGTACATGATATTTTCCAGTTCGGTCTCTTTCATCTGTCCATGCGCATAGGCGACATTCGCCTCCGGCACAAGCTCTGCGATCTTCGTTGCCACATCCGCGATCTCTTTCACGCGATTGTATACATAATACGCCTGTCCGCCACGCGCCAGCTCTCTGGATATTGCTTCCCGCACAAGCTCCTCATTATATTCCATCACATAAGTCTGGATCGGGATTCGATCCATAGGCGGTTCTTCCAACACACTCATGTCACGGATTCCGATCAGACTCATATGCAGTGTTCTTGGGATTGGTGTCGCGGTTAAAGTGAGCACATCAATGTTATTTTTTAACTGCTTAATCTTTTCCTTGTGAGTGACACCAAAACGCTGTTCCTCGTCGATCATCAGAAGTCCAAGATCTTTGAACACCACATCTTTCGATAAAAGACGGTGTGTACCAATAATGATATCCACCTGACCTTTTTTCAGTTTTTCTAATGTCTTTTTCTGCTCACCTGCAGAACGAAAACGGCAGAGCAGATCGATATTCACCGGAAAATCCTTCATGCGCTGTACAAAATTGTTGTAATGCTGCTGCGCCAAAATGGTTGTTGGCACCAAAAATGCAACCTGTTTCCCATCCTGCACCGCCTTAAACGCCGCACGGATGGCAATCTCAGTCTTACCATAGCCAACGTCACCGCAGATCAGACGATCCATGATCTTCGTGCTCTCCATATCTTTTTTCGTTGCCTCGATCGCAAGGTCCTGATCTTCCGTCTCCTCGAATGGGAACATCTCCTCAAACTCGCGCTGCCAGACAGTATCCGGCCCATAGGCAAAACCGCGCTCACTCTGCCGCACTGCGTATAAACGCACCAGATCTCCTGCAATCTCTTTGACCGCTCCGCGGACTTTCGTCTTGGTCTTATTCCATTCCTGTCCGCCAAGTTTATTTAGTTTCGGCTTTTTAGCGTCCGCGCCGGCGTATTTTTGGATCAGTTCCAGCTGTGTCGCAAGAATATAGAGATTTCCACCTCCGGCATACTCAATCTTGATATAATCCTTCACAGTCTTGTCTACTTCGATTTTTTCAATGCCGCGGTAAATTCCAAGTCCATGATTTTCATGCACGACATAGTCACCGATATTCAGATCAGTAAAACTGGCAATTTTCTCACCCTCATACATGCGGTGCCGTTTCTTTTTCTTCTTTTCCGAACCAAAAATATCACTCTCAGAAATCACAACGAACTTGACTGCCGGATACTCATACCCTTTTTTCACCTTACCATATCCTGTCATGATCTCTCCCGGACTTAAAACACGGTCAAAGTCTTCCGAGTAAAATGCCGGAAGCTCCTCGTTCATCAGATCTTCCGCAAGACGTTTTGCACGGGTTCTCGAACTCGATAGTAAGATCATGCGGTATCCGTTTTTCTTATAGCGCTTCAGGTCTTTCACAAGAAGCTCAAAACTGTTGTTGTAAGGATTCACAGTACGGCTTTCGATTGCGATGCGGTCTTTGATGTTTAACTGGTTACACTTCATATCCAGTGCAACCATTGCCACACATCGTCTCTGATTTATTTGGGCAAGTATTTCTTTGTAAGAAAAAAGTTCGCGCATCTGTCCCGGAAGAATATATCCTTTTTCCAGACGTTGTTTCATACTCTCGGAAAACTCGGTTTCCGTGGACTGTCCACGCTCGATCGTGCGCACTGTCTCATCCAGAAATACGATGGAATCTTCTTTTTTCAGATAATCTAATAAAGATACCCTCTCCTCGCAAAAATAAGACAGATAGGCGTCCAGTCCTGCGGTAATGCCGTACTCCATCGTCTCTTCCGCAATCTGGTCTGCCATGGACTTTATGCGGTAAGCCTCCTCGGTTTTCATCTCTTTGCGGAACTTCTCTGCAGTTTTTTCTGCCTCTTTCTGAATCCTTGCGACACCATTTCTCCGTTCTTCTTCCGTCAGGACAAGTTCACACGCCGGATAAATATAGATTTCCTCAAGATTTTCAATGGAACGCTGGCTCTCCGGATCAAACGAGCGGATGGAATCCACCTCATCGCCCCAAAGTTCGATTCGAAACGGCGTTTCCTCTGTTAACGGAAAAATATCAATGATTCCGCCGCGCACAGAAAATTCTCCCATCGTCTCTGCCTGATAGTTTTTCTCATATCCAAGCTCTACCAGATGTCTGGTCAGTCCGTTTAACTCCACGGTATCGCCCACGGAGATTTTCTTCACTGCCTGGATAAACTTTTCCGGGGCAGGCATCGGATTCATCAGGCCATCAAATGTAGTAATAATGGTACATTCCTTCTCCTCAGCCATCATTTTCAGGGCATTGATACGTTCTGATGTCAGAACATTTCCACGGATATCCGACTGATAAAAAAGAATATCTTTCGCCGGATAATATGCCACGTTTTTATCAAAAAAACGGTATTCTTCCAACAATTCTTTCGCTTTTTGCTCATGAAAAGTAACAATGATTCTGTTGCCAGAACCATTGTGAACACTGTATACAATATGTGGTTTTACTGCGTCAATGCAACCGGAAACCAAAATGACTCCTTCGGTCTTCTGCACTGCCTGCTCTAACTCTTCATAACCCTGCAGTTGTGTTAAGGGTTCAGTGAATGCTCTCACGCCGTCGCGCTCCTCTCTGCAGCCCGGAATTCTCCCACTTTCATGATCTTAATACTCATTACTGCAAATGCTTTGTTTTACTTGTTTTTACTATTGTAATCATTCATTGCCTTGTCGACTTCGCCCTGCATCATCAAAACGGCTGCATCCATCGCATGTCCGATCGCTTCCTCCACTTTGGTGCGGTCTTCGGTACTGAAATGTCCCAACACATAGTCTGCCAGATCCCAGCCCTTCGGCTTCTCGCCGACACCGACTTTGATGCGCATAAAATTCTGCGTGCCTGTCATGGCAATAATATTTTTGATTCCGTTATGTCCACCGGCACTTCCTTTTTTGCGGATACGGATATTACCCGGTTCTAAGCTGATATCATCGAAAACGACAATCAGTTCCGATTCCGGATCCAATTTATAATAATTGACCAGTTCTGCCACACTCTCACCGCTTAAGTTCATGTAAGTCTGCGGCTTCGCCAGCACAACTTTCATGCCTTCAATGACACCTTTTCCGCAAAGTGCCTTGTGCTTGTTCTCACTGATACTAATATTATATTTATCTGCCAAGGCATCCATGACATCAAAGCCGATATTGTGCCTCGTCTTTTCGTACTGCTTTGTTGGATTGCCTAATCCTACAATTAAAAACATGTCCTGCCCTCCTCTGCTTTCCATAGTTAATTGCGAAACTCCGGCAGATTATTTTGCAGTTCTCGCGCGGATGATCTCAGCGGCGGCTGCTAACTGCTCCTGATCGTTAACACCTGTGATATCTTCCGGATCATCGAGTGCAAAAGCATCTACTTTAAGTCCTTTGTTTTTGATGATGGTAAGGGTATCCGGCAGATAGTACTCGCCCTGCGCGTTGTTCGGTGTCAGCTTATCGAGTGCTTCCTTTAATTCTTTTGTATCGAAAATGTACATGCCGGAATTGATCTCGTGAGACTCTAACTCTTCCGGTGAAGCGTCTTTGTGCTCTACGCTCTTCACAAATCTGCCTTCCGCATCGCGGATAATCCTTCCATATCCGGTTGGATCGCCGATCATCGCAGAAAGCACGGTGACTGTATTGCCATTTTTCTTATGATGTTCTGCTAACCGGTTTAATGTTTCTGCAGTGATAAGTGGTGTATCTCCAAATAAGATCAGAGTCTGTCCCTCATCCCCTAAGAAATCCCTGGCACATTTTACTGCGTGGCCGGTTCCCAACTGTTCTTCCTGTAATGCAAATTTCACATTTTTGTGGGAAATGCTATGCTCCACTACTTCATGTTTATATCCTACTACCAGACAGATATCATCTGCGCCTGCTCCGATTGCTGCGTCAATTGCATAATCTACCAGACATTTTCCCTCGATCGTGTGAACCACTTTCGGAAGATCTGATTTCATCCGGGTTCCTTTTCCTGCTGCAAGAATGACTGCTTTTAACTGTTCCATTGTTCTGTTCCTCTCAATATGATGAAATAATTTCCATTGTTCTATTCCGTATGTTCTATTTTACAGAAGATTTTGGATTTGGCAAGTAAGGAATGCAACTTTTATTTCTGCATGAATGCGTATATTTTTCTCATCAACATAAGCAAAAAACGAGCCGCTATCCCCATAGCGACCCGCTCATCTGCAGTTCTTATTCTTCCGCAGCCATTGTTTCCTGATACTTTTCAAGGATCAGTTTCTGAATACGGTCTCTTGTATTGGAATTGATCGGATGTGCGATATCACGGTATTCACCGTCTGCTGCCTTTCTGCTTGGCATCGCGATAAATAATCCCTTCTCTCCCTCAATGATCTTAATATCATGTACCACAAATTCTTCATCTATGGTAATGGAAACTACGGCTTTCATTTTGCCTTCTTTTTCAACTTTTCTAATTCTGACGTCTGTAATCTGCATGATGTCTCAGTCCCCCTTTTCGGTCTTCATCTAACGCAAGTTTTTGTCACCCTGTAAGTAACTCTGTGATTCTGGCTATAATACATATCTCTCATTGTTCTCAGATACGATCTTAATTCCATTCTCTCCACAATAGTATGTGTTGGCTTTCAATGTATCACGGCTCTCAACGATACAGTTTTCAATGTGTGTATTATCCCCAATATAAACATCGTTTAAAATAATGGAATTCTTGATCACACAATTTTTTCCGACAAATACCTTCTTAAATAAGATAGAATTTTCAACCTTGCTGTTGATAATACATCCGCTCGCGATCAGGCTGTTTTTCACGTCTGATCCTGCATTATATTTTGCCGGTGGAAGATCATCCACTTTCGAGAAAATTCCCGGTTCTTCTTTAAAGAAGTAATTTCTGACTTCCGGTTTTAAGAAGTCCATATTCGTCTGGTAATAAGAATCCACGGATGCAATATTGCTCCAGTATTCTTTCATCTTATAACCATAGATACGCTTCATATTCTTATAACGGATCAGGATATCCGTTACAAAATCCCATCTTCCCTCATCAGCACTCCGCTCTAACATCTCAATGAGCTGTCTTCTGCGGACAATGTAGATACCTGTAGAAATCGTATTGGACTGGGAAACCATTGGTTTCTCCTCAAACTCAACGATTCTGGAATCCTCATTCATGCGGACAACACCAAAACGGCTGACATCCACATTCGGATCCATATCTTTGCACACAACCGTGATATCTGCTTTCTTCTCGATATGGTAATCAAGGACTTTGTTAAAATCAAGTTTGTATACACAGTCACCACTGCTGATGATGACATATGGCTCATGACGTTTTTTCAGGAAACTGATATTCTGGTACATCGCATCTGCTGTGCCACGGTACCACCAGCTGTTATCCACTGTTACAGTTGGGTTGAATACATATAAACCACCCTGTTTACGTCCGAAATCCCACCATTTGGAAGAACTTAAATGTTCATTCAGGGATCTTGCACTGTACTGTGTCAGCACTGCCACTGTCTGTACATGAGAATTACTCATATTGCTCAGAGCGAAGTCGATGCTCCGGTAACTGCCTCCGATCGGCATTGCTGCAATTGCTCGTTTGTTCGATAATTCCTGCATGCGGCTGTTATTACCGCCAGCTAAAATAATTCCTACTGCCTTCATTCTGAGTCACCTGCCTTAATAATTACTTCACCGCTGTCAAGAATTCCTTCCGGATAATCTTCTTTTGTGGTCTTGCCGGAAATTGCAGTGTTCTTTCCGACTGAGACGTTCGATGGAACTTCGGAATCCTCTCCGATCGTCACAAGACCAAAGGAGTAAATCTTCTCATTGAACTTGTTCGGTTTTTCCTCTCCAACACCTAATGTAACGTTATCACCAATGCTGCAGTTTTCAGCAATAATTGCTTTGTCTATGACGACATTCTCACCGATCTGGGTTCCCTTCATAATAATGGAATCTCTCACGACACTGCCCTTGCCGATCGTAACGCCGGCTCCGATGACAGAACTGTGAACCTCTCCGTAAATCTCAGATCCCTCTCCGATGATACTCTTCTCAACAATACTGTCTGCTGACAGATACTGCGGCTGGATAATATCACTCTTCGTGTAAATCTTCCAGTATTCCTCATACAGGTTGAATTCCGGGATCAGATCGATCAGTTCCATATTGGCTTCCCAATAAGAGCCAAGCGTTCCTACATCTTTCCAGTATCCATTATACTCGTAAGCAAACAGACGCTGTTTCTTCTCGTGGCAGTAAGGAATGATGTGCTTACCAAAGTCACAGTTGCTCTGATCTTTCATTGCAGTCAGAGCTTCCTTCAATACCTTCCAGCTAAATATGTAGATTCCCATTGAGGCTAGATTACTTCTTGGATGTTCCGGTTTCTCTTCAAAATCCTGAATTCGTTTATCTTCATCTGCGATCACAATACCAAAACGGCTTGCCTCCTCTAATGGAACAGGCATTGTGGCAATTGTAACATCTGCGTTATTTTCCTTATGGAAATCAAGCATGACTTCATAATCCATCTTGTAGATATGGTCACCAGATAAAATCAGTACATATTCCGGATTGTACTGCTCCATGTAATTCATATTCTGATAAATTGCATTGGCAGTTCCTGAATACCACTCACTGTTATTACTCTTCTCGTATGGTGGAAGTACTGTTACTCCTCCGTTATTACGGTCAAGATCCCACGGAATACCAATTCCGATATGGGTATTCAAACGTAATGGCTGATACTGTGTCAATACACCAACCGTATCAATTCCGGAGTTAATGCAGTTGCTCAATGGAAAATCGATAATACGATACTTGCCTCCAAATGCAACTGCCGGTTTCGCAACTTTTGATGTCAGGACACCTAAACGGCTTCCCTGACCTCCCGCTAATAGCATTGCTATCATTTCTTTTCGAATCACGTCAATCACCTCTCGTCACTTTCTAGTCAATCTAGTCCTCTTGATATTTCAAGTATATCACAACCATTTTTCAATGTACATCATTTTACACAATTTTTTCAGAAATTTTTTCTTTTTTTTGACATTTTATACAAATATGTGTGTTTGTCCTGTTTTTTTCGTCAAAATAGCTAACATGGAATTGTCCGAAAAGAATTTGCAAATTCCTGATATATGGTTATAATGTAACTGTTTCAGGCGTTATACAACGCTCTGTTATAAAATGAAGAAGTTTCTCATAAACTTTTTCATCAATGATCAACGAAAAACAGGCAGGTATCCATAATATGTATAAAATTAATTTTCAGGAACCAATACACATTCACTTTATCGGAATCGGCGGAATCAGCATGAGCGGTCTCGCTGAGATCCTTTTTGAGGAACATTTTACGATTTCCGGTTCTGACTCCAAAGAATCTGAACTCACCCGGCATTTAGAGCATATGGGCATGCAGATTTTTTATGGTCAGAAAGCTTCCAATATTATAGAAGGTATCGATCTTGTCGTGTACACCGCAGCGATCCGTGAAGATAATCCTGAATTTGCCGCCGCAAAAGAAAAAGGCATTCCGATGTTAAGCCGTGCAGAACTGCTCGGTCAGATCATGGATAACTATCAGAATTCCATCGCAGTATCCGGCACCCATGGAAAAACAACCACAACTTCCATGATCTCCCAGATCCTGCTCGCTGCGAAAAAAGATCCAACCATCACAGTCGGCGGTATCTTAAAAGCGATCAACGGAAATCTCCGTGTCGGAAAATCTGACGTGTTTATCTCCGAGGCCTGTGAATATACAAACAGCTTTTTGAATTTCCGTCCAAAATACAGCATTATTTTGAATATAGAAGCGGAACATCTTGACTTCTTTAAAGATATTCATGATATCCGCAATTCTTTCCACTTATTTGCGAAAAATACAAAAGAAAATGGTGCCATTATCATCAACGGCGAAATTGAGAACTATCAGGAGATCGTAGAGGGACTCGCTCCACAGGTCATTACCTACGGCATGAGTGATGCCTGCGATTTTTATCCTGCTGACATTACCTTTAACGAAAAAGCATGTGCAGGCTTTACTGCCATGTACCACGGCGAGAAAGTCATGGATGTCTCCCTGAATGTACCTGGACTGCACAATGTTTCCAACGCTCTCGCTGCCATTGCCCTTGCCCTTGATCTAAAGATCCCAAAAGAAGACATTCTTGCAGGGCTTTCTGCTTTCGGCGGTGCAGACAGACGTTTCCAGTATAAAGGATGCGTAGATGGCGTTACGGTCATTGATGATTATGCACATCATCCGACAGAGATCCGCGCTACGTTGACCGCCGCGGAAAAATATCCACACAAACGTCTGGTTCTTGTATTCCAGCCGCATACTTACTCCAGGACAAAAGCATTTTTAAATGATTTTGCAGACGTTCTCTCCATGGCAGATGTTGTGGTACTGGCTGATATTTATGCAGCCCGCGAAAAGAATACTTTCGGCATCAGTTCCAGAGATATCGAAGCAAAATTAAAAGAAAAAGGTACGGATGTCCATTATTTTCCTTCCTTTACAGAAATTGAAAACTTTTTATTAAAAAATTGTATAAACGGTGATCTGTTGATAACTATGGGCGCCGGAGACATTGTAAATGTTGGTGAATACCTGCTTGGCAGATAACTTATCCACATTATCCACATTCAATTGGGGAAAACTTCAACTTTTGAATGTGGATTTTTTTGTTTACATAAAGTTATCCACATTTTTATGTCAAAAAGCTGTAAGTCCTTATATTTCCACACTTTCATGCGTTTTTCACCAAATGGCGTTTTTGTGGAAACTTTTTTTATCCACATTATCCACATTTTTGAAAACCCTTGATTTTACTGGGTTTGTGAGCAATTTTGTACTTCTCTTTTTTTCATTCCTGTGCTATAATTTGGGACGGGCTGATGGACAGGATATTCCATCCGGCTTTGCATGAAAGGAAGGAACACAATGGCAAATATAACACTTCATAGTGACAGTCAGACCTCTGCCACCAGTGTATCGAATATTTTCATTGATGAATATATGTCTGATGCCAATGGAGAGTTTGTAAAAATATATCTTTATCTGTTACGGCAGTTAAATGCACCGGATGCAGCGTTTTCTATTTCTGCCATGGCAGATAAATTCGAGCACACCGAAAAGGACATTAAACGTGCTTTAAGTTACTGGGAGCGTATGCATCTGCTCCGTCTGGAATATGACTCCAGTGAGAATCTGACCGGTGTCTGTTTTTTGGACACAAAGCGCAGACCTTCTGAGAACGAAGACCCTGTGACAGTATCCACACAGGAAACAGCTTCTTCTGAATATTCCGCAGCCGTATCCCCGGAAGGATCTTCTTTGAAGCCAACTGTTCCGGAACCGAAAAACTACTCTGCTGAGGATATCTCCATGTTCCGCAAACAGGAATCTGTGGCAGAACTTTTATTTATTGCTGAGCGTTACCTGGGACGTATTTTAACCCCAACGGATATGAACAGCATTTTATACTGGTACGACGGTCTTGGTTTTTCCACAGATCTCATTGAGTATCTGGTGGAGTACTGCGTGAGCAAAGGACACACCAGTATCCGCTACATAGAAAAGGTTGCCCTTGCCTGGGCTGATAATCACATTACAACTGTAGAACAGGCAAAGCTGACTGCCGGCCTGCATAGCCAGCTTTATTTTTCCGTTATGAAGGCACTGGGAATCAATGGACGTTCCCTTGTTCCGGCAGAGACTGCCTATATTGATAAGTGGCGGTCTGACTATGGATTTTCATCTGAGGTCATCACGACTGCCTGTGAACGCACCATACAGGCGATACATCAGCCAAAGTTTGAATATATTGACTCTATTCTGACCAGCTGGAAGAAGAATCACGTAAGCACTTTGGAAGATATTGCAAGACTGGATGAAGCTCACCAGAAGAAGAAAAAAACTGCGGTTCCAAACACCGCACAGACATCCCAACCGAAAAACCGTTTTAATAATTTTGAACAGCGTTCCTACGATTACGATCAGCTGGAAAAAATGCTGCTCACAACTTCTGCACAACACTAGATGATGCAGTATCCTCATCTTACAGGACAACAGGGAGAATCCAATGGCATTGAATAATTCGCAGTATGACGAAATTTTTCGTTCTTACGACGCAAAACAGCTAAAAGCACAACATCAGTTAGAAGAGCGCACAAAAGCTGCCTATGAACGTTCCCCGGAACTGAAGGCATTAGATGCCTCTATTGCGGAGATTTCCGTGGCATCCGCAAGACGTCTCTTAGATGGGGACAGTTCTGCTCTCACCGAATTAAAAGCGGAACTGAAAAATCTCCGCACAAGAAAGAAAGCTCTCATGAAAGAACTCTCTCTCCCGGAAAACTATTTCGAGCCGGTTTATGAGTGTCCGGACTGTAAAGATACAGGCTATATCGATGGTAAACCATGCCACTGCTTCAAACAGCAGGCGATCGATCTGATCTATACCCAGTCCAATATTAAGGACATTCTTGCAAGGGAGAATTTCAGTACGCTGTCTCTGGATTATTATTCAGATTCCAACATCAACCCTGCGACAGGACTTACATCCCTTGCCACTGCCAAAGCCGCGGTTGCAAGATGCCATGAATTTGTAGATCAGTTTGATACCACTTTTGCTAATCTTTACTTTTTTGGAGATACCGGAATTGGGAAGACGTTTCTCTCAAACTGCATTGCAAAAGAATTATTAGATTCAGGACATTCCGTAATCTACTTTACGGCGTTCCAATTATTTGATATATTAAGCAAAGGTGTGTTTGAAAAAGATGCAGATGCCATCGCCACACACCAGAATATTTTTGACTGCGATCTGCTCATCATTGATGATCTCGGTACGGAGCTTTCAAACTCTTTTACCACATCGCAGCTGTTTCTGTGTTTAAATGAACGTATCTTAAGACAGAAGTCCACGATCATTTCCACCAACCTGAATATGAACCAGGTTGCCGATATTTATTCAGAACGTGTACTTTCAAGAATATCCAACAGCTATACCATCATCAAACTGTTCGGTGATGATATCCGCTTGAAAAAACGTATTCACTAGATGCTCTGGATATCCCCTTATCCAGCATCTATTGAAATAAATTGTTAATGTTTAATTTTTATGGAGGAAAACCACTCATGCCAAACGATGAAAGAATTCTAGAAACCATGCCAGACGGCGCCCTCGGCTTAATTCCCTTAAAAAGCTGTGAAGAATTAGGTGCCAAAGTTGACCAGTACTTAGTAGGCTGGAGAGAGAAAAGAGAACATGCACATAAGAATGAAGCTGCATTCAAAGGATACCACCGTGACTCTTACATCATCTCCACATCTGTACCTCGTTTTGGAACAGGTGAAGCCAAAGGTGTGATCAAAGAATCTGTCCGTGGATATGATCTTTATCTGATGGTAGACGTAACCAACTACAGCCTCACTTACTCTGTATCCGGTCACGAAAACCACATGTCCCCAGATGACCATTACGCTGATCTCAAACGTATTATTGCTGCTGTCGGCGGTAAAGCAAGACGTATCACAGCAATCATTCCTTTCTTATATGAAAGCCGTCAGCACAAACGTACTGCACGTGAGTCCTTAGACTGTGCACTTGCATTACAGGAACTGACTGCTATGGGTGTTGACAATATCATCACTTTTGATGCTCATGATCCTCGTGTCCAGAACGCGATCCCTCTCAAAGGATTTGAGACTGTTCAGCCGGCTTACCAGTTCATCAAAGGTATCTTAAAGAACTGTGATGACTTAAAACTCGACAATGACCATTTAATGATCATCTCCCCGGACGAAGGTGGTACAAACCGTGCTGTTTACCTTGCAAACGTACTTGGTGTCGATATGGGTATGTTCTACAAACGTCGTGATTACAGCAAGATCGTAGACGGCCGTAACCCGATCGTTGCCCATGAGTTCTTAGGAACTTCTGTAGAGGGAAAAGATGTTATCATTATCGATGATATGATCTCCTCCGGTGAGAGTATGATCGACGTTGCAACAGAGTTAAAGAAGAGAAAGGCAAACCGTATCTTCGTTGTTTCGACATTTGGTCTCTTCACCAACGGTCTTGAACGTTTCGACAAGGCAGTGGAAGATGGTACTATTTACAAAGTAGTTACCACAAACCTCACTTACCAGACACCGGAACTTCTTTCCAGACCATACTACATTAACTGTGATATGAGTAAATACATCGCTTACATCATTGATACTTTAAATCATGATTCATCCATCAGCGATCTGTTAAACCCATATGACAGAATCCAGAAACTGGTATCCAAATACAAAAAAGAACATAAATAATATCGTTTCCAGAGGAACTGTTCCGTACAGTTTCTCCGAAACACACAAAAAAGGAATTGCAAGATGCAATTCCTTTTTTGTGTTTATAACCACTCTGTTATCTTCTGATCTTATGTATTAAAATAAGTCTACTCTTCCAGCATGTTTCTGGTTGATCACATAATATGCTGCATACTCTTCCGGTTTTAAGTATACTTGAATGCTCTTAATGGAAGATGCTCTGTGACCTTCTGCTTCGAACTGTTTCTTTGCTTTCTCGATCACGTCAGCAACAACTGCTTCCTGTCCCTGGAACTGGATAAATACTTCTGGTTTCAGTTCTTCTTTCTTAGGAGCTGCTTTCTTTGCTGCGGCTTTTTTCACTACCGTTTTTGTTGCTGCTTCCACTTTTTCTGTTGCTTTCTTTGCAGTATCCTTTACTGTTTCCTTGGTCTCAGCGACTTTTTTCCCAACTTCTTTAGCAACCGCTGCTGCCTTTGCTTCTGCTGCTGCCTTTGTCTCAACTGCTGTCTCTTTCACAGATTCTTTTGCTGGTGCAGATTTTACTGCTGCTTCTTTTACAGTATCCTTAGATGCCTCTTTCGCTGTTGTTTTTACTACTGGTTTTGCTGCTGTTGTCTTCTTTTCCATAATTGGTTCCTCCTTCAGACAAAAACTACTCACAAACTAAAAACTTCTCCATTGCTACTAATGCTTCCTGCTCATCTTCACCGTTTGCCTCGATATTAACTGTCATTCCTTTTGATGGGTTGAATGCCATAATTCCCATGATACTCTTGGCGTTGATCCTGCGATTATCACTTTCTAAAATAATCTCGCTATCAAAACGACACGCAACCTGAACTAATTCAGCAATTGGGTTATTATGTTCTTCTGAAACATTGGATACAATAATCTCTTTTTTGCTCATGCCATTCACTTCCTCTTTCACAGTACTTCGATATCTGTTTTTCCCTCCACAGATACATCAACTTTTTCCATACTCTTCAAAATATATACCATTACCCTTAAATTTGCAAGGCATCCCACAGAAAACTGTTAAAGTTCAACGAAGGAACTGCGGAACCGCCTGAAATTTTATGCATTTTTATGTATTCTTTTTACTTTTGGTAAGTAAAGAATATATTTCCTGCATTAAAAAACATTTCATCTGCGTCTGCAGTCGTCCGCTTATAAGTCTGCCCCATCGCCGGGTCATAAAGCACAACATTATTTGCATCATATCCCACCACAAGAACGGCATCACTGCTTCCTGTCATTGCAAATACCGGATACCCGTTGCTCACATAGTATAGGATTTCATCTACCGTACAACCGGTAAGATCTAAAACAGTTGCATCCTTTAAGGTGTTAAGAAGAATCTGCTTCGGTGTCTCGCCCTGGGAGATCAGCGCACTGACGCTGATGTTGATTTCCTCTTTTTCCAAGATTGCATTCACACACTGGGCAATGCTTCCTGCTCCACTGTCCTCCTCGCCAACTACAATATCATTAAAGGCCGCCTGAGCCGTCTTTCTGGAACGTTTCCATACATACTGCTGATTTTCACCGATCACGACACCCATCTGGCTGTTTGCCGCAATAATCGCGTCAGAGACACTGTCTGTTGTCAGCACGACTTCTCCCTTTACATAAACATAATAACGGTTATTGTCCTTTTCTTCTTTCAGGGAGACTTCACGTTTCTGCTCTAAGATCGTCTCTTTCGGTGTCAGAATCTTCGGTGTCTTTTTCTTCGCCTCATCCTGCAGTGTGATCAGAACCTGTGTCTCTTTTTCATCCGTATTTTTTGTTGCAATATCTACCACTTTCAGGCTGTCACCCTCACGGTTCATGATCATGTCCTGATCTGCATCCACATAGGCCGTTCCATTGTTCTGAATACGGTTTAAGTATATGGTGTAACCACTGATGGCAATGCTTTGCACATAGTATCCCGGTTTCTCATAAGTCTTTAAGACCTCATGCTCCTCTGAAGATGTATCCATGATTTTTACCTGATACATAGGAAACAGCGTATTACCTGCTGCATCTACCACGACATCGGCTGATTTTGCCACACCATACACAAAATCCTCCTGCATAAAGCCCAACGGCTTTACATAATCAGAAGCACTCCCTGTCACATCTGTCACTTTCTCCGTGGAGAAGTCTATCATGTGGATCGTATCACTGCCACGGACCGCAGAAGGATCCACCCATGCCAGAAAACGGTTTGACTCAGAAATTGCGACCGCTTCGTCGGAAAGTCCTTCTACCAGCACTTTCGTATCCAGTGAATTCAAATCGATGCCATAGACATTTCCGTCCACCATAATATAAAATGCGCCGCTCTCGGTCACATACATCAGCTGTCCCAATTCCGATTTCATCACCTCATAGGACTGGTTGGATGGGATAAACACCTGCTCCTCATTCGTATTTGCAAGACTGTCATAATGGTATACCGCAATACCCACCGTACCCTCATGGATTCCGCGGTTCATGTAGCCATACACAATATAGTCAATGCTTCCCGCCTCATCAATATTTACGATCTTAATGTCATGCTCACCATAGTTTTCCCGGTCATCTACCCCTTCATATCCCCGGAAACTGAACACTTTTGCAAGTGTATTTGCCTCCTGATTGTAACTCCAGAGTTCTCCCTCCTGCACAAAAGTGACCACTTTTCCGGATTCATTGGTCTGATACTCCACATCCTTCGAGCGGATTCCAAGCAGGATGCTATTTCCTGAGATGCTGTCATTTTCCCCCCGGAAAATCTCTTCCATCGTCCGTTCAAAATTCAACAGATACATTCTTGTATTGGTATACCGCACTCTGTAGTATTCCTCAACGTTATAGTATTCGCTCTGCCCATTCTGTCCTACCCGTGTCACAACATAGTCCAGAACGATCACGTTGTAGGTGGGAGTGATCTCCTTGACAGATGGAACCGGTGTTGTCAGCCTTGTGCCGTGAAACTCTGCCCAGCTCACCTGATTCAGTGAATTGTTTAATGTCACATACTGCAAAGTCGTGTTATCGCCGGTCGTTTTTTCCATATAAGTGCTGAGAGATGCAGCTTTCTCGCTGTCAAAAGTCGTATCATTGAACTGTCTGACAAAATCAATGCACTCCGACACATAGCTGTTCTGGGATTCTATGATTCGCGTGTAGTAGTAGATCATGCGGTCTCCGCTTTCCAGCTGGATCACGAGCAGATATTCCTCATTTTCCTCCAGCAGATTCTGGATTGGAAGTTCCATAGAGATCATTCCCTTATTCTCCGTGTAGGAAGTGACATCTGCATTTGCGATCAGCCTTTTTGCATCCAGGCTCCGGATCTCATAGGAGATCTTATCCACTGCGGTCTGATAAGTCTTCATCGTCACCGGAAGAAGTCTGTCTTCCCCGATCGGTGTGATCGTATCGCGCATATAGGCTGCATCCATTTTCTCTGTGTAACCATATAATTCGTTGATCGCCGTTTTCCCATCATATAAGGTAAGAACCGGCAATGTTGCCTCCGACATCTCTGTCGTCAGGTCTTCATTCGTCTGATTTGTCATAAAACTGAATATCATCACTGCCAGAACAAAAACGACTGGCAGAACAATTGCTTTTATTGTACCTTTCTGCACTGTAAGCCTCCAAAATCATCCATACGACTGTTTTCCCTCTTCTGTGTGCCTCAAACTGCACACAAAAATAGCTACCGCCAGAACGGCGATAGCTATATTGTATGCAGTTTTTGCCTTTTCCGCAATATTTTCTTTGGCTTCTTTTTAAATTCTTAAGAAAATTGCTGGTGAAGAATAACGAAAATCACCACCATCTTCTGCAGCGGCGGTGGCGGCATCTTCTGCGGTACATCTCGTTGTTTAACATAACACCGATCAGGCTGCGCCACGGATCATCCGGCCGTGGCGGTGGTGGCGGCATCATTCCGGGTCTGCCCGGTGGTGGCGGCATGCTTCCCGGTCTGCCCGGTGGTGGCGGCGGTGGATTGTTTCCTCCCCAGAATTCCTCTGCCATCACGGTATCTGTTCCATTTTTCACGGTCTGATAAATGCGTTCTGTCACCTGCTCTAACATAAGCCGGTCCGGATATTCGTCGAACATGAGACTTCCCTCATACTCCATTTTATCGCACTCATCCTCGATCACGTCCATAATACGGGAAACATCCCTTGGATACAGCTCTTTCATCCGGTCCATATCCTTTTCATATTCCATCTCTGTGAGATACAGATTCTGCATCGGATAGCTCATATAAAAAGGCACTTTCGGAGTGTCAGACTGCTGCATACGTAAAAACTGTTCCTCTCGATAGTCCACGCGATACTCCTTATTTCCATCACATCACTATAAGATATGCAGCCATTTTTTCCCGGGTTCCTGCTTCTGTCTTATTTGCCCACAAAAATGTATTCGATCTTTTTGTAAGGTTTCTCATAACCTTCTTTTCCCATCTTCATGGTCACTTCCCCATTTTCCTGCTGTGTGAATGCGTACTCATTATAGGCGCCATCCTGATAAGCAAAATCACTTCCGTTGTCCTGATAATGCACATATGTACCCTCACCCGGAAATACGAGCATATTTAACGTATCATATGGCTTTTCCCCTACATACTGCATCACTTCATAAGTCGGGATCATACTTCCTGCTTTGGCAAACATCGGACATGTATCAAGCGGTGCATCCACAAGATAATACTGTTTTCCCTCATAACGTTTTCCGGTATTGAAATCATACCAGATTCCTTCCGGCAGATAGACCATCTTTTTCGTCTGTCCCTGCTCTAATACCGGTGCCACAAGAAGATGTTCTCCAACTAAAAATTCATCATTTAAATTCCATGTATTTTCATCCTTTTCATAATGAAGCACCAGTGGACGCATGATCGGAAGTCCTGTTTTCTCACACTCCGCAAACAGATCGTACAGGTATGGAAGCAGGCGGTAACGCAGTTCCACAAATTTGCGGTATATATTGACCGTCTTTTCCCCGAACTGCCACGGCTCCTGATAAATGCTTCCATTGGATGAATGATTCCGGAACAATGGAGAAAATGCTCCGACCTGTACCCAGCGGCATAAAAGTTCTGCCGTACAGTCCGCACCAAATCCACCGACATCCGTTCCTGCAAATGCCAATCCACTCAATCCAAGATTGCACAACTGTGGCACTGCCATCTGAAGATGTGACCATAAACTCTGGTTGTCCCCGGTCCAGACTGTTGTATACTTCTGGCTTCCTGCATAGCATGCGCGGGTGATCACAAATGGTCTTTTTCCGGTCTGTTCCTTAAGTCCCTCATAGGTTGCCTTGGACATCAGATGTCCGTATACATTGTGCATGGCTGCGTGGGTAGATTTCTGATCTTCATCCGTAAACACGACATCTGATGGCAGTTCTCCGTGAAAACTTGCCGGTTCATTCATGTCATTCCAGACTCCGGCAACGCCTATATCGGTCAGGAACTTCTGATTTTCTGCCCACCATTTACGCACCTTTGGCTGTCCAAAATCCGGGTATACAGAATCTCCCGGCCATACAGCATTCACATAGACTTCCCCTTCCGGTGTCTTTGCAAAATAATCTCCGGCAATTCCCTCATCGTATTTCTCATAACCAGGATCTAATTTCACACCCGGATCGATAATGCAGACTGCCTTGAATCCCTCATCTGCCAGCTCCTGAATGGTTCCTGCCGGATCGCCGTAATCTTTCTCATTCCATGTAAAGACACGGTAGCCATCCATATAGTCAATATCAAAATGCATCGTATCGCATGGGATATCAAGTTCTCTGTATTTCCCTGCTACTTTTTTAATGCAGTCTGCGGAATCATATCCCCAGCGGGACTGATGATAACCGAGTGTCCACAGCTGTGGAAGCGGAGTCCTTCCGGTCAGATAGGTATAACCGCCCACAATGTCCGGCATCGTATCCCCTGCGATAAAATAGTAATCAAGGTTTCCGGCATCCGCACCATAGTAAAAATATGCCTGATTTTCTTTTCCAAGGTTTACATAAGATCTGTATGTATTGTCAAAGAAAATACCGTAAACACTTTCTTTTTTCAGGGTGATCAGAAACGGAATGGACTTGTACAGTGCGCGGTAAGAATCTGTGTGTGCCTGTGGGATATCGGAGTTCCAGTTTTCGTACTCATAATCCCGCTTATTCAAAAATCCGGTCTTGTCCCCAAGTCCGTAAAACTTCTCATCCCCGTCCATTTTTTTGACAGTCTGCACCGGATAGCTGCCGCTTGCACCTGCGGACACATCATGTCCCTCTGCCTTTAACACTTCGAGAGATTTTTCACTTAACAGCGGTCTTAAAATACGCCCGCTGCGGTAATCTTCACAAATGCTCTTTCCATCCCGGTAAAAGTCCACATAAAATCCGTCATAAACTCTCGCTTCCAACTGTTTTGTTGCAACTGAAACATAACTGCCGCATTCTTTTACCTCAAAATCTGTCCGGACCGCCTTCTCCCCTTCGATTGCCTTGGAGCGGTGTCCTTTTGTCTCATAAGGAACAAAGACATTCATAATACTCTCAGTAATGACCTCTAAAAATGCCTCTTCTTTTTCAAAGAAAAAATGGATTTTATTTTCTTCCACCTGATAATCCAAACGTTTACCCAACATATGTGCATCCTTTCTCACGTATAAATTTTCGTATTTTTTCGTAAGAATATTTTAGCATGTGCAGACGTTTTTTTCCATAGATATTTACTGATTTTTTGCCATGTCCTGAAGTTCACGCATCAGATCCAGATCCGACTGCTGGATCTTCATATTGGTCGTCATCGGCTCCTCACCCGGTCTGGTGAGTGTGATCTCGATCACAGTGCCTTCCTCCATCTCTCTGGAGAATACAGCACTTAAAAATGCTACAAACTTCGGATGGTTTGCAGTAAATTTATTTTTTGCATTCATAATCTTCATAATATTTGCCGGGTTCATCATAATCTTTTGTCCTTCTCTTTCCAGATGCCTAAAGCATCTTCTTTTTCTTAAAATAAATAATTTCCAAAATAATCACTAAGATACTCACTATTATAACTGCCGGATACGCATATTTCCACCCAAACTCCGGCATATTTGGAAAATTCATTCCATACCAGCCGGCGATCAGCGTGAGCGGCAGAAAAATCGTTGTCACAACCGTCAAAATGCTCATCACCTGATTCTGCTGCACCGCAATGAGTGACTGGTAAAGTTCCCGGATCTGCACGAGATATTCCCGCAGCATTTCCACATGGTCATGCAGCCGCTCCGCCCGGTTGGAAAATAACTGCCACTGTGCTTTTTCCTCCTCCGACAGACCGCCGTTCACAGAGGTCTGCATGACATCTCCCATATTCATCAGCTGTTCATAATAGGCATGAAAAATATTGAACCGTTTCCGGTATTTCATGATCATCTCATAAAAATAGTCCGGTATTTTCTTTAACAGTTCCTCCTCCAGACCAGCCAGATGTTCCTCCTGTTTCTGCAGATACAGTACTTCATCCTGCAGCAGTTCCTCGAATAATGCCAGAAGGATCTGCCGGAAGCTGTAACCCTCGTAGGTGCCTTCCGCCATCTTGTTCAGATACTCCATCAGGAAATGGCTTTCCTCCACAAGATATAATTCCTGCTCTGACAGGTAAAATCCAAAATTATGGATACACACCTGTCCTTTATTTCCCTTTGGCACACGCATTGTTCCCTGCACACACTCCCGGTATTTTTCAATCTTGCAGTACTGGATCGGTGTCATGCTGTGGATAAAATTATTTTTCCGCACAAGTTTCCGCGGATGGCTCAAAAACTCATCCAGACTCATGAGATAAATGCTTTTTCCTGCGTTTTCACTATTTTGTACTGCTTTCTTTTCCAATGTGATTTTTCCAGTTTCCTCATGATAGCTGTATTGTTCCATATGATTTTAACCTCGTAATTTTTTTTATATCATTCCTTACAACCTGCATACTCCCAGGTAACTCCGTTATCCTCAGACTGAAAAATAATCCCCTGCTGTTCCATCGCATCGGTCTGCAGATAAATCTCCATTTTTCCATCCACGATCTGCGGCATGGTGTGATAATCATAATCTTCGATCGTAAATCCCAGTTCTGCTGACTCGGATGGAAGTTCGGTCACCGTATCCAATGGAAGTTCCAGCCGTTCAAATGTCTCTCCGCCGTCCTTTGTCACGTAGAGCATGGAGAAATCTTCACTTGCATACGTCAGTCCTGCAAATCCGAAATCATTCGTAAAAAAGAGCAGACCTTCGGCAACGCCCATATTCTGGTCAAACGGATCACCATTGACCTCTGTCCAGGTCGTACCGCCGTCCTTCGTCTTTTCAAAGTTATAAAAGCGGCTTCCACAGGCAGCGTCTACCACATTCAGCCGGTAACCGGTAATATCATTGATGAAATAATACATATCGCCGTCTTCTGCATTAAATTCCCACGTATCCGAATTGCGGATATTCCCGCTGGTCTTTGTTTCCGTTTCTGTCTCTGTTCCGTTGAAAATTTCCGGCTCGTTTTCTTCCTTATTAGTATCACTATTATCTTTGGAAGAACTCTCGTCATTTATTCTCCGCCACTCATAAATTTTCCAGGAGAGTGCCCCATTGTATGGGATTGCCGTGCGGATCACCGCAGCGCCACAGATGATCGTTGCCGCTCCTGCCGCCACAAGTTCTGCGATCCACAGATACTGTTTTTTCCCTGCCTGCTGTTCTTTTGCCTTTTTTCTGGTGATAAGCCAGAAGAGAAAACCAACTGCCATGACCGCTGCTCCCACAGCCATTTTCTGTCCGTGGTAGCGTACTCCTCCAAACTGGCATAAAAAATATCCTTCGTATAAAACGTAAAAATAACCTGCTAATATCAGCACCGGACTGATTTTGTGTATGACTTTCATTTTCCTTTTCCCTCTTTTTTCAAAATGGATGTTACGGCTTTTCAGACCAGACTGTTTCGTCTTTCTGCTGCTTGCATTATATTGTTTTTGTGTGCATTTTTCAATCGTGAAAAGCGGGTTTGGATCGTTTTTTTCCACTCAGATCTGTCTGTATCTCTGTCAAGCGCAGATGATGACAAATTTTCCTCCATAAATTGCTAAATTTTTAACAATTTTTTTATTGATTTTATAACCGAGATATGTATAATTATGGTAGAGAAAGTTGGCAATTTGCTTATGTTTCCTGCATTTCACAATGTGGAACAGAGCGATCAAAAGTCCGGCTTCCAAAAAGATATGTATAGTCTGTTTTTACAGATTGATACCATATTACACACAGCGAAAGGAAAGAGGTAATTAAAAATGGCAAAAATTGATTTAAGCAAGTATGGCATTACCGGAACAACAGAAGTTGTTTACAATCCTTCTTATGAATTATTATTCGAAGAAGAAACAAAACCGGAACTTGAAGGTTACGAAAAGGGTCAGGTCAGCGAACTTGGCGCAGTAAACGTAATGACAGGTATCTATACAGGACGTTCTCCAAAAGACAAATACATCGTTATGGATGAGAACTCAAAAGACACTGTATGGTGGACTTCTGACGAATACAAAAACGACAACCACCCAGCTACAGAAGAAGCCTGGAAATCTGTAAAAGATTTAGCGATCAAAGAACTTTCCAACAAGAGACTTTTTGTTGTAGATGCATTCTGCGGTGCTAACAAAGATACACGTATGGCAATCCGTTTCATCGTTGAGGTTGCTTGGCAGGCTCACTTTGTAACAAATATGTTCATCAAACCTACAGCAGAAGAATTAGAGAACTTCGAGCCAGATTTCGTTGTTTACAATGCTTCTAAGGCAAAAGTTGAGAACTACAAAGAGTTAGGATTAAACTCTGAGACAGCAGTTATGTTCAACATCACAAGCCGTGAGCAGGTTATCGTTAACACATGGTACGGCGGAGAGATGAAGAAAGGTATGTTCTCTATGATGAACTACTTCTTACCATTAAAAGGTATGGCTTCTATGCACTGCTCAGCTAACACAGACTTAAATGGTGAGAACACAGCTATCTTCTTCGGACTTTCCGGAACAGGTAAAACTACACTTTCCACAGATCCAAAACGTCTCCTGATCGGTGATGACGAGCACGGCTGGGATGACAACGGTGTATTCAACTTCGAGGGTGGATGCTACGCAAAAGTTATCAACCTTGATAAAGATTCCGAACCAGATATCTACAATGCAATCAGACGTGACGCACTCTTAGAGAACGTTACATTAGATGAGAATGGTAAGATTGATTTCGCTGATAAGAGCGTAACAGAGAACACACGTGTGTCTTACCCGATCAACCATATTCAGAATATTGTACGTCCAATCTCTTCTGCACCAGCTGCTAAGAATGTAATCTTCTTATCTGCAGATGCATTCGGCGTACTTCCTCCAGTATCTGTTCTTACACCAGAACAGACACAGTACTACTTCTTATCTGGATTCACAGCAAAACTTGCTGGTACAGAGCGTGGTATTACAGAGCCAACACCTACATTCTCTGCATGCTTCGGACAGGCTTTCTTAGAGCTTCATCCAACAAAATATGCAGAAGAACTTGTTAAGAAAATGGAAAAGAGCGGAGCAAAAGCTTACCTCGTAAATACAGGATGGAACGGAACTGGAAAACGTATCTCCATCAAAGATACACGTGGTATCATCGATGCTATCTTAAACGGAGACATCAAGACAGCTCCTACAAAGACAATCCCATACTTCAACTTTGAAGTTCCTACAGAGCTTCCAGGCGTTGATCCAGCGATCCTTGATCCTCGTGACACTTACGCTGATGCTTCTGAATGGGAAGTAAAAGCAAAAGACTTAGCTGCAAGATTCGTTAAAAACTTCGCAAAATACGAAGGAAACGAAGCTGGTAAAGCATTAGTTGCTGCTGGTCCTCAGGCTTAATGATCTGTTAATATCCATTAATTTGTTTTTTAGCTTAAAAGAAACCGGATGTCACATTGCATCCGGTTTCTTTATTACACATATTTGGAGTTCTATCATGTTAAAGAAGTTCATTAAATACGTCTCTCAAAATATGCTTGGTATGGTAGGTATGTCTGTTTATATTCTTGCAGACACCTACTTTATTTCTGTAGCGGTGGGTGCCGACGGTATCACTGCCTTAAATCTGGTTCTGCCAATTTATAATATTATTTTTGCGATCGGTGCGATGATGGGCGTTGGTTCTGCGATCCGCTTTGTTGTGGAACGCAATAAAAAAAGCCCGGATGCGGATGGATATTTTTTCCATGCTCTTGTGTGGGCTTTTATCATCAGTCTGTTTTTTATTTTTGTCGGTCTGTTTCTTCCGGATAAATTGATCGCACTGTTAGGCGGTGATGCCCAAATCGTTGCCACCGGGAAAAATTATACAAGAATTTTTATGTGCTTTGCTCCCTTTTTTATGTGGAACTATATTTGTAATGCTTTTGTGCGAAATGATGGAAATCCTTCCATTGCGATGTCCGCAACTTTATTCAGCAGTCTGTTCAACATCGTGTTTGACTATATCCTGATGTTTCCACTGGGGCTTTCCATGGAAGGTGCTGCACTTGCAACCGCCTTCTCCCCGATCATCGGCATTGCGATCTGCTGTATCCATTTTCAATCAAAAAAGAGTACGATCCGCCTGAAACCAATCCTGCCTTCTTTCCGCAGACTGCTGTACTGCTGTCAGGTCGGCGTTTCCTCTTTCGTCGGTGAGATTTCTTCCGGGGTTATCACAGTCGTCTTTAATATGCTGATCCTCGGTCTTGCGGGAAACACCGGAGTTGCCGCCTACGGCGTCGTCGCCAACACCTCACTGGTCGCAGTCGCCCTATTTAACGGCATTGCGCAAGGCTCCCAGCCGCTCATCAGTGAAGCTTACAGCAAGGGAAATCACAAGAATGTAACCACCTATCTGAAAATGGCAGTCACGACCACCATCGGCGTTGCTATCCTTCTGGTTGTCTGCATTTACCTTTACGCCCCTGCGATCACCGCTGTATTTAACGGAGAGGGAAATCAGGTGCTTGCCTCCTACGCAGAAAACGGTTTAAGGTTATATTTCATTGGATTTCTCTTTGCCGGAATGAACATTGTCGGAACTGCCATTTTAAGCTCGATAGAATCTGCAAAATATGCATTTTTTGCGTCCATCTCACGCGGATTTGTTGCGATCATCATTTTTGCATTCGTGCTGTCTGCACTGCTTGGATTAAATGGTGTATGGCTTGCTTTTCCTGCTGCGGAGTTTGTGACGATGTTAATTACGTTGTATGGGCTGGTGAAGGCGATACGAAAATGTAACTATTCAGAGCCAAGGCAATTTTCATAATTTGCGAATCATGCTTGCATGAATGAGCATAATTTTGAAAATTTCTTTGGCGAAGTAACCACAATGAGCAAATAACAAGCATGCTTGTTATTCAAGGAAAGCATCGAAGATGCGGTTTTGCGAATGGGGTGCTGAATAGTTACATGAGAAAGTTATTATAACGCCTTCTTAATCGCTTCCATCAGCTGCTCATAAGTTTCGTAGGCCTCTAATTCAGGATTATCCTTTTTGATCTGTTCGGTGCTCTTAAATAAGAATCCGGCTTTACTTGCCTTGATCATTCCAAGATCATTATGGCTGTCTCCGCTTGCGATCGTCTCGAACCCAATCGACTGGAGTGCTTTTACTGTTGAATACTTGGAATTTTCTACTCTCATCCTGTAACCTGTAATCTCGCCGTTCTCTGCCACTTCCAGTGAATTGCAGAAAATAGTCGGCCATCCCAGCTTTTTCATAAGTGGTGCTGCAAACTGTGTAAATGTATCACTGATGATGATCACCTGTGTCATGCTGCGCAGTTCATCTAAGAACTCTTTTGCCCCTGGCATCGGATCGATCTTTGCGATCGTTTCCTGAATTTCTTTCAATCCAAGACCATGCTCTTTTAAGATTCCAAGTCTCCATTTCATCAGTTTATCATAATCCGGCTCATCCCTTGTCGTTTTCTTTAACTCCGGGATTCCTGTTTCTTCTGCAAATGCAACCCAGATCTCCGGCACAAGAACGCCCTCCAGATCCAGACATACGATATTCATATCCATTTTTTCCCTCCTCAAAGCTCCATCGTGTCATTGAAAAACAGTATATTGTCATTCTATTATATTTCGTGCTGCACTTCAAGAAGTGATTGTAACAAAGGTGCAAATTGCAATATCGCAAAGTCTTGCAATTTCTTCATCACTGCAGCTTGTATTTTTTGATTGTCAATGGAAGCTATATGCGTCATAAGATTCCATAAGTATTTGAGCTGCCTCTGAATCGCTGACATCCACAATATCACTGACATCTATCCATTTGAAATGGGCCCGATGTTCGGAAGCTTGCTGTGCTTCATAATAGCGCGCCGCATAAGTGCGATACTCATCCTCTGTCAGCTCTGTCCCATTGTAATCCTCATAGCTTATCGTTGCTTCGTAATCCGGACCTTCATATGTTTCATATTCAATGGCGAGTTTTGTTTCTGTTACAACATCATCCACGACCGCCAATGAGCTGACCCGGTAGATGTAACAGTCCGGTGACTCTTTCATAAAATCGTACACAATATAATTATAGCATCCTTTTCCATTTATGATATTAGAGTATACCGTCACATCACTTTCATCCGATACCGAATCCATAAGATCCGGCTGGGATTCATATTCTGAAAAAGTTGTATCCAGTTCTTTTAGTTTTCCATCCTTATCTACTTTGTAAAAACTGGTATAAGAAAAAATTCCCGTGCCGCCACAATGCGAAACCAAAAGTTCCACTTGTCCATCCATATCCAGATCTGCCAGCGTGAATTTATATTGTTCATTGGCAAAATCAATATCAACTGCCCACTTGTCCCTGTTTTGTGCAAATATCTCAATCTGTTTTTGAATATCTTTAGTAGCTCCTGATATGCTGTCCACATATTTTACATAATCTGTCCATACGCCTTCCATATCAGAAAACTTTTCTGTCAGATGCTGCTCGCTTAGAAATTCTTCCAAAAAAGTATCCCGATAAAACGGATTACCATTTTCTGTTTTCGCTTCTACTTTATAGCTTTCCAGATTTGGATAATCCAGATACATCATATTGTCCGGATTTTCCTGTAAAAATATAACCGGCATATTCCATGAATCTCCGTCATTACTATATTGGAGCAGCAGTAAAATATCCTTTTTCCCATCCATATTCACATCTGAAAATTTGACGCCACTGACCTGCCCAAATGAATCCGATATTGCTGCCGTTATTTCCGGAAACTCATACATAATTTTATCGTTTTTCATCAATAAGAATTCCGGCTTATTTGAATTATCTTCTGGTGCAACTGATGTAAATGTTACCATTCCCCAGTCATCCAGCTGAATCTCAAATGTCTGATCCTCAATCACTCTCTGCTTGAGGCTTTGCATGTTCTGTCCCGGTGTCTCTGTAACCGCTTCCTGCCCACCGGACAATTCTTTTAACACTTCCGTTGATGCTTCTTTTGCATCCTTTGCTTCCTGCTTACAGCCTGCAAGAACAAATGATACTATTATGAGTCCGAATATGATGTTCTTTTTCATCTGACTGCCCCACCTTTTATCGTTTCTCGGTATCTATAACGTCATCTGACTCCTCTTCTCTTATTTTATCATACCTAATTCTTCTATGCATCTTTTTCTGTTTTTTCTTCCATTTTGTATCCGATTCGAAAACCTACACATATTCTGCAATAGTATGATAAACTATCACTATAAAAAGCCATTCGGTGAAGAATAAGCTTCGCCTTGGATGGGATACAAATTTTAATGAGGGGGCATCCATGCAAAAAGAGAACAGAAAATATTACGAAGCCTATGAAGATCGATATAAAACCGCTCATGAAAAGGGTTTCAGTTGGGCACAGATGAAAAATACTCCAATTGTTATGGATATTATTAGTCGATATCACCTTCATCCTGAGCATTCATTACTGGAAATCGGGTGTGGTGAAGGCCGAGACTCCTCCACCGTTTTAGAAAATGGCTTTAACCTTATGGCAACCGATATATCGCCTGAAGCAATAAACTATTGTAAGAAAAAAATGCCTGATTTTGAATCAAAATTCATGGTTTTGGATTGTTTATCAAGCGATTTGGATATGAAGTTTGATTTCATTTATTCAATTGCGGTTATTCATATGTTAGTTTTAGATGAAGACAGAAACGGGTTTTATCAATTTATTCATAGTCATTTGAAATCAGATGGAATTGCTCTTATTTGTTCAATGGGAGACGGAAATTATGAAATGCAAAGCGATATCAGCAACGCTTTTGAGATTCAGGAAAGAGAACATGAATCTGGAAAAATGATGGTTGCGGGAACATCTTGCAGGATGGTTTCATTCAGTACTTTTGAGAACGAGCTGCTGAGAAACGGACTGAAAATCATTGAAAAAGGCATCACAAGTGCGATGCCAAATTTCAATAGCTTAATGTATGCTGTAGTTCAGTAGAGAGCCTATCGAAAAGCAAACCATCCATCCAAATGATATTGACCGCAACGAAAAAGTAGTTTCACTTCGATACACTCCCAAGGATGGAACCATTCTCCCCATCACCGTTTGCACAGAAGATGATTTGCAGGAAGCTCGGCAAACCGCTGCTGTCCGTCATGTGATTTTTGGAGTAGCGTATTGCATTGAATGCCTTGCTGTGGTGTTGATCTATTTCAAAAAAAGAGCCAAGTAAAAAGGCATAGCCTGCATTAAATACCGTACGGAATCTTCAGTTGCATAAAAATTAACTTGACTATTATTGCAGATATATTTTTATAAATCTTTTCTCTTGCGGAACAGATATTCATCAAGCTGCTTTTTGATATCTTCCGGTATCTCTCTTGCAACCGGGCAGACTGCTGCATTTGCAAAACGGTTCGTAAATATTGCAAGAAAATCAATGTCTCTCTGCAGCTGTTCCATTGACATCACTTCTTTCAAATCATAGCGGCAATGGATCGGTGCAACATTTCCACCTGCAATACGTGCAAATGAAACGGCAGGAATACCTTTGTCTGCAAACGGCGTGGAATCACTGGAATAAACACCTGTTTTGGATGCGACCGGAAAACCAACTTCCGCTGCCATATAGCTGATATAATGAGAAAGCTTCTCTTCTGCGGAAACACATGCGATGAATTTTCCCATGTAAGTACCGATCATATCCAGATTGATGTTCAGTACAATTTTTTGAAGTTCAGCTTCGTGATCTCTGACATATGCTTTAGAACCAAGCAGACCACGCTCCTCACTTCCACAGAACACGAAACGCAGTCCATAATTCAATTCTTTTTCTTTCATCTGTTCCATGATCCCAAGAAGACCTGCACAGCCACTCATATTGTCATACGCACCATGAGAAAGTGATGTTGAATCATAGTGTGCACTTAATACGATCCATTCGTCTCTTTTTCCCGGAAGCTCTGCAATCACATTGTGGGATTCCCCATCATATTCTTTCTGCTCAATTTCTAATTTTATCTGCTTTGCACCATTTTTCACGAGTTTTACTGCCTCGCTGGAATGGAGCATTGCACAAAGCACCTTACGCTCCTCGCCGACAACTGCCTCACGAAGATCTCGCTGGTCAATATCTGTCTGCGGATAATATATATTGCCATACTGGAAAAGAATAGCTTTTGCCCCTGCTTTCATCAGATCCTGGTAGGTAAAAAATCCAATGCCCTGCGTATCCATGAGCACGATCTTATCCTTCGCACCTGCGATGGAAACTGCATCTGTTCCCGGCATATAGTATAATTCGCCTTCTACACATCCGCTTCCGCAGCAGGTAAATGTCTTGCATGACAGTTCTTCCCCGTCTGCATATAAATGAGCATCTTCGATTTCGCCCATTGCGACACGGAATCCTTCCAGTCTTGCTGTAACCCCTGCCTTTTCACACTGCATTTTCAAATATTCTGCAACCTGTAACTCTTCTTTGGTTCCGCTTGCATGTACGAAATCCGTATTGTCAAAAATCTGTTGTAAATTCATTGTTCTCTCCTAATCACTTGTATTATAAATATTTTCGTGTTCTGCTAACATTCATCTGTTTCCATCAGATTTATCCTTGTAAAAAATTTTGTCTCATTTTCATGATGAATATATGCTCCGTTTTTCATCTGAACACGAAGGCTTGCCGGATTATCCTTATTTACAGACATATAAACTTCGTGAATAGACCTCTGTCCGGCTTTCTCAAGCGTCAGCTTCAATCCCTTAGTTGCATAACCTCTTCCTCTGTATTTTTCTGATATGCAATAACCTATATGTCCAGGTCCTTCTCTGAGAAAATCATTGAGACAATGTCTTAAACTAAATACTCCCACATATACATCTTCATCAACAAGCACGTATGTAGTATCCGGAACAAATCCTTCCGGCAGCTCCTTTCCTAATGACCAGTTTCTCTTTTTCTCGATCCATTCAAGAAACTGTTCATAGTTATAGCCATATACGCTATTCATATATCCGTTTTCATTTTCCGGAAAAGTCATATAAAGCTCATATGTTTTTCGATAGTCAGAATCCTGTACTCTTATTAATTCCATGGACAATCCCTCCTTGTGTTTGTTCTGTCGGGCTTATTGAAGATTATATCACTCATATCTCGTCTGCCCTCTTGAAATTATTATTCAAAAGTATAATCATGGTATTTCTTCATGTCAATTGAAAATCATTTGATTTTTCATATATGCTCCAATCAGCTCTTATTTCCATGCAAAAAAGAGAAAATGGGCTGCCACAAAATGTGGCAACCCATTTTCTCTCTTTATATTCGTTGTGATCAGATTGTTCCTGTCACAGTTAAGGTTCCTGTTCCCGGTGTTACGATCCAGCTGCCGGTTGCCGGATCCTGCGTATAGGCTGCTGCAGGCACTGTGATCCTTCCGGCTGTTGTTGCAAATAATCCGGTTGCTTCGTTGTATGTGTAATCTGTTCCGGCCGCAAGTGCTGTTCCATTATAGCTTACCGCTATGTTGGAAAGAATCGGATCGAACGTATCGATGATCTCTGCTGCTGTGGCTGCATCCGCTGCGGTATTTCCGGTGTTCTGAATGAGGAACGTGTAGGTCAGTGTTCCATTTTCCGTTACCGGAACCGGGCTGATCGATTTCGTGATATTTAATAGCGGCTCATTATCTGTTACCACTGTCTCTGTCACCTCGATCGGTGTAATGCCTCCGCCTGTGATCGTTGCCGTATTTACAATATTTCCGGTTGCAGCAAGTGGTGCATACGGATTCACTTCTGCTTCGTATACGATCACTGCATTGCCGCCTGCCGGTACTGTGATCCCGTTTATCACAAGTGGCGGTCCGGCTGTTGCTGCAGGTGCCGGCTGCAATACACCATTGATATAATACTTCGCTGTTCCTTCCATATAATCCAGTGGAACAAGAGATGTTGTATTATAAGAATAAGCTCCCAGATTGTCTGTAATGGTAAGTCCTGTATAAGCTAACGTTCCTGCATTTACAATACTGATCACATAGGTGATCGTATCGTTTTGTCTGTAAGTGTTCCGCACTGCCTCCTTTGCAGCGGATAAAACTTCCAGAATCTCACCGACTGCTATATTTGAATTGGCAATGGATCTTCCATAACGCAATTGTGCCTGGTTTGTAAAACGTGCCATATATTTTTCCTTTCCTGTTTTTTTATTACCCCTGCTAAGCAATGTGCTATATTCAGGTACACTTTAATATATGACAGTTTTTTTTAATCGTTTCTCTTAACCATGCTGCTTGATATTTTTTCATTAAAATTCAGGTGCCCAAAAGTCTATTTCCTGATTTTTGACACCTGACTCTTATTAATTAAAACTGTATGCATTATACACTTCTGTAAGCATTCGAATTGCCTCTTCGTCACTCGCATTTACGATATCACTGACGTCCTTCCATTGGAAATGTGCCCTCTGTTCTGCTGCATTTTGTGCATCATAATAGGCTGCCGCATAAGCATAATACTCTTCCTCTGTCAGTTCTGCCCCGGTATAGTCCTTATAGCTGACTGTCGCTGCATAATCCGGACCATCATATGTTTCGTATTCGACTGCCAGTTTTGTTTCTGTTACAACATCATCAACGATTGCAAGCGAACTGACACGGTATACATAACTGCTCGGTGACTCCTTCATGAGATCGTACACAATATAATTATAATATCCTTTACCATTTATGATATTAGAATATACCATCACATCACTTCCATCCGATATCTGATCCATAAGATCCGGCTGGGAATCATATTCTGATAAGGTCGTATCCAGTTCTTTTAGTTTTCCATCCTTATCAACATTGTAAAACTTGTATAAGAAAAAAATCCTGTGCCGCCAGAATGTGAAACCAATAGTTCCACTTGTCCATCCATATCCAGATCAGCCAGCGTGAATTTATATTGTTCATCAGCAAAATCAATATCAGTTGCCCACTTGTCCCTGTTTTGTGCAAATACCTCAATCTGCTTTTGGATGTCCATAGTAGCACCTAATATGTTGTCCAAATACTCTGCATAGTCTGTCCATACACCTTCCATATCAGAAAGCTTTTCTGTCAGATGCTGCTTACCGAGAAATTCTTCAAAAAAAGTATCCCTATAAAAAGGAGTGCCATTTTCTGTTTTCGCTTCGACTTTGTAGCTTTCCAGATTTGGATAATCCAGATACATCATATTGTCCGGATTTTCCTGTAAAAATATAACCGGCATATTCCACGAATCTCCATCATTACAGTATTGGAGTAGCAGCAAAACATCCTTTTTCCCATCCATATTCACATCTGAAAACTTTACACCACCTCCAAAGAATTTTTGCATTTTTTTATGCAACAGGAACTGAACTATGTTCCCTATGCAATAAAAAACGTCCCTGACAGAAATATACTCTCTGTCAAGGACGAATAGAAATTCTTATCCGCGGTGCCACCTTGATTCACAGCATCACAGGCTCTCTGTAAAGGCATTATTGCCGTTATCTCCGCTTCAATGGTTTAGTGTATTAACTTTGTGACCTAATGTATCACACTTGCATTGTGCTGTCAATAGGGCAAATTTAATCTTTCTGATTCACGATCTTGTAGTATTCTCTCGAAGTGATCTTGTATACAATCGTATAGACCACAAGGAAGATCACGCACACAATTGCGATCGCCATGTTAAAGGTAAAAGCATCCACGATCAGTATCATCCGTAAAAACAGTCTGACCACGCTGCTTGCCACGATCATATGCATAATCGCTGCTGCGACCGGAAGGTAAAATAATAACATAACCTGCGTCCGGATGGATTCTTTTGCTTCTTTTTCAGTCAGACCGACATTGGAAAGGATCTGGAATCGCTTCTGGTCTTCGTACCCTTCCGACATCTGTTTGTAGTAAATGATCATAACCGTTGCCATGAGAAAGAGTGCTGCCAGAAACATTCCTACAAAAAAGATTCCACCATAGATACTATAAAAAGCGCTCATCTCCTCTGATTTAAAACGAATTGCTTCACGGTTTAATCCCCCCAGTTCCATCAAAGCTCTGACCGTTTCCATCTGTTCTTCTGTCAGAGCTTTTTCTAACTGGTATCCGATGAAAACTTCATACTCATCCGGATTCACTCTCTGTCCGGCTTCCGCCATCAGAGCACAGATCTGCTCATCATCCGGAAAGACAAGAATTTCACGTTCGAAAATTGACATGGTCGAATCAATGATATAGCGGATTGCAGAATACTCTGCCTCTCCTGCTACTGTATACTCTTTTCCCATAAAATTCAGGTTATCACCTTTTTCCCATTCTTTTCCTGAACTGTAGATGAGTATTTCGTCATCCTTAAGTTTCAGATTCATATCGGCATATTCGTTATAATCAGCAGCAGACAACAGATACGTAACGATATCGGAGGCTATGTCACTGTCGAATGTATCCGGGTCTGCAATCTTTTGTTTTCCATCTTTTTCCGTGACCATGATATTCCGGTACTGTCTATAAATCTGGTCGGTAGTCACAATCCCATCCTGCTGCAACACTTTATTCATAGTAACGAAATCATCCATGCCTTTTCCTGCCTCTGACACAGTTTCTGCCACTTTAATATCTGTCGGATATCTGTCATCTATATTTTTTCCGATGAGCATCATCAGTGAAAAGCCACAGGTCAGCAACAGGATCACACCTGTAGAAAGTACACAAATGGACGCCAGTCCTGCTGCATTATGTTTCATCCGGAACATCAGATTCGATACACTGATAAAATTCTTTGTTTTATAGTAAAACTTCGGATTCTTTTTCATGCACTTCAGGATAAAAATACTTCCGGCTGTAAAAAGACAATAGGTTGCGATCACAACAAGCAGAATGCTGACAAATAATATGTTGACCGCACCCCCGATTGACTTCGCAGACAGTGCCAGCTTATATCCCGCAGTCAGTGTTATAATTCCAAGAATAAATATAGGAACTTTCACTTTCGGTTCTTTTTCCCCTGTTCTGTCACTCTGCAGCAGTGCGATCGGTTTTCCAACCCGGATGGAAGCCACATTATAAATCAGACTGACTGCAAAAAGGATAACAAATAAAACCAATGTACTTTTCAGTGCTTCCACTGAGAAAAACAGTCCGTTTACAGGTGGCTGATTGATAATCTTATAGAGAATGAGAAGCATTAATTTGTTCAGAAAAGTTCCCATCATAATTCCTGTAATAATGCTGGTCAAAGCATGAATCATGCTCTCCGCAGCTAAAATATATGTAATATTCTTTTTGGACATTCCAAGAACTCCATAAAGCCCCATCTCCTTTTTTCTCGCCCTTATCATAAACTGATTTGTATAAAAAAGAAAAACTGCCGCAAAGACTGCTACGATCTGACCGCTGATTTCCAGTAAAATCGAGATAATCTGTGCACCATAAAACGCTTCCACTCCATCTTTATAAATGTATGGGCAATGCGCAAGTGACTGCAAAATATAATAAATCATGACAGTCATCGTTCCTGCAAGCAGATATGGGATCAGTGTCTTTTTATTTTTCTGCATTCCGCCAAACACGAATTTTGTAAGAAGCTTATGATTCACTGTCCTCTCCTCCTCTCATCAGAACGGTCACTGCGTCACAGATCTTATCTAACAGTGCACTTCTTGTCATATCACCGCGGTAAATCTGATGGAATACTTCACCATCCTTAATGAACATGACACGGTCGGCATAGCTTGCCGCCACATTGCTGTGTGTTACCATAAGAATCGTCTGACCTGTCCGATTAATCTCACGGAGCTGCTTTAACAGGTTGGTCGCCGCCTTGGAATCTAATGCCCCGGTCGGTTCATCTGCCAGAAGGATCCTTGGATTTGTGATCAAAGCCCTTGCGATCGCAGTTCTCTGTTTCTGCCCACCGGACACTTCATACGGATATTTCTTCAAAAGCTCCACAATTCCAAGCTGCCCGGCAGCCTTTTGTACTTTTGCATCCATTTTCTTATAATCCTCTCCCGCCAGCACCAGCGGCAGTTTGATATTATCTTCGATGGAAAAATTATCCAAGAGATTAAAATCCTGAAAGATGAATCCGAGATTGCTTCTTCTGAAAATCGCACGCTCATTGTCCTTTAATGTGGTGAAATCTTTTCCATCCACCAACACTTTTCCGGCGGTCGGTGTATCAAGGCTTGCAAGGATGTTCAGAAGCGTTGTCTTGCCACTTCCTGATTCTCCCATGATCGCCACAAATTCTCCCGGTTCCACACTGAAATGCACATCTCTTAATGCGGTGACTTCGTCCCCGCCCATACGTGTTTTATATACTTTTTTGATATGATTGACTTCTAAGATTGACATATAATCCTCCTTGTTTTCCGAAGGAAAATGCGACTGCTTTTACAGGAGCAGAGGATTTATCCTCCTTGTTTGTAAGACTATCATAGCAAAAAAGGAAATGTAGTGCCCTTTCTTTGGCTTACATTTCCTTGTCGTAATCTTACATTTTTGTAAGAAAAGTGTTATTTTCCCTGCTCTTCGTAATATCTGTCAGCTATATATTCCGCTGACTCAGCCCATAAACCGTTTTCTGTCTCCTGTAGTGTCTTATATGTCTCCGATTTATAAAAAAGCAATACTGCTTCTTCAAAAGCAATATGAAAATGTTCCTGTAGTAATTTCACCACATCTCTAATCTGTATACATATATTCATCGTAATATCTTTTCCATTAAAACTATATATCTTTTCTGGCATAAGAAACCCTCCTAACTAATTTCACATATTGCAGTGCCTTTTCTGTATGAAACGATACCTGATTATTTACCTTATTATAGCGAAGTCTTTCCACCGCCTCTTCCGCTGTAAGTATATTCGCCATATATAATTGCACTGTTTCCATGGTATTGTCATCTGCCACTGGTCCAATTACAACATCATAATCATGCTGCAAACCGCCTTTACTTCTATTTTTCTTAATAAATTCTAGCCATTCTTCATTTAACCTGTCAAAACGCTTCACTTTTAGTGCAGGCACTTCCTCAAATAAAAATTCATATACATAATAACCGTTCCGTTTTTCTCGTAATGAAAGCCTGTATGCCCATTCCTTTGACTGTGATTGCAGTATCGTTGTATAAAATCCCTTTCCAAAATCACGTCGGTTATGCGATTTATTGAGATTAATTTTCTCAAATTCAGAACAAGTACCATGATATACTACCAATTCCCTTGAAGCATCTGCTATTACGTTTTCTACAAACTCCATAACCTCTTCAAAACTAACTTGATGTAGATACTCATGCTGAATCAGCATCTTTTCAAAAACTTGATTTTTTTGAAATAATTCTACAACTTTATTACCAGAAAGGTTATATTTACCTGCATATGCTTCCATCACTTCAATAGAAAGCATCTCACAATCTGTCTGTGCACTCATTTGAAATCCCCCATTTTTACTTGCTTTCTCTTAGTATAACATACCCTAATATTAAATTTCCATATTGATTCAATTATCATTTTTCAGGATTTTACATGTTCACAAGATCCCTCTGCTGCACTTTCTCCAACTGCAAAGTAAGTATCACCGTCGTTCCTTCTCCCTCTTCCGAAACCACCCGGATTTCATGTCCGAGCTTCTCACACACGCCTTTGCACAGATAAAGTCCAAGACCGCTCGCCTTCTTATCCATCCTGCCATTATATCCGGTAAAACCTTTTTCAAAAATTCTCGGCAGATCTTCTTTCCGAATGCCGATGCCTGTGTCCTGCACCAAAATCTTTAAACCATTTGCAGATTCTTCCGTCGAAATCTTCACACTTCCCTGCTTTGTGTATTTTAACGCATTCGATAAAATCTGTTCCAACACAAAACAAAACCATTTCTCATCTGTAAGCACTGTATAATCCAAATGTTCCAGCTGAATGGAAATATGATTGTAGATAAAAATTGCTGCATATTTTTTTACTACCTGCCGGACTAATTGTTCCAGTGAATTTCGCTCAAGCACAAGATCATTGCTCATCTCTTCAAAGCGGAGATAATTCAATGCCATCTCCACGTAACTCTCTATTTTAAATAATTCCTGTCGGCATACTGCCGCATCCTGCTTTTCTCCCTGCAAAAGAAGATTCAAAGCCGCGATCGGTGTCTTGATCTGATGTGCCCACAATGCAAAAAAGTCCTGCTTTTCCTGTAATTCTTCCCATTGTCTGCTCTCTTTTGAATTACTTTCCTGCTTTTCCTTGCTTTCTTTTTCATATTGCTCTGTTCTCTTCCGGAATCCCCAGTACTGCATACACAAAGTGGTCACCCAGAGTATCAGAAATATGCTTGTTAGATAAAAGACATATTCTGCCGGAAGCTGATATAAATTGGATACTGTAAACATCAGGAGCAGGAAAACAGGAGCTATCAATAATAAGCCTATATTTTCTGACAAAAATTTTCTATGTGAAATTTTTCCTGTTTCTTTTTTCATCTGCATGTTTTTGCTCATTATCTAACTCCTGTATTTTCGCTAAAAGAAAACAAACTCTCTATGATTTTCTTGCTGCCTGCGACGAAAATTTCAACATTATGCTCCAACAAGATATCCAAGTCCCCGCTTTGTTGTGATAAAATCATTCACTCCTGCGGCTTCTAATTTTTTTCGTATCCTTGTGATGTTGACCGTCAGCGTGTTGTCATCCACAAATTCATCATTGCCCCAGAGACGTTCCATGATTTCTTCGCGGCTTACCACTTTTCCCTGTTTTTCCATTAACGTCTTTAAGATCAGAAATTCATTTTTTGTGAGGTCGATCTTCTCTCCACGGACTGCCGCTGAAGTATCATTCAGATTCAATACGACTTCTCCACATTCGATCGAGTGGCTTGCGAGTTCGCTTCCATAGCTTCTTCGAAGTACAGCCTGTAATTTTGCGGTCAGCACCTGTAAGTCAAATGGTTTTGCGATAAAATCGTCGCCGCCCATGTTCATTGCCATCACAATATTCATGTTATCATCCGCAGAAGATAAGAAAACGATCGGTACTTTGGACGTTTTACGGATTTCCGCACACCAGTAAAATCCATTATAATACGGAAGTTTGATATCCATGATAATAATGTCCGGTTGAAAATCTTCCACTTCTTCTGTTATTTTTTCAAAATTGCCGGCACACTGTACCTGCATCTGCCATGTTGTAAGATGTGCCGCCACTGCCCTGGCAATGACAGCATCATCCTCCACAATAAATACTTTATTTGCTGCCATGTCTTAGTTCCCTCGTATTGATTTTAAATAGTTCAAGCGCTCTCTCTTTGATTTTTTCCAAATCCTCATATGTTCCATCAGAAAATTCTTCTTTAATACGCATGGAAGCCATTGCATGACTGTCATTCACTTTGTCTGCATCTGCCATTTTCAGAAATTTCCCTAATAATTCCCAATCACTTGAATAATACAGTTCCACTAATTTTGCCCTGTATTCCAGTTCCGCCGGAGTAATGTCTGGATATTCCTTCAGGTCTTTTGCGTGCTGTGCTTCATGCTTTAAAAGTGAAACGGTAAATTTCTCACTCTCAAAATCATAGGCACTCTCGATGCATTGAATCGTTCCGTCCTCAGATGCCCAGCCGCCAGTTCCGTATTTTCCAAAGGTCAGATAATCCATCCAGCTCCGAAATACAAAACCTTTTAAAATATTTACCGTATACTGCTCTACGCCTTCCGGCAATTCTATCTGATAAGACGTCGGAACCGTATCTTTCCAGATGTATGGTCCAAAATACCCTTGCGTTTTTCCGAAAAGTGCATGGTAGCCTTTCTGTTCAAAAAGTTCCTGCAATCTATCTTCCAGTGCGTCTTTCTCTTTTTCCGATATAGAAAAAGTCTGGCACAGCTTTCTTATCAGTTTGTCTGCGGCAATTTCTTCATCACTATTGCAATAAAACACGTCTCTGAAATATTGCTGATATGCAAGCAGTATCTCATTCAGTATTCCATCCACTTCATATTGCCGATAATGCTCGTTTTCAAATAAGTCAATATATTGTTCTCGTTCTTTCTCATATTCCGGAAGGTCGCACATTATTTCAATGGCTTCCTTCACCTTTCCCTCGATCAGTAACTCGTCTACCTTGGTCATCTGTGCCTCCAGCCAGTATTCTTAAATCTTTATTTCTATCCTTGTTTTATCCAGCTCCACTCAAAACTGTCAAGTCCGGCTTTTCCCTGCGCAAGCTGATTCAGTTCATGCAGACAGATTTCCGTCGCCCTGTCAATAAATTCCCGGATCATCTCTCTGGTCAGAAAAAAGCTGCTTTTTTCTTCCATTGGGTGAAATTGTTCACGTACTTCCCTTACCAGTTCCTGCTCACGAAAATCTGCTAATTCCATAATCGGCTCACCTGCCAGTGTCTGCGTCCGGAGCATATTCTTATCCAATCCATACTGCTTCGCTACAAACCAATTTGTATTTTCATAATCCTGATGCAGCCTTTCAACATTCTCTGGAATGGATGAGTTAAAGTGATGCTCAGAATATACATATCTTCTATAAAATATGTCCTGAATCAGATGAAGATAATATCCTAGATACAGTTCATCTGTCTTCATTTGTTCCCCGTATTTTTCCCTGTAAAATTCAAGGTCATAGGTCACTCTTGTCTGTTCACAGATCATTTTCTTAAGATGACTGTTTCCACTGACAGCCCCGTCTGGAAGAATCACACCCAGACGCAGCCTGTCCAAATTATTAAATTCTGTTTTAACTATTATGCATCGTATGATTGCAAGATGAATCATGCTGGACGCCATAAAATTTTCTCCCGCCTTCTGATATTCTGTCACATGTTTCTGTAAGCTGTTATATTTTTCGCTTTCTGCTTCCTTCATTTCCTCATAATACGCTTTGTATCTGTAAATGGTACGCTTGCTGACATTGTTGCACTTTGCAATCTCGACCAGATCCGTACCACTCTGGTCTCATATCCGGCAACAAAATCATTATAGATTCCCATCCACTTCGCATTATGCTTCTGTCGTCCGCTTAATTTACGGTTTTTGTAATATTCGAGTTCTTCGTGGAGTGCTGTGTTCTCATTCTTCAGTTCTTCAATTTTCTTTAAAGCTTCTTATTCTTTTATCTTCCAGTAACCTTTTCTAGCCGAACCCTCACGTTCCACTAAACCTTTGTCTACCAGAGCATTCACTAAAGTTGCCTCTCCAACACCTCAGTATCTCCTCGATATGTTTCGGATTCTTGCTTCCAACAATAACGTGATTCATCTTTTTCAACACAAAATCCAACATGTCACTAAGTGCATATTTCTTAAATCCGTCTCCCATAGCAAATGGCATGCTGGCAACAGTCTCTAATTCCAATGCCTTGCAAGCTTCTATCATCGTCATCTTCACACCATCTATCATCTGAGAGTTCACTGTGTCAGCCCAATCACACATGATATTATATTCAAACAAAATGTATTTAAAATGATTCTTTTCTCCGGACACTTTTCTTGCTATATTCTTTATTCTTTCAATCTCAATATGCCACTTATTTTCGAAAGGTTCTTCTACCATAAATTCAAATGCTATGCCATAATATCTAATCTTTCCTTCAAAACACTTTGTCTCATACCATCTTATAAGCATTTCCATTTTCTCATAGAATTCGTCTTCCGTTAACTTTAATTTTGTTATCTCGGGAATATGAATGTAATAAACATCTATCATTTCAAGACCTAAATTTTCCAATGACTTATTAAGAGCTATTTCATAAAAAGCAGGATTGAGAGTCTGGAATAAACCTTCATATTCTGAAAAATCTTCTATTGATATTCCTTTATTTTCCAGTTTTTCCGACAAGTATTTCATTGGTGGAAGCTTTGCTGAAATATCTCCATATAATAATCCTGCCTTAGATGATATAAATACCTCTTCTCTGGTAATAATGCCATAATTCATTAATTCAGCTAATGCAACTCCTTCATCTCGTTCTGAACACATTCCTCTATAATTTATAGCTCCATCAATAGAGTATATCCCATTTCGAACTGCATACTTTATTGCTTCTACATATTTCAAAGAATCTTCTTTTGAAAAATTACCCAAGTGAGTTCCTAATGCAACAGTTCCCATAGGCTTGTGCGAATACCCTTTTATCATTTCCATTCCTCTTTTCCATATTGATAACGTACATTATAGAAGTAATGCTAATTAATTTGCAGTCTTGTATTATAAAAACATAAATGCTATATTAAAATAAGAAATGGGTTTTTTGTCTGGTAAGCTTTTAGCTGAGAAAGTTACCCATTTCTTTTTTCATGCAGATGCATTTTTCCGTCATTTGCACACCTAATTAACATTGATGCATGAAAAACATTACTGATCCTATGTCAATTATATTTTGGGCACACTTTTTAGTTGCTGCCTACCATAGAATCAATGTAAAAATTTTTTTAAAAAACAGGGCTTCCACCCCACAGAAAATCCGCAAGCGCGCAAGCCCTGTAAAATATACTACATAATACTTCCCATCAACGTGGACATCACGATCATCACCAACGAAAATGTAAAAGAATTTACCGAAATAAGCGTAGCTCTCTGCTCCGATGGAATCATATCATTTAACAGGATGTCTGTGCGCACTTCCAGAAAATCATCTGCAAAAGAACCAACAAATCCACCAAGAATCATCAGATAGGGATTTCCCGAAAACGTCATTGTAAACGCAAACAACACACCGATTCCACTTAAAATAATATACTTTTTGTATTTCCATTTTGGAAAATATCCCACCACTTTTGCGCCGAGTGCAGCTCCAAGTCCCATGACAAAAAGAGCCGGGCCAAGCAGTGCCTCGTTCAATCCCGCCAGTGGCAGCTTTGCCTGCAGGAAAAACAGGACAAGTGTTGACACTGCACCGATCAATGCATTTACGATCATAATGCTTCTGGCTTTTCGATTGTTTTTCATGAAATGCCAGCTCTCTGTGATGACGTTTTGAAGTCTCTCTGAAATGCGGATGTTCTGAATGTTTTTCTGATCAGTTTCCTCTTCATTCATCCGTTCTTGCTTTTCTTCACTCATCTGCTTTTGTTTATGATCATCTGTCTGTGGATTGGTTGGTTCACCATCAGCACCAGTGAAACCGGAAATTTCTCTTAAACTGCATGCAATCCCAAGTGCGATTATCCCAAAGAAAATGTCAATCGCATATGCCTTTTTGTACCCCAGCCACAATGCAACCCCTGCACAAAGTGTTGCTGTGGAACTCGTGATCCGATATAACATCATTTCCGTGGAAGCATATTGGTTATATTTTTCTTCCTGCTTTACCGACTTTAAACTGTCATACGCCAAAGCTTCTATGGTTCCCGATTCCAGATTGTAACTGATCGCACTGAATGCAATCGCAAATGCCACCGTTCCAAAATTGTCGGATAAGATCATAGCCAGACAAGACAGCACACTGACCAGCTTCGAAAGAGCCAGTGTCCTTTTCCTTCCAAAAACATCTGCCACAACACCTGATGGAATCTCAAAACAACTGCTTGCGATATGAAAAATACTCTCCAGTATTCCAATCTGTAACAGTGAAAACCCTCTGAGTGCAAGAAGCGCCACCCACGATGCTCCCGCAATCCGAAAATAGCTTACCGTAGTAAGTGTATACAATTTATTGATCTGTCTTTTTATATTAAAATTACACATAAAAAAATCTCCTTTTCAAAATAATATCTTTCCAATATTTTTGAACAGGAGATAGTGTCTTTTCGTATTTACATTCTTAATTTTAGAAACTGTTTACCTGAAAAAGAGCGCACTATCCCTGTAAACAGCTAATTTGTTGCCTTTTTGCAGGTGAAGATTCGTTGTTTTCCAGCGCATAGTCTGCTCTCCTTTCTTAGGATATTTGTTTTCTTCTGATATTTACATCTTCTGTATTATATACATGAATGGATAGACTTGTCAAATTAATATAAACTACAACACAGCAGCAAGTATAGCATAAACAACAATTGTCACTGCCAGGTATATGGAATTACAATTTGCTATATACTTTCCCGTCTTCATCCTTAATAAATGCCTGTATTCCCATCGAACCAGGAATAGACATATATACAATGATTGCTATCTCTAACAATCGATCTGATCTTCCAAGAATATGTATCAACGAAATAGCTGCAATTGCAAATATCAGCTGCATAACAGCTCTTATTATTACAGTTTTCAGGCATGTTCCCAACAATTCTCTATTCAACTGAACTTCATAACCTACTACCAGTAAAATCATTGGTGACATCGCTGCCGTTATCATGTCTTTCATGGTAGTCCAGATCACACCTGCCGGACTTAACATGAAACCATTCATCAGCCCACTGACACTTGCAAGTATTCCCAATATTACCGCAAGAAAAGCAGGTGTCTTAAACGCATTCTGAACAATTTCAATCACACTTACTTTTTTGCCGTCTTCTATCAAAACCAGTACATTACTCATGATGCTGAACGTAAAAAGTAATGCTGCGATATCAATCACTGCAATCACAGACAAATTTTCCACTCCGACAAGACCTGTATAAAGCGAGTATCCAATCATTCCGCCCTCATACCCACAAGCTATAAAAGGCAGGTATTTATCATAGGGTTTCCTAATAAAATGTTTCAGGACAAAACCCAGAATAAACGTGACACAAAGAATCACAAACATCATGCCAATATTAAATATCGTTTCTTTCCCTAGGACAGATGTTGCAAGTCCATGAAAGACTGCAATCGGAAGCTTTATGTTTACAACAATCTTTTTTATCCCATCCACGCAGTCTGCACTGATATAATTGGATTTTCTGCAAATCATCCCTAAAAAAAGCATGAAAAGTACCGGAAGTACTGTTTTTAAAATTTGAATTATCATAGCCCATTCTATTTGCCTCTCTTACAGTAGCATCCATAAATCTCTTCTGTATTCCATTGCCTCTGTACTCCATATCAACCACAACAAATTCCTGACACATGATTTTATTTTCAGGAATCTCCATCCAATCAGTAATAGGTCTTGAAAAGAATAAACCATCCTCACACGCAAAACTTGCTGCAATAAGCTTATCTCTGTTATAAACTCCCAATAAAATATAATCGCCTTTAAGACTCTCTTCTATTGTCTTTTCGTCTGTGGGATAGTAGTACTCTTCGTGAGATAATGTAAGAATTACTTTATTCTGTAAATTCACAATCGGTTTTAAGTCTCTCTTTGGGTTTTTAATTTCAATTTTTTTTATAGATAAATCAATGTATTGATTCATATTTTAAATTCCTCATAATATATAGCCGAATTTTCGGCTTCTTTTGAACTGTCAATTCCAACTTCCACACAGATTAGATTCACACTATAATCCAACACGATAAATCGATCATGAAATAATTGACGAACAGTTTGTCGAATAATCGGATTGACAAATATCATATCATATAGTACCATTGCTCTATAAAGAAATGAGTTTTTGTCGTGTACAGCCTTATGGCTCAATCGGGTTGCTTGTTTCTTTTTTTATATCCAAAATGTCATATAGATATAATTTTTTATCCTCTGAATGTCTAACAATCAATGATGTATGAAATACATTGTATCTCTCTATCTCCCCCACCTCATCATATACCGGCAATGCAAATCGTGAATCATATCGATACCAGCCAAATTTTGCATTTCTCCAATGCTTTGCTTCAGTATTCTCTCGAAAATGTTTCCCCACTGCAATCTCTATCAGCTCCGGAATTCCTTGTGCTGCATTGGCTTTTGCCTTCGCATTCGTTCCCTTTATACTATGTGTATATTTTGAACCACTATATTCATTCGGTAAATCTAATCCAATATACACTATATCCCCTGTAGAGGCTATGGTGTAAAAATCTCCAATATAGTTTTTAAGGTATTCCCTTACATCTTTCCAATTAATAGAACGTTTTCCCTTAAATATAATATCATTAATCACAACTATATTATTGCCATCAATATCTTGAATAACAGATACATTTCTCTTATTTTTTTTCGAGATATTATTTTCATTGATCTGATTGCATATTTCTACTAATTCAAAATATCTTAATAATCTTCTCTTCGTTTCATTATCTGCCATTCTAAATACTTCAACTATCTGTCTTTCATCTAACATATAATCCGTCTGCACAACCTTTTCTTCTTTCTCATCCCCATTGCAAAGTAAATCCACAAGCGACATATCAAGTGCTTTGCATATAGCAACCAATTTGTCTGCCTGTGGATTAATTTTTTTCTTACGCCAGTCGCTGATCGTACTGGTAGCAATACCAGTTCTTCGCGATAATTCAATCTGACTCATATGTAATTCCGTTAATCTGTCAAAGATTTTTTCATATATATTCATGACACAATATCTCCTCACACATTTTGGAGTTTCCGTGTTTTCGGATATTGTATCATAAATATAAAAGTATCTCAATCCTTTTATATGTCAAGCTTACTTCATATCAGGAACAACTGGAAACTGCCGCTATAAGTGTATTTGTTTTGCACCTTGTAGCTTCAATTTTGCGGTCGAAAAATTTGACCGCAAATATTTTTTTGTTTCATGTTTGCGGTACAAAAAATCCACCGCAAAATTCATGCAACCATTTTCATAACACCGTAAAAATGGTCTACTCATTATCCTTTTCTTCCCTCATCTTGTCATAATACGCTTTATACCTATAAATCGTCCTCTCACTGACATTGTTCCGCTTTGCAATTTCTACCATTGTCATGCCGCTCTTATACCCAGCAGCAAAAGGTCATTTTAATATTCCTGACAAAAAATGTGCGTGTTCCGAATCATGAATTTTTTCACGCTTGTAATTATTATTGAACGTTTTTCCTGTGCAAGATCCCAATCTTCCTCGGAAATAATTGCTTCATGAATTCCCTCATAAACATGGAAATCTGATTGCTCCACTACATATGTTTCATTACGGATTCCTGTTCTCTTCTCTGTACGCCTGCGTCCATATGCTATCTTCCCCATATATACCGGATACTCAGCATATCAGATTCATATAGATTGCACAATTGAGCAGTGTTTAATTTTTATTCAAATCAATTAACCAACAGGAAATGTTGCATAATTAATCTGCTGGCTTGGTGGCTTTGATATTTCTCAGGTTGATACACGAGTATATATGTAGCATTTTGTTTTCTTTTTCAATTCATTCACTCCCCTCTATTGTGGTAAAATCAAAGTTGGATTTTTCAACAGCGTGGCAATCACCGGAGCATATTTAGATACTCCATAGTCTTCAACAATACTGGTTATTCTAGCCCCTGCATCCTTTGATGAAGCCCCACATAAGAAAACCCTTTCATCAGAAGTTCCATAATCCAATACGATAAATCGATCATGAAATATACCGCCTGTCTTTTTCATTGACAAATTTACTGTTGGGTACTCCTTGCAGAAATCTATAAATTCTATGTTGTGAAGTTTATTATTTCCAACATTATCACTGAATAAAATAATAGCTACTCCGGCCGGAGAATTCTTAAGGTGTACCAGCGTCCTTAAGCCAATATAATTGTCAACGACATATATTGACGACTTTGCCTGCTTATAAATGGACTCATATACCTCATCTGCACTACTGAATTTTGCGTTAAACATGAGCCACTTGTCATCATCATCTGAAACAAAGCTATTCATCATATCAGCCAACTCAGATTTTGTCACGACATCCTTCAAGCCTTCTGCAACATCTGAAATCTGCTTTTCAAGAGATATCATATCTGAGTTGATTTTGTTAATTTCTATTCTGTTGTTAGCAGTTTCCATGCTTAACTGAAGTATTTCCCGCTTACCTATTAAATCACGATTTTCTAATATGTAATCTTTCATTTTCTTAAAGGTTCTTATTAATGCCTTGCTCTGCTTAACAGCCAACGGTCCTTTCAAAACAGTCATCAGCATATATAATCCTTGCTCTGTAAATACATGAGGATTATATCTGCTCTTACTGTTAAGATTTGCGGTCAAAAAATTTGACCGCAAATTTTCTACCTCGTCATCCGTAAGTTCAAACATAAAATCTTCATCAAATTTCTCAATATTATTTTTTACTTGTTGATTAAATGCTTTTGTAGTATAACCATAAATTTCAGAAAGATCGGCATCTAAGATTACTCTTTGTCCTCGAATTTCATAAATTCTTTCTTTCAAATATTCTTCTGTAATATCAATCACAGCAAATTCATCTTTCTTTTTATCTTCTGCCATAGAACTCCTCCATCCATTTGCGGTCAAAAAAATCGTCCGCAATTCTCATAGGACCATTTTACTGACGTCAGTAAAATGGTCTATTCCTCATTTTTCTTCATTTTGTCATAATACGCTTTATACCTATAGATTGTCCTCTCACTGACATTGTTCCGCTTCGCAATTTCTACCATCGTCATGCCGCTCTCATACCCAACAACAAAATCATTATAAATTGCCATCCACTTGGCGTTATGTTTCTGACGACCACTTAATTTACGATTTCTGTAATACTCCAATTCCTCCCGAAGTTCTGCATTCTCTTTTTCCAACTCCTCAATTCTTTTTAATGCCTCTTCAAGTGTTACCGTTTTCTCCATTACCCTGTCCTCCGTTCATGTCATTTTCGTTTTGTCTATATTATAAATATCTATGTTACTTTAGTCAATCCGATTATGTCATGTTGCATCATTTTTTACAATAGCTTTCATACAATCGAAATACCGCTGACCGATTAGATCGCGATTCCGTCTATGTCCTGATATGACTTCATATCCATCTCTACTTTGAATGGATGTTTTTTGATGTCAAAAAAAGACCGCTTACTTTCAATTTTTTTGAAAATAAACGGTCTTGCTCGTTCTTTTATTCTGTTGAATGATAAAACACTACGTTTTGACTTTGTTTTTAGAAATCATTCTTCCGGGGCAATCGGCAATTTCTAAAATTGGGCAACAAAAAAGCAACCGATATTACTCGATTGCCACGTTGTTACTCCTGCGAAACTATTCCTTTTTTCAAAAAATTTGTAAATATTGCCTAAATGCTTTTGTGAACTTTTTCCTTCAAAACATTACAAATTGATAATTGACTTTTTGAAAATTATTGTTCTCAAGTTTCTATCAAATAAGTACCACCCGTCAAACGGGTGGTTTGCTCAGCGGCTATAAGCCTTTGTTACCGGCCAGCGCCTAAAGACGCTGGTTTTCACTTTCGTTCAAGCTACTAATGCCTTTGACTCGTCGCTGCCCTTAAAAGGGCATTTGTATTACTAGCAACCCTTAAAAGGGTCTTCGTATTCTTTTACACTTAATTTATCCAAAGCTATATCATGTTTTTCCTGCTCTTGGATATATTTCTTTATTGTTGCTTCATTTAATCCTACTGTACTCACATAGTATCCTTCTGCCCCGAAATGTCTATTTCCATATTTATACTTTAAGTTTGCGTGCTTGTCATATATCATTAGTGCACTTTTTCCTTTTAAATATCCCATAAACTGTGATATACTATATTTCGGTGGGATACTTACCAACATATGGATATGATCTGGCATTAAGTGTCCTTCTATTATTTCCACACCTTTGTATTTACACAATGTTTTGATGATATCTCTGATATCTTCTTTGTACTGATTGTATATTACTTTTCTTCTGTATTTTGGTGTGAATACAATATGATATTTACACATCCATTTTGTATGTGCCATAGAATTTGTTTGATTTGCCATTAAAATCACCTTTCCTTTCGTTAAATAGTAGCCTGAACAACTCTGTTTTAGCGGAAAGGTGATTTTTTTGTATAACTAATTTGTTGCACCACCCGCATAGCAGGTGGTTTATTGTTTCGCACATCTCCATTTCTCCGTTGGGAGAAACTCCGATGCACTCAACAGGCTAAAGCCCATAACGAAAAGAAGTTCCTGCAGGAACTTCTTTCACCACAAATCATATTCATATTTTCGAGGGCAGTCCGGTTAACAAAATTTTCAAAATAGGGATACAAACCCCTTTCCAAGTCCAGCACCCCCTTGATTTTCAGGCATTTCAGACAAAAGTGCAGATTCTGGGCAAATTATAGCATATTGTTGCAAGTCTATTCTTACAATTCCATCAGAAAATGTTCATGCAGCGCACGTTTCACCTGATCGAAATTACCTCGCTCCGGACATTGAATGGAAACAACCAATCCCTTCTCTGGGAGAATCGTTGTAATCTGTCCGAATGCGCCATCAGCACGATAGGATCCTGGATATGGACTGATCCAGAACTGATAGCCATATCCTACATGCCAGAGATCTGCAGATGGCTCGAAGGTAAATTTCGGGGTGGACACTTCCTGCACCCAGTCCCTGCTGACAATCTGCTCGCCCTTCCAGTTACCCTCAGCCAGATAGAGCTGTCCCAGTTTCATCATCTCGGTACAAGTCAGATACATACCTCCGCCGCCATTCGAATGTCCCTGTGGATCATGCTCCCAGAGCGGCCATCCCATATCAAGGGGCTGGAATACCTTCTCATACAGATACTCTCCCATCCGCTTGCCAACGGCCCGTTCTACCATATGAGCAGCCAGAATACTGTCGGCAGAGGAATAGCAGAATGCACTGCCTGGCTCCACAGGAACCGGCTGTGCCATCATATATTTCTCATAATCCGGTGCGCCGACGCCCGGACGTCTGTCCTCATTCATCAGAAGTGCCTTACCAAAGCCACTGGACATGCAGAGCAGATGTTTCAACTGAATCTTCTCCAGATTTGGATCCGGATTTGAAGGAAGTTTATCTTTAAACACTTCCGCCACATGATCTTCCAGGCTTAGTTTTCCCTCTTCCATTGCGAGTCCAACTGCTGTTACCGTAAAACTCTTGGTATGTGAATAAATATTTCTCGGTGCATTTGCTGCGTAGTGCATCTCACAGAGTACCTTGTTCTCATCTCCGACACTGATAGCTTCCAGCGGCAGATTGTGGCTGCTGGCATAACGATGAAATTCCAAAAACTTCTCTTCCAGCAACATAATACCTCTATCTTTTCCGACAAATCTCTGATGTCAGTCCGATATAACCGATGCGACGTGTCGCAAGGTTAAAACCAATCTATCTGACATCTCCAATCTGGTTCTATTATCTCATACACATCTCTGCATCTGTCGGCAGTGGCATCAGCGGTGCGGACGGCAGGGTCTGATACCAATAAGCAACACTGGTGTAATCATCGTAACGCGGTCCGGTCCAGCCCATGTTGTCGAGTGTCATACGAAACTTATTCTCAAAACGGATCGGGTCTGCAATATGGAAATGATACAGCAGGAATCTCTGCTGTCCGTTATAGAATTCCCGGTTGTCTCCATAGATTGCATACATGCCGGTATATAAGCCGCTGAAGGTCTGATAGCTCTTGATGATGATGTCATTTCCAAATCCATAGGAACCGCCGAAGTAGTCTTCAGTTCCGGTATAGTGGATAGACGGATACGGATCATCGTCCAGATACATGCGGGCTTCGCCTTCTACCCAACAGCTATTGTTGCCATTCATACCAGTTGCCAGAGTCACACCGACAAATTGTCCCCTGCCTTCGATTCCGTCAACGATTGTGTAGGTACGACCCTTCTGAACCGGGTGCTCTTGGCGATAGGTGGCATGGAAATAACCAGCCTCCGCCGGAATCTCCTGATAAGCTCCGGTGATAATATAAAAGAGCTCTTCATCCTTGTCACCACGGTTTTCCATCGTGATCCGAGCTCTCTTATGGAACGGCATCTCAAAATAGCTGTTATAGCCGCGACCAGGAGCTACCAGCATCATGGCAGAATTCAACACCGGATATTTGCCATCCCTGTCCACGAAATTTTCATCATAGGCACATCCGAAGAATGCAGAGAGCGGAGCTTCCACAGATGGATATTCCTGATCATCCCAATACATACGGATGATAAAATGGTGCCCAACATATCCGGTGAACCACATATGCTGGATCACACCCGGTCCTGCAGCATCTACCAGAGTTACGGTTTCCCCTGCAGGAATCGTCACGGTCGGACGAAGCTTGGTGCAGTCACCGCCCTGGGAACCACCTGCGCGTACACCGGTTGGATTCTCTGCGGAAAATGCAAACGTTTTGGAGTTCTGGATCATACAATAGTTATTCATATTCTTCTCCTCTCTGATCAAACCTGGATCATCTGAAATTATTGCTTACTACGCTATCGCGTTTCTCTATTCACTATAAATTCACTATAACATTTATCTCCCATGAAGTGACGGAATTACAGAATCATTCCGTCTGCGCCTTCTCATTTTCTTCCCGGATAATCTCCTTTAATTCTTTTCGCATCACATCCAGTGGAGCCTTCTGTCCGGTCCATAATTCGATCTGAGCAGCCCTCTGGAACTGGACATACCAAGACCATTCAGGATTTTGCAGCCCTTCTTCTCAGCATTTTTCAGGAATGCGGTCTTGGACGAGTTGCAGCAGGCATCAAAATAAAACTGTCCTGACCTGAATACACTTTCAGCCTGTTCTTTAAGTTCAGGCTCAACTCGAGCAAACACATTTGCTGTTCTTGCCATAATCATCGCCTCCTTCAACTGTATTCTATAACCTGCAAACTTTTCTGTTTCATTGAAAAATCATCTGCGCAAAATCCGCAAAGCAAGGTCTCCACACATTCCAGTCATGCTCTCCGGGATAAATCCTTCTGATTTCATGAACACCCTTTTCCCGGATAATTTCATCCTCTGCCAGAAACCTGGGAAGGAAGCTGTCCTTATCCCCTATACAGCGCAAAAATGTATGGAAATAGCTGTTGAACGCCGGATTATCCATTGCCTTTAAATGAGTCTGCTCATAAGGCTTTCTGTCAACTACATCCCTATCCGGGTTTCCTTCAATAAAATCCCTTAAAAAACCGGAGAAGATTCCGACTTCGCTAAACAGATCTGGGTGATCGCATACAGTTCTTGTTGTCTGTACAGAACCCATGGACAATCCTGCCATGCCACGTTTTTCCTTGCATCCACCAAACTGATACTTTTTTTCTACCATCGGAATAATCTCTTCTACCAGCATCCGTTCCAGCAGAACATGGTTTAATCTCTCTTCTAAACCAAACTTTTCTTTTACCATGCCATCGCACATGACAAGGGCAAATGGTTTTATTTTTCCCATTTCAATCAAATTATCAAGTATGATATTTGCTTTCCCTGTTGTTGTCCAGGAAATCTCACTCTCACCGAATCCATGCTGCAGATACAGGACAGGAAGCCCCGCAGACGGTACACATGGCGGAAGATAAACAATAAACCGTTCCCAGTTATTGGAAATACCTGACATATAAAATTCGTGTACCAGTGTTCCATGTGGAATATCCCGTATTTCCGTCAGCTCATTTCCATCCGGCAGTTCAATATAATTATATAAATGGCAGTATCCATGCCCGATGGGCAGTTCAGGAAGCAGAACCTCCTGTCCGTCCACGCAGATCTGTACATAATTCACTGCTGTGGAGAACGGAAGCTCCAGAATCCATTTTTTCCCATCTTTTGTAAATGGATATGTTTTCTCCCCCAGTTTCATAGAAAGCTCTTTTGCATTTTCACAGTCCAGCTGTAAATAATTTTTTCCGTCTTTTTGGAAAAGCATGCTGCTTTGTTCCATAAATACCCTCCTTGCTGCAAGTAATAAAACCATCTCGATATGGTGATATTCTCAGAATTTCATCTGTCTGCATGTTCTGACACCATTGACATAAATGTCATTTGCCAGTTCTGTAACAAGCCGCATATCCTGCCAGGTTTCACACTTATTCCCCATAAAAGTAATGTTATCAAAATGGACATCATGGACACGTACTTCTTCTGTCGGTGTCTGATACCCCCGGATCATGGAGACCGGGATATCTCCGTTCAGCACCTGGATATTATCAAAATAAATATCATTGATTTCTCCTTTGGCAAGCTGTTCCGTATATCTGCAAAGCAGAACCTTAATATCGAACAGTTTCTGTTCTGCCTGCTCTACTCTGATATTTTTATAATGTATATCATGAACATGGCCGCCATCTGCCTGATGGATGGAAATCGCCGCACCACCCATGTTTCCTTCATACTGGCAGTGTATAATATCACAATCCTCAAATACCAGGTCGTGGATTTCGCTCTGGAGGGCATAACCAAGCTCTATGGCATTACCGGGTTCTGCATTCCAGATCACGTTATTGTGAACACGCACTTTTGTTACGTCACGTACCGTTGACGGATCTTCAAACAATCTTTGGGATTTGATGCAGATACTGTCGTCTGTGGAACGGATAAAGCAATTTTTTACCTCTACGTCCTGGCTGCTCGTAATATCAATACCGTCTCCCGTTACAATCCTCGACATAATATTCATATCATCAATCACAACATGGTCACACGCCGCAGGAACTACATGCCAGGAAGGACCGTCTACAGCAGTAAAGCCTTTTAAGAGTACATTATTACACCACTTGGCATAGATAAAGAAACGGTGTGCATTACTGTCCGGCAGATGCCAGCAGGCTCCGTTGATAATCCCGTTTCCTACAATGGAAATATTGTCACAATGGTCTGCGTATACACACCCTGATACAACAGCACCTTCCTCTATGTAAACCGTATCATTGGACTTTAAGGTAAGAACTCCTACATTATATACCTTGCCCTTTTCAAAGCAGATGGTGGTATCTGCCGGCTTCTCAATCCTGTGCGAGCAAAGCACAAACAATGCATCATGAAGACCACCATCTGTCTCTACAGTAAACTTTCTCGGTTCATCAAGATGGATATGGACTGTTTCTCCTTTTACAGAAGAAACTATGCCAAAGCTGGACGGACGGATTTCAAGTTTTTCATATGGTGTATGGATTGAAATCTCCAGATCATACGCTTCGTTATCTACTACTACAACATAGTCAAACGAATCTGTATGGTATACCACACGCTCTGTTCCATTGCAGGTAACACTGTATTTTGTTGATTTTTCCAATTCATCTACGGAATTTAAAATAAATCTCGGTTCCTTGACCGGGTCCGGATTAGGATAATAAATCAAATCATTTTCAAAATCCTTCATGTCTCTTTTCTCCTATGCTTGTATAATGTTCTCAGAAACAAGGTGGTCACTGCTGTTTCCAATACTGATACGCAGTTTCATCCCGCTGCTGACGGTTTCCATGTTTTTGCCATAATATGAGAATTCTTCCTGGTCAATAAAGAAATCTACATCCTTCTTCTCCCCCGGCTCCAGGAACACCTTCCTGAAACGGATAAGCTCTTTCTTTGGACGTACTACAGATGCATATAATGTTTCATAATAACACTGGACTACTTCTGCCCCCGCAACATTCCCTGTATTGCACACATTACAATATACATGTACTTTTTTATCCTGTCCTATCTGCACATCAATGTCCGAAATATCAAACTCTGTATAGGACAATCCATAACCGAATGGATATAACGGCGTATTGGGTATATCCATATATCTGCTGGTGAAACGGTTTTCTGAATTATCTTCTGTAAGTATATGTCCGGTTTTTACATCCCAGTAGCTTATGGGCACCTGCCCCACACACCATGGAATACTCACAGATAATTTGCCGGAAGGGTTTATTCTGCCATACACAATGTCTATGATTGCTTCAGCTCCCATAGTTCCTGGTCTCCATGCCATAATGACAGCCTTGGATTTTTCTGATATCCTCCGCAGATCCAGTGGTCTTCCTGCAATTACCACAGTCACGATATTACTTGTACGTTCTGCTATTTTTTCAAATAACACCTGCTGCTCTTCCGGCAAAGTCAGGAATGCCCTGCTGGCAGCCTCTCCTGACTGGGATTCATGTTCCCCCAGTACACATACGACCGTATCTTCATGGGTTATCGTTTCCAGCCACTGCTCATCCCTTGGCTTGCCAGACAATTCCTGTTCCACCTGCCATACCTTACACTCTGCATCAGAAAGAATATAACATCCTGTGATACATTCTGCTTCTATCTGCTTTCTTTGTAAAACATCTTCTATTGTTTCAACTGCCTCATGTTCTCCAAAAATTGACCAGCGGCTTAATAATTCTCTTGACGCTGTATAAGGACCTGCCCATATAACTTTCTTCTTCATGCTTAATGGCAGTATCTTATCATTTTTCAAAAGGACACAGCTTTCGCCTGCCAGCTGATATGCCTTTTCCCGGTTATGCAGAGTCAGTTTTCCACTCTTTCCAAGACCGGCAAACGGATTTTCAAAAAGCCCCAGCTGATTTTTCATCATCAGGACCCTGAATGCACTTTCATCAACAAACGCTTCCGGAATTTTGCCGCTTTCCACCAGTTTTTCAAGACACAGCATATAAGCAGGACTCATCATATCAATGTCTACACCGGCTTCTGAAGCCTGGATTGCTGCTTCTTCCATATCAGCTGCCACTCCCTGTTCTTCCAGCTGGCCTATGGAGCCCCAATCTGAAATTACAGTTCCCTCAAATCCTTCCTTATCCCGCAGAAGCCCTTTAAGAAGTTCCTTATTTCCGCTTATCGGTTTACGGTCAATAGCATTAAAAGCTGTCATGACCATAGCAGGCTTTGCTTTTAATGCCATACGGAAAGGTTTTACATACTGCTCCAGAAATGTCCGCTGGGATATTTCAACATCATTATATTCCCTTCCCGCATTCACAGCCCCATAACCTGCAAAATGCTTCAGGCATGCCGCTATTCCGGTATCAGCTTTCTGCTGATAGCCATCTACCATTGCTTTTCCCATGATCCCGTTTACATATGGGTCTTCTCCAAAGGATTCCATCATCCTTCCCCATCTGGGATCTCTTGAAACATCAATCATAGGAGAAAATGTTGCCCTTAGACCTTCTGAAGATGCCTCCGAGGCAGCTATAGAAGCCGCCTCAGACACCAGTTCCGGATGAAATGAACACGCCTGCCCCAACGGAATCGGATAAATTGTCCGGCATCCATGGATAACATCTGCCATAAAGAGAAGCGGAATATGATGGGGATGCTGTTCCATATATCTGCTCTGGATATCATAAATTTTATCTTTACCGATCACTCCAAGCACTGAACCGGCATATTGAATGATCCATTCCGGTGGTAACTGTTCGCCAACAACACCTGTGAGCACTGCCTCTTTATCGAAGTATGCGCCAGTGAGCTGCACCATCTGTCCTATTTTTTCCTGTAATGACATTTCTGACAGCAATTGCTGTAATTCATGTATTTCCATAAATACTCCTTATGTTCAATCCGTTTATTTCTAATGTTCATTTCTCCATAGATCAGCCCGAAGCATATAAGACCGTATTTTACTCAAAGTAGATTGTCTTGCCACTTTCTGCGGACTGGTAGATTGCTTCCAGAATACGTGTGACAACTGCAGCCTGTGCAGGCTTCACAACCTGTTCTGCCCCATCAACAACGATGTGGTAAAACAATTCCTGTTCATAGTCTGCTGCTGACTTTTCTTTTCCTGAGAAAAATGCTACTCCACCGCTTGATAATTCCGGTTTCTCTACTACCTGTGTATTATGGTGGATGTAATTGATCCTAAGGCCATCTTTCATATCAGCTCCGGCTTTGGTACCACACAGGCTTGTTTTTGCCTCATCAACCTCCAGTGTGTTCAGTGCCCAGGCTGATTCCAGTTCGATCACTGCCCCATTTTTCATACGGATAAAGCCAAAAGCAGAATCTTCTACACAGAACTTTTCCGGATCCCAGTTACCAAATGCATTTCCCTGGTCTGTCTGATCAGACAGCTTGTGGAAGGAAGCTCCCGTAACAGACTGCACTTCATAATTATCCATCATCCATAATGTCAGATCCAGTGCATGTGTACCAATATCAATCAGAGGACCGCCGCCCTGTTCTTCTTCATTCAGGAACACACCCCAGGTCGGAACAGCTCTTCTTCTGAGTGCATGTGCTTTGGCAAAATAGATTTCTCCCAATTCATCACTTTTGCACATTTCCTTCAGATACAGTGAATCTGTACGATAACGGTTCTGATATGCTATGTTGAGAACTCTGTGTGTTCTTTCAGCAGTTTCGACCATCTTCTGTGCTTCTGCATAATTTTTTGCCATTGGCTTCTCACACATGACATCTCTTCCTGCCTCCATTGCTGCTATAGAAATTTCTGCATGGGAACGGTTTGGGGTAGTTACATATACAACATCCAGATCTTCTTTTAGAAGTTCACGGTAATCTTCAAATACCTTTGCATCTTCTGTGCCAAATTTTTCTTTTGTCTCCTGCGCACGCTCTATGATGATGTCACAAAAAGCCACCACCTCATAGAGACCACTTTGCTGCATAGCCGGGAGATGTTTTCCGTTAGCAATTCCTCCACAGCCTACGATTCCTGCTCTTAATTTTCTCATGGTATTTCCTCCTTATTTGCACTTTTCTGTGTTATATAACATATTTCTCCAGATATCTTTTACTGAGAATTAAAGACTTCTCCACCTTTTCCTTAGAATCCTCAAATGCTTTATCTTCTATTTCGATACATGTACAGCCATCATATCCTATATCAGTAAGTGCTGACACGTATTTTCCCCAGTCCACATCGCCAAGTCCCGGAATCTTAGGTGACATATATTCCAGCGGATAAGCCATGATGCCACAGGACTCTAATTTATCCCTGTATATCTTGATATCCTTGTAATGAACATGGAATATTTTATCCTTAAATTCATAAAGAGGGCGGATATAGTCGATCATCTGCCAGATAAAGTGGGATGGATCGTAATTAATGCCAAGATTATCACTGTCCAGGATCTTGAAGACCTCTCTCCAGATTGACGGAGTTGTCATCAGATTCTGTCCTCCGGGCCACTGTTCCTCACCAAAAAGCATCGGGCAGTTTTCAATTGCTATTTTTACGTCACATACCTCTGCCAGTTTTATGATTGGCGGCCATATTTCTTTTACAAGTTCAAGATTTTCCCGTACATTTTTGGTCTGATCCCTTCCGATAAATGTTGTGACCATGCCAACACCTAACTTTTTACTTGCACGTATGACATTCTTCAGATGTTCAATAGCAGCATTTCTTTTCTCTTTATCTGCCGTCATTACGTTGGGATAATATGCCAGTGCGGAGATTTCTACTCCCGCTTTTTCTGCATATGCCATAATATGGGCTGCATATTCATCATCCTGGTTTACCCGTTCTGCATCTATATGGCTTACACCCGCATATCTTCTTTCTGCTTTTTCTTCTGGCCAGCATGCCACTTCCACACATTCAAATCCCTGCCCTGAAGCAAAATCCATCATTTGTTCATAAGTCCATCCGTCAAGGATTGATGTAATAAACCCAAGTTTCATAGAAAAATCCTCCTGTATCTGTTTTCCCTATTTTGCCCATGGAGTTGGTGTAAATTCTCCACCCCTGCACCATTTCAGATAATTCAGTGCATGAAGCTGTCCGGTCATCTCCAGTTCTCCGGAATATACAGGATCATGGTATCCCTCAATGCAGATATCGTCCTCATATCCGTTACTTCTTAAAATAGAAATGATATCTCTCCAGTTCGTGTCACCAAAGCCCGGCATACGATGCCATACAAATGGGACTGCGCCTGATATGCCGCTATGTCTTACAGCATCCCAGTCTATTGTTGCATCTTTCCCATGTATATGTACTATTTTTTTGCACCATTTTCTCAGCTCTGTTACCGGATCGATAAGCTGTACCATCTGATGTGTCGGCTCCCATTCCAGTCCGAAGTTATCATTCTTTACTTCCTCAAACATCACTTCCCATGCTTTAGGGTTAAAACCGATATTACATGTCGCATGTTCCCATGTTCCATCCATAAGGCAATTCTCAATTCCCAGCTTCACTCCCTTTTCTTCTGCAAGATCAGCCAGTTCCCGGAATACCTTGCCAAACTCTTCATATGCGGATTCTACCGGCTTTCCTTCCCACGCTCCTGCAAAAGTACTCACATGTGTAGCTCCGAATTTTCCGGCAGTGCAGATTACATTTTCCAGTGTTTTCCTATGCTCTGCATACTGGATAGGATTGCAATAGTATCCAACTGTCGTGATTTTGGAATCCGTACCTGCCAACAGTTTTTCCGTGCTCAATGCCAGCTTATCAAGGTCAGTCCCTTCCAGTGACATATGGAAATTAAGAGAAAATGTCTCAAATCCTTTTCCAATAAATCCCTTTAACCATTCTTCTGCCTTAGCTCCAGGAACGCATGTTCCTATTTTTATCTGTTTCATACTTATTTTCTCCTTTTCCTTCATAAATACTTATGATTCATACTGTCTATAATCAATCACCTGGTTTGTTTCTGCTGATTGGAAAATAGCTTCCATTAGTTTCATTACACGCATCACCTGGAAGAGCTTAATCTCCGGCTCTGCCCCATCTCTTATAACTGCTGCTACATTCCTATGGAAATCCGCAATATCTCCGGACACATGTGGCAGCTCTTCTTTCACGATTGTATCTTCCCGTCTCGGAGCCATGGTTTTGGTCAGACCTGCTGCTGTCTTTACCGGCACTACTTTCTCTTCGGTTATGCCTGTTTTCCGTATGATCTCACCATTTAACTGCCAGTCCCTGATTACCGCAGTACCATCTTCACCCAGTACATACCATCTTGGCAGGGAAATATAATTATTGGTACCTACTTCAACTAAGACTTCCGTTCCGCCTTCAAATGTCAGGATTGTGGTGAACCCATCATCCACTTCCTGATTGGTAATATGGGTAAGTGATGCATATACAGTTTCAATTTTTCTATCTCCGTAAAGATACAGAATCTGATCCAGCAAATGTACACCCCAGTCAAGAACCATTCCGCCACCATGTATTTTTTCTTTTCTCCAGTCGCCCGGAATACCCCTTGAACCATGCACACGGCTTTCTATCCGGAAGACATGCCCCAGCTTCTGCTCCTCTACAAGCTTTCGTATGATCAGGAAATCATCATCCCAGCGCCTGTTCTGGTGTACTGTCAGGAACTTTCCTGTTTCTTTGGCAACATTTACCATCTCCTGAAGATCAGAAGATGACAGAGTCACCGGTTTCTCTGATATCACGTTTTTCCCCGCATGCATAGCACGGATTGCAATCGGCTTATGGCAGTCATTTGGAGTGGCAATCAGCACGACATCAATATCCGGGTCTGATAACATTTCCTCTTCCGAGCCATACACAGAAAAACCTTTTTCTTTTGCTTCTATTCTCTTTTCTTCCTTGATATCATAGATACCACCAATTTCAATTTCCGGTACATTTGACAGGATTTCCGTATGCCATCTGCCCATTCCACCATATCCTATCAGTCCGTAGATTACTTTGTTTTCCCGCATTTTATACCTCCAATTAAGGAACAGCGGCTAATGAACACCATCAGCCGCCATCTCTTTTACTTACTTAATTCATCGTTAATTTCTTTGAGAATCTGGTCACCGCCCTGATTCTTCCAGTTTTCAACGAAAGTATCGAATTCGCTGATATCTGCTTTTCCCATAATAATCTTTGCAAATGTTTCTTCTTCCATTTTTTTCAGGTTTGCCCATTTGGTCTCCATGGTTTCTGTCTGACCACTATATGCATTGTAAACCGGTATATATTTATCATTTACATAGGAAGCTCCTCCAACCAGAAGTGATACAAGTCTCGGGAGATTACTTTTTGCGAGGTCACTGTCCAGATTCCATTTATCCAGGCTGAAATCATCATAAGGTTCTTTTTTCAGTTCAAAAACTGCTTCCATATCACTCTTTAACAATTTATGCTTTGAGAAATCGACATCATCCATTGTAATCTCTCCTGCAAGATATTTTTCCAGAGTCTCAGTGGATACTTCAATCTCATCTGCATTATCGTAGCCATTATACAAAGGATAAAAATCTGCAGTACCCATTTCTGTGGAGGAAATGCCATCTGCTACCCACTGCTGCTCATTAGCAATCAGATAGTTAATAATCTTAAATGCAGCCTCCGGATTCTTACAGCTTTTGCTTGCCACTACATATTTACTTGTAGGATTTGGCATATGGGTATAATAGTTTCCATCCTCGGCCAATGGTGTAAAGTATGCTCTCCAGTCTGCTTCTCCTGCCAGTGTAGCATCTGCCACTGTATAACCACTCCACCATGGTCCAAAGAAAATTCCCACCTTTCCAGCCAGAAGAGGCTCCTTACTGTCATTTCTGACAAGCATTTCCGGATCAATCAGTTTATCTGTATACAATTTCTGGATTTTTTCCAGGGCTGTTCTGGTCTCCGGCTGAATTGAACCATACTTTACAGTTCCATCCTCATCCTGCAGCCAGTACTGTGGATAAGACTGGAAGCTGCTGAACAATGGATCCAGTCCATACTGGTTATTTCCAATTGCATTCATGTGATCTGAATTACCTGGTCCAAGAATTCCAATGGTATCAGCTTCTCCGTTACCATCCGGATCCTGGGTCACGAATGCTTCTGCCACTGCTGCCATTTCATCCCAGGTTCTTGGAACCTCCAGCCCAAGATTATCCAGCCAATCCTGACGAATCCACATTTCGTTTATTTCTCCTACCATCATACTCGGAGCCGGGATTGCCATCATCTCTCCCTTATCATTAGTAATACATTTTTGCAGTTCATCCCCACCGGATTCTACATATCCTTTCAACGTATCTGAAGCATAGTCTTCAAAATACTGATCAAGCGGCTGGATCATATCATATTTCAGAAGTGCCCTATACTGTGCAGCATTGACATTCATCAAATCAGGAATCGCACCACTTCCGATACACAGGTTCATTTTCTCATCAAAGTCAGATGAGGATGCAACCCAGTCGTATACGACCTCGATATTAAAGTCTTCCTTCAAAAGTCTTGTATAGGAATTATCCTCATAGCTCATTCCGTCAGGAATCTTCGCATTTGGATTCATTGAACCGCCCAGATGGACAGTTACTGTCTCTGCATATTTTGAAAATGGGAGATCTTCTTTGGCTGTTCCTTCTGCCTCTTTTACTGCTGTTGTCTGTGGGTTTTCTTCTGATGTTTTGCCGCAGCCTGCCAGCGCAGTTGCAGCCAGTGCCGTTGCACTTACAAGTGCGATAATCTGTTTCTGTTTCATACTTTTCCTCCTTTTTTATCCTTTTACTGATCCAAGTGTAATACCATCTACAAAATATCTTTGCAGGAATGGATATACAATCAGTACCGGTATCATAGCTATAAATATCTTTGCTGAATCCAATGAGAGATTATTTAATTTCATCGCCTGTGCAATCTGTTCTACGTTCATTGTAGAATAATCCAGTGTTACAACCATCTGCTGGATATAGGTCTGCAGTGGATAACTGCTTTGTCTTGTACTCAGGACCATTCCCTGGAAGAATTCATTCCAGTACATAACCATGGTAAAAAGTGCAATGGTTGCCACCATCGGTTTTGCCAGCGGTATGTATATGGATATCAGATTCCTCCACGGTCCGCCGCCATCAATAAAACATGCTTCTTCCAGCTCTGATGGAAGATTTTTAAAAAAGTTCACTGCAAGGATTACATTAAACACCTGTAGTCCTGTTCCCAGCACCAGTCCCCAGATACTGTCCATCAGATGGTAGTTTCTCATAGTGATATACCATGGAACAGTACCACCGTTGAATAACATACAAAATACAAGAATCCACATGAAGATTCCTTTATGGGGGAACTGCTTTTTCGTTCTTGACAACGGGAACGCTGCCATAAGAACACATACCATGCTGACAGCAGTACCCAGTACTACTCTTTTTATAGATATCAGGAACGAACCAAAAAATTCACCTTCTCCCAAAATCTTCTGGTAGGAGAGCAGATTGAAGCCAACCGGCCAGAAAGCAACTTCTCCTGCATTAACGGCTTCCCTGCTGCTCAAGGATACACAGAGGACATACCATACAGGCATAATACAGATCAACATAACTATAACAAGGAACACCACATTCAAAACATCGAAAATCTTGGATCCGAGGCTTTTATTCTCAATCATAGATATCACCTCCTAAAACAGTTTATAACCGGTAAATTTATCTGCAAGCCGGTAACCCAGGGCAATCAATATGACACTAATCACAGACTTGAATAATCCGACTGCTGTTGCCAGAGAATACTGCAGATTCTGTAAACCAGCCCTGTATACCCATGTATCAATAACATCTCCTGTTGAATATACCAATGGGTTATACAGATTATATATCTGGTCAAATCCTGCATTTAATATATTGCCAAGAGACAGGATAGCCAGAAGTGCTACTGTCGTCCTTATACCCGGCAGCGTCACATGCCATATCCTCTTAAACCTGCCGGCACCATCTGCTGCTGCCGCTTCATACAATGATTTATCAACACCCAGAATAGCAGCAAGATAAACTACTGTATTATAACCGAACCCTTTCCAGATGTCCGTACCAATCACCAGCGGCTGGAACAGCTTTGCTTCCCCGAAGAAATTAATCGGGTCACCACCAAACAGCTGTATCAGCTGATTTATCGGTCCTGTATAACCGAAAATGTTCAGCACGATCTTTGCAAGAATAACCCAGGACAGAAAATACGGTAAGTATACGATTGTCTGAATCGGACGCTTCAGTCTTTTCAATGCCAGTTCATTTAATAATAATGCAAAGATCAGTGGGAAAATAATATTTCCAATGATCTTACCCACAGCAATAGTGACTGTATTACGCAAAACCTGTGCAATGTCACTCATCTGAAACATATACTCAAAATTAGCCAGACCAACAAATTTGGAATGCAGGATGCCCTGTCCCGGATTATAATCCTGAAAAGCCATCACGATTCCAAACATAGGCACGATACTGAAAAAGAGTAGCCACAGGAAAGCCGGTACCAGCATTATGTAATAATGTTTCACAAACCTTTTAATGTACATGAGTAAACCTCCTTTCTTTTATAGACAGTTTATCTTGTAATCATATTTTTCACTAGACGATATTGTTTCTGATTTTACAGTCTTTTTTTTAAATTTAAAAAAATGTCCGAATCAAATCGAACATTTTTTAACCCTGTTTGCATATTCTGTTGGTGTGCATCCATATTCTTTTGTAAACACTTTTGTAAAATAATAATAATTGTCATATCCCAGATCTGATGCAATCTGTGTGATATTTTCAGTTCCTTTTTCCATTTTACATGCTGCCGCATTCATTTTTCTGCTGATCACATAGTTATGAAATGTATCACCGGTCATTTCTTTAAATCTCGTGCTGAAATAGCTTCTGCTCATTCCAATCTCCGCCGCAGCATCTTCCGACTTCAGGTTTTCTTCTACATGTTCTTCTATGTATAGGATGATCCTTGCAAAGCTATAGATATCATTTGCTTTTTCTGTCTGCAGGCACGTCCGGTACAGCTCATCCTTCCATTTTTTTACCCATGCCAGCATATCATTTACGGAGGATAGCGCCGGAAATTCATACTCTTCCCCTGTGATCTCCTGAATGCGGTGGAGGCTCTTTACAAAAATCCTTTCGGCAGTGCGAAGCTCCACTTCCCCTGTCATTTCACACAACCTGCCAAACTCGTTATCATCATATATCCATCTGGTGTTCATCCATGCATTTTCCAGCTTTTTGCGTAATCCGTGATCCTCCTGCCTTTTTTCCTTTTTTAACAGATTATCCTTATATTTTCTATCCACCCGCTCCAGTATCTGGTCACAGTCATCCCCATCAAAGCTTATCTTAGATATGTAATCCAGTGCTCCCAGCCTCATGGCTTTCTGTGCATAACGGAAATCTTCATGTACTGAAAAAATCGAGAGTATCCTAAAGTTTGTGTAAACCTCCAAACTGATGTAAGATAAAATTACTCAGTTTGGAGGTTATTTTTATGGCAAGAAGAAAAGACAGCCCACAAAAAGCAGCAATGAGAGAAATGATGCGTGACTATCTGAAAAATAATGATATCAGCATCAAAGATGGCACCGATGTTAACAGCATCATGCGTGACATGATGTCTGTCATTTTGGAAGGTGCTTTGGATGAAGAACTGGATGAAGAATTAGGGTATTCCAAGTATGACTATCGAAACAAAGAAACAGACAATAGTAGAAATGGACATTCCAGCAAAACCATGCACACCAGTTATGGAGATATGGATGTGGCAATCCCAAGGGATCGTAATGGGGATTATGAACCTCAGCTGATTAAAAAATATCAGAATTCCGTAACTCAGGACATGGAAGAAAAAATACTTTCCATGTATGCCAAGGGAATGACAACTGGAGACATTGAATCCCATATGCGCGAATTATACGATATTGATATTTCTGACAGCACAATCAGCCGGATCACAGACAAAATCCTGCCGATTGTAAAAGAATGGCAGGAACGCCCTTTGGAAGAAGTGTATGCTGTAGTATTTATGGATGCAATCCACTATCACGTCCGCAGTGAAGGACGTATTGTAAAACGTGCGGTTTACATTGCCCTTGGTATCGATATGAATGGGAAAAAAGATGTTCTTGGAATGTATGTTGGAGAAAACGAAAGTGCCAAGTTCTGGCTTTCTATCATCAATGGATTAAAAAACAGAGGCGTTGAGGATATCCTGATTGCATGCGTTGATGGTTTAAATGGATTTCCACAGGCAATCGAGGCTGTTTATCCAAAAACAGAGATTCAGCAGTGTATCATCCATCAGATCCGTAATTCAACGAAGTTTGTTTCATACAAAGACATCAAAAAACTGATGGCTGATCTGAAGCTTGTATATGCAGCTCCAACGGAAGAAACAGCTTTAGATGAGTTAGAATTGTTCAAGGATAAATGGGATTCCAAGTACCCAAAGATTTATAAATCCTGGCATGATAACTGGGCAACCTTGTCCACTTATTTCAAATATCCGGAGGCAGTAAGACGGCTGATTTATACCACAAATGCCATTGAAGGATTCAACCGCCAGCTTCGGAAAGTGACCAAAAGCAAGACGGTTTTTCCGTCGGATGATAGCCTTTTGAAAATGTTGTATCTGGCAACCATGGATATCACGAAAAAATGGACTGGCCATCGGCAGGACTGGGGACAGATTCATTCCCAGCTTGAAATTTACTTTGAAGAACGTCTGGCAGGACGGAACCTGTAAAGCAGTCAATTTTAGGCAGGTTTTATTGACATGCCTAAAAACTACTGTATAATGCAGATATGGGCAGAATCCGGAAAATCGGCTCTGCCCATTTGTAACTATTCACAAATCTTATATCAGTTTTTAACGTTTACACAAAACTTGAAACGGTCTCAAAAAATCACAAATTTCACATCCGGATATTCTGTTCTGCATCTTTCCATCAGCTCAATCCCATCTATCTCCGGCATATCTATGTCCGTGAACACAACATCTACCATGTTATCCTTCAGAAATTCCAGTGCTTTACTCCCATTCTGGACATCGCCCACAACTTCAAATCCATATTTTTCCCAGTTCATTATGGATATCAGACCTTTCCTAGCCAGTTTATCATCATCAACAACTAATACTCTCATTCCCTCATACCCTCTTATTCTATACCGGTATCTGTCACTTTAGCTTTATCCCGTAACTCTTCCTGAACCGGGATCAGAATTGTAATCTTGGTTCCATGTCCTTTTTTGCAATTTACAAACAGATTCGTCTGTCCTTCATAGAATGAATCCAGCATTGCCTTTACATACCGCAGACCAATCCCTCTGTTCCCATTCTGCATTTTCTGCAGATTATAATCAAAAGGTGCATTAATCTGATTAATCTCCTCTATGGTCAGTCCGTTACCGCTGTCTGCTATGGTGATTGCTGCTAATCCCCGTCTATTATCTTCAAAGATCCGCATTGTTATTTTCTCATCCTTTCCAAGTCCATACTGTATCGCATTTTCCACCAGCGGCTGAAGCAGCATCCGCACCGTTGGCTGTTCCAGATAACTGCCTTCCTCCACATTCATTTCTATCACAAAATCATATCGCATCTGCTGGAGTGCGATATATTCTTTCACAATATCAATCTCTGTCCGAAGTGTTGTCTGCATCCCCTCTTTTCCCAGATTGTACGACAGCAGCTTCTTTAATCTCTGCACAAATTCCGTAATATTATCCTGATGGCTCATCCTTGCCATCCACTGGATAGAGTTTAAAGTATTGAGCAGAAAATGTGGATTAATCTGGAACAGGAGCTTCTCATATTCTATCCGCTGGATATTTTTTTCTTTTTCCACAACGTTATCAATAAGATTCCTGATCTGGTCCTTCATCTTCTCCACTTCATGCATCAGGTCATCGAATTCCTTGATACCATACTCCTGCTTTACCATCTGTAGGGAGCCTCCTCCAATCTGAAGCAGCTGTTCCTGAAACTGATTGAGCGGCTTACATATTAACCGGTAGAGGTAAATGACAGAGCCTGAGAAAACACAGAACGACACAAGGATGATAACCAGCAGCTTCAGCCTCCACATATTCATTTCTTTCTGATATGTATTCTCCTGCAGCGCAATGGCATTCGCATATCCTATCTCACTGCGGTATACCATGACCTTATATCCTTCCTGGCTTGTCACCGCATACTCTTCTTTTTCCGGCAATTTGGACAGGAGCTGCTGCCCCCGGATAATCGCAGGGTTATTACTGTACTGCACAATACCATTCTCATCCAGTTCCATATAAGTATATGTCCAGTTTTCTTTGTTTAGCCTTTCCGCAACACTCATATCCGGCTCTATCTCTGCATAAATATCCAATTTCTGCCTGTTGCTGAAGGAAACCCTCCGCTTTACCGATATCACCGGTCTTTCCCTGATTCCCAGGCAGGATGAATGCATAGCCTGGATTGTATTTCCAATATTTTCAGTTACATTGGGGATAGTCTGATATACTTGATCCAGATTCCTGACATTGATATTTCTGATCAGTTCACTTTGCTCTTCCAGGTCATAATAAGTAACACCGAGCAGCTTTGTATTCACATATCCTAGCTTTACCAGCTCTTCTCTGAGTGATTTCTGTCCCGTATACTTGTCAAAATTATCCTCAGCACTTAAATAAGACTCTACCACGTTTCCTATAAGTCCGCTAGGACTCATCTGGTTGACAATACTGATCATGTCATAATAAGCACTATCCGTCTCCCGCGTTATCTGTTCCAGATATATCTGCATGCTTTCCTGAATACTGTCATTCCGTATCATTCGGATTGTCATATATGACACAATCACCACTGCAAGGATACTTGACATCGCACTGATCAGCATAACAACCATCATCTTTTTCCTAAGTGTCTGTTTCCCTCTCTTTTCTCTTCCCATACCGGCTTCCCCACTCATATCTTGCACTATTTGTTATTTTAAAGCATACATACTTTTTATCGAATGTCAACTGTTTATGAAGTGTCTTTTTTACTAAAAAGTCAGGGAGATTTCTGTAAAATATAAAACGGTCAACCTGATTGCAGTCAACCACATATATGCACAGGTCTTTGGAATCATTAACAGACCGACCTTTGGTTTTGTTTTGCTGAATAAAGTTACCGGAATATAAAAAAGCAGGTAGCCAGCCATTGCAACTGACTACCCACTCGCTACCGCTATTCTTCTACCTACAATAGCAAAGTGCCTTGTGATTTTCAGCAATCCTGTTGAAGCTGAAAAACTCTACAAAGTGCGTAAATTCAAGGATTTCTACATATCCTTTCTGTGTAGTCCTACCACAGTCTCAACATGTGTCGTATGCGCAAACTGATCCACCGCCCGGACACGTTTCACCTCATATCCGCCTTCCGCCAGCACCTTAAGATCTCTCGCCAGTGTCGCAGAATCACAGCTCACATAAACAATGCGTTCCGGCTTCATCAGAAGCATTGTCTCTAAACATTTCTCATCGCAGCCTTTTCTCGGAGGATCAACCACGATCACATCCGGGTGCAGCATATCTGTCTTTTCATTCTTATGCTTCGCATAAAATTCCGGCAATACTTCCTCTGCTTTTCCAACGAAAAACCCGGTATTGGAAAATCCATTCCGCTTTGCATTGTCTTTTGCATCGGCAATCGCCTGTGGTACAATCTCCACTCCATACACATGCCCGGCTTTTCCGGCAAGGAATAGCGAAATCGTTCCGATTCCGCAGTACAGATCCCAGACGGACTCCTTTCCGGTAAGTCCTGCATACTCCAACGCAAGGCTGTAAAGCTTCTCGGTCTGTTCCGGGTTCACCTGATAAAAAGACTGTGGTGAAATATGATAGGAGATTGCTTTTCCAGTCCGCTCAAAATTCATGCAGTCTCTTAAATGAATGTAATCCGTAATGTAAGACTGTCCCCAGATAGTCTCGGTCTGCTCGCCGAGGATCACATTCGTATTCTTCTGATTAATATTAATGGAAATACTTGTCATGCCAGAAATTACCTGCAACTTCTCCACAAGCACATTCTGTGCCGGAAGTTTCCTGCCGTTAACGACAAGGCATACCATGATCTCTTTTGTCGTAAAACCATAGCGGATCAGTGCGTGGCGCACAAGCCCTCTTCCGGTTTTCTCATCATAAGGTTCTATGTGGCACTCACGCATATAGGAAAGGATTGCATCTAAAATCTCACGGTTCTCTGCCACGCCAAGCATGCAGTCTTTTACCGGAATAATGCTGTGCGTGCGCGAGGCGTAAAACCCTGCAATGATATTTCCATCTTTATCTTTTCCGATTGGAAACTGTGCCTTATTGCGGTAACGGTAAGGATTCTCCATGCCAACGATTGGCTCCGTCACAGAATCCACAAAGTCTGCATGAAATCCGCCGAGGCGTACCAGATTATTTTTTACCTTGTTCTCCTTAAACTCCAGCTGTTTTGCATAGTCCATCGCCTGAATCTGGCAGCCGCCGCAGCGTCTGTGCAGTTCACATTTTGGCTCCGTGCGAAACTCAGACGACTTTAGGATCTGCTCCACTCTCGCATAGCCATAATTCTTTTTCAGCTTGGTAATACGCGCCTCGATCTCATCCCCGATCACGGCATCCTTGACGAAAAAAGTCATGCCATCTATCTTTCCAATGCCCTCTCCGTCAATTCCCATATCCTCAATCTTCAATGTAATAATATCGTTTTTATTCATTCTTCTTTCCTATTTCAGACTGGATCTCCGAATATTGCTGTCGAGCAGACGGTTGAATCCCTGCCACTCCACATTATTCTCCGGTACATTTGTAAAAATTTCACGAATCGTCTCCATCTTCGCATCCACATTATCAGCAAAACTGAGTGCCAGCGCTTCTGCAAGTGCCGGCTTCTTCGGCGAACCATATTCCAGCTCTCCGTGATGTGCGAGAATACAATGCTTTAATTCGTTTGCCATGCGGACCGGGAAACCTTCGATTGTGCGGATACGCTCTCCGACCATCTCTGCCCCGATCATAATATGACCTAACAACTGTCCTTCGTCTGTGTAATCATTTTCCGGGAAAACAGATAATTCTTCCAATTTTCCGATGTCATGGAAAATCGCCGCAGTCAAAATCAGATCGCGGTTTAACATAGGATAATAAGCTGCAAAATAATCACAGTGCTTTGTCACACTGAGCGTATGCTCTAACAATCCACCCACAAAACCATGATGAACGGTTTTCGCTGCGGAGTGGAATTTGAAACGTTTCTCAAACTCTTTGTCCTCTAAGAAAAAACTGCTTAACAGTTTTTTATAATATGGATTGTTCACCGAACGGATAATACCGCACAGTTCCTCATACATTTCATCAATATTTTTCTCGCTGACCGGAAGATAATCCTTCGGATCATACTCCCCTTCCTGCACTTTTCTGACACGCTTGATGGAGAGCTGTAAATTCCCCTGAAAACTTGTGATATCTCCCATAACAGCAACGTAATCCAACGAATCAAAATCATCGATTCCAACAGAACCCGGATCCCAGATTTTTGCATCCAGGATTCCTGTTTTATCCTGTAAAATAACGTTTTCGTAAGGTTTGCCTGCCTTCGTCAGCGCAGACTGTTTTGTCTTGCACAGGTAAATCTCATTAATCCTCTCGCCTTCGCGGAGACTTTCAATATATTTCATAACAATTATTACCTCCAAATTATGTATTTGTATTACTGTAAAACACTGACCGTTACAGGGCATTTAATCTCCGTATAACCATCATTTCCCTGTCTCTGAATCGTGACCTCCGCCACATCGCCCGGTGTGAGGGAAAGCAATTTTGTCTGATATCCATCAACCGAGATCACCGCTTCCCCGTCAATCTCTGTAATGACATCACCACTCTGCAGCCCTGCTGCCATCGCCGGCGAATCCATTTTTACTTCCTTAATATAAACGCCCTTTGGAATATCATTCTCTTTTGCGATTGTATTGGTAACTGTAGTGATTTCCAGACCGATGTATGGAATATCTTTATTATTGGACAACATCTCGATCACCGGTTTCAATTCTGAAATAGAGATTGCTGTCAGCGTATTCTGATCGCCCTCACTGCTGTATCCCTGTGTGACAAGACCGATCACTTCGCCGTTTAAATTGATAAGTGCCCCACTTCCGTTTTTGCTTCCCACAATATCCGTTGTAAAAATATCATAATTCGCATCAATTGTTGAAATGGAATAAGCAGATGAAGTGATATTTCCTGTCAAAATGGAATAATTCGTTCCAAGCGGACTTCCAACTGCAAGCGCAAGCGTTCCCTGCGTAATGGCAAGCGAATTGCCAAGCACTGCGACCGAAATCAGATTCATGGTATCATTATCAATCTCATCCACCGGAACACTGAGTACGGTAATTCCCGTATTTCCGTCGTATTTTTTGATAGAGGCTTCCACCGATGTGTCATTGACAAAGGTCACATAGACAGAAGACGCTCCTGCAATGACTTTCCTCTCAGTCAGGATCAACAGTTCCTGACCACTGTTTGCAATAATAATACCGGAACCCTGTCCCTTGCTCTCATAGGCATTATTGAACCAGTCCGTATTGCTCTTGACACCGGTCACTGCCACGATAAACTTATTCGCCTGCTTTCCGATCGCATACATCTCATTCTGCAATGCCTGGAAATCCGCCAGTGTAAGCTGTTCATACACGATCTGTGGCTCGGAATCCGGTTCGTTTGTTTCTGTCTCTGTATCTGGTTCTTCCGTTTCTGTCTCCTGCTCCGGTTCATCTTTCGGGATCGTGATGGTCGGATCTTCCTTCGGATGAAGGAGATCATCCATTTTCGGCTGACAAAGCACGAACGTAACGCTTGCCACAATTCCAAATAAAACTGCCAGAAGTACGACAAAGCATACGTGATATACCAGTTTCTTTTTATTCACTGGTTTTTCCTTTATTTTTTCACTGATAAATTCATATTTATCCTGTTTGTTTTCCTGCATGATATTCCTTTCCAGGCAGTGGCATTCCTGCCGCACCTTCAAATGCAATCAAGCTTGTATCTGTTTTACTTTTTGATCCATACATGAAAAATCATACCAATCTATATTATAAATTGAAACACATACGCTTGCAATACTTTCTTTTTTTGCGCAATTCCTGCCAAACTCTTCTTTTCATCAGCTTCACTTTGGTCTATAATAAAAACTGATCAGCTAAAACGATGATGGAGTACTTTTGTTTTATGAATGAAAAAGTTTTAAAAACATTAGAATATAATAAAATTTTAAATCAGCTGTCTGAATACGCATGCAGTCCGGAAGCAAAAAAACGCTGTCTTGCACTGCGTCCCATCACAGACAAAGCCCAGATTGAGCAGCTTCAGCTCCAGACGAAGGATGCATTAAGCCGTCTGTTCCGTTGTGGAAACCTCTCATTTTCCGGCGTGCACAGTGTCAATGACTCGCTGAAACGTTTAGAGATCGGTGCCTCCTTAAGTGCCGCAGAACTGCTTTCGATCTGTTCTCTCTTAGAGGCTGCCAAGCGTGTAAAAGCATTTTCCCGCTCAGAAAAAGAGGAAGTTACAGACGATTCACTGACCGGATTTTTCACCGAAATCGAACCGCTGACACCGCTCTATGACGAGATTAAGCGCTGCATTCTCGCAGAGGACGAGATTGCCGACGACGCAAGCAGCACACTGCGTTCCATCCGCCGTTCCATGCGCGGCATGAACGACAGGATTCGCGCCCAGATGAACAACATGATCAACAACAGCACAACCAGAAGCTATTTGCAGGACGCTGTGATCACCATGCGCGACGGACGCTACTGTCTGCCAGTCAAAGCCGAGGCAAAATCCCAGATTCCCGGCATGGTACATGACCAGTCCTCATCCGGTTCCACCCTTTTCATTGAACCGATGGCGGTCGTGAATCTGAATAACGAATACAAAGAACTTCTGTTAAAAGAAAAAGACGAAATCGAAAAAATCTTAGAAAACCTGAGCAGTCTGACTGCTAATTTTTCTGAACAGATTGCTACGGATTATACGATTCTGGCAGAACTTGATTTTATTTTTGCAAAAGCTGCCTATGCACAGACCTACAATGGTGTTGCACCGACGTTTAATAATGAAGGATATCTTCACATTAAGAAGGGACGTCACCCACTGCTCGATAAGAAAAAAGTGGTTCCAATCGATGTCATGCTCGGCAAAGATTTCAAGCTTTTGATTGTAACCGGTCCAAACACCGGTGGTAAAACTGTCTCTTTAAAGACCGTGGGACTTCTTACTTTAATGGGACAGTCCGGGCTTCATATTCCGGCTTCTGAGCGGTCAGAGCTTGGTATATTTGAGGAAGTGTTTGCAGATATCGGTGATGAGCAGAGTATCGAACAGAGCTTAAGTACTTTCTCATCCCATATGACCAATATCATCCGTATTTTGAAAAAGGTCAACGACCGTTCGCTCGTTCTCTTTGACGAGCTTTGTGCCGGAACCGATCCGACGGAAGGTGCCGCCCTTGCGATCTCCATTTTATCCAAGTTGCACTTATATGGCGCGCGCACCATGGCAACCACTCACTACAGTGAATTGAAAGTATTTGCTCTTTCCACCCCGGGCGTGGAAAATGCCTGCTGTGAATTTAATGTTGAAACTTTAAGTCCGACTTACCGGCTTTTAATCGGTATTCCGGGAAAAAGTAACGCCTTTGCGATCTCGGAAAAACTTGGTCTTGGCAAAGACCTCATCGAAGATGCCAAAACCCGCATCAGTGAAAATGATGAAAACTTCGAAGATCTCCTTGCCGATCTCGAAAAAAGCCGTGTGACCATCGAAAAAGAACAGGCTGAGATCAACCGCTATAAACAGGAAATCCAGTCCTTAAAAGAGCGTCTCGAGCAAAAGCAGGAAAAATTGGATGCAAGCCGCGACAAGATACTGCGCGATGCAAACGAGGAAGCGTTCCGCATCTTAAAAGAAGCCAAAGACGTGGCAGATGAGACAATCCGCAACTTTAACAAATACGGCAAAGCAAATGCTCCAATGAGCGAGATGGAAAAAGAGCGCACCAGACTTCGTGACAAGATGAATGCGAGCCAGAAAAAGCTTGCCGACCAGAAGAAAAATGCTGTTCCAAACCACAAAGTCCCGAAAAAACTTCAGATTGGCGACACTGTAAAAGTGATCAGCATGAATTTAAAAGGAACCGTGCACACACTTCCGAACGCGAAAGGCGACCTTTACGTCCAGATGGGAATTTTACGCTCTCTTGTCAATATCAATGACCTGATCCTGATCGACGAGGATTCCCCGATGATGTCCGGTGCCAAAGCAAACAAAACCGGAGCCGGAAAAATCCGCATGAGCAAATCCGCAACGATCTCCCCGGAGATCAACCTCATCGGAAAAACCACAGATGAGGCGATTGCTTTATTGGATAAATATCTCGATGACGCTTATCTTTCCCATTTAGGCTCCGTGCGCATCGTACATGGAAAAGGAACCGGTGCACTGCGGAATGCCGTGCACACTTATCTGAAACGCCAGAAACATGTGAAGTCCTATCACCTCGGCGAATACGGCGAGGGCGATGCGGGTGTAACAATTGCCGAATTTAAATAACAAGGAGGCTAAATCCTCTCCTCACACAGAGGTTAAATTTTACTTTGTAAAATAGGATTTGCTTCGCAAACAAGGAGGATATATGGCAGCGAAACAGAAAATTTTAATTGTTGATGATGATAATAATATTGCAGAGCTGATTTCCCTTTATCTCACAAAGGAATGCTTTGACACAAAGATTGTAAACGATGGGGAGGAAGCACTGACCGCATTTGAGCAGTATAATCCAAACCTTATTTTGCTCGATCTGATGTTACCTGGAATCGACGGCTATCAGGTGTGCCGTGAGGTACGTGCAAAGGCAAATGTTCCAATCATTATGCTCTCCGCAAAAGGTGAAATTTTTGACAAAGTGTTAGGTCTTGAACTCGGTGCGGATGATTATATGATGAAACCTTTCGATTCGAAGGAACTTGTTGCCCGCGTCAAAGCCGTGTTAAGACGTTATCAGCCAGTGAAAACCGAGGAAGTGATTCCGGATCTGAAATGTGTCAAATATGAAGATCTGGTCATCAATCTTTCGAATTACTCCGTCATTTATATGGGGCAGGCAGTGGATATGCCGCCAAAGGAACTGGAACTTTTATATTTCCTTGCTTCCTCTCCAAATCAGGTTTTCACCAGAGAACAGCTCTTAGACCATATCTGGGGCTATGAATACATCGGTGATACAAGAACGGTGGATGTCCATGTAAAACGTCTCCGTGAAAAGATTAAAGACCATGCGAACTGGAGCCTTGCTACGGTATGGGGAATTGGATACAAATTTGAGGTCAGAGATTAAATGAAACGTACATTATACTTAAAGCTTTTAGGTGGTTATCTGCTTTTTGGCCTGCTTGGTTTTCTCATCATTGCGACCTTCACTTACCACCTCACCTTCCAACACCTTGAAAAAAAAGAGGCTCAGAATTTATACCGGGAATCTGCCCTGATCTCATCCAGTTATGCGCAGAATTATTTCAGCAATTCCATGACGTTAGATGAGATCAACGAGCAGCTCAGTGCCCTGGACACTTATCTGAACGCAGATATCTGGATCGTGGATACACACGGAAAGATTCTGATCAATACTGCTGCCACAGAGACTACAGAAGAAACGATTCCAGACTTTGATATGACAGACTTCGGCAACCGCTATTATCGTGTCGGGACTTTTTACGATTATTTTCAGGAAAATATGCTGAGTGTATTTTCCCCGATCACTGTCAACTACAAAGTGCGTGGCTATGTGATCATCCACAAATCAGAATCGTATCTGACCGCATCTGCAAACAGTCTGTCCGCGATCGCATACACAACACTGGCTCTGATCTTTGCCGCAGCGTTTGTCGTGCTTGCATTGTTTACATATGTAGTTTATATTCCGATCCGCAAGATCACGCATGCGGCAGACGAATATTCCAATGGAAACTTTGATGCCAAGATCGATGTGCATTCCAATGACGAAATTGGTTATCTCGCCGCATCCTTAAACTATATGGCGAATGAGTTGAACACATTAGAGGAAGATCAGAGAAAGTTTATCTCCAATGTCTCACACGATTTCCGCTCCCCGCTCACCTCGATCAAGGGATATGTGGAAGCGATGTTAGACGGAACTATCCCGGTCGAAATGCAGGAAAAATATTTAAATATCATCCTGTTTGAGACAGAGCGATTAAATAAGCTGACAAAAAGTCTTCTGGAATTAAATAAATTTGGTTCTCATGGTGTTATGCTGGATGTGACGGATTTTGATATCAACCAGACGATCAAGACAACGCTCCTGACTTTTGAGGGAATCTGTGCCAACAAACATATCCGCTTCAACCTGATTCTCTCCGGTGAGCAGTTGTTTGTCACTGCTGATTTCAGCAAAATCCAACAGGTGCTATACAATCTGATCGACAATGCGATCAAGTTCAGTCATCAGGATTCCACGATTACGATTGAGACAACCGAGAAGAACGACAAAGTATTTGTCTCTGTCAAGGATACCGGAATCGGTATTCCAAAAGACAGCCTGAAAAAAATCTGGGAAAGATTTTACAAAACCGACCTGTCCCGTGGAAAAGACAAGCGCGGCACCGGTCTTGGACTTTCCATTGTAAAAGAAATCATTCAGGCTCATGGAGAAAATATCAACTGTATCAGTACAGAGGGCGTTGGCACAGAATTTATTTTCACTCTGCCGATCGCCAAAGATAAAGAATAAAAACGAAAAGCGGAAGCTGTGTTTTAAGACAGCTTCCGCTTTTCGTTTCTGAAAATATCCACAATGATTCTATACGCTTCTCATCCCACTTGTTTCTCTAACTTCCGCAGCAGTGTCACAATCGGAACAATCAATATTCCACAGAAGAAATTGCTGACACCGTGCACAAAATCCCACGGCAATCCTGCAATGATCCAGGCGATCATCCCCTTAAAACTCAGTCCAAAAAGAATTACCTGCGCTGGGGCATAAAGTGTTCCAAACAAAAATCCGTGACATGCGTTTACGACCATATACACAATTGGCTGTATCTTCTTCGGAATTTTTTGTGGGAGCAGCATGGTCACGCCCCACAGAATCGTCCAGAGATACAGATACGGTATCCACCATGTCGCAAATCCCGCAAACAACCCATTCAATAATACATACGTGTAAATCGGGTACAGTGCTTTTTTCCGATAAACAAGTGTAAAAGAAATGGTAAAAACTCCAAGTAAATGTACATTCGGCAGTAATTCCATAAATACTTTTGATGCATACATCAAAGCACCCAGCATACCGAATATTGCCACTTCCCTTGTTTTCAGCTTCATTATTTTTCTACCTTAAACTCGTAAGTATCGCCCTCGTTCACCGGAGTGGAATCCACACCTGTGTTTGAATACTCTCCATTTACATAGAATGCCCAGTAAGTATGGTCTGTATCATAATCTGCAGTGATTCCGTTTACAGTCTTTACATAAAGACCATAATCACCTTCTTCACCTTCGATCAGATTCAGCTCTAACAAAGCGTCGCCGACCGTTTCTTTATCTGTGCTGACCACAAAGTTTGTCTCGTTTCCATCTGCATCAACTACAATAACTGTAATTTTGACACTTCCATCGCCTAATACGATTTCCTGTGCCTCTGCAGTCTCGATACTCTCTGTCTCTGCAACCGCTTCTGTCTCTACAGTTGACTCAGTATTAACGATTGCTGTCTCTGTATTTTTCTGAGTATCTGCTGTATTCTCTGTCTTGCTGCCACATCCAACTGCTGTGATTGCCATTGCCATAGTAAGCATCATGCAAAGAAGCATGGATTTGATTTTTTTGCCTGTTAATTTCATTTTGGTTTTCTCCCTTTTTTCATTTTAATACACAATCACAAAACCCTAACCTAAGCTATACAAATTGTGAAAAATTATATTTACTTTTTTATGAGTTTTGCAATTACTTATAAAAGCAACAGGCTATATGTTAACATATATCTTTTTTTATGGCAATGCATTTATTTTATAGTCATGAACAGCCCTGATTTTCGTAATGCCGGGCGAAGTGCCATGTAGATTGCAACGGCTGCAATCACGGAAAGCACTGCATTGATACTGGTTGCCGTAATGTTCCACGCAAGTGTCACTTCTGCTGCCGGTTTTCCAATAATCACTCTCTTATAAAAATATCCGACAAGTGGATCGAATATCATATTAAAAACCATGCCACAGATTGATGCGATCACTGTCCATTTCAATACATGCTTTGTGTCATTGGATGTGGAAATTTTTCCGATTTTATGTGCGACTAGTCCGGTAATCAGACCAATGCAGAATTTCAGCAAAAATGTCTTTGGAGCATAAATGATATAAACCGGATCAAGCAGATCACCGATCGTCATTCCGATTGCACCGCCAAGCCCGCCGTATACGCCGCCAAGCAGTAATGCACCTAATACACAGACTGCATTTCCAAGATGCAGGGAAGTAGCGTCACCACCCGGAAGTGCAATCTTAATCTGCAAAAACGTAAATACTACATAGGACAATGCCGCCATTAAGGCTGTCAGGGTAAGTTTGTAAACTTTTTCATTTCTCATAATTAAAATTCTCCTCTTGTAAATTTGATCAGATTCTTTGTTTCGTCCGAATCCTTACCCCATATCTTACGCAAAATTGGCTTTGTGTATATATCCAGTTTTATTTATTTTGAGCATGCCAGTTTTAGAAAGATCAGCTATCTTTTCTGTTATCTCTCCTGAAAAAATTCAATTTCCTCGCCAACCGGTCCGATGCAGAACGCAACGCGGATCGGAAATGGCGGATTTGACGCACACTTCCCTGTATTAACATAAATTGTCAATGCTGTTGTCAATTTCATCATAAGTCAGATTAAGCCGGATATTTTCCCATATATTCCTCATACAGTTTTTCGTTCTGTGATATATACAGTCCATCAAAAAGTGTACTATCCGCACCAATTTCAAAGAAATTTTTCAACATGCTCATATTGAGTGTTTTTCCAAAGCGACGTGATCTTGTAAAAAGATTCACTTCTCCCCAGTTCTGCAAAAGCTGCTGAATAAGTCCTGTTTTATCAATATAATAAAAGCCTGCTTCCCGCAATTTTTTCAAATCATAATTATAATATTACTCTCGATCACTATCCCTGATTTTTCAATTCTATCTTTTTCCTGCTCATACTCTCCCGGCAGCATGCGCCATGCAAGCCCGCAGCCTGCAGAAATCTCCTGTGGTAACGGAATCAGTCTGCCCGGAATTTTCTGCTCATGACAGTAATCTTCCATCGCCATCGCGGCTGTTGTCGTGTGAAAAGTAAGTATCTGGTAATTTTGTTTTGTGCGCATATCGTCGTCACCTCCGCTACAAACCAAGCATATTAGCCAGTTTTTCGCAATTTTCATCTGCTGCGAAAATATTCACTCCGTCCAAATCCGTGCTCCGGTTCGAAAAAGCCGGGAATAGAAATCCAGCTTCCGGTGTTCCTGCCTCATATTCTCCTACCGTCGGGCAGACCGCCACGACCAGAAAACGGTAAACCTCCTCCGATTCCCACTGGCTCTCCTTGTCTGCGCCTTTTACCGGAACATCATAGTTTCCACAGAAAACCTCGATCGTGTAAGGTTTATCCACAACATAACGTTCCCCAATATATTCATACAATGAATACAACAGTGCATCGTTTTTCAGCTCGCAGTCCCTCAATGCGGTCAGCAGATGCCAGATACTTCCCGGTTTCTTCTGTCTGCTGTCAATCCTAAAATTTTTCAACTGCTCATTGGTTTTTGCATATGGGATTGTCTTGGCGATCGCAAGCTGTTTCTCTTTGTCTGCCGGAGACAGCTTTAAAAAATGGGTGTTGAACGAGCCGTCAATGAATCCTTCCTCGTCCATATAAGCACCCGCTACACGGTTAAAACAGTTTCTTGCTATCGTCATTCTTCTGGTCAGTTCCAGCATATCTTCTCTGTCGATGTGCATGATAATATCTCCATTTATATCTTAATATCTGCAGCCAATTGTGACGCAATTATTTTTCGCTTACCGGGTCAGTATCGTGTTTTTCCAAAATCTCCTGCCACGCCCCAAGCAGCCTCTCCATCTGGAACGCCGCATTCGCCGGACTTGTGGAGGGAAGTTTTCGGATGTCCCTGCCAGTGACCGGATAAGTATACTTTTGATACAGGTCATATGCTTTCGCACCATTGGCATAGATTGTCCTGATCGGCGCATGGTCAAGGATCACAGACAGCTCCGCCGGAACAACATTTTTGATGGAACTGTCGGAAGAACCTGCAATATCGCACTCTGCGATCACATCCCACAGCGCAATATGATGTTTTAACAGCAAATCCTTTTTCTCTGGGATTCTCTCCGGCACATGCTCACAAAAAAGTGCCGCAATGACTTTCCAGAAACGGTTCTGCGGATGTCCATAATAAAAATTCTGCTCTCTCGACTTCACGGAAGGAAGCGTACCGAGAATCAATATCTCTGAATTTTCATCAAAAATAGGATCAAATTCATGTTTTACATGCGTTAATTTCTGATTTTGCTGTTTCATGCCAAATTCCTACAATTCCATAATATAAAAGATATTTTTGTCCACCTCTTTCGTCCTGACACTTATTTTATCACAAAAATATTTTTTATGAAACTTCGCACCGGTCAAATTCCAGAACGACTTTGAATAAATCTCCGTCCACGAAAAGCTGCATTTTTCCATGCATAAGTTCCATCAGGCTTCCTGCGATCGACAAGCCCAGACCATTTCCTTCTGTGTTTCTGGAACTGTCACCACGGACAAACCGCTCCATCAGTTCCTCGCTGGAAATGTTCAGCGGATATCTGGATGTGTTGCGGAATGTAATCTGCACTTTTTCTCCGGTCTGCTCTAAATTGATATAAACTCTTGTCTCCGGCTGTGCGTATTTGCATATGTTGTTCATCAAATTATCAATAACACGCCAGAAATGTCTGCCATCCGCCATAATATAAATCGGTTCTTCCGGCTTTTTGATCTGAAGATCTAATTTGTTCTTCTCCGTTTTCTCCTTAAATTCCCCTACAGTCTGCACGAGGAACACCCCTGCCTCGAGTTTTTCCAGATTCACGGAAAGGCTTCCACTTGACGCTTTGGACGCTTCTATTAAATCTTCAATTAACTTTTTCAGGCGCGCAGACTGACGTTCCAAAACCTCCAGATATTCCTTTGCATTTTCATTTGGAATTTCTTCTTTTTCCAGCAGATCCACGTAGTTAATGATCGAGGTAAGCGGTGTTTTGATATCATGTGAGACATTGGTGATCAACTCCGTCTTGAAACGCTCGCTTTTCATTTTCTCGTTTACCGCTTTGGAAACGCCCTCATTGATGCGGTTTAAATCTGACGCATGCTCTTTTAGTGCCGGAAGCATATGTTCCGTGTCGATCTGATAATCCATATCGCCCTCCGCGATATGTTTTCCTCCTTCCTGAAGTCTCTTCATCTGAATTAAGATTTCTCCGCCCGCAAACAGAATCACGGCTTTCTCTGCAAACCAGACGATCATGATTTTAGAATAATCAACACCAAACACAACAAAGATCAGAACTTCCAAAAAGTTTACGCCAAGAAAAATCGCAAGTCCTTTCCACAGGATGGACTTATTCTCGCCCACTTTGTTCCAGCCACGGTAGATCGAACGGAGCACTTTATAGATGAGTGTATTTCTCCACCACTTTCCAAGCTTGATACGCACTGCAAAATCCAGAAGATACCCTAGTGCCAGCCATCCGCCACACAGAAGCAGAAAAAGCATTGCCGCCACATAAAAAACATAGTTGTCAGGACTTCCGGCATTGCCAAGCAGTGAAATGCCCACTGCCAGACTTGATTCTGCTGCTAAAAATATGACAGTAAGCAGATCGGCCGGTACTTTGCAAAGAAAACCTCCCTGCACCTGTTTTTGATCTTTTTTATGTCCTGCTGCACTTACCAGATAGACAAAGCTTGCCACAAATACCGTCAGGCTGAGTGCGAGGATCACATACACGCTGTATTTCATGTGATCCGCCAGATTCACAATCTCATTGATCTGGACAAAATAATCGCTGCCCCAGACTCCGACACCCTCTTTTTTTACAAGACTATCCGCATCCGGAATCACAGATAATACATAGTAATCGGTTCCTGCGTCACTGCCCTGAACGGTGGAAAGGTAATCTGCCTCGGAGGAATCATAATCGGTACGATTTTGTATCCCATCGCCCGGTATCCCTCCGACATAGGAAAGCTCTACCGGCTGCGATGTAACCGTTGTCGGTGCACTCACGACTGTCTCTGACATTGTGACCTGCTCTGTCTGCTGTTCCTGCGTATATGGATAACGCATCTCTGCCGTCCAGTCTGATGTTCCATAAGAATAGGTGGTCGCAGTCAGCTTCCAAAACGTCAACGGTGCATTTTCCAGAATATTTTTTACATTGCGCAGATCATTTTCATCTGCACCTGTTGCATTCTGGATGGTAATACAAAGTACCGCCTGACCGTCACCTTCTGACATCCCCTGCTGCAGTGCCTCATACTCTTTATCTGCCGTATTGTATACATACGCATAGTCTGTCGTCTCTCCGGTACTGTCATCCACCAGTGTCACTTTCACTTCTGACACCGGGAAATACCATATTTCAGCTGCAGTTTCTCCTTCTTCTGAAATCTGTGCAGATGGCACATCTGACACCTGATAATAAAAAATACCGCTATCTGTATCATACACATATTCATTGATATATTTATTTCTGTACTCTCTGGTACTGTACGCAATGTAATACCCGCCAAGCACAGAGTTATCCACATAAATCGATGTGTCAGCATTCATATTGCACTGAAAAAGATGAAGATTGTCGAGACTTACTTTCTCATCAAAATTTGACTGCACATAGGTGTTCTGCTGATTCAGATCCAGTTTTTCCAATTCCTCATAATTGGACGCTTCCACCACTCCATACCGGAAGTTGGTATCCTTAAAATAGGTTTCATTTTCCGTGTTATTCAGATTCTGCAGCACTCTTGCAGAGTACTTTCCGGCAATCCGTTCAAACTGCTCCTCCCGGATCTCCTGTACACTTTTCGTATAAAACCCAAGTTCACTGATGAAATACGCCCCGGCTGTGCCTGCCAACAGCATCAGGGCTGACACCGTGATCAAAATCCACGCAATGATTTTTGCCACGGGCGATTGTTTCAACTGTTTCATATCGACTGTCCTTTCTTACTTACACTTCCATTTTATAGCCTCTTCCCCAGACAACTTTTAAGTGTCTTGGTTCCGCCGGATTGTACTCCACTTTCTCCCTCAGATGTCTGATATGTACCGCTACCGTATTCTCATTCCGAAATGGATTATCGTTCCACACTTTCTCATAAATTTCATTCGGCGAAAAAACCTGCCCCGGATGCTGCATCAGAAGTTTTAAAATATCATACTCGGTTCTTGTCAGCTGCACTTTATCCCCATCAAGTGTCACTTCCTTCGTGACATCATTCAATTCGATCCCGCCGATCACGATCGTGTCCGGTCTGACCGTGCCGCCTCCCAGTTTCATGTAACGCCTGAGCTGGGATTTCACGCGCGCCTGCAGTTCCACCGTATTAAACGGTTTTGTCACATAATCATCTGCTCCCACGGTAAGTCCGAGCACCTTATCGGTGTCCTCGCTTTTGGCGGTGAGCAAAATCACCGGAACATTGCTGACTTCACGGATTTTCAACATTGCTGTGATGCCGTCCATCTCCGGCATCATAATGTCCATAAGAACAAGATGAATATCTTCCTTCTTTAAAATTTCCAGCGCCTCTCTGCCGTTGTAAGCCTCAAAAACCTGATAACCGTCTGCCATCAGATATATTTTCAATGCGGAAACAATATCTTTTTCATCATCACATACTAATATACGGTACATTTTCTTCTCCTCCGGATTCGAATGTTCTCAGTGCGTAACTGAATCATTCCCTTTATGATCATGTACTTATTGTAAAGGATTCTTTATGAACTTCCAATGAGGTAAAACATTAAGATTTGATGAAGTTCTTTCGCTTTTTTCCTCTCTTCCATGCATTGGAAGCATTTCCAATCGCCTCCTATTGCCTATTTGTTACAAACTTGTTACAATTTATTTGTCCTTAAGAAATATGTTTGTAACATTCAAGCATTGGTTCCCGGCTTCTCCCCGAAGTTGAATACCGGTTTGGAACTGTCTGAAGGACAAACGATAACCATTTATGCGTTATCAAAAAAATAAAAATAAGGAGGTCGTCACTATGTGTTTTACAACTAATTGCGCTGAATTATTTAATCTGATCTGCAGATATTTTAAAATTGGTTGCTAATTCTGTTTCAGATATTCAGCTATAAGATGATTTATACAATGGGATATTAAAAATATTCTCTATTGTATAAAAAACAGGCAGCCCCGATGTTCGTAATGAACATTGGGGCTGCCTGTTTTGCTAATCTCTATTTATTTCATTTGTTTCTGGTTTTATCAGCAGTATTCCTTGATATAATCTGCAAAATACGGCAGCGCAAGTGAGACATATCCCTGTCGGTTATTCAATATTCCTCTTTTTATCAGACGATCCCTGTACATTGAATAACTGCCTGCTTTTTCACCCATAAGCTTCAGTATTTCATCACGCTTATATTCTTCCTTTTCTGTCAGCAATCCAGCCAGAAATCGATCCATTTCTGTCATCTCTTCCCATATTTTTTCATAGGAATATGCAAATAATTCTGACTTTAACTTTGAAAGGATATCTTCCAGTGTCTCATTCTCTTTTTTCTTAAAACACAGCACTCCTAATTCCTGAAAAGCATAGGCATATCCCTTTGTAATCTTCGCCAGCTCTCTTGCCTGACTGACATCAATGTTTAATCTGCTCCTGTACATCTCCGTCATTCTTATCATATTCAGAGGTTCTGTCTTCACTGTCGTCGCTCTTCTGAAAAAGGTAAGGTTTTTGACATTGCAAAGTTCCTGAATATTTTCATATAAACCAGTGCATACAAAATAAACCGGATAACCCGCACGAAGCCATCTTCCATATTCTGATGCAAACTTTATCATCTCTTCTGATTTTGATACTTCATCAATTCCTATTAATATCTTTTTTCCCTTCTTCTGGACATTCTGTATCATTTCTTCAACCTCTACACCAATGTCAAAGAAATGATTACTCTTGTCCGCTGTATATCCTATTCCACCGCCAGATCCCAGCACTGTTGCTGAAATATTGATTCCAGTTGTTTTTTTCTCTTCTGAACCGAAACCGGCTTTGACTAACATTGCCGCTATCTGTTCGAGGATATCCCTTGTTGGATTCACATCAAAAACAAGCCAGTTTATATACCTGTTTTCATTATTCTTCAATTCTTCTTCCACCTTCGCAAGTATCACTGTTTTCCCGGAACCTCTGACGCCTGTTATTTTATATACCGACTCTGATGGATTTTCATATACAAAATTTTCTAATATCTCTTCTGTTTTTTCTGTGTGTATATAGGTATATTCCGGAGTTTTGCTAAATGTTGTTGTAAATGGATTCTGCATAAGTCACCTCACAATATTTTTTGCCGTTTATAGTTCTTTATACTTTTTGTAACATTTTATAGTTTTTTATACTTTTTCCATTGTTTTATACTTTTTTATAGGTTTTTATACTTTTGTGTTTATTTTATACCTTTTTATACTTTTTAGCAATAATTTCTTTTATATAAAAAAAGAAGATACCAGCATATCTAATGCCAATATCTTCCAAAATTTTCATTTTCTTTACTCTGCCTCCCGCAGCCGTTCCACAATACTCTGTCTGCTTCCCGCCTGATAAAGTACCGCAGGGATCAGGCAGCCGAGCACTGCAAACACCGGAAGCATTGCAATAACCGGAAGGATGGTGAAATGATAAGTGCAAAACCAGAACATCTTCTCCATCATGTCTCCTGATAATGGTCCGCAGACCAAAGACAGAAGAAACGCCACCACAACAGAACCGGCAGTGTAAAACAGCCCTTCCTGCACAAGCATCTGCTTTAACTGGCGGTTTGTCATTCCAACCGACTGTAACACTGCAAACTCTCTTTTTCTTGCAAGGATTCCGGTCATGATCGCATTGAAGAAATTTAAAATGCCAACCAGCCCGATGACCGCACACAAAACACCGCCCAGAAGGAAAAACATTTTCTGAAACTGTTCAAATTCACTTCGGATAGAAGCTTTGCTCTCATACATCAGAACAGAAGTATCTCCTGCCGTAAGTTCCGCAAGATAACGCTCCGCTGCATTTTCCGCTTCCTTATCCGGAGTATCAAACAGATAGAATTTCCGGATCAGCTCTGCACCGCAGTCCTCCTTCATCCGTTCTGCCGGAAGGATCGTGTCATATCCTAATCCGCTATAGCGGAATGTCATGGCATATGGAACTTTCACAAGTGCACACACGGTATAGTCCACTTCCCTTGGTTCTTCCTCACGGATCTCCACATACTCTTCCGGCGTTGTCGCAGGATCAGCAGGTTCACCTGTCCTGGTGTCAATCTCATACATATTCTGGTAAACCATGGTGAGCGTATCCCCTATTTTGGGATAACGTTCTATATTTTCCACATTGCCATAATCATCTGTGTGGACACGGATTGCAATTGCATGTGTATTCTCATCAAACAAAGGATCCAGTTCTCCATCCAGTACCGTCACCTTTTCAAAGAGTGCCTCATCCAGACCTTCCAGTATTGTTGGAGTCTTTATTTCACTGCCCCTTTTTTCATAATACTTCACTTTTTCTTCCAGCTCTTCTTCGCCAAGATACGGTACTGCCATTTTCTTATATTGCTCTGTATCCATCCATACCATTGTGGTCATATCTGTCATATAGCCGCTGCCGCTGACCGTCTCACTCGTGTTTTCCTGAATTTCTGCAATAGTTTCTTCTGAAATATATTCATCTGCATCATTGTAGCGGAAATAATCTGTGCTGCTCACGATAAAATCGGCGCATGTTCGTTGTGAAATATATTTTTCCATATCAAAGCCACCCACAAAAGAACAGAGTACATTCAAAAGTGTCACCGAAAGTGCCAGGGATATCACAACAAGAACTGTTTTCTTTTTGTTTCTTCCCAGATTGGCAAATGCCATCTGATAAACCTTTGCTCCATGCGAGCTGCGGCGCTTTTTCTTCACACTGACACACTCTGTATATTTTGTTGCTTCCACCGGAGAAACTTTTGCTGCCATTTTTCCGGGCTTTGTACAGGAGAGGAAAACAGTGATCACTGCAAAGATCGCAGAGCCGGCAAAAATAACCGGGGAACTGCTGATCGTTACATGTGTTCCCACAACTGTTGTGCCCTTTAAAACAATAGGTGTCAGCCATGCCCCGATTCCATATCCCAGAAGAAGTCCGGTCGGAATGCCAACCACACACAAAAGGAATGCCTGCTGTCTGATCATTCGTTTTAACTGCCGCGGCGTTGTTCCGATTGTCTTAAGCAGCCCGTAAAACCGGATGTCTCCGGTAACTGAAATCTGAAAAATATTATAAATAATCAGATATCCGGTAAAAATCACAAGAAGCAGAAATGCTGCAATCGCAGCAAGAAGTTCCGGATCCATCCCTGCATTTAGCTGTGAAGCAGTAAGACCCCAGTTGACTCCGATACGGGCACTGTTCTCCTGATTTCTCGTATTCCAGTCATATCCTAAGTCTGTGTCGATTTTCTGCATCTGTTGTTCAATATTTAATTTTGAAGGCAGCATGACATTCAGGTCTGTCCGGAAAGCTTTCTCTCCTGATGCCACCCACTTTTCTTCCACTGACTTCACGTAGTCTTTTGATACATTGATATAATGAACCGGCATCAGATCATCATATTCCCAGTATCCTGACAGAATAAACGTATCTGTCTCCTGAAATCCCTCATTCGTTTTATCTCCAGCCTGATACTCTATCGTCACCTTTGCTCCCAGCTCCGGTGTCACCCCGAGCAGCTTTAATGCAACCGTGTCCATTGCGATCTCATTGCTCTGCTTCGGTTCTCTTCCTGTCGTTGGTGTCGCATAGCTCCATTTTGTACAGTTTTTATCCATGTAACTGACTTCTGCCGGAACTTTTCCAAAAACACCTGTGGTGCAAAATCCACATACGATGCGTTCTCCGGCTTCCCTGATTCCCGGATGTGCTGATATTTTTTCCACCTGTTCCTCACTCAGTTCTTTGAACGTTCCGTCCGAATAGCCGCCTACCTGTCTGAAATTGTAAGTTTCATAACTCTCATTCAACGACATAAGAATTGTGAAAAGTGATGTAAATAATAACGTGGTAAGAGCAATCGCAAAGATTGCGATAACATTTCTTTTTCTGGTCGCCCACAGCGATTTATAGCTTAGTCTGCGTATGCATTTCTGATTTTTTACTTTCATAATTTTTCTCCGTTTCCTATTCGAATCTGTCCTGTACCTGTCAGTGTCTTTTACTTTATAATACGTCCGTCCTCAATTCGAATAATACGGTCTGCAAGCTGTGCGATCTCCTCATTGTGTGTGATCATCACAATGGTCTGTGCGAATTTCCGGCTGGTCACTTTCAAAAGACTCAGCACATCCTGACTGGTCTTTCCGTCCAGATTTCCGGTCGGCTCATCCGCCAATATGATCGCCGGTGCTGCAGCTAATGCCCTTGCGATCGCCACCCTCTGCTGCTGACCACCGGAGAGCTGTCCCGGAAGTGCATCCAGTCTCTGCTGCAATCCAAGCGTCTCTGTAACGCTATCGATAAATTTCCGGTCTATCTTTCCACCGTCCAGTTCAATCGGCAGCACAATATTTTCATAGACATTTAAGACCGGAACCAGATTATACGCCTGAAATACAAACCCGATCTTTCTTCTCCTGAAAATCGTAAGTTCCTCATCCTTCAATGCAAAAATGTCTTTTCCATCCACAAACACTTTTCCCTCTGTCGGTCGGTCAAGTCCGCCTAACATATGTAAAAGGGTTGATTTTCCACTTCCGCTTGTGCCGACAATTGCCACAAACTCGCCCTTCTCCACCGTAAGATCCACACCGTCCAGTGCATGTACGGCTGTCTCTCCGCTTCCGTATATTTTCCTTAAACCACATGCTTTTAAAATTCCCATATATCCTCCTTGTTTCCTTGTTTTGCGAAGCAAAAAAATCTGTATATAACATTTTTTGTTACATACAGATTATCACACAATATTCTTTCCAGACTCTTTCCACGGCAAATGAAATTCTTACAGAATTGAAAGAATTCCATTTACTATTTAAAAAACATATTTCTGCGATTCCGGTATAGTTGATGTACTTTTTCAAAAATTATTTTTAGGCAGATAAATGGAAAACTTACTTCCCTGTCCGTATACGGAGGACACTTTGATATAGCCACCCTGCTCCTGCAAAATTTCTCTGGTCAGGTAAAGTCCGATTCCAACGCCCTCTTCATCCTTTACCAGTTCTGATCGATAGAACCTCCTAAAAATCCTCGGCAACTCCTCTTCCCGGATACCACATCCGGTATCTGCAATGTCAATTCTCACAAACATTTCATAAGAAATAGCCGAAATGGATATTTCCCCATGCTCTGTGTATTTAATCGCATTATCAATTACATTACCGATTGCTTCTCCTGTCCACTTCGGATCAAAATAAGCTTCAGCATCAGTATTATGTAAACTTATCTGTAATCCTTTTTCTTCTGCTTTCTGTTTTAGTTCCCACACTGCACGCTCTAACATTGGCTGTAGCTTTTCCATCCAAGGAACAAGCTGTAAAATTCCATTTTCCAGACGTGATAATTTCACAAGCGACTCGATCAGAAATTTTAGTTTCTGCGTCTGTTCATGGATTGCAGACACATTTCCTTCAATCTGCTGTGGAAGCTCCTCTTCAAGTAAAAGCTCACTATATAAGAGAAGATTTGCGATCGGCGTTTTTGTCTGATGGGAAATGTCTGCAATCAATGCTTTTATTTTGTCTTTCTCTGCCTCTACATTTTGTGCGGACAGAGCAGATGCACTTAAGTAATGGGCAAATTTTGTCTCCAAAGCCGACATGCGTGTCTCGTCGAATTGTCCCTCTGTAAATTCTCCCTTGACTGCCACATTCAGCATTTCTTCTATCGTATCCATTGTTTTCTTTGTGCGTCTGTAATTTACAAAAATAATAATTGCAGTAACTGTCACGCAGACAAATACTATGAATATCCACATATCACTCCCACCTGTAACCAATTCCATACACTGTCCTGATCGCATGCTCCGCTCCGAGTTTATCCCGAAGTCTCTTAATGGATACCGATAGTGCATTCTCATCCACATACTCTGCGCCATCGCTCCAGACACGATCCAGTAAAAGTTCTCTGCGCATATTCATGCCCGCATTTTCCACAAGAATCCGCAACAACTTCTGCTCGGTCTTACTGAGTTCGGTCTCCTTACCGTCCACCATGAATTTCATCCGGTCAAAATCAAACACATACGGTTCTTTGCGGTAAACGTGTTCGTTATCCTTTTCTTTTTCACTCATTGCCGCCGCTTTTCGAAGCTGTGTATTCACTCTTGCGCGCAGTACCGACAAGGAAAATGGTTTTGTGATATAATCATCTGCTCCAAGCTCCAGTCCATTTACAATATCGCCGTCGGTATCATTTGCTGTCAGTAAAATGACCGGGCACTCCGGGCATTCCATCTTTACGCTCTGTAAAAAATCCAATCCGCTTCCATCCGGCAGATTGATGTCTAACAGAATCAGGGATGGCATTCCACAGAGCATCTGTTCTTTCGCATCTTTTAAATTTTCACAGGAGACAATCTGCCTGTCTGTTTCAAATGCATAAAGTCCGCTGCTCACCTGTATGCTGCTATTATCTGTCTTTAACGCCTTGCATAAGCCCTGATTCAAAGCTCTGTCGTCTTCTATAATTAAAATTTGCTGCATTCTTCCTTCTGCTTTCAGTCGTTTTTTTCATTATACACGAAAAAATCCCCAAAGTATATTCCATACTCCAGGGATTTTATATCATCTGAACTGCTATAAACAGCTATACTATGAATTAAACTAACTCAAGTAATACTTCTAAAGCGCCGTCACCTTTACGCTGTCCGATCTTAACGATTCTTGTGTAACCACCGTTACGATCTACATACTTAGGAGCGATCTCGTCAAATAATTTTGCTGTAAGATCAACTTCTTTTGTATTTTTCTTCTTTCCAGCAGCTGCTGTTGGAACTTCTGTTACAGTGTAAAGAACTTTCAGCATTTCTCTTCTAGCGTGAAGACGGGAAGGCATATCTTTTTTGATTGTCTTTTCTACTTCATCATAAACAGTTACTTTCTTACCGTCTACTACTTCTTTTACTCTCTTGCCTTCAGCATCTTTGCGGGCAACTTTAGCTTTTACAGTAACTTCTTCGAAGTTATCTTTTTCTCTTACTGCCATTGCAATAAGACCTTCAGCGATTTTACGTACTTCTTTTGCTTTTGCTTCAGTAGTAACGATTTTACCGTTGTTTAATAATGCTGTTACCTGACCTCTTAATAATGCTTTTCTCTGGCTTGATGTTCTGCTTAATTTACGATATTTTGCCATTTTTAAATTCCTCCATTTGTGGTGTACATCCGGCCACGCTCTTTGGACTTACTTACCGAATGCCTTTTATATAGTTGCCACTCATGAAAATGTGGGGTGTTGTCACCTCACACGGACATACTGCATGCTCATTGGACTTACTATTTCTGCCCGTTTTTCATAAGGTACCCTTTGAACATTAGCAGTTCAAAGAGAAGTGCACAACTTCGTTGTGCTTTATCGGAGTAAAACCGCAGGTTTTACTCTTCACCCTGGTTTAACTGAAGTCCTAACTCTTTTAACTTCGCTAAAACTTCTTCTAAAGATTTACGTCCAAGGTTACGAACTTTCATCATGTCTTCCGGAGTTCTGTTTGTCAATTCCTCAACAGTGTTGATACCTGCTCTCTTCAAGCAATTGAAAGAACGAACAGATAATTCCAGTTCATCGATGTTCATTTCAAGAACTTTTTCTTTTGCATCGTCAGCTTTCTCGATCATAACGTCAGCCTGCTGAGCAGCTTCTGACAGGTCGATGAAGAGATTTAAATGCTCACTTAAAACTTTTGCAGCCAAGCTTACAGCTTCGTCTGGTTCAAGAGTTCCGTTTGTATAAACATCTAATGTAAGTTTGTCGTAGTCAGTGATCTGACCGACACGGGTATTTTCAATAGAAAGATTTACTCTCTCTACTGGTGTATAGATAGAATCAATTGCGATTACGCCAATTGGAGTATCTTCTGTCTTATTTTTGTCTGAGCTGACATAACCTCTGCCTTTTGTGATAGTAAGCTCCATGTATAATTTACAATCAGCACCACCATTTAAGTTAGCGATTACTAAATCTGGATTTAAAATCTGGATATCAGAGTCAACCTGGATATCAGCTGCAGTTACAACGCCTTCACCTTCGAATTCAATATAAGCAACTTTTGGTTCATCGGATGAACTATTATTGCGGATTGCAAGTTCTTTGATGTTCATGATAATTTCAGTAACATCTTCCTTTACTCCAGGAATTGAACTGAATTCATGCAATACACCATCAATCTTAACCTGGCTAACAGCTGCACCTGGTAATGAAGAAAGCATAATTCTTCTCAAAGAATTACCAAGAGTTGTACCATAGCCTCTTTCCAATGGTTCTACAACGAACCGGCCGTACTTCTTGTCTTCTGAAATTTCAGCGATTTCAATCTTAGGTTTTTGAAAATCGAACACTACAAAGTCCCTCCTTCTCGGGTTTTTTGCTTACATTAAAAAGTAAACGCCATATGATCTGGCAAAACTGCCAGACAATGGCTTTACTCTTGTTAATCCGTTGCTCCGGTTTATTTAGAATATAACTCGACGATAAGCATTTCATCAACTGGAACGTCGATCTGCTCTCTGGAAGGTAATTCTTTTACAGTTCCCTGTAATTTCTCAGCATCTACTTCTAACCAGTCTGGAACTAATCTTCCACCAGTTACTTCAACGATGTCTTTCATTCTCTGAATGTTTTTGTTCTTCTCTTTGATTTCGATAACATCGCCAGCTTTTACAAGGTAAGAAGGAATGTTAACCTGTTTTCCGTTAACTGTAACGAATTTGTGGTCAACGATCTGTCTAGCTTCTTTTCTTGTTCTAGCAAATCCTAAACGGAATACTACGTTGTCTAATCTTGACTCTAAAATAGTCATTAAGTTCTGACCAGTCATACCTTTCATCTGATCAGCTCTCTCATAATAGTTGTGGAAAGGTTTTTCCAAAACACCATAGATGAATTTAGCTTTCTGTTTTTCTCTTAACTGAAGACCGTACTCAGACATCTTCTTGTTAGCTCTTTTTAATTCTCTATTGGATTTTTTATCATATCCTAAGTAACTTGGCTCTAAACCAAGTGATCTACATCTTTTAAGAACAGGAACTTTATTTACTGCCATCTTAGTATCTCCCTCCTAATTAAACTCTTCTACGTTTTGGTGGACGACATCCATTGTGAGGTACAGGAGTAACATCTTTGATACTTGTAACTTCAAGTCCGCATGCAGAGAGCGCACGGATTGCTGCTTCTCTTCCTGATCCTGGTCCTTTTACGAATACGTCTACTGATTTTAATCCGTGAATTAAAGCTGCTTTTGTAGCAGTTTCAGCTGCCATCTGTGCAGCATATGGAGTAGATTTCTTTGAACCTCTAAATCCAAGACCACCAGCACTTGCCCATGATAAAGCATTACCTTCAGCATCTGTAAGAGTAACGATTGTATTGTTAAAAGATGACTGAATGTGTGCCTGTCCGCGTTCAACGTTTTTCTTTACACGCTTTTTTGTCACTTTTTTTGTAACTTTAGCCATATCTAAACTAACCTACTTTCTCTAATAATAAATGATTAATTGCATCTTTAAAAGCAGTCACAAAGAAGCTTATTTCTTCTTATTAGCAACTGTACGCTTTGGACCCTTGCGAGTTCTTGCGTTTGTCTTTGTCTTCTGTCCACGAACCGGAAGACCTTTTCTATGACGGATACCACGATAACATCCGATCTCCTGAAGTCTCTTGATGTTCATAGCGATTTCTCTACGTAAATCACCTTCTACAGTCTGTGTATTATCAATAACTTCACTGATTCTCTTAACTTCGTCGTCTGTTAAGTCTCTGCAACGAGTATTAGGATCAACATTTGCTTCTGCAAGAATACGATCAGCACTTACTCTACCAATTCCGTAGATATAAGTTAAACCGATCTCAACACGTTTTTCTCTTGGTAAATCTACACCTGCGATACGAGCCATGTGTTTTTTAACCTCCATTAATTCTCCGATGCTTTGTGCATCTAAGTTTTTATTATCAACGTAAAGTCACTTTGACCTCATGACTTCCTACAAAGCTCTTCTTCCCTATGCCTTTTGGAAGAATCTTCCAACCCATAACGGCATAATATCTTTGCTGTCGATTGCAAGCTAAGCAGCTCCGTTGTCGTCCGGCCTGAAATGTGTGCCATCGCCTGTCAACCATTTTTCGATGTTCTCTCTGTTATGTCTCGGTATTAACATAACAAAGCAGCTATCCATTGCTGTTATTATGATAACAGTGTCTACAACCTGATCAGGTGTTCCACTGCAGCCGCACATAATGAATTTGTAATAGTTATGGTACTATTACGATCAGAATAAGGACTAATTAACCCTGTCTCTGTTTGTGTTTTGGATTTTCACAGATAATTCTGATGCTTCCTTTTCTTTTAATGACTTTGCATTTTTCGCAAATAGGTTTAACTGATGATCTTACCTTCACAGCAAATCCTCCTTTCTTCTCAAAAGCCCCTTTTTGCACACACAAAAAGGCACTATTCAAAAGTGTCCGAATAGCATTATAGCATGTGCTTATTAAAGAAGTCAATGATTTTTTCAAATAATTTTTATTTATCTCTCCAGATGATTCTTCCTTTTGAAAGATCGTATGGGGACATTTCAATAGTAACTTTATCTCCCGGTAAAATACGGATGAAATTCATACGTAATTTTCCACTAATGGTTGCAAGGATCTGATGACCATTCTCAAGTTCTACCTTAAAGAATGCGTTTGGTAACTTCTCAACAACTACTCCTTCAACTTCAATAACATCTGCTTTTGACATATAATCCTCCTTGTTTAGCTGTTCAGCTGCTTTTCTATTATTTTTATTGCTTTTCTGATTGTGATATCTGTTGGATCACCGTCAAACAATCCGGTTATTTCATCGGATATATGTTTGATTATCTGAATATGTTTTCGATTTTTTTTCTTCGGTTTTGTAAGTGGTTTTGTTGTTCCATTTACCAGATACACAAATTCATCCTCTTTTTTTATGATCAGATAATACTGATTTCTATCGTGTCCTGACATGGACTTTGCAAATTCAATGTTCATAGTCTTCCCTTTTCCGGTGGTTATTCCCATATATGAGCTGCAATCTCTGAGTCTGTCAGCGTCAGGATCTCCGGTCTTCCCTCTGTGATGATGATCGTATTTTCATAGTGTGCAGATAATGACATATCTGCTGTGATCACTGTCCATTCATCATCTAACCACAATACATCCGGTGTTCCGATATTGATCATCGGTTCCACCGCAAGCGTCATTCCGGATTTTAATTTTATTCCTCTTCGGAATTTCTTAAAGTTCGGAATATCCGGTTCTTCATGGAGATGCGTTCCGATTCCATGACCACAAAGATCCCGCACGACCCCATATCCAAAACTTTCTGCATAACTGCCGATTGCTCCGGATATCTCATAGAGATGTCTTCCTGCGGCTGCATATTTCATACCTTCAAAAAAGCTCTGTCTTGTGCGCTCAATCAAAAGCGCTGCTTCTTTTGAAATTTCTCCTACCGCATGCGTTCTTGCAGCATCTGAATGGTATCCTTTGTGGATGACGCCGATGTCCAGACTTACAATGTCGCCTTCCTGGATAAATTTTTCTTTGCATGGTATTCCGTGTACGACTTCCTCATCGATTGACACACACACAGAAGCCGGATAGCCACAATAGTTTTTAAAAGATGGTTCACAGCCAAAGCTTCGGATCATTTCTTCCCCGATTCTGTCTATCTCATAGGTAGACATCCCTGGTCTTAACTCGTTTCCAAGCTGTTCGTGTACTTTTGCAAGTATCTTCCCGGCTCCCCTCATTAATTCCAGCTCTTCAGGTCTTTTTATCGTGACAGACATCTTTATTCTCCTAAAATGGCTACGATATCAGCAAATACTTTTTCCATTGGCTGGGTACCGTCAACTGTCTTTAAAATATTCTGTGCTTTATAGTAATCGATCAGCGGCTGTGTCTGTTCATGATATACGCTTAAACGTTTCTGAACTGTTTCCGGCTTGTCATCATCTCTTAATACAACCGGACTTCCGCATCTGTCGCAGATACCTTCCACTTTTGTTGGAATGGAAACAATATGATAGGTTGCTCCACAATTTAAGCAGGCACGTCTTCCGCTCATTCTGTTTACAATGTTCTCGTCCGGAACATCTACATCAATGGCATAATCCATTTTCTGTCCGATTTTCTCAAGTGCTGCGGTGAGCGCCTCTGCCTGAGGAATGGTTCTTGGAAATCCATCTAAGATAAATCCATTTTTGCAGTCATCCTGCTGGATTCTGTCCATAACGAGATCACAGGTAAGTTCGTCTGGAACTAATAAGCCCTGATCCATGTATTCTTTGGCTTTTTTGCCAAGTTCTGTTCCGTTTTTAATGTTGGCACGGAAAATATCTCCTGTAGAGATATGTGGTACGCCATATTTATCTGCGATCTGTTTTGCCTGTGTTCCTTTTCCAGCTCCTGGAGCCCCTAACATTATAATTTTCATATAAAAATTACCCCTGACCTTTCCATATATTCAATGTTTCTGCGCCTATTATACGAATTTTGACGCTGCTTCGCAAGTTTATTTTAGTTCTTTCCTTTATAAAACTTCAAAAAACGCCGGGCCACAAGACCCAGCGTTTCTGTTTTAGTCATTTAAGAATCCTTTATAGTAGCGAACACGCATCTGAGATTCAATCTGTTTTAATGTTTCGATAATAACACCAACAATGATGATGATGGATGTTCCACCAAAGGATACATCAGCATTAAATACTCCATTAAAGAAGATTGGAATAAATGCTACAAATGCTAATCCAACTGCGCCTATAAAGACAATGTAATTTAAAATCTTATTCAGATAGTCACTGGTAGGTTTACCAGGTCTGATACCCGGAATAAATCCACCTGCTTTTTTCATGTTATTTGCAATTTCTAACGGATTGAATGTAATCGATGTATAGAAATAAGCAAATGCAATGATCAAAATGATATATACCACAAGACCAATGTTATAAATTGGTTCATTTGGATTACACCAGTTAGACTGGGACATACCTTTTAAGATCTTACTTCCAATACCTGTTCCATTTCCCTTGCCAAGTAAACTCGCAATAATGACTGGTGTCTGTAATAAAGACTGAGCAAAGATGACTGGGATAACACCACTGGTATTGACTTTCAGAGGAATATGTGTTGACTGACCGCCAACCTGTTTTCTTCCCTGAATTTTCTTGGAATACTGAACCGGAATTTTTCTTACTCCATCCTGAAGTAATACTACAAATACTACCATTGCAACGATGATTGCAAGGATAATAACTGCAGCAAGAATTCCCTTTGGAACTGTCTTTCCAGAAATAAACTGCTGATATAATGTTCCGATATCATTTGGCATACGGGAAATGATGTTGATTGTCAACACGATGGAAATACCATTTCCTACACCTTTCTCTGTGATTCTCTCACCAATCCACATAAGGACTGCAGAACCTGCTGTAAGAGTAAAGATAACCATAATGATATTCATAACATAAACAGCGGTCGAATCACTCTGTTCTAAGTATCCACCTCTTGAGAAACCAATTGCCATAGCGATTGCTTCAATCAAAGCTAAAGCAACTGTGAGGTATCTTGTGATCTCGGCGATCTTTTTACGACCATCTTCTCCGTCACGCTGCATTTCTTCCAACTTAGGAATAGCAATAGTAAGAAGCTGCATAATGATGGATGATGTAATGTATGGTGTGATATTCAATGCGAATATAGATAAATTCAAGAATGATCCACCAGTAACGGCATCAAAAAAGCCCATTCCATCAGCGGTCTGACTAGCAAACCAGTTTGCAAATACTTCACTGTCAACACCAGGAATAGGAAGCTGACTTCCTATTCTGATGACAACTAACATTAAAAATGTAAAAATAATTCTTTTGCGAATATCTTTAATTTTGAATGCATTACGGAGTGTCTCCAGCATTAGATCACCTCTGCTTTTCCACCAAGAGCTTCAATTTTCTCTTTTGCAGAAGCGCTGAATGCGTTTGCCTGAACTGTAAGCTTCTTAGTAAGTTCTCCATTTCCAAGAATTTTTACTCCATCTCTTGGGTTCTTAACGATACCAGCTTCGATTAATGTCTCTACAGATACTACTGCGTCATTTTCGAAAGCTTCAAGAGCGGAAAGATTAATTCCAACGATTGTCTTAGAGTTTCTGCATTTGAAACCTCTCTTTGGCAATCTTCTGTATAATGGCATCTGACCACCTTCGAAACCTGGTCTAGGAGCACCAGAACGAGCTTTCTGTCCTTTATGTCCTTTACCTGCGGTCTTACCATTTCCTGAACCGTGTCCACGTCCTCTTCTGAAATTATCGCTATGAGCTGAACCGGCAGCTCCATGTAAATTGGATAAATCCATCACCGACACCTCCTTATCTTATTTTTTATGCTTCTTCAACTTTTACGTATGGTGCAACTTTGCGAAGTGCTCCAGCTGTTGCAGCGTTGTCTGGTAACTCAACTGTTTTGTAAAGTTTTGTTAAACCAAGAGCCTCGATTGTTTTTTTGTTCTTTGGAACAGCACCAATTGTAGATTTGATTAATGTTACTTTAAGTTTCTTATCTGCCATTTCAAATTCCTCCTTAACCCAGAATCTCTTCAACGGATTTTCCGCGGAGTTTTGCTACTTCTTCAGGAGATTTTAACTGACCCAGAGCGTCGATTGTTGCGAATACAACGTTCTGTTTGTTGTTGGAACCTAAAGATTTTGTACGGATATTTTTAATACCTGCTAACTCACATACAGTACGGGCTGGACCACCAGCGATGATACCAGTACCTTCTGGAGATTTCTTTAATAATACGGATGCACCGGTGAATTTACCCTGAACATCATGTGTAATACTATCAACTTCGTCTAACTTAACGCTGATGAGTTTTTTCATTGCATCTTCTTTTCCCTTACGGATAGCTTCAGGAATTTCAGTTGCTTTTCCTAAACCTGCACCAACATGACCATTGCCGTCGCCAACAACAACCAAAGCTGTAAAACGCATGTTACGTCCGCCCTTAACAACTTTTGTTACACGTTTGATTGATACTACTTTATCATTTAATTCTAACTGACTAGCATCAATGATTTCACGTTTCATGTTTTCGTTTCCTCCTACTAAAAATCTAATCCAGCTTCTCTTGCTGCATCGGCTAAAGCTTTAACTTTTCCCTGATATATAAAACCGCCTCTATCAAAGACAACTGTTGTAATACCCTTATCTAATGCTTTTTTAGCAATTACAGTACCAAGTTTGGATGCTGCATCTACGTTATTAGTCTTCTCTAATTCTGCTTTTAACTCTTTGTCAAGAGTAGATGCAGAAACAAGTGTATTTCCAACTGTGTCGTCAATAATTTGAGCGTACATATGATTATTGCTTCTGAACACAGCTAAGCGTGGTCTCTGTGCAGTACCTGCAAGATGATGACGCATTCTTCTATGTTTATTTTCACGAACTGCTGTTCTTGATTTCTTACTAACCATTCTTCGTCACTCCTTTAATTATTTCTTACCAGTCTTACCAACTTTACGTCTAATAACTTCATCAGCATATTTGATACCTTTTCCTTTGTAAGGTTCAGGTCTTCTCTTATCTCTGATTTCAGCTGCGTATTGGCCAACTTTTTCTTTATCGATACCTGATACAATGATCTTGTTACCGTCTACTGCAGACTCGATTCCTTCTGGATCTGTCATCTCAACTGGATGAGAATATCCTAAGTTAAGAGTTAAAACTTTACCAGCTTTGGAAGCTCTGTAACCAACACCATTCACTTCAAGCTCTTTCTTATATCCGTCTGTAACACCAACTACCATGTTGTGGATCAGTGTTCTTGTTAATCCGTGTAAGGATTTCATTTTTTTCAAATCATTAGGTCTTGTAACGATTACTTCAGCACCTTCTAATTTGATGTCCATCTCAGATGGAAGGGTTCTTTCAAGAGTTCCCTTAGGACCTTTTACAGTCACATGATTATTTTCTGCAATTTCTACTGTAACGCCAGCTGGAACTGCGATTGGCATTCTTCCTATACGTGACATGCCCGTACCTCCTAATTTTTCGTTGCGGTGAGGATTCACCGTAGTTAAAAAGTTACATATCTATCAGAATGGTAGTCCATCCTCCTGGCATAAGCCAGGAAGTCATTATTTCCTACCAAACGAAAGCTAATACTTCTCCACCAACCTGGAGTTTTCTTGCTTCTTTGTCTGTGATAATTCCCTGATTTGTAGAAAGGATAGCAATTCCTAATCCACCAAGTACTCTAGGAAGCTCGTCTTTACCAGCGTAAACACGAAGTCCTGGTTTGGAAATTCTCTTAAGACCTGTGATAATTTTTTCATTCTTATCTGCACCGTATTTTAATGTGATGCGGATTGTTTTAAAATTACCATCTTCGATAATATCGTATTTTGTGATATAACCTTCATCTAAAAGGATGCCTGCGATAGCAACTTTGATCTTAGATGCCGGAATATCTACTGTATCATGTTTAGCAGTATTTGCATTACGGATTCTTGTAAGCATATCTGCAATTGGATCACTCGTCATCATCATGATGTATATTTCCTCCTTCTAAAAATTACTCGGCCTACCAGCTTGCTTTCTTAACGCCTGGGATTTGACCTTTGTATGCTAATTCACGGAAACATACTCTGCAGATTCCGTATTTTCTTAAAACAGAATGTGGACGACCACAAATTTTGCAACGTGTGTATTCTCTGGTAGAGAATTTTGCTGGACGCTGCTGTTTAACTTTCATACTTGTCTTAGCCATTAAAATTCCCTCCTATTATTTGGCAAATGGCATATTGAACAATGTCAATAATTCACGTGCTTCTTCGTCTGTCTTAGCAGTAGTTACGATAATGATATCCATACCTCTTACTTTGTCAACTTTGTCGTACTCGATCTCTGGGAAGATGATCTGCTCTTTGATACCAAGAGCATAGTTTCCACGGCCATCGAATGCGTTAGGGTTAACACCTCTGAAGTCACGTACACGTGGTAATGATAAGTTAATTAAACGATCTAAGAACTCATACATTTTCTCGCCACGTAATGTTGTTTTACATCCGATTGGCATGTTCTCTCTGATCTTGAAGTTTGCAATAGCGTTCTTTGCTTTTGTAGCAACTGCTTTCTGACCTGTGATTGTCTCCATGTCTTTAATTGCAGCCTCTAATACTTTTGCGTTCTCTTTGGCTTCACCAACGCCCATGTTTACTACGATTTTATCGAGCTTTGGTACTTCCATAATATTTTTATATCCGAACTTTTTGATCATTGCGTCAACGATCTCGTTCTGGTACTGTTCTTTAAGTCTGCTCAACTGATTGGCCTCCTCTCTTTAATTAGTCAATAACTTCGCCTGTAGCTTTTGCTACACGAACTTTTTTGTCTCCGTCCATCTTGAATCCAACACGTGTTGCTTTTCCGTTGTGAAGAAGCATTACGTTAGAAAGATCAATTGGAGCTTCCTGGTGAAGGATTCCACCCTGCTGGTTAGCCATGCTTGGTTTCGCATGTTTTGTTACCATCTTGATTCCTTCAACGAGAACTTTATTGTCTTTTTTGTTAATGGAAATTACTTTTCCCTCTTTGTTTTTATCTTTTCCAGCGATCACTTTAACCATATCGCCTTTTTTAATTTTCATTGTTGCCATATCTTCGTCCTCCTATAATACTTCTGGAGCCAAGGAAACAATTTTCATGAACTGTTTCTCACGAAGCTCTCTAGCTACTGGTCCAAAAATACGGGTTCCTTTTGGAGTTTTGTCATCTTTAATAATAACAGCAGCGTTCTCATCAAATTTGATATAAGAACCGTCTTTACGACGAGCACCTTTCACTGAACGAACAACTACAGCTTTAACGACGTCACCTTTTTTAACAACACCGCCTGGTGTTGCATCTTTAACAGTAGCAACAATAATGTCACCAATGTTTGCATATCTTCTAGTAGATCCACCCATAACACGGATAACGAGTAACTCTTTTGCACCTGTGTTATCAGCTACTTTCAGTCTACTTTCCTGTTGTACCATGCTTGTAGCCTCCTTTAATTATTTTGCTCTTTCCATGATTTCTACAAGTCTCCATCTCTTATCTTTAGATAATGGTCTTGTTTCCATAACTTTTACTTTATCACCGATTCTACATTCGTTGTTCTCGTCATGGGCTTTTAATTTATATGTTTTCTTAACGATCTTGTTGTATAATGGATGTCTTACGTTATCCTGGATTGCAACAGTGATTGTTTTGTCCATCTTATCACTTACAACAATACCAATACGTGTTTTTCTAAGATTTCTTTCTTCCACGATAAGTTCTCCTTTCTAGAGTTCTATTCAGCAACTTTTGCTTTCTCAGTAATGAGTGTCTGAATTCTTGCGATATTCTTTCTCACTTCTTTGATTCTGCTTGTGTTATCTAACTGATTAGTTGCGTTCTGGAATCTCAAATTGAAAAGTTCTTTTTTAGCGTCTACTAACTGTGCATTTAAATCTGCAACAGACTGTGTTTTTAATTCTTCTAAATATTTACTAGTTTTCATTTGATACACCGCCTTCTAAATCCGCACGAGAAACTACTTTACATTTGCAAGGTAATTTGTGTGTAGCAAGACGTAATGCTTCTCTAGCTACGTCTTCCGGTACACCGGAGATTTCAAATAATACACGACCTGGTTTAACAACGGCTACCCAATACTCAAGGGCACCCTTTCCTTTACCCATACGAACACCCATAGGTTTATGAGTTACAGGTTTCTCTGGGAAAATTTTGATCCAGACTTTACCACCACGTTTGATATATCTTGTCATAGCAACACGGGCTGCTTCGATCTGGTTTGCTTTAATCCAGCAAGGTTCCATTGCTACGATACCATACTCACCATAAGTAAGTTTGTTACCTCTTGTAGCTTTACCAGCCATAGAACCACGGAACTGTTTTCTATGTTTTACTCTCTTTGGCATTAACATAATTACTGAGCTCCTCCTTCCTTATTAGCCTTTGTAGGAAGTACTTCGCCTTTGTAGATCCAAACCTTAACACCTACTTTACCGTAAGTTGTGTCTGCTTCAGCGAATCCATAATCAATATCTGCTCTTAATGTCTGAAGTGGAATAGTTCCCTCAGAGTAGAACTCTGTACGAGCCATATCTGCTCCACCTAAACGTCCGGAACAAGATGTCTTAATTCCCTTTGCACCAGATTTCATTGTTCTGCTCATGCAGGATTTCATTGCTCTACGGAAGGAAACACGGTTCTCTAACTGTAAAGCGATATTCTCTGCTACTAACTGAGCGTCACGGTCTGGTCTCTTAACTTCTTTGATATCAACAACTAATTTCTTAGATGTGAATTTCTGTACTTCAGCTTTGATCTTCTCGATTTCAGCTCCACCTTTACCGATTACTACACCAGGTTTTGCTGTGTAAATAATAACTTTAACGCGGTCAGATGCTCTTTCGATCTCAATCTTAGAAACGCCTGCTGCATATAATTTCTTTTTAAGATATGTTCTGATGTTGTAGTCTTCTACTAAAAGATCTGCAAAATCTGCTTCCGCATACCATTTAGAGTCCCAGTCTTTGATAACACCGACTCTTAAGCCATGAGGATTAACTTTCTGTCCCATGTTTGCCCTCCTTATCTTTCATCAAGCACGATTGTAATGTGGCTCATTCTCTTCTCGATTCTATAAGCTCTACCCTGTGCTCTTGGTCTGATTCTCTTCATTGTTGGTCCTTTGTTTGCATAACACTCTGCAACATAAAGGTTTTCTGCTTTCATTCCATTGTTGTTCTCAGCGTTTGCGATTGCTGACTCTAATAATTTCTTTACTAAGCTTGAAGCATATCTTGGATTATATGTTACGATAGCAAGTGCTGTCTGAACATCCTTTCCACGGATAGCATCTAATACAAAGCAAGCTTTCTGAACAGACACTCTAGCATAAGATAACTTTGCTGAAGGTCTGGTATCTTTAACTTCATTTCTTTCTCTTTTAATCTGACTTCTATGTCCCTTAGCCATGGATGAAACCTCCTTTCAAAAAATAGTTCTTATCTAACGCCTGATTTCTTTTCGTCTTTTCCATGTCCTTTGTAAGTTCTTGTAGCAACGAACTCACCAAGTTTATGTCCAACCATATCTTCTGTTACGAATACAGGCACATGTTTTCTTCCGTCATGAACAGCGATTGTATGACCAACGAACTGAGGGAAGATTGTAGAACGACGTGACCAAGTCTTAATAACAGATTTGTCACCAGATGCGTTCATAGCGTCTACTTTTTTCAGTAAGCTTTCATCTGCAAATGGTCCTTTTTTTAATGAACGAGCCATAATTTACCTCCTATAGTCAAGCACGAAAGACCGCTACACGCGGCAGCGTTGTCTTAACCGTGCCATCAATTGTTTCATATTTAGCAACTTATTTGATTGCTTTACCGTCTCTTCTTCTTACGATCATCTTATTAGAAGATTTATTTTTCTTTCTTGTCTTAAGTCCAAGAGCTGGTTTACCCCAAGGTGTCATTGGGCCAGAACGTCCGATTGGAGCACGTCCTTCACCACCACCGTGTGGATGGTCATTAGGGTTCATTACAGAACCACGAACTGTTGGGCGGATACCCATGTGACGTTTACGTCCTGCTTTGCCGATCTTAACAAGGTTGTGGTCACCGTTTCCGATAACACCAACTGTTGCGCGGCAGTTTAATGGAACCATACGCATCTCTCCGGATGGAAGTCTTAATGTAGCGTATTTTCCTTCTTTTGCCATTAACTGAGCAGCCATACCAGCGGAACGAACTAACTGTCCACCCTTGCCTGCGTATAACTCAATGTTGTGTACCATAGTACCAACTGGAATGTTCTCTAATGGTAAGCAGTTACCAACACGAACCTCAGCTTCTGCACCACTCATAACTGTCATACCATCTGTTAATCCCTGAGGAGCTAAGATGTATGCTTTCTCTCCATCTGCGTAGCAGATTAAAGCGATGTTTGCTGTTCTGTTTGGATCGTACTCGATTCCGATAACTTTTGCTGGAATACCATCTTTTTTGTTTCTCTTGAAATCGATTACTCTGTATTTTCTTCTGTTTCCACCACCGTGGTGTCTTACAGTGATTTTACCCTGATTGTTACGACCAGCGTTCTTCTTTAAAGAAGTTACTAAAGATTTTTCAGGAGTTGTTTTTGTAATCTCAGAAAAATCAGAACCAGTCATATTTCTTCTGGAAGGTGTATATGGGTTATATGTCTTAATTCCCATTGTTTTTCTCCTTTCGATGTTTATTATCGCACTTTACTGTGCCTAGGCTGCTATCTTTATCTTATAAACCAGCGAAGATCTCGATGTCTTTGCTGTCTGCTGTTAATGTTACGATAGCTTTCTTTGTTTTAGCAGTTTTACCAACTACCATACCACGTCTCTTATTCTTTCCGTCTAAGTTCATTGTGTTTACGCTGGCAACTTTTGTTCCTTCGAACATTTTTTCAACTGCTTCTTTGATCATGGATTTGTTAGCTTCTGGATGAACTAAAAAAGTATATTTCTTCTCAGCCATAGCTGCCATGCTCTTCTCTGTAACTACTGGTTTGAGGATTACATCATAATATTTAATATTTGCCATTATGCATACACCTCCTCGATTGTCTTAACAGCGTCTTTTGTTACAACTACTGTATCATATTTTAAGATATCATATACGTTGATCTCGTTTGTCTGAGCAGTCTTAACTGTTGCAAGGTTGCTTGCAGATTTGATCACGTTTACATCGTTGTCGTTTAATACAACTAATGCTTTCTCAACTTTTAAGTTATTCATAACTTCAACAAATTTCTTTGTTTTGATCTCATCAAGTTTTAACTCGTCAACAACAACAAATTTGCTCTCGTTTACTCTTGATGTTAATGCAGATTTAAGAGCTGCTCTCTTCTCTTTCTTGTTAAGTTTGAAAGAGTAATCTCTTGGTACTGGAGCGAATACTACGCCACCATGTGTCCACTGTGGAGCTCTTGTAGAACCCTGTCTTGCATGACCTGTTCCTTTCTGTCTCCATGGTTTTCTACCACCACCGCTTACTTCGGAACGAGTTTTTGCTTTCTGTGTTCCCTGGCGGTTGTTTGCCAGCTGCTGAAGTACTGCCATGTGTACTAAATGTTCGTTAACTTCTACTCCGAAGATAGCGTCGTTTAATTCCAGGCTTCCTACTTCTTTGCCTTCCATATTATAAACAGCTACGTTAGCCATCGTTAAGTTCCTCCTTTCCTATCTAAGCACTATTTACCTGCTTTAACAGTTTCTTTGATTGTTACTAAACATTTCTTAGCTCCTGGTACAGCACCTTTAACTAAGAGCAGGTTGTTCTCAGCGTCAACTCTTACAACTTCAAGATTCTGAGTTGTAACTTTTACGCTACCCATATGTCCAGGCATTCCTTTTCCTTTGAATACACGGCTTGGTGAAGAACATGCACCGTTGGAACCCTGATGACGATGGAATTTGGAACCGTGAGCCATAGGACCTCTGTGCTGTCCAAATCTCTTAATAGCGCCCTGGAAACCTTTACCTTTGGAAATTGCAGTTGCGTCGATCTTGTCGCCTTCTGCAAAGATATCAGCTTTGATCACATCGCCTAAGTTGTACTCAGCTGCGTTCTCAAATTTGAACTCTTTTACAAATCTCTTTCCGGATACACCAGCTTTTGCAAAATGTCCCATCTGAGCTTTGTTAACGCCATGTCTGTTTCTGATTTCTTTCTTTCCATTTGCATCTTTGTTGACAATTCTTTCTTTCTTGTCAGCAAATGCAACCTGTACTGCACTGTATCCATCGTTCTCAACAGTTTTGATCTGTGTCACTGAACATGGACCTGCTTCTAATACAGTAACCGGTACTAAAACACCGTCTGCATTGAAGATCTGAGTCATTCCGACTTTTGTTGCTAAAATCGCTTTCTTCATTCTTTTTACCTCCTGTTTTCTCTACAGCGGAACGCTTCATGCCCATCAGATGTGGGGTAGCGGAACCGTTCATCCTAGAAAGTCCATATAAGTGGAACCAAAGGGGTAAACCTTTGTATTGCTTCTATATAAAACCCTTCAGGATATTAACTAATTAATGATTTGTTGAAAAACTTATTTGTTTTTCATTTTGATATCAATGTAAACACCAGCTGGCATCTCTAAACGAGATAAAGCATCAACTGTTTTCTGGGTTGGTGTCATGATATCAATGAGTCTCTTATGAGTTCTCTGCTCGAACTGTTCACGGGAATCTTTGTATTTGTGAGTAGCTCTTAAAATAGTAACAACTTCTCTCTTAGTTGGAAGTGGTACCGGTCCGCTCACCTGTGATCCGTTTTTCTTTACAGTCTCGATGATCTTCTTAGCTGAAGCATCAACTAATTCATGATCATAAGCTTTCAATGTGATTCTCATTACTTGACTTGCCATAAAAAAAGTCGCCTCCTTTTCGCACTTATAAATCAGTACGACAAGCGGTGACTGTACACATTCCCGTGCGTGTCATCCACTTTCGATTTCAAAACATCTTCCCGTTGATGATTTGGCACGTTGTTTCTACCTTTTGTAGACGTTATTCGTGATACAGTGACTTGTCGCCAGTTTCTTAACTTGACATTCGCTCCACGGAAAACCTGCATTTTCATGCAGCAACCTCGCGTTTCTACGCTATCAATGTCACAACAGTTGCTATTTTACATGATGTTCCTTTATATTGCAAGTGTTTTTTTCAATTTTTTTAATTTTTTTTGCATAATCCGCTCTCACATTAATATTTCCCCTATCCGATACAGATACTGTGTGCTATAATCAGCTATGAACTATTTAGAAATGAAAGGTATCTTATTATCATGAATATTATAATTGTTGGCTGCGGCAAAGTAGGATGCACGCTTGTGGAAGCCTTAAGCAGTGAAAATCACAATATCGTTGTGATCGACTCCCGTCCCGAAAAAGTAAGTGCCCTTACGGATACGGTGGATGTTATGGGTATTGTTGGAAATGGTGTAAGCCACACAACATTAAAGCAGGCCGGTATCGAAACCGCAGACCTGCTGATCGCTGTCACAGGATCTGATGAGGAAAATCTCCTCTGCTGCGTCATTGCCAAGAAGAGTGGCCACTGTCAGACCATCGCCCGCATCCGCAATCCTATATATAATGAAGAAAAAGATTTTCTCCAGAAGGAATTCGGATTGAGCATGATCATTAATCCGGAACTTACGGCTGCAAATGAGATTGCAAAGGTTTTCCAGTTTCCTTCTGCTATCCGCGTGGATACCTTTGCAAAGGGACGTGTGGAATTACTTCACTTTAAAATAGGAAGTAACTCCCCTTTATGCGGCCTGAAACTTTCCAAATTCCACGCAACCCTGCACTGCAATGATATTCTGGTCTGCACGATCGCAAGGAACAGCGAGGAAGTCATCATTCCAAACGGTGATTTTGAATTTGCGGCAAATGACATCGTCTCCATCGTTGCAAAACGCAGGGATGCCATCGACTTTTTCCGCAAGATCGGCTTAGAGAAAAACCGTGTATCCAACACGATCATCGCAGGGGGAGGTAAGATATCCTATTACCTTGCCAAGAGCCTTCTGATGTCCGGAATCAAGACGACCATTATCGAAATCAACCAACAGCGCTGTGAGTTTTTAAGCGAGCAGCTCCCGAAAGCTACAATTCTCTGCGGCGATGCCACTGACAAGGAGCTTTTATCTGAAGAATGCATTGAAAAGGCAGCCGGTTTTGCGGCGCTGACCGATCTGGATGAAGAAAATATTCTTTTATCCCTGTATGTGAATGGAATCTCTTCCGCAAAGACAGTGACAAAGGTAAACCGCATTAACTTTACCTCCGTCATCAATAAGCTGGATCTCGGAAGCATTATTTACCCGAGAGTGATCACTGCAGAGTACATTATCAAATATGTGCGTTCCATGAATAATTCTTTAAACAGCAATGTGGAGGCGCTATACAAACTGGAAGATGGAAAAGCAGAAGTTCTGGAGTTCCTGCTCAAAGAGAATTCTGCCGTCTGCAATATTCCTCTTCAGGATTTAAAGATCCGCAAAAACACTTTGATCTGCTGTATTTACCGCAATCATCAGGTCACCGTGCCAAGTGGACAGGATTGCATGATGCCCGGCGACTCTGTTATGATCGCCACCTCCGGTTACAATATATCCGATATCAAAGAGATTCTGGAGGATTAAGCTGCTATGAAGTATTCAACAATAGGCTATATTCTTGGACAGGTTTTGAAATTCGAAGGTATTTTTATGCTGCTTCCGTTTCTGACCGGAATGATCTATCACGAAAACGAAGCGTATTCTTACCTTATTATAGGGATCATCTGTTTTGTCCTCGGATGCCTGATCACGTTAAAAAAAGTAAAGCATCCGCAGATATTTAACCGCGAGGGGTTTGTTGCCGTTGCATTAAGCTGGATCGTTTTAAGTATTTTCGGTGCCATTCCGTTTGTGATCACTGGTGAGATTCCATCTTATGTGGACGCCCTGTTTGAGACGATCTCCGGTTTTACCACGACCGGCGCAAGTATTCTCTCGAACGTGGAGGCACTCACACACACAAGTCTGATGTGGCGAAGCTTTACCCACTGGGTTGGCGGCATGGGGGTTTTAGTATTCATCATGTCCTTTCTCCCTCTGATGGGCGGTTCGACGATCAACCTGATGAAAGCTGAAAGCCCGGGACCTTCCGTCAGCAGATTAGTACCACATGTGAAGGACACTGCAAAAATTCTGTATCGTATTTATTTTGTCATTACGATCATTGAAATTGTTTTATTATGTATTTTCGGTATGCCGATGTTCGACTCCCTGACGCTGACGTTTGGTACGGTTGGAACCGGTGGATTTGGTATCCACAATGACAGCATTGCAGGATATAGCCCTGTGTTGCAAAATATTATCACCGTCTTTATGATTTTAAGCGGTGTCAATTATGTCGCTTATTTTTACATTATGACAAAGCAGTTGAAAGAAATTTTTAAAGTGGAAGAAATCCGGGTATATTTTGGCATCATTCTGGGTGCGGGTACTTTTATCGCACTTAATATCCGAAGCCTGTACGGCTCACTTGGCGAGGCATTCCGTCATGCATTTTTCCAGGTGGGTTCCATTATCACAACCTGTGGATATGCGACTACAGACTTTGATCTGTGGCCGGAGACATCCAAGATGATATTGGTGCTGCTCATGTTTATCGGAGCCTGTGCAGGAAGTACCGGTGGCGGTTTTAAAATCTCGCGATTGCTGATTTTATGCAAAGCGATCCCGAAGCAGCTTTCTCTTGTGATACATCCGAGAGAGGTCAAGGTAATCCGTATGGATGGAAAACCAATCGACCACAATACACTGCGCTCTACGAATGTGTATCTGGCAATTTATTTTTTCATCCTGCTGGTTTCCACCCTTTTGATCAGTGTGGATAATTTCAACCTGACGACGAATTTTACAGCAGTTGCTTCCACTTTAAATAATATCGGTCCCGGTCTTGACGGTGTAGGCCCTACAAGGAATTTCGGTATGTATTCCGATTTTTCCAAGTTTGTGCTGATGTTCGACATGTTAGCCGGCCGTCTGGAATTGTACCCACTGCTAATTCTGTTCATGCCATCGCTGTGGCGCAGAAAATAATTATGTAAACAATTGAAGTTTAATATTATACGAACTTATAGAAAGGTAATTTAAAATATGTGGATTGCAGAAAATTGGAAAGACTATGAGGTTATTGACTGTTCCAAGGGTGAAAAGTTAGAACGCTGGGGGAAATATCTTCTGGTCCGTCCGGATCCCCAGGTGATCTGGGACACGCCAAAAACAGAAAAAGGCTGGCGTAAAATGAACGGACATTATCACAGAAGCGCCAAAGGTGGCGGAGAATGGGAATTTTTCGATCTGCCGGAGCAGTGGCAGATCCACTACGGAAGCCTGACTTTTAACTTAAAGCCTTTTAGTTTCAAGCATACAGGTCTTTTTCCGGAACAGGCTGCCAACTGGGACTGGTTTTCAGAAAAGATCAAAAAAGCCGGCAGACCGGTCAAAGTATTAAACCTTTTTGCCTACACCGGCGGTGCAACCCTCGCTGCTGCCGCAGCCGGAGCTTCTGTCACACATGTGGACGCCTCAAAAGGTATGGTAACCTGGGCTAAGGAAAACGCTGTCTCCTCCGGTCTCAAGGACGCTCCGATCCGCTGGATCGTGGACGACTGTGTAAAGTTTGTAGAACGTGAGATCCGCCGTGGAAATCACTATGATGCAATTATTATGGATCCTCCATCTTACGGCAGAGGCCCTAAAGGAGAAATCTGGAAAATTGAGGATGCAATTTATCCTCTGGTACAGTTGTGTGGACAGTTGTTGTCCGATGAACCTTTGTTTTTCCTGATCAATTCTTACACAACCGGATTGCAGCCGGCGGTATTGAGCTATATGATGAACACGGTGTTGAAAAAATACCACGGAACGGTAGCAGCCGATGAGATTGGGCTTCCGGTGTCATCCAATGGACTTGTGCTTCCTTGTGGGGCGAGCGGACGGTTTGAAGTTTAATCTGTGTGCTACCGCTTGTGGGTGATGTTACGGATTTTTAGATTGAATTTCATCATTTAGGTTATGAACAAAATATTGCCGTATAATATGCTTATGAATGCACGAATGTGAAATGGACGAATATTGTATTTCGTTGCGTTAAACATTGCGATGAACCTCTCTGATCATTTCAAATACTTCATCGCTTACATAAAAAAGCTGTAATTCCGGCAAAATATGTTCTTTTTGACAGCTGGTTTTCATCTCCAAGCACCCTTCATGCTGTCAAACGAATGGATTTTGATGCAGCTTTGAAAGGTAAATTTATTTTATAGCCTGCCAATTTAGAATGTTCCTATTTTTTTCACATTTCTTATAAATTTAGGAAAGTTATCCACATTGGATAATTACACTTTTTATATCTTCTGTTTTCGTTAGTTGCCGATCAAAGCCGGCTAATAATTCAGGAGATATATTTTTTTGCAGTTTTTTTTATTTCATTTTTCTTCGAATAATAATACTCATAAAGTTTCTTTATGAAATCTGCTCTAACAGATTAACCATCTCGATTGCAGAAAGTGCACAGTCATAACCTTTGTTTCCTGCTTTGCTTCCAGCTCTTGCGATTGCCTGCTCGATATTTTCTGTTGTTACAATTCCGAAAAGTACTGGAACACCTGTCTCTAATCCAACCTGTGCTACACCCTTTGACACCTCGTTGCATACATAATCATAATGTGATGTATCGCCTCGTATCACTGCTCCCACACAGATTACTGCATCATACTTCTTTGAACATGCCAGTTTCTTTGCAACTACAGGTATCTCAAATGCTCCTGGTACCCATGCTGCTGTGATGTTGTTTTCCTCTACACCATGTCTTACAAGTCCATCCACTGCACCACCGAGAAGCTTATTTACAATTATCTCGTTGAACCTTGATGCAACAATTGCCACTTTCATTCCTTCTTTTGCTACTACTTTTCCTTCTAATAAGTTGATTTCTCTCATGATATTTTCCTCTTTTCTTATATTAATTTGATCTATTTTATTGTCTATTCAAAATCTCCTGTAAGCGTATTGGCGAATGTGCGGTTCTGAATAGACATCTTCTATAATTGTATATTATTGAAAATATGTCCCATCTTCTCCTGCTTCGTCTTCATATAAAACAAATCGAACTTCTGTGGTTTAATCTCGATTGGTACACGTTCGGTCAGCTTTAGACCAAACTCTTCGAGTCCATATACCTTGTCTGGATTGTTTGTCAAAAGACGGATAGATTTCACTCCAAGGTCTGCAAGAATCTGTACGCCTACCCAATACTCGCGCAGGTCTGGTGCAAATCCAAGCTTGATGTTGGCTTCTACCGTGTCATATCCCTGTTCCTGCAATTCATATGCCTTAAGCTTATTGATAAGTCCGATTCCTCGTCCTTCCTGTCTCATATAAAGAACAATTCCCCTGCCTTCTTTTTCAATCTGCTTAATTGCTGACTCTAACTGCTCTCCACAATCGCACCTGCTTGACCCAAACACATCACCTGTCAGACACTCTGAATGAACTCGGCAAAGTACATTCTCACCATCACCGATGTCACCCTTTATGAGAGCCACATGATGTTCTTTCGTTATGTCATTTACATAACCAGCGATTCTAAACTCGCCATATTTTGTCGGCAGCTTTGCCTCTGCCATCTTCTCTACATGCTTTACATGTATTCTTATGTAATTCTGCAAATCATTTATAGTTATGAATTTAAGATTGTATTTTTCTGCAAGCTTCCAGAGGTTTGGGGTACGCATCATAGTTCCATCATCTTCCATAATTTCACAGCACACTCCACATTCCTTAAGTCCTGCCAGCTTCATCAAATCAACCGTTGCCTCTGTATGTCCATTCCTGACAAGTACACCGCCTTCTCTTGCTACAAGTGGAAAAACATGTCCCGGGTGTCTGAAATCCTCCGGCTTTGAATTCTCATCACAGCACTTCATAATAGTAAAAGATCTCTCAGCCGCTGATATTCCCGTTGTTGTCTCAACATGGTCTATGGCAATAGTAAATGCAGTGCTATGATTATCTGTATTCTCTGCAACCATCGGAGGAAAACCAAGCTTTGCTGCCATACTTCCACTCATTGGTGTGCAGATAAGTCCCTTTGCATACGATGCCATGAAATTGATATTTTCCTGTGTCGCAAATTCACCAGCACATATCATATCTCCTTCGTTTTCTCTGTCAGGATCATCTGTTACAAGAATTATTTTTCCTGCTTTAATATCCTCGAGTGCCTCTTCTACTGTATTGTATTTTCTATCAGTATTGTTTTTTCCATCTGCATTATATTTTCCATCTGTATTACATTTTCCATCTGTATTACATTTTCCATCTGCATTATATTTTCCATCTGCATTATATTCTTTCTCTAAATTGTATTCTCTCTCTGTATCCATCTTTGCATCCTCTCTATAATCCATATTCTTCAAGCATCTCCATGGTAAGTCCCGATGCTTTCTTTGCCTGTTCTTCCTGATTATTTTCCATAAGCTTCTTTATGTATTTGCCAACGATATCATTCTCGAGATTTACCAGACTCCCAACTTTCTTATGAATGAGTGTTGTCTCCTTCGCCGTATGCGGAATTATTGATACCTGAAAATCTTGATCACTGACTGTTGCAACCGTCAGACTTATTCCATCTATACATATCGAGCCTTTTTCTACTATCAAATCCAGAATCTCATCAGGTGCTTTTATAGTTACCCATATGGCATTTTCCTCTTTTGTGTATTTCGTGATTGTTCCAGTTCCATCTATATGTCCTGATACAATATGTCCGCCAAATCTGCCATTTAAGATCATCGCTCTCTCAAGGTTTACCAGGTCACCTTTTCCAACCTGTGACAAACTGGTTCGTTTCACTGTCTCTGCCATAACATCCGCACTAAAACCATCTGAGTTAATGGATGTCACTGTCAGGCATGTTCCATTCACCGCAATGCTGTCACCTAACTGAGTACCCTCAAGGACTTTTTTTGCTTTTATTGTTATACATCCTGATGCTCCATTTATCGCAATGCTTTTTACCACACCAAGTTCTTCTATTATTCCTGTAAAAATATTTCTCACCTTCTTTTCATATACGTAAGCAGTACATCATCTTCTATTCTTTCGATTCCATCAAGGTAAAATTCCGGAGCATCCTTGACTTTCTCTATTCCAGTTCCCTCCATTGGACTTTTGGCTTTTGCTCCGCCAAATATCTTCGATCCTATGAAAACATCTACCTGATTTATCAGATTAGCCTGTAGCAGACTATCATTCAATGTTCCTCCTCCCTCTACAAGCACACTATCAATTCCCAACTGCCCAAGTCTTTGCATGAGGCATGTCATATCAACTTCCCTCTCGGAAGGAATCACCTCCACACTCACTCCACGCTCTTGCAGTTTGGCAATCTTCTCATCATCAGTATGAACACAGGCTACTATTGTCTTATATTTATCCGCACTCTTTACTATCTGGCTGTCTAACGGGATTCTAAGATTGCTGTCGCAAATAATTCTTATCGGACTCTTAAGCCTCTCTACCCTGACATTCAGCATTGGATCATCTGCAAGCACTGTTCCAATTCCCGCCATAATTCCCATATATCTGTGCCGCATATGCTGCACTTTCATTCTCGAAGCATCGTTCGTTATCCACTTTGAGTCACCAGTCACCGTAGCTGTTTTTCCATCTGCTGTCATTGCGTACTTGAGCACTACATATGGCATTTTCGTGGTTATATAATGAAAAAAAACAGGATTAATTCTGTCGCACTCTTCTCTCAGATAGTCCTCGATGACCTCTATCCCATGCTCTCTTAAAAAGCGTACGCCCTTTCCTGCCACAAGAGGATTGGGATCTCTTGAACCTATAACAACTCTTGCTATTTTATTTTCCACAATCGCTTCCGTGCACGGTGGCGTCTTACCATAATGACAACACGGCTCCAATGTCACATAAAGTGTCGCACCTTCTGCTGACTCTTTCAGAGATGCAAATGCATTTCTCTCTGCATGAAGCTGACCGCATTTTTCATGATAACCCTCGCCGATAATCCTATCCTCTTTTACAATCACTACACCTACAAGGGGATTGGGATTTGTAAAACCAGTCGCACGCTTTGCCAGTTCAATTGCACGTCGCATATACTCCTCTTTTATCACACTGCAAGACTCCTTTCATCTTAGCGCATCTAAAATTTATCTATTGGAGTTCTTAATTTAATTGTTGAATTGTTCGGGAAATTGATGGAAAATTTGAAATGTATATGGATACCTCTCAGCCTCAAAGGACATTCTATTCTAATTTGAATTTCCAGCGGAGCGTTTTATTATTTAATATATGAAGGAGATGAACTTTACTGTATATTAAAAAACGCCGAGATAACAATCTCAGCGCAAAATACAAATATCTAATTCACTTGTTCTACTCTTCAAAATATATCCTATTATACTCTGAATCGTACATCACTATAAATACTGTGAATCATATCTCATTTCTTCCATCCAGACTTTACTGTCGGCTCTGGAATCTCACCAGATCATACCTCTCGGCTCGCGGGCTTTACCGCCGGTAGGGAATCGCACCCTGCCCTGAAACGAATTCTATTAAATTAAACACGTCATGACTACATGTACTATGCAATCACAAATATAACTTCCAATTACAGTTCATATTGTAATTATTTCAGTCCTATATGTCAATACCAAATCCTTGCCCTTCAGCTTTGAAAGGTAAATTTATTTTATAGCCTGCCAATTTAGAATGTTCCTATTTTTTTCACATTTCTTATAAATTTAGGAAAGTTATCCACATTGGATAATTATACTGATTCCTCTACGAGAAAAAATGTTTTTTCGCTGCGATGGTGAAGATATGTCTTTAATTTCCATTTACAACAAAAATAAAAAGAGGCGAGCCAAATCAAAATATCTGCTTTCTGTTATGGTTGATGTAGTGAAGGATAGGGACATAATTCCTGCCAAAGTAGTTTATGTTCGCAATCGCAACAAACGCAAGGAATCTCTCTGCCTCATTTCCACAGATGTAAATGCAAAAGCTACCTTAACTTGAGCAGAGAATGCAATTATGGATGCACTTCCTGCATTGTTGAAAACAAAACTCCAAGCTGCTTAAGGTCTGAACATTGACAACTGAATAACTGCCAGGTATTGAATTTTCAATGTGCATAGCTAAAATCTATGTGCGAAGTTTGAGAAATTTATTTATTATAACGAAATGTAGTCCAATCTTCCACATCATGATATAATTATTTTGTTTCAGAATGATAAAGAAGAACCTGAAAGATCGTATCTTCAGGTTCTTTTCTCGCTTTATTTCATAGAAAGCACATAAATATCATTTCCATTTTTCGTGCACAATGTTTCTCCCCTGAGGAACATCCACTCAAAAGAATCCTGCTCTGCTTTCAGAAGTTCGGTTTCTTCACCGCTTAAAAGATTAGATTTCTGTTTCCATGGAAACATCAAATTGTGCATCCGGATTTTCCTCATAATCTCCCACTGGCACACACACAGAATAATAAACAACATCCCCATCCACAAAATAACTGCCCAGTGAGCAATCCTGTTCTATGGGAAGCTGTATTTTATTTATATCTACAGTCAAATTTTTTCTGTTCTCTGCGGATTGTTTTGTTTTATCCGAAGAACATCCTGTCAACAGTAAACAAACGAATAAAAAATACATACTTATCTTTTTCATATCTGACAGCCCTCCTTTACTGCTAAATTAATTTCTCTTTTTCATCTTGTCAATATTTTCTGGCACACTTTGTCTGGTTTTGGCATACTTTATATGCACATATAAAAATAGATGTGTTACTATAAAAAATATATAAAATAGAAAGAAGGGAACTATTGTGAAAAAATTTATTTATGCCATTACTCCATTTTGTATTTATTCTTTTTTTGTTTTACTTTTTTATTATGTTGCGGATTATCTAGCTCCAACGCATAATATGGAATTAGCTGGTTACTTGTTTGCATTGTTTTATCTTTTTCATGCTCTGATAGGTGTATTTGTTTTAGGGTTTATTTTCGGAAAAATCACACAAAAAAGATTTGCCTCAAAAAAACTCATTCATTCTTTATGGCTGGCTGTATTCACCTTTGTTGTTATATTTATAATCGGAGGATTGGACGGTATATTCTCTCAAATGCAATTTCGCTCTCACCAAACGACTATAGATGATTTTATTTTTGGTATTTCCCACCCTGATACACATTACTTTGCTATTGGTACATTCTGCTCATTTTTTCTTGGTGAACTGCATGAATATTTCATTTTGAAGAAAAAACAAAAAGAAGAGGACGGAATTAAATAAAATTTGATTCCGTCCTTCTCTTCTTATATCATTTAATCATTTTACAAAACATTAAGCTGTATACTCCTCTATTGAAATTTGTGTTTCAATCTTATCTTCAAAAGCATGTGCTACAATCTCTATAAACTCTTCATTAAATTTACCAAGTGCTAAGCCAAATAACCCTGACAATATTGTTATTTCTTGTTTAGCAAACCGAAATGCTACCGCATAAATGGAATCCGCATCGAATTCTTTTAACAATTGCTGTTTAAAAATATGATATCTTCTTTTATAGTGTTTTGACACATTATAATAATCTCAAAGGCAGCATAAAGCTTTGTGTCTGCCAAATTATATACCTTTGAAATATTATAGGCATCAACATCCTGTAATAAATCAACCTGACTAAATCCGCCATCTTTTATTGACATTTCTTCGCCATTTTTACCATACAAATGGTAATTTTGTAACCCATTAGCAGGTGCACCTATGATTGTTTGCAAATCTTCTGGTGTAAAATAATTATATCCTCCAAAATTCAATGTGTTTTGCAACCCCCCTCCCATTTGTAAAAGATCTCCAGCCCATCCTGCAAATGCATCAATATCTCTTTCCAGAAAATCCAATCTTCAATCCGGTTGTACTCACTATACATGCCCCTAAGGTTGCTGCATAATGTGTGATTTCTAATTGCCGCTTTGTTATTGGATCTATAACAGATACCTGATGTGGATCCAGATCAGGATAAGTTGACTTCACCAGTGCTAATATTTCTTCCTTTAATTAACTCGACTTTTTGACAGGCAGTGTATCAACAATGATTTCTTCTGATACATCAATATCATCGAGATTAGATTTCCAATGAAACACAATCGGCTCTTCGTTTATTTCTGCAAAATATCTGTTGATACGATCAGTAAGTTCCTCCTTAGATTTAACACGGATACCTCTGAGCATCTGACGAATCATCTTGCTAAAGAAACCTTCAACCATATTGAGCCATGATCCCTGTTCTCACAATAATAAGTTATTTTATGTGGCTTTATATCTGCCTCGTCAAGAATTATATTTACTGTATTTTTATGAATAGTGGAATGAATCACGCTATTTTTTATCTTTTTCGACAAATCCTTAACAAAAAGGACAATTCACCTAAATTTCAGATAAACTGTCCCTTTACTATCTACATGTTTTATATTTTTGTTATAATACTTTCGCAAGAAAACTTTTTGTTCTCTCATGTTCCGGCTGTTCAAACAGTTCTTTCGGCGGTCTGTCTTCCACAATCGTTCCATGATCCATAAATATAACACGGTTACTCACATTTTTGGCAAATCCCATCTCATGTGTTACGACAATCATTGTCATTCCCTCTTTTGCAAGAGAACGCATAACTTCCAACACTTCTCCGACCATTTCCGGATCCAAAGCAGATGTTGGCTCATCAAATAACATCACTTCCGGATTCATTGCCAATGCACGCGCAATTGCCACGCGCTGTTTCTGTCCACCAGATAATTTATTCGGATAGGTATCTGCCTTATCCTCCAGTCCTACCCTTTTCAAAAGCTCTACTGCTTTTTTATCCGCTTCCTCTTTTGTCCATTTTTGGAGACGTACTGGTGCAAGCTTGATATTTTCTTTCACTGTCATATTCGGAAATAAATTAAAATGCTGAAATACCATACCAAGGTTCGCCCGAAACTCATCTAAATCTAACCCTGGTTTCAATATATCCTTTCCATTAATAAGAATCTCTCCTGCATCAGGCTGTTCCAGTAAATTAATACACCTCAAAAATGTAGATTTTCCGGAACCGGAAGGTCCAATGACACAAACACATTCACCTTTTGTTATTTCAATATTGACACCGTTTAATACATGGTTATTTCCGAACGATTTTTCCAAATTATGAATCTTAATCACTTTCCTTCAGCCTCCTCTCAAATTTTCCAAGCAGAATCGACAATACTTTTACAATCAGATAATATACGATACCTGCTGCCAATAAAGGGATAAACATCTGATAAGTACGTGATGATACATAACTAGCTGCCTTGGTAAGATCAACAATTCCTACATAGCCTAAAATGGATGTTTCTTTGATCAACTGGATAAATTCATTTCCCATGGCAGGAAGAATGTTTTTTACTGCCTGCGGAATCACGACAAAACGCATCGTATCATTATAACTAAGACCCAGGGAACGTCCTGCTTCAGATTGCCCCTTATCTACAGCCTGAATACCACCACGAATCACTTCTGAAACATAAGCTCCACTGTTAATTCCAAAACTTGCAACTGCAGCAATGTAACCCAGGCGGCTATGGAAAACTGCAAAATATACGATCATCAGCTGAAGCACCGACGGTGTTCCTCGAATCACATCCACATAAAAGGCCGCAACAGACGAAGCAATTGTCCTTTTTCCTCTATGCTCAGCGTTGATACGTATAATCGCAACCAGTAATCCAAGGATCACACCGATCAATACGGAAAGCAGCGATACGATCAATGTCGTACCAAGACCATTTACATAATATTTCCATCGATTATCCTGTACAAAAATAAACTTCAGAGTTCCGATAAAGCCATCTTCTTCCTGTGTGGCAATGATCTGTTCGCTCTCTTCTCCTGAAAAATACTTTGCATACAAAGTATCATAGGTTCCATTTTCTTTTACCTTGGCAAGACCATCATTAATCAGCTCTGTTATTTCGGTGTTGCCTTTTTCAATACAAAATACGGTATCCTCTTCAGTTCCTTTCACCGGGACTGCTTCAATTCCATCGGTCTGTTTACAAAAAATCTCTGCGATGATCGTATCAATGATCACAGCATCTGCACCTTTATTCTTCAGTTCCATAATTGCACTGGATGCATTTTTAAAACGCTTTACCGTTGCATCTTCTACTACACCGTAATCTGTGTTCTCACCTGATGCGATCATATCGCTCTGGGATCCTTCCAATACAGCAATCGTCCGTCCTTTTATGTCTGAAAAATCAGTATATTTCTCATCTGTCCTATATACAAGACTCTGGGATCCTGAATAGTATACATCTGAAAAATCTACGCTCTTTGCTCTTTCTTCTGTAGGTGCAATCGAAGCCGCGATTGCCTCAATATCTCCTGCTTCAATAGATCCAAGCAATGAATCAAACGGAAGATCTACCCACTTCACTTCAAACCCAGCCTCTTTGGCAATAGCATTCATCAGGTCAATATCAAATCCCGTAAGATCCCCGTTACTGTCAAGATACTCAAATGGTGCATATTCTGCATTTGTTCCGATTGCAACCGTTCTCTTTTCGTCTGGATAAGCATGCATCGGTATTTGAATTATGATGATCATCATCAAGAAACATACAATTACTCTGTTCAGCCAGCATTTCCTGTCCATCTTCATGGCACTCCTCCTACCTGTGTCTTTCGTCATTTATTGGATGTACTATATCATAATATAACGTTATATTCAATTGTTTTATGCTTTACTGTTTTAATTTTGTATAATTTTAACAATTTAACGTACCAGCTTTTGTTAGAATACACACATTACTCTTTCCATCCTATTTCGAAATTCATTATGATTCTTCGTTAGTCCTAATTATGAACGCTACTGCTTCCGCAAGCTTTTGATGTCCCGCTTCCGTAAAATGGATTCCATCACAGCCAATACACTCTGCCCCAAGCACCTCGCGTGCACTCAAAAATTCTGCATGATGAAGCGCGGCAATGCTCCTATATTCTTCTGTCAGCCCGCCTGCCTTTTGTGCAGACTCTGCGGTAAATTCTATCCAGTCTTTTTTAGGATATAAATCTGCCGGTGCGATAACTATTTTTTCAGGAGTCTGACTTTTCCGTCTGCATGTTTCCTCTATCTTCAGCAGTACTTCATCCAATCCATATCCAATCTCTACTGTATTCACTCCATAGCGTGTCTTTGTATCATTTGTTCCTAACATAACAATGATATAATCCAAAGGAAATTGTGAGATCAGACATGGATACAGATAATCCAAGGCAGCTGTTCCCGGTTCAATTTTATCTGTAAATGCAGTTGTCCTTCCATTCATTCCTTCTTCGATCACTTCATAGTTTTCCCCAAGTGTCTGTGCAAGCTTTCCAGTCCAGCGCACATTTTTCTCATATCGTTCCCCACTGCCTGGTATATATCCCCAGGTATTTGAATCTCCAATACAAAGTATTCTTTTTCCCATTTTGATCATTCCTTCTTCGATAACCAAACTATTTTAATATCATTCTTTCTATCATGCATTTCATCATTACCAGTAAACACACAGTCTTCCCATTCTTAAACTCTATGTACCTGCATGGTTCGGATAAAGATTAAAGAAACTGCGAAACTCACGTCTGAATAAATGATTTATAACGCTTTTTGTTCCGCAGTTTCTTTCTCATATTTCTTTATTGTTTATTCATATTTTTTGCCGTATCCAAAAGCACCATTCATTCCACATACTTTGGAAGCAAATTCTGCAGCAGCTGCCAGACTTTCTCTGATTGCAGTTTCTCCTGTAATTCCTTTTTTCAGGTGATCTGTATAAGCAACCATAAACGATGTGATCAGAGAATCTCCTGCACCCATGGTGTCAACAACTTCCTTGATTGGTACCGCTTTCTGCACATAATATTCCTGTCCATCATATAAAATACAGCCATCTGCACCTCTGGACGCAACAGCAAGCTTTGGTCCATAGGAAACGATCTTTTTCAGATGTTCTCTGGCTTCTTCATCTGTTCCGTCAAAAGAACAGAATGCATAATCAACCGTAGGTGCTACCTCCGCATAATAAGAATCTTCTGAGTCATCTGAAAAATCAAATGAAATCGGCACGCCCGCCTCATGGATTTTTGGAAGTTCTTTCTCCATAAAACAATAATTTCCAGAATGTACAAAATCAAACTGTCTGATATACTCAAGATCAAATCGATCCAATACATATGGTGTTTTTCCGCGGATACCACCTTCATTAGATCCTAAGAACACTCTGTCCCCATCAACTAAAGTTGCACGCGCACAACCATTTTCTCCTTCTAACTGTTTGCACTTTACTGTCTCAATCCCAATATCATCTAAAGCATACATAACATGTTCTGCTTCAGTATCATTGCCGAAATATCCCATATATGCACTTCTTTTTGCGCCAAACATTTTGGCATATACTGCAAAGTTTACACAGTTTCCACCCGGATACATTGTTTTAATATGCTCATATTTATCTACAACATTATCACCAAAACCTAATGCGCTTACATCATACATTTTCTCATTCTCCTTTTCGCCTGCCATAAATTTCAGGTCATTGCGAAATTCCAGTTTTCTGATCTCTTATTGTATTTTTAGAATTCCGCAATGATCCGTCTCTGTGATTAATATTCAACAACACCCATGTATCTTCTCATGTCAGTTGGATGACATCTCTTATCCTGAAGAGCATTTCTGTATGCTACACTCATTGCATAAAATACCATTGCGTTAAAGTACTCTACGCAGCTGTCGTCAATTGCGTCAAGTCCAAGGTCATTTGCATCGATCACTTCATATTTCTTTGCATATTTGTTCAGGAATACTTCTGCTCTTTCGTCCATAACACGGTTTCTTCCGCGGCTCTTTAATAAAATATAAAGATGATCTTCATCTGTTACTTCAAATGGTCCATGGAAGTATTCTGCTGAATTTAAATAGCAGCAATCCATCCACTGCATCTCCTGAAGTGAGCAGATAGCAAATCCATATGCAGCTGCATAAGCTGCTCCTGAACCCATGATATATAAGAACGGTTCTTTTGCATATTTTTCAGCAAAAAGCCATGTTCTGTTTTTTACGCTCTTGACAGCAGCTCTTACGATACCATCTGCTTTTTCAAGTCCGTCTGCAACTGCATCGTATAATTTATAGTCTGGCTCCTGTGCTTTCATTAACTCATTCAAAATGTTTAATACAATACCCTGTGGTTTATCCTTTTCATTTGTATCATCTTCCCATGAATATACAATTGGATTTAATGAACTGTCATCACAGGCTGATCCAGGTGTATGTGTCATTGCTACAACTGCTGCACCAAGATCTTTTGCTAAATGTGCTGCATCTACGGTCTCTTTTGTATTTCCACCATGAGAGCAGATAAATACAAGACTTGTTTTTCCAAGGTGTGTCGGAGGTGTTACAACAAATTCTTTACTTGTGATCCAGTCAGCATGCATTGTCTTGGATTCGGTACGTACGAAATAATATCCTGGATAAAGATCTACTAAAGATCCTCCGCATGCTACAAAATATACATCTTCGATTTTTTCTCTTCCGTTTAAAATTTTGTTTACTAATTCTTTCATTGTTTTATTCTCCTTCTATTATAAAAATTTTATATTTAAAGCATTGCTGAAATAGTACAGAATACCAATGCCATTACTGTTACTAAAATAAAGAACTTCCAGATTGTCTTCCACCACTGACCAAAAGTAATCTTACATACAGCAAGTCCTGCAACGGTCATACCGGCTGTCGGGCTTAACATATTGGTCAGCTGATTTGCAAATTGAAGTACTGTTACACTTGCTTCCGGATTCACACCCTGTAAATCACATAATGGAGCCATAATTGGCATTGTCAGGGATGCTAATGCAGAAGATGATGGAACAAGAAGTGACAATAATGACTGAACCAGATACATTACTGCAACAAATGCTGCACTTCCCACACCTGCAAGTGCTCCTGATAAGTAATTCAGGATCGTATCAATGATCATTCCGTTTTCTGCAACAACCAGAATGCCTCGGCATACACCAATTACAACTGCTGCAAACGCAAGATCTTTTACACCGATCACGAACTGTTCTGCGATCTCTTTCTCAGAAAGTCCGCCAACAATACCCATTAAAATACCCATTGCAAGGAACACACCGGAAATCTCATCCATATACCATCCATGTGCAAGAATACCGTACACGATAATTCCCATTCCTACTGCAAATACAAGTAATACCAATTTATCTCTTAAAGTAAATCCTGTATCCTTTTCATCCATCATAAATTCCTGTTTTTTCAGAAGGTCATCCTGATAAGTGATGGATCCGGTTGGATTTTTCTTTACTTTCATTGCATATCGCATAACATAAGCAATGGTAACTGTCATCATAATTGCCCACCAGATATATCTGTATACAAGCTGTGGGTTACCATGGATTCCAGCAACACCCTGTGCGATCAAAACGTTGAACGGGTTTGTTGTAGATGCTGCATATCCAATCTGTGGTCCTAAGAATACGATCATGAAGGTCGTCATGGAGTCATATCCCATTGCAAAGAAAATAGGGATCAACATAACATAGAATGGAATAACCTCTTCTGACATACCAAATGTCGTTCCACCAATTCCTAACAGGATCATCAGAATTGGGATCAGTAAAACTTCTTTGCCTTTTAATCTTAAAATAACCTTCCGGATTCCGCGGTTCATCGCATTTGTCTTTGTTAAAATCTGGAATGTACCGCCGATCAGTAAAACGAATGCAACAACATCTGCTGCTGCCTGAATACCTCTTGTAGGTGCCATTAAAATTTCATGCAGTCCTTGTCTTAAATCACCGGATTCACTCACTTTATCTATCACATGATAGGTTCCGGCTACAGCAACTTCACGTTCTCCTGCTGCTGTATCAATTAATTGTCTGTCAAACTGTCCACTTGGCAAAATCCATGTCAGGATTGCAAATACTATAATCAATATAAATGCCAGCGTATATACATGCGGCAGTTGAAGTTTAAATTTTTTCTTATTTTCCATTTTCAAATCCCCCGTAATCAGCCTATTAAGTAAGGCTTATAAGCTTCCATATTCCGTTTGTCATGTGATGCCGGATCTTCGAAATAATCAAAATCTGTAATTTCCTGACCGAAGTATCCCTTGTATCCACGTCTGACAACCGTATCGATCCATTCTCCAAGTGGATGATTGCCATCTCCCCAGATCAGATGTCCGTATGGATTTCCATCGATGAAATGCATATGAATAATCTCATCGCCAAATGTATCAAACCACTCGTCTATGGTCTCACCGGCAACTCCCATTGCAGTTGTATCGATCATTACTTTCAAATTCGGATGATTCACTTCATCGTGCATTCTTTTGGCATCTGCAAGTGTTACAACAAGTTGGGATTCCTGCGGTCTTAATGATTCCATTGCCAGATTAATATTGTGTTTTGCTGCCTCATCTGCCAGTCTTGAAAGCATTTCTCTTGAACGCTTCCATGCTTCTTCACGGTCTTCATTCCAATAACCCCAGCCGGAGTTAATTGCCATTGTTTCTATACCAAGTTCTTCTCCAGCCTTCAATGCATTTGCAAAATATGCAAAGCTTTTTTCATAAAGCTCCGGCTCCTGGGCTGCGAACTGATATTGATAAGTACAATTTTCCGGAGTCAGGATCTTTACCTGCATTCCTCTTGACTCTACTTCATGCCGGACTCTTGTGCAATCAGAGTAAGACATACTGTCCAAAAAGAAATGCGGTGCACCGGCCCATAACTCAATCGTCTTCACACCAAGCTTCTGCTGTGCATCCAGAAAATACGGGAGTGAATAATATAAATAATGAATGTTCATTCCTGCAATTCTGTCTCTGTTAATCTGTGCCATGTTTCTTCCCCTTTCTATCATCATAATTTTTTATTGTTCTTTTGTATATACCGGTTTTCCATTTACCATTGTCATGGAAACTTTTACATCTCTCATCTCGCTCATCGGTACCTCAAAGACATTCCGATCAAGAACTGCTATATCTGCCAGTTTTCCTGCTTCTAACGTTCCAATCTTATCTTCCATTCCTATGTTATAAGCCCCACCATACGTCCATGCTTTTAACATTTCAGCAATCGTAATTGTGTTCTGCACATTGTACTGTTCTTTTCCATCCGGGAAATATCCACCGCAGCCATGGAAAATTGCTTCCGGAATGTCAGTGATCATCAGTGGCAGATCTGTTGCTCCTGATAATGTCATTCCTCCATCAAGCATGCCTCTTCGATTCCAGAAATACTTGCCTCGCTCTGTTCCGATCGTCTCTTCAATCGATTTTTTCACATCATCCGCTGGATCCAATGACATAATCTGGAAATAGATTTCTCCAGTTACACCAATTTCACCCATCTTTTTCAAATCCGCCGGATTAGAAAATTCCATATCTGTCACAGCATGACGGTTCACAAGCTTTCCATCTTTCTTCTGACATTTATCAAAAATACCAGCCACTTTATGTACTGCTCCATCCCCCTGTGCATGCAGGGAATAACGAAATCCATTTTCATCAGCAAGCTGCACTTCTTTTTCAATCATTGGATAATCCACCTGGATACTGCAATGCATATTCGTTCCCTCATAAGGCTCTAACAGATCACCCTTTGTACTTGCCACTGTTCCATCTGTCATCCGGTTATATCCGGAGAACCGGACGAAATCACCCTGGAACTTCTCTCTCATTCTTTTTCCATGTTCAATGTTGATTCCTTCACCAACCGGCTGCGACATAAAAAATGTTCGAAGTGACAATTCCTTCTTTTCTTCTTTTTCTTTCAGAAATGAGTCAAATCCGTAAAAATCATCAAATCCCATTTCTTTTACCGTTGTAACTCCACGGCTGTTCATCAGCTTCATATAATCTTTAAATTCCGGTTCTATGAAATCCCGATCATTTAAATACTCCGGCATAATCTTGTGATAGGCTTCCGGATAGCATTCTTTCGGATTAAATCCATATGCTTCTTCCGCTTTCCGGTTCATCATGCATGTGCTACGGTCTGCTGCAAATACGATAACTGCCCGATCCGAATATGCTTCATTCAGCTTTTCTTCCAGACCTTCCGTTTCGAATCCGTTTGGATTCCATCCATGTCCAAATACAGTGGAAGGTTCTTTCTCTTTTTCAACCTGCTCCTTTATCTTCTGTAAAAACTCTTCCTGCGATGTTATGCCAGACATATCAATTCCAATATGGAAAATCGCATAACCCGTAAAAAAAGTATGTACATCAATAAATCCCGGTGTCACCAACTGATCTCCCAATTCCAGAACCTCTGTCTGTTCGTCAATCCAATCACTTCCATCATCTGTTCCAACCGCCAGGATATTCTGTCCGCTTACTGCAACATATCCTGCAAATGGGTTCTCAACAGTAGATGTAAAAATATGATCTGATCTTAACAGATAATCTGCTTTTTGCTTTCCCATGTTCTCCCTCCGTTCTTATTTCTTCATTTGATGATTATGTTATATCATATCATAACGTTATATACAATCATTATATAACGTTATATGTTCACTTTCTATATATTCACCAAAATTAGCTTCCTGTTTTTATAATATATGCACAATTTCCTGTTCCTATCCTGTGGTTTATCTTTTACTTTTTTTGTTATGAAACAGATGGATTTTGTTGTTATTTAAGTCTGTTTCCGCTATAATGTATCTGTGAATCGTATAGCTATAAATAATATACGTTGTATGTTTAGAGGAGAATTATAATGAAACTTGATATGAATGCAGAAACTCCATTATATATGCAGCTAAAAGAAGCGATCAAAGCTGCAATCAAAGATGGCACTTATCCGGACAACGAAAAAATACCTACTGAAATAGAATTAAGCGAACACTACAAAGTCAGCCGCATCACCGTAAGACGTGCTGTTGAAGAATTATGTCAGGAAAATTATCTTGTAAAACGTCAGGGAAAGGGAACTTTTGTAAAATCCCGCAAGATCCAACGCAAAATGGAACATCTTCTTGGCTTTGCTGATGCATGTAAAGCAAATGGATGTATTCCATCCCGCCTTTTGATCAAACGCTCCGTAACCGAGTTATCTGAGGAAGAAGCCAAAACAATGAATGTTCCAACTGGCTCAAAGGCAGTCTTGATCGAACGTGTCGATCTTGCCGATGGTATCCCAATGATTTATGAAAGCAATCTGTTTCCTTATCCAAAATATGAATTTCTTTTAGATGAATCGTTGGATGGTTCCCTTTATCAGCTTCTAAAAGATTCCTACCATATTCAGGTTAAGGGTTCCCGTAATTCGTACCTTGAACTCGTACGCGCTTCCGGTTCGCTTGCCAAACATTTGCGTGTCACCAACGGAGAACCTTTATTTTATTTATACTCCGAGATTTTTGACACAGACTATAATCTTGTTCATATTTGCCGTGATTATATCCGCGGAGAACAATATCGATTTTATATGGACGATTATACAAGACCTTAACTTTAATAACCGTTCGCTCTGTAAATATTCTATGCCACAAATAAAAGAAGCAGTTACTTCACGAAAACTCGTGAAGCAACTGCTTCTTTTATTTATAATGCTATATAGCGTCTGTTGATTAAGCAGCTATTTGCAGCTTCCAACTTTCATATCTGTTCTAATCATGCAAAAATCGGAACTGATACAAAAAATTGCAAAGTATTCGTCTCAGAATCCTGAACAGTTTCGTTACGAATGCAGATAATGCGATAGATGTCATCTGTCTTTCCCTATCACAGCATCTTCTTTTTCCGCAAAAACAGCATGGTAATGATACAGATCAATAATGTGATAATACAAATGATCAGAAATCCGTGCGGTGTATTTGCAAACGGCATCCAGTTTTCATTGACATTCATACCGTAGATACCGGAAATGACCGTTGGGATTGCCATTACAATTGTAATAGATGTCAGATATTTCATAACGTTATTCAAGCGGTTATCCAACAAAGAGGACATCAGCTCTCTTGTTCCGTTGATGATATCTCGGTAGATGGTTGTCATTTCGATCGCCTGACGGTTCTCCACTATCACATCATCCAAAAGTTCCTTATCTTCCGGGTACTGCTCCAGCCGTTTATAGCGCGTCAGCCGGTCAAGCACTACCCCATTTGCCCGGAGCGATGTTGCAAAGTAGACTAATGTGGATTCCAGTTCGTGCAGGTTGATCAGATCAGAATCGTCTGTATCGCTTCCGACACGTTCTTCTATCTCAGTACGTCTTTTATCGATGATCCGGAGATTTGCCTGATAAATTGCTGCTGTCCGGTACAGGATCTGATACACAAAACGAAGCTTCTTCTTTGTGCTGAATTCTTTCACACGGCTTCGCACAAAGTTCTGCAATACCGGTGTATCCTCCGTGCAAATTGTGACAATGATATCCTGCGTCAGGATGATACCAAGCGGAATTGTCGTATATGTTCTCTGATCATGACGTATCTCAATGGCCGGAATATCCACCAGTATCAGCGTATAGCCGTCCTGCAGTTCAATACGGGAACTTTCTTCAACGTCGAGTGCAGCCTTCACGTCATCAATATCTACCATTAATTTCTCAGCAATTTCCTCACACTCATCATGTGTTGGGTTGATCATCTGCACCCATACACCATCACTTAATTTTTCTTCTTCATGTATGACCTGATCGTCCGTCCTATAATAAGTCATCATAATTGTCACCTGTTCCTGTATTTCGTCGCGTTTTCTCTAATAAATATCATAACACAGTTTTTTTGATGTTACTACGATATTTTTGTAAAATGCCTTTTCATTTTTTGCGGTCAGGAAGCTGTACCAGAATGATCGCAGCAAACATTAATACACAGCCGATCAGTTCCCTGAGAGAAAGCGTCTGATGCAGGATAAGGAATCCTGCAATTACTGAAACCACTGATTCCAGGCTCAAAATTAACGATGCAACCGTCGGATTCATTCCTTTCTGCCCGATGATCTGCAGGGTATATGCGACGCCGCAGGACATGACACCTGCGTATAGGATTGGCATCCATGCAGCAAGAATACTCGTCAGTTGTGGTTTTTCCGTGAGAACCATCCCTACACCAGACAGGATTCCACAGGTAAAAAATTGGATACAGGACAATTTCACTCCATCCGCTTTTGGGGAAAAATAATCAATGACTAAAATGTGTAAGGAAAATACCAGTGCGCAAAGCATCAACAGAAAATCGCCTTTCTGAACAGAAAATCCACTCTCTTTCATGCATAAAAGATATAATCCGGCTACTGCGATCCCAACGCCACACCAGACTTTACCACTCACTTTTTTTCCAAAAAAAATCCCAAGTACCGGAACAACCACAATGTACATTGCTGTGATAAATCCTGCTTTTCCGACAGATGTATACATGATCCCAAACTGCTGCAGATTACTTGCAATACAGAGAAGCACACCGCAGGCAATACCGCCAATGAAAAGTGTCTTCCGCTCTTTGCCATCCATTTTTTTTGCAGCTTCCGTGTTGCCTTTTCCATTTATCTTTCCCAAAAGGGCAATGCATGGAAGCAGTACCACACCTCCAATGATGCTTCGCATCACATTAAACGTAAACGGACCAACATAATCCATGCCGACACTCTGTGCAACAAATGCCACGCCCCAGATGGTCGCAGTTAAAAGTAATAATAATGATTGACGTAAGACAAATTTATTCATAATCCTCCTTGTTTGCGGAGCAAATGCGACTGTCCTTACAGGAGCAGAGGATTTTGTCTCCCTGCTTTCTATAACAGAATAGGGCGGCTTATAAAGCCACCCTGCTTAATCTTCAAAACTAAGTTACCATTTTCGGGCAATTTGTGCAAGCATTTCCACAGATTTGTTATGAAAAAAACTGATACCCAGTTTATAAATATCATAGAACTGCTTAAGAGATTCTTCACTTTCCAGTCAAATTTCTGTCACAAATTTCCTTTAATATAAAATCATCAAAAGGAGCTGCCGGTTTCAAAGCAGTTTGGGGTTGGAACAGTTCCGTCTAAATACAATTCCTGTGGACATTATTTTTTCCAATGTCTACAGGGTTAAAATATATATGGGCAGCATTTCGTAAAGTTCGAAATGCTGCCCTCCTTTTTAATGTCCGTCGCCGGATTTAAATCCGGTATCTGACACGATTTTTTCACTGTTCTGTTTCACGGTATCGGAAGCGGTGTAAGCACTGTCCTCATACAAAAAGATATGCAGTTCTTTTACATTGTCGCTCAGATCACACGGTATCACGACATCACCTGTTTTTTTGCTCAAAACCCTAGTTGTCTTGGTAAATGGAAATCCTGTGGTGTCTCCAATGGAATATTGGAAAACCTGTGACGCAAGCGCTAACAGTTCTGCATTTGAAAAACTGGTCTGGATATCACCACATACCTCATTGATGAGCTTATTTACGGTTGTAAGATCGGACTGCTGTGCTTTTTTCACCATCGCGGTCAAAACCGTACGCTGACGCTCTGTTCTGCGGTAATCATCACCGCCTCCATATCGGATTCTCGCATATGCACATGCCTGCACACCATTTAAAGTATATGTGCCTCCCTGCGTAAGATTCTCGGCCTTATTTCCAGTCAATTCGTTTAACTCCCGGATATATCCGGTCATGAGAGACGCCTCATCATCTGTGATCTCCATGTCCACACCACCAAGTAAATCGACGCATTCGATGATCGAGTTGAAGTCGACTGTCACATAATCTGTAATGTTTAAATCAAGGTTTACATTTAGCATAGATATCGCCTGCTCCGGTCCACCCTTAGCGTAGGCGGCATTGCATTTCTGGAAAATTCCATCTCCGGTATCCAAATAAGTGTCGCGGTAGACAGAAACCAATTTTACCTCTTTTGTATCATTATTAATATTGGCAAGCATAATGACATCGCTCCGCCCCTGCGACAAATTTCCATTGGAGCGATTGTCCAGACCAAACATCGCAATGGTCTGGTAACCCTTCATAATTTTCCGGGATTCCTGCGAAATATCCTCATTGACCTCAATCTTGTCCATATCCAGCTTTGTTTTCTCAATTTTGCTTAATTTTGACACAAAAAAAAGAACCACCGCAAGAATAAGCAGCAACACGATCTCCATGATAAAAATCGTGTTGCGCCGCCTTCTTGCTGCCGCTCTTTTCTGATATCTTCTGCTGTTTTTTCTGTGATTCTGTTCCCTTATCGGATTTACGTTTTCTCTCTGGCTCATTTTTCATCCCCGGCTTTCTTTTTGTAATGATTCAGTACTTCCTGTCTGAATTCATGTTACAAAAAGAAAGTCCGGGATTCAATCAAGCTTTTCTTAATCATTCTTAATAATCTGCCGCATAATTTCTTATAAAACTTTTAAGCATTCCACATTTTAAACTGCTGAATATCCGCTGATTCCCATGAAATAGCAAAGCAGATATAAGAGCAGTAAATGCGCCGGATAGAAAACATAGAAGAAATATTTCATTTTCCAGCCGTGGGTTCCGTTTTCTCCCGTATCCACATGGTTAAAATATATGGGCAGCATTTCGGAAGTGGAAATGCTGCCCTCCTTTTTACTCTCAATTCATCCACAAAATTACACCTATTGCCTGTACCAAACCATTTCCTGCAGATTACACCAGAAATAATCATCTGTACAGCCTGCTACATAGCATGTAAACATATCTCCAGCCTTGCTATCATCATAATAAAAGCTGAGTCTTGGGCATAACCCCTGTTGGGTGCGGTCTGTCAGTTCCCATACATATGGTTCCTGATTACAAAATCCTATATTTTCAGATTCTAATGTATAAATATAAGCACCGTCTTCCTGAATACGGAACGCCATGCCCCAGCTCGGGCAATACCATGTGCCAATGAAATTCTTTTCCATTGTCTCAGCATAATCATCAAACACATCAAAGCCTTCCACCGAAGATGCATCTGCTGTGATCTGGAAAGACGCATATTCACTGTCTGTGATCGGTCCAGATTTCACTATATTGCTCTGATCCGGTTTAAGTTCCGTATCTTCTATTATTTCTGATGCCGTCTCTGTGTTTTCAGTTTCCTGATTTTTTATGTCAGCTTCTGTGGAAATCTCTGTGCCATTATGATATGTTTCATCCTGGCTTTCCTGCTGCTTCTCCGTCTTCACTGCTTTCCATCGTGTATGTATATCACTTCCTGCACCCACAAAAATCACAAGACTCAATCCTACAATAAAGCACCACATCAGCACGAGGATAAAAATAGTTAAAAATCTTATTCCCTTCTTTTTTCCTAGTCCCTTCCCATTATTTTGGGAACGTCTCAGAAGATAAACAATCCTTACACTAACTAAAATCCACAAGCCCACTAAAAGCAGCGTTGCCCCAATAAGCATAAAATTATAATAACTATCTGAACTTCCCACAACAAATGTCCAGATTCCATAACCGACGGCAGTTGCAGCCATCAATATTCCAAACCAAAGATTCAGATATGGCTCTGTTTTTGTGTCCTGTTCTGCCATAATCTCCCACGTTTTTACAGTGTTCATCAGCCTGGTCTGATCCCCGCTTCTGAAAATCTCCTGTAATTCATCATCCGACAGCTTAACGGTCTTAGAAGGCACCGCAGCGCAATGCTCCAGTTCGATCTGCCAGCTGTCCTCCCTCGCACGAAATGATGCTGCTGCAAGCAGAAAATAATAGGTCTTCAATACATTTTTTTCCAGACTTTCTACCGCAATCTGGGAAAGTGCCTGTTTTGCAGCCAATGGTTTTTCCATCAGGATGTCCTGCTTGGCCATTGTCAGCAGGGTTATACTCTTTAAAAAAAATTTTTTATTATGATTTTCGCGATAGATGACCAGATTATAATCGTGCTTTTCCTGCAGCGTAAAATCCTTCATCCGCTTTGCGACAATTCCATTATGGAAAATGCGAAACCCCATCATAGAAAACATGCATATAACATAAAGAAGAATGTAGCTTGAAAGCTTTATTTCTATCTGTGGAAACAGTATTTTATCCACCATACCAAGAGCAAATAATAACAGTAAAATCAGATATCTGAGCGCACACTCTCTCTTTGCTCTCCGTATACATTTTCTTGCCATTTCAATTCCGCGGTTGTCGTACAATTCCACTGATTCATTTGTGTCATATATATTCACGATTCCTGCCCCTTTTGTATTATGTCAAGCTTGTATTTCATTTTCTATCAAAAGCTAAACCGCTGAATATCCGCTGATTCCCATGAAATAGCAAAGCAGATATAAAATCAATAAGTGTGCCGGGTAGAAAATATAGAAGAAATATTTCATCTTCCAGCCGCGGGTTCCGTTATAAAATGCGATCGGGATAAAGCCGAACAGCGCCGGTGTCTCCCAGATGAATGATGCACATCCTGCGATGATCTGCCACATTTTTTTCTTGCGGAAAATGTATAAGACCATGATACAGAATACACCTTTTTCGGCATAATCGGTCTTTAAAAAATACGCCAGTGCCATTCCTGCTGCCACGATCAGGATATACAAGATCACCTTCAACGCCTGATTCCACTCTTCTTTTTCTTCCACTGCACGGTAAGCGATCATCGTCAGCAAACCAATGAATAGTGTAAAAAAGACATTCTGATAATTGAATTCGAGTATTTTGCTGCTGAATGCCAGATCAAACGGTATCTCTGAGAGCAACGCAAACAGTCCAAGCCGCATCGCATATTTTTTCACATCATGCGTATGTAGAAATCCCTCCACCAACAAAAAGCAGAAGATTGGAAACGCCACACGTCCGATCATTCGCATGACCGTGTACGTCCCATACAATGCTCCATTTGCAGAGAGCCATTGCATGATCGCATCTGTATTGGTCTGGTCGAGTTCTCCCAGCCCGTTTACCATCAGAAGTCTTGCCAGCACAGCAGCGCCGATATGGTCGATCAGCATGGTGACGATGGCGATCATTTTTAAGGTACTTCCGCTAATTCCTTTTTTCTTCTCCATAATCTTCCTTTTTCTAGCCAACAAACTCGGCAACACATCTTCTGTATGCCGCTACCGGATCAGCTGCCTGTGTGATTGGTCTGCCGACTACGATAAAATCAGAGCCAAGCGCTTTTGCTTTTGCAGGTGTTGTCACACGCTTCTGGTCTCCTACATCTCCGTCTGCGAAACGCACGCCCGGTGTGATGGTAAGGAATTTTTCTCCACATACTTCGTGTACTTTTCCTGCCTCTAATGGAGAGCATACCACACCATCTAACCCTGCTTCCATTGTATTTTTTGCATAATGCATCACTGTTTTGTCAATCGGTTTGTCAATCCACAATTCTTCCTGCATTACTTCCTCGCTTGTAGAGGTAAGCTGTGTCACAGCGATCAGCAGAGGTCTTGTTCCGTCTGCTCTTGTCAGTCCCTCAATCGCTGCGGACATCATTGCTTTGGTTCCTGCCGCATGAACGTTGCACATATCAACATCAAGGTTTGATAATACTGCCATGGATTTTTTGACTGTATTTGGAATATCATGTAATTTCAGATCAAGGAAAATCTTATGTCCCATCTTCTTAATTGTTCTGACGATCTCAGGTCCTTCTGCGTAAAAAAGTTCCATTCCGATCTTTACAAATGGCTTTTCATCCTGAAATTTGCTTAAAAAGCTCACTACTTCTTCTTTGCTGTTAAAATCACAGGCAATAATGACATCTCTTCCCATAAGTTCTCCTTTTTCTATTCTCTGTATTTATTCTTTTTACAGTGACCATTATGTATCACCTCATCAAAGAATACTACATCCAAATTTAATTGTAAACATAATTACCTGCAAAAACATTCATTTTTTTCTAGACAATTGCATTTAATTATGCTAATATAACAAAGTACGGTTTTGGACGTACAACCAAATATATCGGAATGTGGCTCAGCTTGGTAGAGCGCTTCGTTCGGGACGAAGAGGTCGCGTGTTCGAATCACGTCATTCCGACTGACTTTTAAAAAACCTGCAAGCCTTGTGTATCAAGGTTTGCAGGTTTTTTTCACCCATACACCTCTCCACATGTTCTGCCCGATATGTACCTATAAATTTTTAAATACTTATATGCCATTTTCTTACCATACTCATAAAATTTAACAAAAAATTCATAATATAAAAGCAATTTCCGGCTGTTTTGCTGCTGGCTATATGCTATAATAATCGGACAAGCAAAAAAAGGAGATGACACTATGAAGAATATAGAATTGTCAGCCTGCGAAGAAATGATAATGACAATTATCTGGAACAATGAGGCTGAATTAGATTTAGCAGCAGTCATGACTCAGACAAACGAGCGCTATCATACTGCCTGGAAACCACAGACAGTATCTACTTTTCTTGCAAGAGCTAAGAAAAAAGGCTTTCTGGCTTCTTATCAGAAAGGACGTTACTCTTACTATCAACCACTTGTGAGCAAAGAGGAATACCGCAAAATGAAGCTTCTCGCCCTGTTGACCAAGTTCTATGATAACGATAAGGAAGCTATGAAGAAAGATATAATGGCATGAAAAAAACAGTTCTAATTACCGGTGCGTCACGTGGTATCGGACGTGCAATCGCTGTTGCTTTTGCAAAAGCAGGTTATAACCTTGTCATCACCTGCTCCAAAAGTGAAACAGAACTTTTACATTTAAAAAACGATCTAGAAAGAGACTATTCCGTAGATGTCCTTGCAAGTATTGGTGACATCTCTGATTTCGAATATGTGACACAGCTTTTTTCACATATTGAGCAGCGTTTTCACGGTGTCGATGTGTTAGTCAACAATGCCGGGATCTCATATGTCGGTCTGCTAACTGACATGACGATCGATGAATGGAATCATATTCTGGGTGTGAATCTCACTTCCGTATTTTCCACCTGTAAACTGGCGATTCCTCATATGCTTTCCAGAAAATCCGGAAAAATCATTAATATTTCCTCTGTCTGGGGAAATGTTGGAGCATCCTGTGAAGTAGCCTATTCCGCCTGCAAGGGAGGAATGAATTCTTTTACCAGAGGTCTTGCCAAGGAACTTGCACCAAGCAATATCCAGGTAAACGCCATTGCATGCGGCTGCATCGACACACAGATGAATGCATGCTTTTCCGAAGAAGAACGTGCTACATTAACAGATGAAATTCCAGCCGGAAGATTCGGAATGCCAGAGGAGGTTGCCTCCCTTGTTCTGACGCTTGCCGAAGGAAATGAATATCTGACAGGTCAAATCATAACATTAGACGGTGGCTGGATTTAGCCATCGTCTTTTTTCTTAGATTTTAAGAATAAATTCAGAAAATCGGTACTTTCCAATATTTACCAGTCAAGTGAGCTAAAATCCTTTTAATTTAACGAAAAGGAGCTCTCACTAATGAAAATTCAAGAAGAACGTGTACTCTTATTAATGGAGGAAAACGGAATCACACAGCGAAAAATGGCACAGGATCTCGCCATTTCCCCAACCACACTAAATGGCTATCTGCATGGAAAATATCTTCATGTTCCGGATGATGTGATACGCGAAATTGCTGACTATCTGCAGGTTTCCGTCGACTATATAACAGACCGGTCGGCACTGCTTCAGATTGGGAACGGGATCCACGACAAAGAGGAAGCGGTGGTTTTTGATAATTATCGTCATCTGCGTCCTTCTGACAAAAAAATCGCAGCCGACCTTATCAGCCAGTTGCTTAAAAATAATTATGAGGATTCCAGCAAAGCATAATCCTGTTTACTAGCTTTCCTCTGCCGTCAGGATTATAACTGTTCTCGGCGGAACTTTTAATGATTTTTTATAATAAAACTCTGTTTGTTCTTCCACATTTTTTCCATCTTCATATGGAAGAAATGTGTTCACACAGACTTTCCACTGCATTCCCATCGGAAGCTCCGGAAGCTGCATGATCAGTGTTTCCCAATATGCATTCATGCAGTAGAACACAATATCATCACGGATATCATTCTCATCTCTCCCTGCATACATAATACCGATCAGCCGGCTGTTATTATCTGTACCGCCATTCCATGGGAAACCATTGTGGATACTGATCTCCGGCAGTTTACATGCCGCCGGTTTTGTAGTCTTACGCAGGATCGCATTATCTTTCCGCAGGCGGATCGTATAGCGGAAGAAATCGTGGATTTCTTTGTATTCTTCCAGTCGGTTCCAATCCAGCCAAGATGTGATATTATCCTGACAGTAAGAGTTGTTATTTCCAAACTGTGTATTGCAGAATTCATCTCCTGCAAAAAACATCGCCGGTCCGCGGCTGCACATCAATGTTGCGAATGCATTTTTTACCATACGGCGGCGCAACCCTTCGATTTCCGGATCGTCTGTTGCACCTTCCGCCCCACAGTTCCAACTGTTTCCATTGTTATCACCGTCTGTATTTCCCCAGCCGTTTTTCTCGTTGTGCTTCATATTATAGGAATACAGATCATATAAGGTAAATCCATCGTGGCACGTCAGGAAATTCACGGATGCACTGATTCCTCGATGTGCCGGATCGTACAAGTCTCGTGATCCGGTAATTCGCGTGATCGCGGTTCCAGCCATCCCACCATCGCCCTTTAAGAAGCGGCGCATGTCATCACGGTATCTTCCATTCCACTCTGCCCAACGGCTCCAGGATGGGAAACTGCCCACCTGATATAAACCACCGGCATCCCATGCCTCGGCGATCAGCTTTGCTTTTGCGAGAATCGGATCGCATGCAAGTCCCTGTAAAATAGGTGGATTTTCCATCGGTGCACCATTCTGGTCTCTGCTTAAAATAGATGCAAGGTCAAACCTGAATCCATCCACCCTGTAATTGATGACCCAGTATCTCAGACAGTCAATGATAAATTTACGCACGATCGGATGGTTACAGTTCATGACATTTCCACATCCACTAAAGTTGTAGTAATATCCATCCGGTGTCAGCATATAGTAGATATTATTGTCAATTCCTTTAAAGGAAAAACATGGTCCCTTCTCATTTCCCTCCGCTGTATGGTTAAATACAACGTCCAAAATAACCTCTATTCCATTTTCCTTCAGTTCATAGATCAGATTCTTTAACTCATCACCCTCATGATTGTGTTCCACCACTGAAGTATAACTTGTGTTGGGTGCAAAAAAACAGACTGTGTTGTATCCCCAGTAATTATACAGACGTTCTCCGTCCACCACACGGGTATCTTCCATCTCATCAAACTCAAAAACAGGCATCAGCTCCACTGCATTGATCCCGAGATCTTTCAGATAAGGGATCTTTTCCCTCAAGCCCTCAAAAGTACCTGGTGCTTTCACGCCGGAGGATGCATCTCTTGTGAAACCACGCACATGCATTTCATAAATGACCAGATCTTCAAACGGATGATTCAGAAAACAGCTCTTTTCCCAATCAAAATTATTTTCCACTACCCGGGCATGGTATACAAAGTCTTTTCCACCTTCCGGGCGCTCTCCCCAGTGTCTCTGCCCTGTCACTGCCCGGGCGTATGGGTCAAGCAGGATGTTGTCTTTATGAAACCGCAGTCCTTTTTTTTCATCATATGGTCCATCCAGCTGGAACGCATATTCAAACTCTTCGATATTTAACCCAAATACCAGCATGGAATATGTGCTTCCAATACAGTAAGTTTCCGGATAACGTATTTTTGCAAATGGCTCCTGTTCTTTCGGGCGGAACAATAACAGTGTACATCCGGTCGCCCCCATGGAATGGATGGTAAAACTGACTCCATTTGCCGCCTGCGCCGCACCATTCCTGTCATAAAATCCAGGCCGTACTTTATATCCTGAAATCTCATCCAATGGCTGAAGTTTATCACCCCTGTGTGGTTTATGATCAAAGTTCATCTGTTTTCACCTCATTTTCTTCTGCTCTATGGTAACGCATTCTGACACTCTGCATGCTTCACAGCATGCATCGCTTTTAATTATATTCTTATTATACTCGAAATACTTGATTTTACAATTTTTGTATACTACATTATATTTAAAATAATCAAAAAGGAGCATGGTTTTCCATAAAACACATGGAATGAACCAACCATTATTTTCAATGCGCACTTTATATGTATCCAGAACCCCCGCAGACTCTTCTGTCTATCCGACCATCAGCGCGGCACTTGATGCCATTCCGATGGATCTTAATGAACCGGCCTGCATTTATCTTGCACCCGGCATTTACCATGAAAAAATAACTATCAATAAACCATATCTGACGATCCTCGGCACTGGCAAGTCAAATAAAGATGTCGTCCTGACTTATGATGATTACGCCCTTGCTCCCATGGCTGATATTGGAAAACTCGGAACTTTCCGCTCCTACTCTGTTTTCATTGATACGCATGACGTCACACTGCAAAATCTCACAATTGAAAATGCATCGGGCGATTCTCTCACACACGGACAGGCAATCGCGCTCTATGCCGATGGTGACCGGCTTGTGATTGATTCCTGCCGTCTGATTGGACATCAGGATACCCTTTTTACCGGGCCGCTTCCTCCAAAAGAGATCGAGCCTGACGGTTTTATCGGTCCAAAACAATTTGCCCCAAGGATCAACGGCAGACAATATTATAAGAACTGTTATATCTGTGGCGACATTGATTTTATTTTTGGAAGTGCCACTGCTTATTTTGAAAACTGCGTGATAGAATCCCTGTGTCATACTACGAATGTAAATGACATTCAGGGCTACATTACTGCCGCCTCCACACCGGAAAGTCAGGAATACGGATATGTATTTTCCAACTGTAAACTTATCTCAAAGGACTGCCCGCCTAATTCTGTCTATCTCGGAAGACCATGGCGCAATTATGCTAAAACCGTTTTTCTTGAATGTGCATTGGGAAATCATATTCATGAATGCGGTTTTCATGACTGGAAGAAAGAGGATGCACGAAATACGGTTTTGTACGCAGAATATAGAAATTACCCCGCATCCAGCGCAGACACAACATCCAATAACCGTTCCCTAAACGATGATATCCACTGTATTGACGGCAGATGCATACCTTATCCACACCGGGCAGAATATGTCTGTGAATTAGATGCCGTACAGGCAGAACATTTTTCCAAAGAGAATGTGCTTTCCGGGGCAGATCACTGGAATCCATGACGTTCTCACAGATGGTTACAGTTCGCTCGTGCCTCGTTCCAGTAACCACAGATGTGGAGAGCTTTGGAACAGCTTGCAGATTATCATTGTTTTCTTTTCAGAAAAATGGTAATATAAAGTTAATATTTCACTGGTGTGTTACCAGCAATCACAAATGCAGATGAAAAAGAACTATACTTGTCAATAACTTGAGGAGGGTATCATACATGGAAGAAAAGATTTATAAAACAATGAGTTCCACAGGTGCTGCAAATCTTGCAATCGGGATCTGCGTTCTTGTTGGCGGAATTGTTTCCGGAATCCTTTTGATCGTAAACGGTGCAAGATTATTAAAACACAAAGGAAAAATTATGTTTTAATGGTATCTTTCCAAAAAGGAGAGAATGTATCCCTTTAAAGGGACACTTTCTCTCCTTTTTTCTTGCAATAAGTCAGCCTATTTTACGAATTCCTCAATCACACAGGAATGTTCCTTTGTCTTCACATCATAATTAATCCCGACAAGCAATAGGTTTCCCTGATATTCTTCCAGACTCTGGCAGTATTCTTTCTCTTTGATCTGGCTGATTGCACCGGCTGCGCTCTTATCCCATTTTAATTCGACCACAAGTGCCGGTTTCTCCGGGTATTTTTTTCTTGGAATATATACCATATCTGCGAATCCTTTTCCCCCTGCCAGTTCACGATGCACAGTATAAAAATTTCTTGCAGCGTATAATGCCAGCGAGATTGTATAGCTTAATGCATTTTCGTCATTATACTGAATATGTGACGTCTCAAAATGAGCCTGTCTGATTCCTTCTGCAACCTGTTCCGGTCTTCTCTGCCAGATGGCATTCAATATGTCTGCGGAATTTTTCAGTGCCTGTGATACTTCTCCCCAGTCAGACACAGACACCGCATTCACATACTCACTTCTTATTTCATTATTTGGAATAAACACACATTTTTCATTCGAGTCATACCCCAGATAGCCTAGATGGATCAACAGTGTCAGGACATCATCCTCGGTGCGGAAAGTCGTCATATCGTTTGTAAAACTGCCCGTATTCACCGGTACTTTTTCCCCGGCGATCATGCTTAACACATCATCTTTCAGTCCGTCAAAGTTCATATCAATGTAAAACTGTAACGCTTCAAATGTTTCTGTCTGATTCCAGTAATTTTCTATTTTTTCAAAACGCATACAGTTCACAACCGATCTCGGACTGTAAATGGATTTCTCTTTTTCAAAGGAATAACCATCATACCAGCTTTTCACCTCTGACATGTCTGCTTTATATTGTCTGCACAATGCTTCTACTTCTGTTTCCGTGAATCCCACATAAGATGCAAGTGGTCCGGGACTGATCATGGAAAATTCATCAAACATATTTAACGCAGAATGCGTCCCATACTTTTTGATTGGCAAGATTCCTGTCATATAGGCAAGGTGAATGTATCCTTTATCTTTTAGCAGATTTCTCAGAAAATCAAGGTATTTCTCCTGCGCTTCCTTGTCCTGCTTGTATTCCCTGAAAATACAGTCCCATTCATCAATAATCACTACGAACGGAATCTTCTTCTCTCTGTAAATATCCTGCATGGATTCCACAAGGTCTGTATCGTCAAAATAATCCACATCCGGATGCTCTGCTTTCAGTTCCCGGATCACCAGCTTTTTGCTCCGGTCGATCAGCTTGTCAACATCACCGGTTCTGCTTAAGAATTCCTGCATATTCAAAAAAATAGTATCGTACTGATTTAAATGCTTTTTAAATCCGCTCTCTTTTGAAATTTCCAATCCTTCAAACAGTTTTTCCGAATCACATTCTCTGCTATAATATGCGGACAACATGTTAGCTGCCATTGATTTTCCAAAACGTCTCGGTCTGCTGACACAGATGTATCTCTGCATTGTGTTGATCACATGGTTACAATACCCGATCAAACCTGTTTTATCCACATAGATTTCGGAATGAACCATCTTATAGAACATGTCATTTCCCGGATTCAGATAATTTCCCATGAAGTCCTCCTGCTTTTCTATTATCGGCTGACGTTCACTATATGTTCCCCGTCACTGCCTGCCCGGCATTGCCTGTCATATTTTCGTTGCTTATTATGTTTATTGTAACGCTTTTGTAAGAAATACAAAAGAGCTTTTAAAATTTCTTTTTCGCATAAATAAGCATATAGATAACTCCAACAACCCAGAACAGAATCGCCACCCCACTTTTTCTCTCTGATTTTTGGTTCATTATAAAGGGTGTAGTGACTATAATGTCAATGATTTTTGCACAAAATAAAAATATCTGACCGAAAATATAATTTCTCGCCAGATATTTTCATTTATGAAATATTATGTTCCATACAATACTTTTCTACTAACTCTATAAATTCTCCTGCAACTGCAATCTGCCGCTCTGTCTCTTCTTTACTTGCAATATAAAAATCATCATAATCACTGGCATGCCGTATCTCTTCTGCCTCACCGATTTTTCTACCCACTTCTCGCGGAAAAATCTCTGTCTTAACATAATCTTTATTGAAATTGGCAATTGCATCTTTATGACGTTTAAATGCCCTTCCATCTAATGCATGAACTGCATTTATCGCATGAAAAATTGCATAATAGGCTCTGTTATTTGCGCCTTTATATTCACCTGCATTTAATAATATCTTTGCAGACTTCAGATCAGATTTTGCCGTCTCTATACGATATGACACAAGGTCTTTTCTTGTCCCTATCTTCTCATTATACTGCTCCATACAAAACCACTCCCTCCTTGTTCACATTTTCATAAAATGGATAATTAACAACCCATTTTTTAAAATGGCTCTCACTCTTCGCAATCGGTTTTATATCGATATCATTATCTAAATTGAAATCATAAGTCATATAGGAAAGTTCCTTGCTGTACTTCTTCAAATCTAAATCTGACAAATCTAACAATATCATAATATCTACGTCTGAGTCTGGTCTGAAATCTCCTCTGGCATAGGACCCATACAGAATAATCTTTGATAAATGTGTACCGTATATTTTTTTTATTTCTGAAATATAAGTTTGCAATAATCCGTTCATTTTTTGTGGCATAATTGTTACTCCTTTCCAGAATTATTTCACATTTCTCTCTCTATTATATCCTCTGATTCTTTATTCCACAATATTCTTTACGATTTCTTCCTGATCCCACTCACAATCGCATAAAATGCCGGGAATAATACACCGACTACCGGCCAGATGATCCATGTTCTGTCCCAGTCATTAGTTGTAAAGCTCCATGCAAGATAAATGGCTGTGGCGATCAGCCAGTAAACAGTTACCGGGCCAGACATCTTTTTGTTTTCATGTTTTTTCTGTCTGGTGTAGTCTTCTTCCTCCAGAAGCTGATTCATCGCATTCATTTTGGCAGCACTTCGCACAATAAAATAGGTTCCGATTGCAACAAGCGTTAAAAGCATGCATACTGCTGAAACCATGTAAAAATCACTTTCAGATACAGCAAGTGTTCCAAATAAAGGAATCACAGAGCATATGCAGCATGTAATTCCGATGACAAGCTGAGTCACATACGGACTGTGATAAGCATCTCTTTTTTCCTTCACCATGCCGCTTACTCCATAGGCAGTCTCTATGTCTTCCTTTTCCATATATTCATATTTCTTTGTTTTCATACCGCAAAGAATAAAAATTGTTACCGCAATTGCAATTAAAACGATCAAAACACAGATTCCTATTCCAGCCGCTGCATTTTCACTGATATGATAATTTGGCATCTCACTCATTGCTCCAAGCATTAATAAGACAATTGGAGATAAAATGCACAGCATCGTAGCAAAGGCTGTTTTTCCTGCCGACCAGTCAATGATCTGCAAATATTCATTTGCCATTTCCATTGTAACTTTATGTACGCTCCTGTCGCTCTCGCTTTCATTTTCCTGCATCTGTGACGCTGCGTATTCTTCCTCTTCCAGTTCATCTTTGATCAGGTAATCTGTGGTCACTCCAAAAATCTCGCTGAGTTTTAAAATCTTATCCAGATCAGGGATAGACTGCGCACCTTCGTATTTTGAAATCGACTGGCGCGTCACTCCGAGTTTTTCTGCAAGCTCCTCCTGTGACCAACCGTTCTTTTTCCTCAGGTTGATAATTTTGTCTGCTAAAATCATAACTTCCTCCATTTTTTCGTCTTTTCTTTTTCCGGACAATTGCTTTTCGCTTTCAGTTCTCTTTTTCGTGTCCTCGAAAAATTTCTCTGTGTTGTGCCAAGATTGAGCGTCTGTCCATAAGAAAAAACTATCATTTTTTACCATTACACACCAGAAAGCCGCCTCATCAATTTGTCAACCGATGGTTGCAATGCGCTTGTTTGCGGTATTTTATAGCAAAAAGAGAATCATTTTCAGATTTAACAAAAAATTAACTTGAAAGTAATTTACTTCAAAGTTAATTACGTCATATGTAGTTTGTAAAACATATTATATCAACCCATAGTCTCCCAGGCACCGTTTCAACCCATCCATCACACCACTGAACACGACTCCATGCTCCGCTGCCTTGCCACAGTCCATCCAAAGATTATGCACCGCAGAACCTTCTTGTACTTGCTGCCTGCTTCCGGTGATACGCAAAAATTCTTTGGTGATCTCATACATAGACTGAGTTGTCTCGCTTCCAAAATTATAAACACCACCCGGAAGCTTTATCACACGTTCCATATTCTCGCACACCTCACGCAGATAAGTGATCCCGCGGTACTGCTTTCCAAAAGTAAGCGTCTCTTCTGCATTAAGGACATTCAATAAATAATTGCCTCTCGGTGAAATATAATCATACATCCATTCCGCCCGCAGCATCACGGAATCCGGCTGTCTGTCCAATACCCGCTGTTCCATTTCCAGTTTATGCGCTCCGTAGATATTCGCAGGCTTCGCCTCATCTTCCCGATATGGTCCGTCACTCTCGCAGCCACGGTACACCTGATCAGAACTGAAACAGATCAGCTTTCTTCCGTCTGATGAGTTTGCCAGATAAACCGGAAGAAGTACATTTGCATGATAGGAAGCCTCCGGGGTTTTCTCGCAAGTTCCCACATCCGAGATTGCGGCAGTGTGGATGATCACATCTGCTTCGCTCTCCTCCACAATCCGCTTGATCTGTTCTTCGTTCATTCCCTGAATGGACGGAGCCGCGATTGCTCCTTCTAACTCTTTCATCAGGCGTGCACCCACAAATCCGCGTGCTCCGGTAATTAATATTTTCATTCTGTTTTCCTCCTCATTCTTTTTAATGCATCTTCAACTCAAAGTCTTGATTTTCCTCCTCACATAATATCACTCATCGCCCTGTGCAAAATATGCATCGCAGAACCCATTCCATTTTTCTTCATACTCATCATGTTCTAATTCCGTCAGATCATATGGTGTGTAAATATTTCTTTTTTGTGCTTCTGTCACAAAATATTCCAGATAATCTGCCTCTTCCGCTGACCAGAAAGCCAGCACCGTATCCAACCCTTTCTCTGCCGCAACCGCCATCCCCGTGTGTCGTTCGTTATTCTGCTTACATAAAAAATCCTCATGTGTCATACATCAACGATAACACATAAGGATTTCCTCTTCAAATTATTTATTTCAGGGAGATTTATGAAAAAAAGTTTTGCATCACCAATGATGGTGTATCAGATTTTATCGGCACTATGCATACCATCTTTCTAGCAGATTCCCAGATAACTTCCCAGTTTCTCAAACTCTTCCGGATTAATGCAGTTCGGTATTTCCACATCTGCAATCTTTTCCCTGCACTCCTCATAATCCATCCAGCAGACTTCTGCGACTTCCGACTCTTGCAGTTTCAGTTTACCAATATCCACCGGCTGTCTGTATACAAAATCATTACTGAACTCATTATCCCGGAATATTTTTCCAGCAAAAGTTGTCCCAAACTTCACGAGTGTTGTTCCGAATAGTTCCAGCTGCTCCGGCTGTGCAGACAATCCCAGTTCCTCCTCAAACTCCCGCAGTGCACTCTCCATGACCCCATCTCCGGCACTGATATGCCCGGCAGAAGAGATATCATAGCAGCCGGGGTACGAATCCTTGTTATCGCTCCGCTTCTGAAGCAGTACATCATATCCGCTCTTATCATTTTCCCGCACGATCCAGATATGAACAGTTCCGTGCAGTGCGCCTTCACGATGTGCCACACCGCGTTCTTTTACTACGCCTGTTTTACTTCCATCCTCATTTAAAATATCGAAAAGCTCCAACTCTTTTGCATCCAGAACTGCCTGCTCCAGAATATCCTGCTTGTTGTATACAAGCTTTAAAGAAAAGAACTCCTTCTGCTCCTCTAACAGACGGAAGAAAATCCGGTCGCCTTCCCAGAGATTCAATTCCGAAATCCGGTCTTTCTCTACCCATTCCAGCACACCTTCGTTGCAGTCGATTGGTGTTCCCTCGAATCCATCTGCTGTAAAAAGTGACATGTATTCTACGGTATCTTCCCCCAGAACAAAAGTTATAATACCACGATATTGCCATGAAGTCAGGGTATAACCGGTTTCCTCCCGGACTTCCCTTAACATGCATTCCTCCGGACTTTCTCCCCACTCAAATTTTCCACCGACACCGATCCATTTGTCATGATTGATGTCATTTTCCTTTTTGATGCGGTGAAGCATCAGATACTTGTTATCTTTTTCAATATAACATAAGGTTGTTAATTTGTTCATCTGTGAAAATACCCCTGTCTCTTTTCATTTAATTTTAGCTTATCACTAAACTAGGGGATATTGCAACTATACGCTGTGAGCACTGCTCATTGCTTACGCATAGTATTTCGCCTGTGCGTTCCATAGCTCGTAGTATTTGCAGTTCGTCTGTTCCACGAGCTCTTCATGTGTGCCCTGCTGCACGATCCTGCCCCGGTCAAAGACAACAATCTCATCGCAGAACCGGCAGGAAGAAAGCCTGTGGCTTATGTAAACCGCTGTCCGGTCTCCTACGATCTCATTGAAACTGCTGTACACCTCTGCTTCCGCGATCGGGTCTAAGGCGGCAGTCGGTTCATCTAAGATCAGGAATGCCGCGTTCTGGTACAGTGCCCTTGCAAGTGCGATCTTCTGTTCCTCGCCACCGGAGATGTTCACTCCGTCAGCATCACAATCCTTGTAAAGCCAGGTGTCCAACCCCTTTTTCATCCGGTCGGAATGTACATCAAAGCCAGCAAGCTTCAAGCATTCCTGCACCTTGTCTGCATCATACTCTGTAGATGCCGCCACATTCTGACCTAGTGGAAGGGCAAATAGTTTAAAATCCTGAAAGACAACCGAGAATACAGACATATATTCCTTATACTTGTATTTCTTAATGTTGATTCCATTTAACAGGATCTCGCCTTCTGTCGGATCGTAAAGACGGCACAAAAGCTTGATAAACGTTGATTTTCCAGAACCGTTCTCCCCGACGATCGCTAATTTTTCCCCGATACGGAATTTCAGATTGACATGGTCTAACACTTTTCTGTCTGTGCCTGGATAGCAGAAGCTGACATCCTTAAATTCCACTTCGTACTGACAGTCATTTCTTTTTTCCACGGTAAGGCTTCCCTGATACATATCATTCGGTGTATCCAGAAAATCAAAGGTTTTCTTTAAAAATTCCCGGTTTGTATTCACTTCACCAATTGCACCCAAAAATTCCTCCAGATTATGGCTTAAAGCCGTCACCGCACTGATATACTGTGTCACAGCACCGATTCCAAATGCACCTCCGTATGCCTTTAAGCAGACAAGCAGATACACCAGACCACTGCAGAGCCGTTCTGTCATATTTGCAGCCGCTGCCAGAACTCCTACTTTTCCTTTTTCCAGACGATCCATCTCGGTTCCGATTCCCCAGACTTTATTTTTCTCATAAAGTCCCATAGCAGCCGGGATCTGCTCATAAACACGGATATCCTGCTCCCGTTCCCGTTCTCCTGCCATACCTGCCATGAAACTCCAGACACGATTTCCAAAAGTTGCACGCTCAGAAAGCTCTGCAATCATGTTCTGTGCCCGTTCCACAATTCTCGATGCCAAAGTCGTAAATCCCAGTATTCCAGCAAGAAACACAATCGCAAAAAGAGGGCTGTTCATCCACAAAAACGCGCTTTTCACCGCTTTTGCCTGAAAAAAACTCACAGTGAGCATCAATGCTCCGGCAATACCGGCAATTGCCTGCAGCATCCTTTCCAGAGTAAAGACAACCATACACAGCCCAAATCTGCTCCACCGGTTAATTTGTTCAATCTGTAATACTTTATCCTGAATGACGGCATCATCCACTTTTTCAAAATCCAGTGACAACATTTTTTCACTCAAAATGTATCTTAATTTTTCTAACATGCGGTTCCGTTCTACTGTGTAACGGTTCTTAAAATAATGGTAAATCAGTCCCAACAAGCTCTCGATTCCGAGTAAGAGCAGTACCAGATTGCGTAGAACAACCGGATTTTTCGCTCCTGCCAGTTCCGTAATGATCTGTGCCGAAAAATAGATCCCGGCATAAGGAAGCACTGCACCGGTGATCACGTAGAAAATCAGCGCCACTAACATTCCCGGCGACTCTCTCCACCAGATTCCGATTGCCCTTTTATTCATCCCAATTGTCTCACGCATCGAATGCAGCATCTTCCATTCCTCCTTCCGTGTAATACCTGCTCTGCACCTCATACAGATGTGCATATTCTTTTCCTGCTTCCATGAGTTCCTCATGCGTTCCCATCTCCGCAATCCCTCCTGCTCCGATTAAAATAATGCGGTCACAGAACCTTGTGGACGCAAGACGGTGCGACACATAAATAGAAGTGGAACCCTTTGTCAATTCATGATATCTCTCGTAGAGATCGCTCTCTGCGATCGGATCTAATGCCGCCGTCGGCTCATCCAGCACGATCACCGGAGCATTTCGGTAGAGTGCCCTTGCAAGCATGAGTCTCTGTGTCTCGCCTCCGGAAAGCTCGTATGCATCCAGATGAACCTTCCGCCCCAGTTTTGTCTCATATTTCTCTGACAGTCTTTCAATGTTTTCTTCCAGACCTGCATCCTTTACTGCCGCCTTCACGCGAGAAAAATCAATCTCATCCACGCACTGTGCCACATTTTATGCGATTGTTCCCGGCAGAATGGAAAAATCCTGAAAGACTGCGGAAAATAGTCTGTAATACTCTTTTCGGTTATATTTTCGGATATCCTCGCCATTTAAGAGCACACACCCATCTGTCGGGTCAAAAAATCCACACAAAAGCTTCACCAGTGTTGATTTTCCAGCTCCATTTCTTCCCACAACCGCAAGCTTTTCCCCATTTTGTATCGTAAGATTTAAGTTGTGTAACGTATCCTCTGATGCCCCCGGATACCGGAAACTCACATTTTCCAATCGAAGCTCATACTGTCCTGCTGCATTCTTTGGAAGCGGCTCCCCATCTTCAAACCGGTACGGCTCCTCGTAGGAGATCAGTTCCATCACGTCAGAAATCCCAACACCTGACTGCCTGATCTGTGCCACATTTTCCATGATTCCCTGCACCCAGCTTGTAAAACCGCTCACCGCGGAAAAATATAAGATAAACTGTGGGGCATCCATATTTCCTGCAAGCACCTGTCCGATCAGATAGGCATACGCAACTCCATTCCTGATCAGTGCAGAAAAAATGTTCACACAATCTGCCATAAAATGATGGTTTCCCAATGCCCTTTCAAAATGCATGAATATCTCATAATTCTGCTTCATCGTTTTTAACAGCCATTCCTTCATATGAAGAATCCGGATATCTTTTGCAGAGACCGGACTCCACGCCTCACCTCTCAGATACCACATGCATTGCCGCGCATGGTCATTTTCTGCCCTGTTGTTCTGCAGCCATACCACAGACCTCTGTGCCGCCAGATAACTGACAACTGCTGCAAGGATTGTGACTGCCAGAATAAGCACATTCATCCTTTTCATGACAAACAGGTACGCAAGGAATCCCAAAATACAGAATAGAAGCTGATTTAGCTGTATCCATATAATCTCCGTTGCACTGCTGTTGCTGTTGGTTGCCTGGTTAGTGCGCTCTTTCTTTTCCTGAAAATCTTTTTTTCCAAGGTTACAGTAAGATGTTGCGCCAATTTTTTCCGTGATTGCTTTGCAAATTGACATGCGGATTTCTATCTTTCCCTGATAGGTTGCATTGTTTATGTATTCTTTCAGTCCGGTAAGCAACAGGATTCCACTTGAAAAGAACAGGATAGTTGTCACTAACTCTTTCAATGCGATCTGCTCCTCAATATCGCGCAGTAATACCGGTGTCACGTATAATTCGAGCAGCTGTAATATAAGTGCCAAAATTGCGTCTACAACCAGCCATACCAGCACAGCCGGAGCTTCTTTTACCGCCTGCCGGATCATGAACCTGATCGTTTGAATGACGCCGTATTCTGATTTGTGGTTATTCATTGTGGTTCCTCCGTGAATGTGAAATTTCTAACAGTCTTTACTATAGTACAAAGAAAAAAAGATGCATGTTTCAGGGACGAACTGCATCTTTTCTGGGACGAATTGTATTATTCCTGTGGCAGCAAAATCTCCGTTGTGAAAGCTCCGTCTTCACTGTTGCGGCTTAGATAGCCACCATAACGCTCCACAATATCATCGATACGGACAAGCCCGAATCCGTGTCCCTGTCCTTTTGTGGTGTGAAATCTGCCACTGATTTTTTTCTGTTTTTTCGTTGCGGTAAAGTTGGTGAAAGACATGTAGAGCTGGGTATTTTTCATGTCCATGTAGATGCGGATCATGCGCTTCTCTTCCGGCAATTGCAGGCTCGCCTCAATCGCATTGTCGAAGAGGTTTCCAATGATAATGCAGAGATCCATCTCCGATGTTTTTAATGCGACCGGTACATGGGCATCCGCCACGACCGGAATATGTTTTGACTTTGCCAACGAGATCTTACTGTTTAAGATGGCATCGGTCATTTTGTTCCCAGTCTTGATCACGGTATCCACGGTGGACAGATCCTCGTCTAACTCATCAAGGTATTTGCTGATCTGTGCCAAGTCACCGTCTTTCGCATAGCTTTTGAGTACCTGGATATGGTTTCTATAATCATGCCGCCAGCCACGGATCTGACGGTACATGTTCTCCACCTCCTGATAGTGAGTCTGAACTAACTCGCTCTGGTAGGCGGCTAATTGTCTGTTAATGTATTTGGATAGCAGGGACATTGTTTTTTATCTCCTCGGGCAGTTGTTCTTTTATTTCAATTTTTCACGTATCTTAAAAATATTTTATAAACGCCTCATTCAGCTTCTTATAGCTTCCTCTTGGAACCGGAAGTTTCTCCCCGGTGTTCAAAATCAGCTCCGTCTTGCCAATACGTCTCACATAATTGAGATTCACCAGATATGACCGCCCCACGCGGACAAATGCTTCATCCAGTTTTGCTTCCAGCTCTGACAAAGTGCCACGCACCTCGTAATCATTATCCGCATGGATGATATTATAATTCCGGTTTGATTCGATAAAACGGATCTCCTTGAGCGGAAGCCTAAGAACTTCTCCGCCACTTTCGACGAGAAGCACGGCATCCGCTGTCTTCAAACGCTCTACCGCCCGATCTAAAACACTGTCTATTTTCTCCTGCGACACGGGTTTTAACAGATAGTGAAGTGCCTCCACATCGTAACCTTCCTGAATGTACTCCATGTACCCAGTCACAAAGATGATCTGCATCTGGCGGTTGTGTTTTCGGATTTCTCTGGCAAGCGCGATGCCGTCCATTTTCTCCATCTCGATATCAAGGAACAAAATCTGCGTCCTGTCATATGCCTGTTCAAATAAAAACTGTTCGCTGCTTGCATATTCCTGAATTTTTGTATGATGAAAAGTCTGGCGGAGCCATCCCTCCACCAGACTTTTGATATACGCTCTCTGTTTTTCCTCGTCGTCACAAATTGCTATTTGATATGTCATATTAGCAGATTTCCACAAGTTCGATCTTGAAATTCAATTCTTTTCCTGCCATCTCATGGTTTGCATCAAACGTAATAATTCCGGCTTCCTTTGCCACAACCGTAACCGGGAATGGCTGTCCCATCTCATTCTGAAGGTAAACCTGCTGTCCTTCTTCCAGTTCTTCTGCACCCGGCAGCTGGCTGATCTCCACATGAAAGATTGCATTTGGATCAGGCAGACCGTATGCTTCTTCCGGCATCAGGTGGATGTCTTTGATCTGTCCGATCTCCATATCTGCCACTGCACGGTCGAATCCTTTTATCATCATACCGGCTCCGCACACGAACTCTAATGGCTCACCGCGGTCATAAGATGAGTCGAATTTTGTTCCATCGTTAAAGGTTCCTGTATAGTGGACTTTTAATGTCTTTCCTACATTTGCTCCCTCGATCTTGCTGCGTTCTCCACAGCCGCATCCACAGCCTTCTCCGCTCTCTGTTCCTTCATGGGAACCGCATCCGCAACTGTGATTTTCCTCTGCATCATGATGTCCGCATCCATGTCCCTCTTCATGATCTCCACAGGTATGTCCCTCCCCATGGTGGTCACAGGTCTGTCCTGCATCTATAAGTTTTCCATTTAAGTAATCTTCGACTGCTTTGTCAGTATCTCCGGATGCACCTGAGCAAACTTCAATCCCCGCCTCTGTAAGGGCATTGATCGCACCGCCACCGATTCCTCCGCAAATCAACGCCTTCACGTTCCTGTCGGCAAGTACTCCGGCAAGTGCGCCATGTCCTACTCCGTTAGAACTGATCACCTCACTGGAGATCACTTTATTATCCTCTATTTCATACACTTTAAAATTCTCTGTTCTTCCAAAATGCTGAAAAACCTCTCCGTTATCATAAGTTACTGCAATTTTCATACTTTCTTTTCCCTTCTCTTTCTTAATTATAAATAACTGACAAGCCACTCTTTTTATTATAACGGATGCATCTGCTTCTGGCAACCTGCCAGCCTCACGCTTCCTGTCGGCGCTAAAATATCATTACTGTGGATCCATAGCTCGTTCCAATCATAAATTATCCTGCTTCAAAAAGTATTTTTTAATAGCCTGCTCCTTTAACTCTTCCCCGATCACAATGATCACTTCCTGCCCCTTCTCGATCGGGTTCATGGTAATTCCATTATGCGTTGCATTCAGCTGTATCCAGCTTCCATCCTCCTTCTGCAAAAAACCTTTTACACGGAATACCTCGCCGCATTCCCTGTCATTCATCAGTTTTCCCACAGTAGTCTTTAACTGTTCCTCCGTCATTTTCACATTCATAAAATAGACAGATTCAAACCCTTTTTTCTCTTCCATATCCAGTTTGCGGTAGCTCTCCATCTGATAGCCGCAGCTAATCAGCCGGTTGAAATCTTCTTCATTCAGATCCAGTGTGCTTTTGCGCAGCACCTCTTTGTCCACCCTGCGCGGACACTTTATCTGTTCCAATGCACGGTTTAGGTGTGCGACCGTGGTGTCTGCCTGCTCCGCTGACACTTCATCCGCATGACTTAAGATAATCTCTCCTGCATTCGCCACCTCCGAAGCCAGAATATATTCTGCCTCCTCAGATAAATGCTCTTCCAGATTTGCATCCACAATCGCAATCACATTTCCCACCTCATACCAGCGGTCTAACGGTTCTTCCCTCAGCGCATCAAAAAATTCGTCCACATCAAAAATACCGGATGGCTCTACTATGACACGGTCATAGCCACACATTCCCATTGCAATCAGTTTTGTCTTAAAACGTCTTCTGTGACAGTCCGCGTCACAGCCACCGGAAACCATTTCCAACTCGCAGTTGTCTCCCATCAGATCCTGTAACAGCATCATATCAACATTCACGGCTCCAAAATCGTTCTCAAGGATTCCGATGTTCTGTCCTTTGGCAATGAGATATTCTGCATATTTTTTCAAAAAGGTTGTTTTTCCAGCTCCTAAGAAGCCTGTGATTAAGTCTATTTTTACCATCGCTACCGCCTCTCTACTACCCATCAGGCTATTTTCTTTCAAGAATTGCATTAAATACAGAATACACTATATAGTGGGACAGATTTTATTCCCTGCACCATACCGAAATTTCTTGGTGAAATTCTGATTGCGTATGCAGGCGCATATTTTTCCATGTAAACCATCATACTTTTTGCTTTTACATGATTTCCTGCTTTACATTCCACCGGAATTACATGATTTTCCTTTTGTATCAGAAAATCCACTTCTGCTGTATTATCTGATTCCCAATAATAAAGCTGATAACCATTCGTTTTTAATGCAATCGAAACATAGTTCTCTGTCATAATCCCACGAAAATGTTCTGTCTCTCTGCTCCTTAATGCTTCAAGACTCATTCCCATCCTCGCAGACATGATTCCCATATCGCTATAATATAGTTTAAATGCACTTAAATCCTGATATGCAACAACTGGATAAAATCCCTGTGTGCACTTCATGCATTTGTTCACAATTCCTGAACGGATCAGCCAGTCAATCGCATCTCCATACTGGGATGCACGTGCTCCCGATCTTATAAGCTTATATTGGAATTTTTTTGTATCTTTTGCAAGCTGTGCTGGCAGAGAATCATATGCTTCAAAAATACGTACTGTATCCCCCTTGTCTGCATACTTTGTCATGTCAGCAATATATGAGTTCAAAAGCATTTGTCTTATCTCTTCCTGACCAATTGAACTATTCCTCATAATATCAGCTTTCACTGCTGCCGGCATTCCACCTATGATGCAGTAGTGTTCAAATTCCTGCATAGCCTCCTCATGAAGTGCATCCTCTAATGGTACATTACTATTATAATGTTCCCGGATGGTATCTGAAAGTATTTGTTTTCCCTTTGCCCACAACACCTCTTCCAAATCCATTGGATACATTGTCAACATTTGTACTTTTCCTACTGGGAATGAGTATTTTTCACGATTTACAGCTACTCCTAATAAACTTCCAGCTGCCATTACATGATACTCTGGTGCCTCTTCCGCAAAATATTTCAAAGATGTCAATGCTCTCTCACACATCTGTATTTCATCAAAAATGATAAGAGTTTCTTCCGGCACAATTTTTACTTGATAATATTTTTCCAAAAGAACCACTACAGAATCTGCATGTATATCTGTTTCAAAATAACTTCCTATTTTCTCGTCTGTTTCAAAATTGATATACACGGTATTTTTATAATAATGTGCCCCAAATTCCCGCATCTCAAATGTTTTTCCAACCTGTCTTGCCCCATAGATCAAAAGTGGCATGCGCCCCTTTGTCTGCTTTTTCCATTCACATAATTTATCCGTTATTTTTCGTTTCATATATGCATCACCCTTGCATTCGTGTGTTTTAGTGTATTATATTACACTTTTTCATATGAATCAATGTATTTTTTACATTTAATACCGGTTGTGCACATTCTCCGAAAAACATAAAACATCCTTAATCTCAACTTTCGTTCCATCATCCAGCACTGTGGTTCCACTCATCCGTCCAAACACCTGATGCTGGTCAGATACGATCAGTTTATAATCCAGACATGCGGATCTGTCCAGAAGCGGCATAAAATCCATCTCAAATCTTCCGTCACTGGAAGTGAATTTCCACGGCTTGCAATAATCATCCTCCGGGATTACAAAGGTCACATCATCGATTTTGTGTGCCACGCCGTCATAGAAGATCACGTTTTCCGAAGCTGCTTTCGTATTTCCGAATCCATAGCCGATATTAAACCCAAATACATGTCCATCTACATCGCAGTTCCCGGAACCCCAGTACCAAGTGTTATCATATGTCCACACACCTCGTCCCCAGTCGAGCGTTCCGAAATGTTTTTCCGGGTGAAATTCGTACCGCTTTCCATTATATTCTGCAAAACCTTCCGCGCGCATACAATTGATTTTCTGGTTATAATAGAATCTTCCTTTTTTTCTTTTCCGCTCTCCGTGTATTGAAAACTTACCGTATCATTCCCTGTCTGTGTTCCCACACAGCGAAATACATCTTCCACTACTGGTGACGCACCGTCTGTTCCGATCCGATAGAATACGACATCATATTCTGCCGCACTGACACTGGATGTAACCTCGATAAGACCACCGCTACAAAGATCAAAGTTAGTACGGTATCCAAATTCATAATTATCAAATACATGCACTATATTTCCATCCCTGTCTTTAGCTTGCAAATCCATATAAAAATGGTTCTGCACCATATCCCGGTACTCATCTATCACCTGCTCATAGGACGCAGCCGCTCCGGCAACACTGTCCGCCTGATTTTCTGCTGTTTCATCCCCGTCTGTACTGCTGTCTGTTACCGTCGCTGTCGGGTCATACTCCTCAAACTGCAGATCCATGATCTGATAATTTCCTTCGCTGTCATAGTTAAAATATACATCCAGATAGCCGAAAAAATCGTGCTTTTCTGCTAATCCCTGAATCCCATAAGTGGCAACAAGACAGTTTTTCACTTCATTATCATAAAGTGCTGGTTTAATATCCCACATTCCCCATGCTGCTCTTTTCGCCCAATTTTTCAATATAATCTTACTCCCTAAAACCAATCTGTTTTCTATTTCCAGTCTATTATGAATCCATCTTTTGGTCAAGAAAGGCGTGCCACACCATCGCAAAATAAATCTGCCATGTTGTAACACGCCCACTTCTTATTCTCTGCCTTTTTATTATTTTCTACACCTGAATCCGGTCTGCAATTTCATTTCCCATTGCAAATCTTGATCCTTTTACCCCAACGATCAATGCGTCCTTCAGCTTTCGGATAATCTGTATATTATCTCCCTCTTCCACATGATGTTCGCGCAGGAAATCCATGACTTCCGGCACACCAAACATCCACTGGATCGTATAGCTTCTTCCGATTGCAGCCTTTGATAATTTCTGCATAAAAATGCCCCCTTTTCTTTCATTGTAAGAACAGTATGCCCTGTTAGTCAATGAAAATGTAAGGTTAGGAAAGACTTTTTTTGCAGGTATTTTTCCCTGAAATTCAAGGTTTTGTTGCTGCTATCCACATGACAATCTGTTTGTTTTGAATAACTTTCGGTTAATAAGTATTCATCTGCGCCGCAAAAATCCTGCTGCACAGCTCATTATATGTTTCTTCGGAAACTTCGTCGCTATTGATCACGTATATTGAACCTTTTTCCGGATCATTTTCATCTCTGTATTCTTCCGAAAAATCCATCTCATTCACTTTGCTGTCAGCCCCATCATATCTTTCCATATGATAAACCTTGTAACCACTGTTCATCTCATTGCTGTACAAGATCCATACATATCCCTGATAATAGGTATAAGACAGACTTTCAGCTGTCCCATCTCCTGCAGCAAATTCATACACTTCACCATCTCTGGCATCCAAATATTTTCCGCCATAAGGTCCACAAAGTATCAGTTCCTCTTCTCCATCATTATCAAGATCTTCCCGATCTCCAATGGAATAAGCATCCCACTCTTCGCTATCCATATCTAATTCTGTAATATAAAAAGTTTTCGCTGTGTCATACAGACAATGCGCACTGACTTCTCCATTTACAAATCTGTCCAGCAGTTCATCTGCTGACATCTGCACAAAACCTTCATTTGAATCCCCACTTGTCTCCTCTGTAGAAAACGTAATATCTCCTTCTAACGTGTCATTTTCGACCAGATTACTGTCTTTTATCTCCGATACAGATTTACCACACCCTGAAATTATAGCAAAACCCACAAAAAAAATGACTGATAATTTTTTTCTATTCATGTTGCCGCCTGTCTCTGTTGTTTTCTGTAAAATTCTAAATTAATATCATTTTCTGCTTTTTCATTACAGCGCAAACATTTCCTGACAGATGTTCTTTCCACTCTCTGTCTTAAAAATATTTTGATATGCCTGCAAAGCTGCTTCTTTCGCCAGTCCATCCTCTAGAATATTTACCAGAAAATCAGCTTCCACAAGAATCTGGTAATCAATACCATCAATTGCATCATAAGTATGATGATGTGCAATCAGGTATTTCACTCTCTCGATTACTTTTTCTTCAAACTGCAGCTCTTTTAGCAATTTTTCTGCAATCGCAGGGCCTTCCTTTTCCTGAAGCTTTCCGTTTGAACTGCCGTATTTTTCCTCACACAGATGGATACCAATATCATGCGTCAACGCAGCCGCTTCCAGAATAAATAAAGTGCTTGCATCTACGTGCTCCATCTCCGCGATCAGCTTCGCATAGCTGTGCACCTTGCAGAAATGCTGGATCCGCTTTGGATCTCCACTGTATAAACGAATCATTTCATAATGTAATCTGTTGATCATATCGTTCTCTTCCTTTGCTTCTTCCCAATCTTAAATAGCAAGCAGATTCTTAATCGCTTCCATATATATAAGAACCGCCTCTTCCATCTCAGAAACAAGAATAAATTCATCGGCGCTGTGAATATGATAATCCATTCCCAGTTTTTCCGGTCCAAATGCAATGATATTCTTCAATGATTTTGCATAAGTACCGCCACCGATCACCATTGGTTCATGTTCTGTATCACCTGTCACATCTACATATGCTTTGTACAGCGCATTTACAAGTGGAGATTCTCTTGGGAAAAATAATGGATCACCAATTTCTCCAATCTCAATCCGTCCATTTTCATCCTCTAACCTTGCCTCACACATTGTACGGACATCTGCTGCTTTCAATGTCACCGGCACACGGATATCGATCGTGCATGAAATGATACCATCTTCCGTTTTGACAATTCCGTTGCATAAAGTCAGGGCACCATACTCATCTTCAAATTTCAGTCCTACACCAGCGCCATCACAGGACGTTCCGATATGTTCATTATAAAATTTTACAAAATCATCTTCAAATCCGGCTTTTTCCATGCACTCAAATGTCACACCGGCCGCATTGACACCAAGTTCCGGCATACTTGCATGTGCAGGTACACCTTTTGCAAAAATAGTAATCTGTCCATTTTCCTCTGTCACACGATACTGCTGAAGCTTTGTCTCTGCAAGAGAAGCCTCTAATTTTTCTTTCAGTCCCGTCTCTGTCGGAATCACAGTTGTACAGGTATCGCATACAGCATTTGACACAAATCCACCGTTCATGGAAATGATTTTTGTATTTTTCGAGTAAGCTGTCATAGACATATGCCCTTTTTCGCCGTGTATACATGGAAAATTGGCATCCGGTGTAAATCCACAGGATAACTCTTCCGCAACCTCGTTGTAATGCTCCATGCATTTCGATCCGGTCTCCTCGTTGCATCCCATGATAAGACGCACTCTCTTATCCAGTTTTACACCCGAATCCCGAAGAAGTTTCATCGCATAGAGTGCCTCTAAAACAGGTCCCTTATCGTCCGTTGTTCCACGTCCATATACATGGTCGCCTTCTCTGGTCAGCTTAAATGGATCATAAGTCCAGTCACCGCCTACCGGCACAATGTCTAAATGTCCTGCAATACCAACGATCTCTTCTCCCTCGCCCATCTCTGCATAACCACAATAATGATCCAGATTTACAGTCTTAAATCCTAATTCTTCTGCAATTTTTAATCCTTCTTCCAGTGCCTTCGCCGGACCTGCACCAAATGGTTTTCCCTCTTCCGGTGTACCGAGCTGTGAATCAATTGCAACTAATCTTCCTAAATTTGCTATCATTTCCTCTGATAATGTGTGGATTTGTTCTTTCATGTTCATAATTCTTTATTCCTTTCCTATATATCAAAATTTGTTTCAAACATCTCTTATATACCTAAATATGCGTTCACTTTTTCCGGTGTATCCAACCGCAAAGCCATGATGGTTCCATAGATCATATAATCAACCACATCTTTCGTGATTTCCTCCTCAAATCTCGCCTTCATTTGATCCGGATATTGGTGCACCAGAAAATGCACCCGGTAATTATCATCTTTTCTGGAAATAAATGCACTGATATACAATCCATTTATAGCTGCGGTCAGGACCTCATCATCTGTAATTTTTATATCCAGATGATAAGACCTTGAAATAAGATAAAAATCTTCCCCACGTTTTTCAATCTTCTTATCCGTAATCTCCCCAATGGAAAAATCCTGCACATGATTTGCCGTTGCAAGAAGAAACTGCGTGTCTAATTCTTTTTCATAAACATAATTTAAAATATCTCCCGGTGTATACTGCATGATTTGGTCATCTCCATGTAAGCTTTTGTTATATCTTATAATATTGGCACTTTCTCAATCATTTAAATCTTTTTCTGTATAAAATGTACCTGTCATCAATGCATTGATCTCTGCAATTTCACGCTTTCCATTAATATAATCTGCATAGATATCCCAGAGATCCATATCGCAGTCCTGTAACCCATCATCATCCGGAATCCATGCCTTGATCAGTGCGATCCGTTCCTCTTTTGTTGTGTCTTTGATCAAATTTGATTTCATATTCTCGTCTGGAGACAATTATTGTGTTATCTCTGCTCCTTTGTTGTTTTAGGTTGCAGTGCATGCCAGAAAAATCAAAGATTTTCCTGGCTGACGGGCATTCGCCCTATCATAGACAAAGAAAATAGTTTCTTGCCTGCAAGCAGTCACAAACTATTTTCTCTGTCTATGGCACTGCTCATTGCTTACGCACATTATATCATGAAGCAAAGCTTCATGATCGTTATCTACACTCGCTTCGCTCGGCAGTCTTTATTATACCATAAATCATCTCTGTGTGCGAATTGAATATCGTGCATCCCCACTGAACGTTTTTTTGTAATGGGAACCAAGTTTCCCGGTACATAAAAAAGACTTCCGGTATTTCCGAAAGCCCTTTTGTACAATATACAAACTTTTTTATCCACGGAAATCAATATGCTGTCCGACCTGCAATTCTGCTTCTGTCTGAACATTGTCGCTCTTCATGGAAAACGTATAATCATTGATTTTCTTGATCAGTTCCTCAATTGAACCTGCCGAAATCGTAATGGTATCGTCATCATCTGACGTTTGCTGTGCTTCCTTTAACTTGTCCTGCTTTTCCTTCTTCTCAGCTTTCTTTTCCTCTGCCTTCTTTGCTTCTTTCTTCTCGACTGCTTTTTTCTCGATACGCGCTTTCTGATCCGCAGAAGATTTCTTCAGAACTGCAAAAAATGATGCTGTTCCTCCATCATTAACCTTCATTCCGTAGCCTACAACGTTCTGACTCTGACCGGATGATTCAATCTGGGATTTTAACTGTGATAAACCGGACGCTGCATTTTTAATAATGCCCTCGTACTGTTTTCTATAATTTTCATCTGTTGCCATCCGCTCGATTTTTTCTTCATCAATCAAAACGACCATTTTGTTTCCATTTGCATAGGATGCTGCATTTGCCTGTGCATTGGCTTTCTGTTCTTTGCTCACCAGAATAAAGTCCATATTGGAATACTTTTTCTTTAATTCCTGATAATACTTTGCCCCTTCTTCAGAAAGCTTCGCATTTCCGATGGTCTTACCATAATTTCCGTTTGTCTTGGAAACTTTGGAATTTTCTGTACCTGTCGCATTTTCCTTATTTGTTTTTCCAGTCTTGGACTGTGAACTGTAAGTGCTGTAAAGATTAGATACGATTGAATCCGTGTTGACTGCCATGTCATTCCCTCCCATATCACGATACGGTTATTGCAAATCCGTTTGCTTTTACTTGTTATCTATTATATCGGGCAAATTTCTGAAAAATTGATATAGAAAAAGCAAACCTATCTGTTTGGTTTGCTTTTCTTTTGACGCGTTGTAAAAATTATTTTATTCCATAGTATATGGATTGGCAAACATCGCAACACCTTTTGTCAAAGACAAGATATCTTTGTCACCATATACCTTTACCGTTCCATCGTATTTTTCATTTTCTCTAATTTTTTCAATAAACTCTGTGCCGACACCAATTACCAGACCATCTTCATCCAAAAGACAAACTGACAAAGTCGAACCCGTACACGGTGTTCCATCCGAAGCATAAAAAGAATAATCAACGGACAAATATCCGTCTTCTGGATTTCCAGACACTGAATAATCAGTCTCCCACGGAACGTAAGTTCCGGATGCCTCCATTGTCTGTCCTTCTGTCCATTGCACACGTCCATCTGGCATGGTCTGTCCACAGTCTATAACCTCAACTGCTGTGTTACCAGAACCAAGATTAGGTTCATATATATAGGTTTCACCAATTTGATTTCCGTCTTCGTCCAATGCAACCGCACTTCCATTAAACCATATGTCATCACTATACAAGTTCGTAATTGCCACAAGAAGTCCATATTGGTCATTCTGTATACACGGTGTAATGCTCACTACTACTCCCGGCAGATCCTCAAAAATAGAATAAGACGTACCCCAATAAACACTGTTGTAATCTGTATCCACATTTGCCAGAACAGAAGCGACTTCCTCGTCGAGCTCCGATGCTTCGTCCGTCCATTCATCATCAATACTTTCCTCTGTGTCTACCACTTCCTCGGAAAACTCCTCCTGTGCAGCCGCACATTCTTCGCTGGTTTCGCTCTCTATATTCTTGTAAGTTTCTTCGGCTGGCTGTACATTCTGCTTTGTCTCTTTTCCACATCCGCTAAACATACAAGTCGCTGCCAAAGCGATTGCTAAAACTGATAATTTTTTCATACTCTCTTCTCCTTTGTATGATACTATTTTATTGTTATTTCTTTATATTACCAGATATTGGTGTGATTTGTCATCTGATAGTTTTGTGACGATGTCTGCATTGTTTCCATATTTTTTATTTTTCATCATTCTACACATCTATAAACTTCAACACTTTTACCATCAGCCACTTTTTTACATTCTTAAATAAAAAAACCGCAACCCCTGATTTCTCAAGGATTGCGGAATATAATCCAAAACCTGTTAAACAATAGAATGCACACTTCGTGAGCATTCTATTGTCATGAATTATAAATTACTCAATGATTGTAGCAACACGACTGTTAATATCACAATTTGTATTGTTCTGAATATTTCTAGTGATGTTTTATTTTATGGAATGGTGCATTTTGTGATTATTATATCTATTTCGAAAGTTTTTCAAGTCCAAAATAAGCCCATGGGCTTTTTACCTCCAATTTAAATGAAAGGACTGATAACAATGAAATTGATACACGCAAGATACAACCCGATGCACAACAGCATCGACATTAACCACTATGACGGCTACGTCCTCCGGATTGACTGTAATCAGGCTGAATCCGTGATACGGACCACTCCTAATTCCCAGAGGTGCCTGAATGCTTTAGCGATTGATAATCCGCTAGAATATGCAAGGCTTGCTCTGGATGGCGAGATGCAGGCGTGGGTGGATGCGGAGGATAGTTTGGAGGTGTTTTAACAGAATATTCCTCCCTCGTATAATAAGTTTATAGTCCTCATTCAAAGAGGCTATAGACTTATTTTTTATGATGCAGGTAAGGATGAATGCTGATCATCCATTTCATACCTGCATAGTTAATAAGTTACTTTATAGTCATGGTCTCAGATGTTACAATAAGTTCTATAAGAACTGTAGCTATGGTCGCTGTTTCATTCCTCCAGCAAAGCTTTTGCTATTGCCAAGAAAGCCTGCAGCCCTAATGCTACGCCAAGACTTATTACACAAATGCTGCATTCCGGTATCTAGCCACCAGCAGGGTATTTCTTACCGGATAATGCTAATAACGCGAGGTTTAGGGCGGCGTAGTGATCTGGGATAAGCCATGATTACATTTTCTTTTATTCTTGCTATGAAAGGTGGTGACTATCCGTGAAAGAACATATCGATTACCTCTCAACGCTTTTTGTTGGGATTGACATTGCATCCCGTATTCATGTCATATCTGCACTTGATTTCAACCAGGACTTTTACATCAAGATGAAGCCTTTTGAAAACACTAAAGATGGTGCAGGTATTGTTGAAAAATTGATTGCCGATGTCCTTGCTGATAACCATCAGTTCAAGTACGTTGTCATTGGCATGGAATCTACCGGCTTCTATGGAGTACATTTGGCTAACTATTTATCAACCAGTGAACTACTTGCTCCATTCTCTGTCCGTGTTTACTGTCTTAATCCTAAAGAAGTTAAGAACTATAAGAAGTCCTTTAACGATATAGGTAAAAATGATGGTATTGATTCCTTTGTGATAGCTGATTTTGCCCGTGTTGGGCGTATTGCCATCAAACCATGGCGTGGTTCTCAATACCTTGCCTTACAACGTCTTACAAGACATCGCATGCACATCACTGAATGCATTACCAGAGAGAAAACTTACATGTTAAATAACATCTATCTCAAGTTCAGTCAGTATGCTTTACTTAGAAATGGGGAACACCCATTTTCAAACAAATATGGTGCCACAGCAGAGGCTATCCTTACTGAATTCACAACGAACGAAGACATCGTTAACTCATCCATTGAGGAACTGGTGGAATTCATTAATTCTAAAAGTAAGGAGCGTATTGCTGATCCAGAAGAAACAGCAAAAATAGTACAGGCTGCTGCTCGTAATTCATACAGACTTGATAAATGTCTTTATGAACCACTTACGATTTCAATAGCTTCCTCTTTTAACTGCATTAGCTCCTTTGAAAAGGAATTAAAAGCTATTGATAAAGCAATCCTTCAAACAGTTCAGGGATTAAACCCTGAGGAATACACTGTGCTTAATTCTATACTTGGAATAGGTAAGGTTTATTCGGCTGGCATTCTCGCAGAGATTGGTTCAATCAAAGCATTTCAAAATGCCAATCAGCTCGCCAAATACTGCGGTATCGTTTGGAATGATAACGACTCAGGCGACTTTGAATCCGAAGATTCCCGAATGAGCAAAGCCGGAAACCGTTACTTACGCTATTACATAATAGAAGCCACCGGCAGTGTGATTAACCACTGTCCTGAATATAAAGCCTTCTATCAAAAGAAATATGCTGAAACAAGAAATCATCAGCATAAACGAGCACTCGCGTTGACTTCCCGTAAATTTATACGTCTGCTCTTTGGTCTGCTGGACAAAGGCCAACTCTACTCTCCGGAAAAGAGTAGGTAATCCATATCGAATTCCTAACTTACGTCTTTTTTGAAAAACAAGCCGTAGGTCTATTAAAGTTACCCTTTTATCTGAAAATCATTTCAAAATAATTCTTGACTATTTACCAAATTGCTCTCTTTGAAGGAGGAGTTCTGCACTTCTATAAACACCCAAACACCTTACCAACTGTTTAACCATATAGTTTTTCTTCAAATAACTGTATATATTTCGAAATGCCATCTTTAAGTTCTTTTCTCTCTATATCAGCCCAAAAACTTTGCAAAAATATACTTATATCAGCTCTTACACTTTCATCAACAGACTTCAGCAGAATAAGTTTTGCATCATCACTTATTTTATCAGTAACATAAAATTCAAACAAAGCAGCTATCCATAACGGTATTACCATAACCCAGTTTTGATTCTCCTTATAATCAGAATAATTTGCAAATAGCTCACTTAAATTACTTGTAATAATGCATATTTTTTTCTCTCCATTCATTTTATCGCTAACTGCCACAGCTCTACATAACGCTACTATGTCAAGAAATGAATGAATATACTTATGAAATTTAGACTTTTCAATCATTTGGACGGTTCCAATAAATTTATTTCTACTTGTACAAGTTAAAAAGTACCCCCATTCATCATAGAAATATCTAATTCCTATTATATATAAACATTTCAAATCTATATGTTTATAAATAATAACCAAAATCCCAAATATGATTATAAGCCCAATTACCCCAAAAGGCTTATATGATATTCCGAAAAACATACTAAATATTGTAACAAATATGCTTAGTGCAACAAATATTTTCATAAAATGCGCTGCTTTTTTATACCATAATTCTCTATGTACTCCTGCCAAATTTACATATTCTATTGTACGTAATTCTTTGATTTTTCTATATCTACATATATATTCATCAAAGTATTTCTCACAACACTTAATCAATTCAACATTTGATACATTCAACACCAGTCCGGGCGTCCGATAGTACAGGTCTTTTCTAATACCCTTCTTGGGTATTTTTTTAGAATAATATTCTTTACTTTCCTTTCGTATCTCAAGCACCGCAACAATAAAGATTATTACCAACATTGTCATTAATACATTCAATGCAACCCTATACTCTGATACAGCTTTTACATCTTCTGTATCTATAATATAGCCTACTATACTAAAAAGAATTGCCAATACAGTCAGACACCCATTCCATATTGATTTGATATTAAAATTCTTTTCTTTAATCCATGTAAAAAGTAGCGGAAACAAAGCAACAATAAATATTCCTTTGTACCACTCTAAAAGCTTTTGAATTATCATATCTGGAACAATATGTATTAAAATATATACAATTAAACCCACAGGAATTAACAAAAATATTTTTGATAACACATCCATAAGTCTAGCACCTAAACTTTTTACGCTTTCTATCGAGCGTCTACGCATCACATTTTCATATTTTGTCACAGTTTTCCTGAACGGTAATATTAATAAAAGCACCATATCTATAACGAACCACATCATCAGTAATATATCCACATTTCCATCTCCTCTCTCGTACAAAACCTAATATTTCTTATCTATATATATACATTTCCGAAATTACTTCAAATTTTCTATATCATTAACAAAAAATGATAACATATCACCCTTTTTAAGTCTTCTTCCGAGTCCCACATCCTTCCTTATTTCATAAATTATATCTTCCATTTCCCACAAGATATTTTTATCACCTTTTATCGATGGTTTTCTATATTTCAGCCATTTTTTCACAACTCTGTTTGATCCCCATAAAGTAAGACCTATAGAAAATTCCGAAACCATTTTAGTCATTTCTTCCTCTGTCATCTTCTCTCCATCCTTTTTGGGGGAATCTTCCATTATTTTATAAATCATTTCTACAAATTGCTTATATGGTTCTTCACGCTTATCATATAAGTACTTTTTTACGTTGTACTTATATTCCACTATCTTGGCTACGATTGAACTGATGACTACACCGGTGATAGAAACAGCACCTGTTATCATAGCTACCACAATAACTTGATCAGATGTGTTTACAAAGTTTTCTACAAAATTAACTACACTTACAATCCAACTTCCCACCACGCCAAAAACCCATTTAACAAGTAATACCGCTGCTATCACCATTCCTATCAATAACAGTAATCCTATTAAAAAGTTAATTTTGGGATGTTTCTCTGCAAAAGTTTTCTTTTCTTTCATATATTATTTTTTCCTCCTGCTATTTCTGTGGCACTGTAAGTTAGGAAAACTACAGTGCCACACTTTTAGTTATGCACTTTTAGCAACTACATATCCATAAATTACAAAATCAATATCCTCATCTGTCATGGATTTCCCATGTTCCATGTAGAATCCCGGCAGTTTACGATGATACTCGTATAAAGCATCATTATTCTCTACCGTATACTTGATTGCCTCATCGTATTGCCAATGTTCACCAGAATATCTTTTGGATTTTACAATCTCTTTCTTAGGTATTGCCTTTCCGTCAGCATCTCGATAACCACCTTCATCAATCATTCTCTCCAAAATAATTCTTGTAAAATACTGACTCACTCCAAACAAATAGTTCTTTCTAACAATATTTTTAGGAACAAGAAGCAGTTCTTTGCCGTTGACAAAATAAACAGGTTTCTCAACCTTCTTCCATTCACCAGCATGCATGTCCCAGGTATAAAACGTTTTCGTGCCATTACTTAGAATGCCATATTTATGCATTTGCTCCATTGTAAATTCATTCAAGCATTCATGAAGAATGTTTGTAAGTAAATCCGACATACCATCTTCTGCAAATCCTGGTATCAACAAAGGTAAATCTTCCGCTTTTCCTATTGTCCTAATTGAACTTATTAATTGCTCCAGTGGTTGAAATATTTCCAACAAACCATCGACTGTATTACCTTTGCCATTATCGCCATTACCATATCCCAATCTGGTTGCATTTTGCTCCCCAGCATGAGACAGCAGGCATTTCATATCTTTTCTATTACATGTATTATATGCTTTGAACAATTTGTCAAAATATGAGTTGATATGCTTCATTGCTTTGATAGCCCATGCATTATTCCATCTCTCAATTAAACACGGATCAATAAAAAGCAAATTGTCATCATTGACTGCTACATCTACGAATTCAAAGTTTTCGTGGCCCTTTTGCTTTAATTGCCACACATCAGATATATATTCTTTTTTCATCTTATCTACTCCTCAATATTATTTTTCTTTATCCCGTCCGCCTTTGAACGAATATAGGTTGTTCCATCAGATTTGTTTACCACTTGATAATTTTCATAATTCTTATTACCCTTACTTATCTGCGCAACAGCCTGCTCTAACGGGATGCGTCTACCAGTTTCTACATTTACAAATTCTGTATTTAATCCGCTTGCGGATTCCTTAGATACTTTTAATTTCATAATTTGTCCTCCATTTTAAGGTGCACTTAATAAACCTAGTGCATTCACCAGTTTTTATGTTAAAAGGATAATGACCAAATCCTTGTAAAATATCATTTTTATTTTTTGGGGGATTGTAAAGCAGACTTCCAGATGATAAAATAGATTCGAATTCGTTTGATCATCTGTTGGTCATTCAAGCCTAGGCTGAAGCTGCAACTTCAGCCTTTTTACTTTGTCCACTTATACTTTTATTTCTCACCTCTTTCCTCCCATAATTTTTATCCCGGCATTTGCTGAAAACAATACTCAACAAATGTCAGCATGTTTGTCTCTGTAATACCTTCTATTTTCTTGGCAAATGTCCTTACTTGATTGACCGTATCAACACTTAATGGTCCAGTATTAATCGGAAAGATCTTTGTATAATATGAACCTTTTTGCGCATCAGATATCCTTTTAACCATTATTCCAGCCTTTATCATTACATCCTCAAGATTGGAAACATTATAGACTGGCACAATATACTCTTTTAATGGATGCCCTTCAAATAGTTCTCTGGAAATATATTTAGACTTTGTAATCTCATCACAATCATCTGTATCCATTATGATAAAGAGTTTAAAATTTTTGAGACCTTTTGTTTTTCTGTCATATTCTACGGAATACTCATTAGCAAATTCCTTAAGCGTTCTGAACTGCTTTTTTCTTAAATATTCTGATAATCCATTTATCTGAATACTTCCACGTCCTTTATCTTTCGCGATAATCTTTACAGGCAAATGCAAGTTCGTATAAATGTACTTTACTAATACAAACTCCGATTTTCCATGAACAATGATTGCACATTTTGTATAATTTAATGCATTATGAGGCAATACTACTCGCCTCCTTCTACATCTGACAAATCATCCAACTCCTGCAATATTGTATCATAGTCCAATATATCTACAATTGGTACACCACCAAACAATCCTTTTAAGTACATAATTCTTGGATTATTTGTCCCTTGAATTCTTGGATACTTATCTAAGCACTTGGCTTCTTTATTACCTTGATAATCGACATTAATCAAATACACAGATTTAATATCAATAGTCTCCAACATGTACGTATTGTGCGTTGTAATAATAAGCTGACCCGTGATATCCTCTATCATTGATTCCAATACATTTTTTAAAAGCAAGTCATGTATTCCGTCATCTATTTCATCATAGACAACCGTAACCCCACAAAATGCACCAAGCAACGAACGAATAATGTCAATAATATGCTGCGTACCTGCTGACTCTCTGGAAAAAGGTATTGTCCTAATTTTTCCGCCAATCATTTTTCTAACATATAATTTATACAAAATCACATCATTCTCGATTTCTCTTTCATAGTATACATCTTTAATATCAGCATACGCTTGGGTAAAGAAATCGCGAATAATTCTTTCCGAACGGTCCAACAAGCCTTCTTTATCTTTTTTTATTTTTCCATCCTTCAAATCTCTCAGCACATTTCTAGGTTTACCGGCATTTATTTCACTACCCGAAGAGGATGTTTTTTTACAATGGATTGTAGTATCCTTCAACATATCAATTATGTCAAACACATACTCTAAATAACTTTCTTTTATATACTCCTCGTTCTTATCTTCTCTTTCCTTATTAAAGATACTCAACAAGGTATGTTTGCCCCAATATTTACTTATTTCATCCCTAAGTTCTAATTCAACCTTCTTATTTTTAAAAAGCTTGTTTGAAAATTCTATTTTTGAATTTTCCTTTGTATAATCGATTTCATACAATACACCACGTTGCTTTCCTGTAAAATAATAAAGCTTTTCATACAAAAAACGGTCTTCAAAGGACATTACATAATAACCTTCATGCCCGTTTGTTTGAAATCCATATTCAATGGTAGTTGCTTCCTCACACTCAATCATTCTGCAGTTTTCTTTGTATTTTAAGATGCTTGTGCTATTCAACAACATCTCCAAAAGTTCCTGCGGAATATCTTTTTCCTTAGCAATTTCCATTATTCTTTCCGTTTCTCCTACCATCTGAAACGATTCAATAGACTTTCTTAACAAATCAATGCATGTAACAAAATTGGATTTTCCGCTACCATTTTCACCATAAATGGAGATAAATTTCTTGGCACCTTTGCTTCCGTTTCTGAAATCAAACATTACATCCTTGAATGACATAAAATTTTTCATCTTCACATAAGTAATCATTTCATGCACCTCCACGGTCATACTACCACCTTTCCGCGCCAAAGTCAATAAGTTTTTATTTCTTGTTATTTTTTATATCATTTTATGTAATGTTTTTACCTTTTATACTTAAAACTTCTATTTCACAATTGTAATGGGCAGAAAACAAAGAAGGAATCAGCTATTAACTGACTCCTTCAAATTAACTTTACTAAAATTATATAAGATTTGATTGCAAAATATTTATATATTATTCCCCATACGGACAATGATGCTCTGCCTTCGACTGAAACTCCTTCAAATCACAAATCTTCATATCCTCATCAAACTCTGCAATGGTAACTCCGTCAAAACCATCCACATTGCCCTCGTAATCACATTTAAAATACCATTCCACAACAGCTATATTCCCGGCAACCATCACACGTTTTATATCCCACTGCAAAACAGTACCTTTCTGGTTCCAATCCTCAAACCATCTGCTTATCTGTCCAATGCCTTTATACACCGGACCATAACACTCGCTGTAAATAATATCATCGCTAAAAATCCTTTTTACAGTATCAACATCTTTATCCAGCCAGCATTGAAAATATTTTCTAATAACCTCTTCCATTCTGCACTTACCCCTTCATCCTCTTAATCGTTTCCTCCACAGAAACACACTCCGCATATCTGCCTTTCCACATAAACTCGTTATAATACTTATAACTCTGCTCCCCTGTCATAAAAGCATTATCAAATGTAGAATTTGCATTCTCCGGTACAATCATTTTAAAACCATGTTCAAACCCACACTTGATTGTTGCATCTATACAGTAATCCGTCTGCAATCCCACAACTGCCACTGTATGAACATTCTTAGCTTTCAAGTATTCCAACAGCCCCGTCCCCTTAAAAGAGCTATTTACCGTCTTATCAAAAATCTTCTCACCCGACCGCGGACTAAATCCTTCATATATCTCAAAGCCCGGTGTTCCCTTAGTTAACTCCGCTCCAACACCATCATCGTGTCTTACATAAATAACTTCAACATTATTCTCTCTGGCTGCTGCAATTAACGTTTTTACAGCATTTTCAAACGCATTGAAATTATATAAATCCGTCGTAGTTATTAATTTCTGTGTATCGACTACTAAAAGTACCATTTATGCGCTCCTCATCATAAATATTTCTCAATCACACTCTGCTCCACAACCTTTTTCCCAAGCAATGTCATAGCCTGTTTCGGACAATTATTGATGCACCTATAACACATAGTACACTGATTATTCTGTACCACTTTCTTATCGACAATCTTGATATTATTCATGGGACATAACTTTTCACATTTGCCACACCCTATGCACTTATCTTCGTCCACACGCAGTTTATCAGAATAGTTTCTTGTCTTATGTCCAAAATACAATCGTTGTCCAAAGAAACCCGCCATGCGATATAATATACCAATTCCCTCCCGGGTTGGTTTCCCTGCTTTCAAAAGCCGAACCGACTTACTAATCTTTTGCTCCGCTTTCTTCACAAGTTCCTTGTTCTTTTCCAGTGGACGCTTCAACACTTTTTCATCGCCTATGCTATCCGGCATTTTCAAATGCAATCCACCTATTATTTCTGCTCCGTATTGCTGTAAAAGCCGCCCAAGAATTCCTGCTCCATCACCACTAAACAATCCCATTGTAGCAATAACAAAAACCTTCTTATTCTTCCATAGTTCTTTATTATCAATTATAAAATCACGCAGTATCTTTGGCACCGTACTATATTGCACCGGATATGCAAACACAAGCATTTCGTCGCCTTTGACAACCTCAATAACATTATCGTCCTCTATAGAAAATGCTTTAGCCGCTTCATCATATTCATTACAAAATAATTCCACTGCATATCTCGAATTGCCGCTTCCGCTAAAATATATTCCTACCATCCTTACTTCCTCTTCATAATCCTCCATGCTGCAAATTTACCCATAGCTGCTGCCGTTGGAAGTCCTCCTTGTCCCATCAACCACTGGCTTGCCAAAAACACATTATCAATTCCCTTTACAACTCCCGGTACAGTAATACTTTTTGCCTGCTTGGTTGTTACGAAGCTCATGTATGCACCCCTATAAGAGTTGCAATATCTGGTATATGTCATCGGCGACCATACATCAATCACATGTATTTTCCCTTCTAAAAACGGATATTCCTTCACTACCCGTTTTAATGCCTGCTCCACAATTTCAGTCTTCTTTTTTTCATAGACTATTTTATCTGTATAGATATTCTCCCAATACTTATAATCAGCTTCTGTCTGTGAAAAATTAGTCTGTAAAATCATTTTGCCTTTCGGTGCAAAATCAGGTTCATAGTCATAAGACTGAACACTCATACACTTTACAGTCTGACTTCCTATATTTATCTCGTCACACGAAAACACTCTTGTTCCTGTCAATTCCGGGAATACTCCGTCTACAGCATAAGCAATTTGAAATCCACTGCTAACCGGGTACTTGGCTCTGTCTGCGTACATTTTTTTAAGTCCTTCCGGCATATATTTTTCCGGCAACAGTTTCCGAAATGTATAATCTGTGTCACAAGCGCAGATTACATAGTCAGCCTCTATCTTATCTCCATTTTCTAACATAATCCCTTTTGCCTTTTTATCATCTATTAAGACAGTTTTCACACTGGTATTCGTATGTATCACACCACCATATTCTTTATACCTTTCTGCAATACGAAGCGACATCGCAAGTGAGCCACCCTTCGGTATATCACCATTTTCTCCCGTCACCGTACCATAAGAAACAAGAAATGCATACGCCTGATATCCACTAGGCATATAATCAATAATTGCACGGCGAATTAATGGATGTTTAAAACGCATTGCCAGCTCATTGATATCAATATTCCCATACTCTTTCATTACTTTCCTCATTGACTTCATGGACATGCCCAATTTCATGAAATCAATGAGATTCATAGCATCAAACGGTTTTTCTATAGGTACTGTCATGCTTTCCGCCATAGACACATACTTTATCAATTTATTAATTTCCTTTTCATCTTCAGGCGACAATTCCAGCATTTCTTTTTGTGTTCTTTCCTTATCTCTCCAAAAAGTTAATGTCTGACCATCAAGCTTTGAAGAAAAGAACATTTCTTTTTTATGTATTTCCACACTATCTCCCAGTGCACCAATCTCCTTCCAAAGTTCATGTAATGCACTTCCCGATCTTGTTCCTGTCAGCCAATGAATACAATTATCAATAAAATAACCTTCTCGCTTCCAACCGGTACACTGTCCGCCCGGTAATGCATTCTTTTCATAAATTTCTGTGGCAAACCCAGCCTTTTGCAATAACACACCTGCCGTCATTCCAGCAATTCCACCACCAATGATTACAACCTTTTTCATACATCTATTCCCTACTTTCTTCTTATGATGTCAACAATCCAATCCGAATTTGGCAACTCTATATCCTGATTTGTAGCAAATCTCTCTGCAATCCCCTGCACACTACACCAAAAAGCATTTGATAGCACCAAAGGAGAGCCCTCTTTAATTGTTCCTTCTTTCTGCCCCCACTCAACAATAGGCACGAATTGCTCTATCACGTTTACTCTCATTGCAATTTCCCTGATATGCTCTGGTGTCGCCTCACTTCTCTGTGCCTCTGCCATCAATACAAAAAATTTTGCCACAACAGGTTGCTCTTTCATATACGCAAACAGCTCTTCTGTGAAATTCATAAAAAAATCAATAGCATGCTCACATTTCTGCTCTCCCGGATATGCGGTTCCTTCTAAGCCCATTCGAATTAGTTCTTCATACAATTTCTCTTTTGACTCAAAATAATGAAACATCAACCCTCTACTCATGTTTGCACTTTTTGCTATATCCGTAATCTTAGTAGCTGCATAACCTTTGGTAACAAATAACTCTAAAGCGGCATATAAAATTTCTTGCCTTCTACGCTCTTTTTTTTCTTTACGTGTATCCATATAACACTTCCTTCTCTATTAAATAAACATTCAATGAACATTTGTTTAAAAATATCAGGATTATTTCTAATTGTCAACCAACAAAACACCCAAAGCAGTATCTCTACCACTTGGGGCATCCCTTACCGATCCATTCCGGCAACTTTCCTGTGCACCCACTCCTTCACTTCGCCAATTCGCTCCCGGAACACATCCAGCATGTTCCTTCCGTTGATTACAAACTGTTTCATAAATTCATAGGCTTTTTCTAGCTTATCCTGCGAGACCTGAATCTTACTCCGGAGTTGTTCATTCTCGTAGGACAAATCCACCACCTTATCGAACAAATCCGTGTTCTCTGTATCCGTAGATAATCTGTGGTATAAATCTAAGGCAATCTCCTTTTTTTCGGGTAGCTTCATCCAATTCCTTCGTTACTCTGGAAAGCTCCCCTGTTAGTAAGGTAAACAATATGCCGGTCTATAAAGACGAAGAACGAGGAACCTTGTATGTCAGATGTTATTATGAAGATTTTACCAGAAAGAAAAAACAGATAAAGAAACGAGGCTTTAAGCTTCAGCGAGAAGCAAAGGAATGGGAAGCAGATTTTTTAAGAAAGCAGAAAGGCAGCACGGATATGACCTTCCGCTCTATGTATGAGATTTATATAGAGGATATGGGACACCGATGCCGCCAGAGCACCATCGACAGAAAGAAGCATGTATTTGAAAAGCTCATTCTCCCTTATTTCGAGAATAAGCCCATCAATAAGATTACTCCCAAGGACATCCGCGCCTGGCAGAATGAAATGATTGCAAAGGATTATTCCAACTCCTACCTTGATAGGATGCAGAATATGATTACCGCACTTTTCAATTATGCAGTGGACTATTTTAACTTAGCCGAGAATCCTTGCCACAAAGCAGGCAGGATGGGGAAACGTGAGGTTGTGGTAAACTTCTGGACAAAGGATGAATTTGACCGGATACTGGCTGCAATGGAAGATGATCCTACCGCATATGTTTCGTTTTCACTACTGTACTACTCCGGTATCCGTTTTGGAGAATTCCTCGCTTTAACACCAAAGGACTTTGATTTTGAGAAGAATACTCTTGATATCACCAAAAGTCTCCAGCGTGTGAAGAAGCAAGATGTGGTTACACCACCCAAAACACCCAAGAGTATCCGTAACATCATCATACCGGACTTTGTGATGAAGGAAGTAAAAGATTATATGTTAAAGCTTTATGATTTGAAAGATACGGACAGGGTCTTCCCCTTCACCAAATCTTATATCAATAATGCAATGGCAAGGGCTTGCAAGAAAAGCGGAGTGAAAAAGATTCGTATCCACGATATCCGCCATTCCCACGCCAGCTATCTTATCAACTTAGGATGTGCACCACTACTCATATCGGAACGGTTAGGACACGAAAAGGTGCAGACCACCTTAAGCACCTATTCCCACCTTTATCCGAACAAGCATCAGGAAGTGGTGGATATGATGCAGAACCAGCACCAGAAGGATATGGCAACATCCGATGTAACTGCTCCGGCAGAAGCATCGGAAGAACCCAAACCACAAGGCACAAGGTTCAAAGTCGTAAGTCCAAAGGATAAAATAAGCCCACAGCAAGTCCACGTAAATGACTTAAGCCCATGCGTCGGCTTCAACCGACGCATATAAAAAGGCTCAACCCCTTGTAAACAAAGGGCTGAGCCAAATAAGTCATTTAATACTCAATCAGTATTTAATTACTCAATGATTGTAGCAACACGTCCAGATCCTACTGTACGTCCACCTTCACGGATAGCGAATGTAAGACCCTGCTCCATAGCTACTGGGTGAATTAATTCGATAGTCATTTCGATGTTATCACCTGGCATACACATTTCAACACCATCTGGTAAATCACAAACACCTGTAACGTCTGTTGTTCTGAAGTAGAACTGTGGACGATAGTTGTTGAAGAATGGAGTATGACGTCCACCTTCGTCTTTTGTTAAAACGTAAACCTGAGCTGTGAATTTTCTGTGGCATGTTACAGTACCTGGTTTAGCAAGAACCTGTCCACGAACGATCTGGTCACGGTTAACACCACGAAGTAATGCACCGATGTTATCACCAGCCATAGCCTCGTCTAACTGTTTACGGAACATCTCGATACCAGTTACAACTGTAGACTGAACATCTTCTTTAACACCTAAGATCTCAAGTGGATCATTTAAGTGAAGTGTTCCTCTCTCTACTCTACCTGTAGCAACTGTACCACGACCTGTGATTGTGAATACGTCCTCTACTGGCATTAAGAATGGTTTATCTGTATCACGCTGTGGATCTGGAATATAAGAATCAACTGTATCCATTAATTCCATGATCTTGTCTCCCCAAGGTCCCATTGGATCTTCAAGAGCTTTTAAAGCAGATCCCTGGATGATTGGGCAGTCATTGAATCCGTACTCTTCGAGCTGTTCTGTGATTTCCATCTCAACTAACTCTAATAATTCTGGATCGTCAACCATATCACATTTGTTCATGAATACTACGATGTAAGGTACACCTACCTGACGGGATAATAAGATGTGCTCTTTTGTCTGAGCCATAACACCGTCAGTAGCAGCTACTACAAGGATAGCTCCATCCATCTGAGCAGCACCAGTGATCATGTTCTTAACGTAGTCAGCATGTCCAGGACAGTCAACGTGTGCGTAATGTCTCTTCTCTGTCTCGTACTCAACGTGAGCAGTAGAAATTGTGATACCACGTTCTCTTTCTTCTGGAGCTTTATCGATGTTAGCGAAATCTACAGCTGCGTTACCAGCTACTCTTTCAGATAAAACTTTTGTGATAGCTGCTGTTAAAGTTGTTTTACCATGATCTACGTGACCAATGGTACCGATATTACAATGTGGTTTTGTTCTTTCAAACTTAGCTTTTGCCATTTTGAATATCCTCCTTAAATTGATGCCATATTGGCTATAGTTGTTATATTTAATAACTCGGCTATTTATGATTATATAAAATAATCTTAGCTTTTTCAAGTTATTTTTATCACAGAATCCCTTATTTTAAGGGATTTCTGTGATTTAATATTGTTTTTAGATTCTGTTACACAGAAATAACTGAAATCAGTTATAAGCCATGCTTTTTTTCAGAATTTATTTGGATTTATCTGCAAGAACTTTCTCCTGAACAGATTTTGGTACTGGCTCATATTTCTCAAAGAACATAGAGTAGTTACCACGTCCCTGTGTCTTAGAACGTAAGTCTGTAGAGTAACCGAACATCTCAGCAAGTGGAACATAAGCTTTTACAAGTTTACCACCACCGATGTCGTCCATACCTTCGATACGTCCACGACGGGAGTTGATATCACCGATTACATCACCCATGTACTCTTCAGGCATTGTAACTTCTACCTTCATGATAGGCTCAAGTAATACTGGTGAAGCTTTTGCCATAGCCTCTTTGAATGCCATAGATCCAGCGATGTGGAATGCCATTTCAGAAGAGTCGACCTCATGGTAAGATCCATCGTATACGTTAGCGTGAACACCAAGAACTGGGAATCCGCCAAGAATACCTGCCTGAGCAGCTTCTTCGATACCTTCACCAACTGCTGGGATGTATTCCTTAGGAATAGCACCACCGACAACGGTAGATTCGAATTTGAATGTCTCTTCGCCGTTTGGATCCATCGGCTCAAATTTAACTTTACAGTGTCCGTACTGACCACGTCCACCGGACTGTTTTGCATATTTGTACTCAACATCTACAGGTTTTGTAAATGTCTCTTTGTAAGCTACCTGTGGAGCACCTACGTTAGCTTCTACTTTGAATTCACGAAGCAGACGGTCAACGATGATTTCCAAATGTAACTCACCCATACCAGCAATGATTGTCTGACCAGTTTCCTGATCTGTGTGAGCACGGAATGTAGGATCTTCTTCTGCAAGTTTTGCAAGAGCCTCACCCATTTTACCCTGTCCAGCTTTTGTCTTAGGCTCGATAGCGAGCTCGATAACTGGTTCTGGGAATTCCATGGACTCTAAGATTACTGGATGCTGTTCATCACAGATTGTATCACCAGTTGTTGTAAATTTGAAACCTACAGCAGCTGCGATATCTCCGGAGTAAACTTTATCTAATTCCGCACGTTTGTTGGCATGCATCTGTAAGATACGTCCAACACGTTCTTTTTTATCTTTTGTAGCATTTAATACATAAGAACCGGAGTTCATTGTACCAGAGTAAACTCTGAAGAATGCAAGCTTACCAACGAATGGGTCAGCCATGATCTTGAATGCTAATGCAGCGAAAGGTTCTTCATCAGAAGAATGTCTCTCTACTTCATTACCATCTAAGTCAACACCTTTGATAGCTGGGATATCTGTTGGAGCTGGCATGTACTCGATAACTGCATCGATTAACTTCTGTACACCTTTGTTTCTGTAAGCAGAACCACAGCAAACAGGTACAGCAGTACATTCACATGTAGCTTTTCTTAATACTTTCTTCATCTCCTCAACAGATGGTTCCTCACCCTCAAGGTACATCATCATTAAGTCATCATCTAACTCGCAGACTTTCTCTACTAATTCTGCATGATAAAGTTCAGCTTCATCAGCCATATCACCTAAATCATCTGTTACAGTGATATCGTCACCTTTATCATCATTGTAGATATAAGCCTTCATCTCGAATAAGTCGATAATTCCTTTGAAATCGTCCTCTTTACCGATTGGCAACTGAAGACAGATAGCATTTTTTCCTAATCTTGTACGAATCTGATCAACAGCTCCGTAGAAGTTAGCACCTAAGATGTCCATCTTGTTAATGAAAGCCATTCTAGGTACGTTGTAGGTATCAGCCTGACGCCATACGTTTTCTGACTGTGGTTCAACACCACCCTTTGCACAGAATACGCCGACAGCACCATCAAGTACACGAAGGGAACGCTCTACCTCTACAGTAAAGTCTACGTGTCCAGGAGTATCAATGATGTTGATACGATGCTCTAAAGCACCTTTCTTTGGTTTTGTGAACTCTTCCAAAGTCCAGTGGCATGTAGTAGCGGCTGATGTAATTGTGATACCTCTTTCCTGCTCCTGTTCCATCCAGTCCATGGTAGCAGTACCTTCATGAGTATCACCAATCTTATAGTTAACACCGGTATAGTAAAGAATACGCTCTGTTAATGTTGTTTTACCAGCATCAATATGAGCCATAATACCAATGTTTCTGGTTCTCTCTAATGGATATTCTCTTCCAGCCAAGGTTTTTCCTCCTTAATTTACTACGCCGATATGCGCAGAACATTTTTATAATACTTGAGAGCAAAGTTGCTTTGCTCCCGGTATCTATTCATATGGCAAATGATATTAGAAGCGGTAATGAGCGAATGCTTTGTTTGCTTCTGCCATTTTGTGCATATCTTCTTTTCTCTTAACAGATGCACCTGTGTTGTTAGCTGCATCCATGATTTCATTTGCAAGTCTTTCTTCCATGGTCTTCTCACCTCTGTTACGTGAGAAAGTTGTTAACCAACGAAGTCCTAAAGCCTGACGACGGTCTGGTCTAACTTCGATTGGTACCTGGTATGTTGCACCACCAATACGTCTAGCCTTTACTTCAAGAACAGGCATAACGTTATTCATGGCTTCTTCAAATACCTCAAGAGCAGGTCTTTCTGTTTTCTCTTCTACTCTTGCGAAAGCTCCATATACAATTTTCTGTGCTACACCTTTCTTACCATCTAACATAATGTTGTTGACAAGCTTTGTAACGACTTTGTTATTGTAAATTGGATCTGCTAATACGTCTCTTTTCTGAGTATGTCCTTTACGTGGCACGGTTCTTCCCTCCTTAATCATAATTTACTATACAGGTCTTTCCTGCATTTACTGTGTCCGGTTTCCCGGCTCTGCAACATTTGCAATGAAAGTTCAATGCAACATGTTGTCAGTGAACTTCATTTCGATTAATTCAACGGTACTCACATGTGTAAAATGGGCAAGCCCATCTCGGAACAAAATCTTGTTCCCCCTTAGTGTTCGTGCGGAAATATATCTCTAGTGAAACAATTCCAACACTAAACCTTTTAGTTCTGTTTGTGATACTATTGGTTTTACTTCATTCTGTAATCAAAAATTACTTAGAAGCCTTTGGTCTCTTAGCGCCGTATTTAGAACGAGCCTGTTTTCTGTTAGCAACACCTGCTGTATCAAGTGTACCACGGATGATGTGATATCTTGTACCTGGTAAGTCCTTAACACGTCCACCACGGATCATAACAACGCTATGCTCCTGTAAGTTGTGTCCTTCACCTGGAATGTAGCTTGTTACTTCGATTCCGTTAGAGAGACGTACTCTGGCGATCTTTCTAAGAGCTGAGTTAGGTTTTTTAGGAGTAGCTGTCTTAACAGCTGTACAAACACCTCTCTTCTGTGGAGAAGGAGCATCTGTAGGTCTCTTCTGTAAAGAGTTGTAACCCTTCTGAAGTGCAGGTGCTGTAGACTTCTTAACAGATGTCTGACGTCCTTTTCTTACTAACTGGTTAAATGTTGGCATTATTTTCACCTCCTGTTAATATTATGTGAACAAAAAAGTTCAAACTGCATGCCTTTTTGTGCACGCTAAATTATTATATAGGTGTCCATCCCAGATGTCAAGCACTTTTACATAGATTTTTCTTACGCTTTTAAAGCATTTCCAATATCTGGCTTTTTATACCAGATATTGTGATTATGAAAAAAGAGGAACAGATTTTCATCCATTCCTCTCTTATTTCAATATCTTATTCTTCTACTGGTGCAAATTCTTCATCTGCAAAAGAATCGTCATCAAAATCAATCTCGTCATTTTCATTGACATCAGAATCAAGTTTGATATTGCGGTATCTCTTCATACCTGTACCAGCCGGGATCAGTTTACCAATGATTACGTTTTCTTTCATACCGATCAGTGGATCAACTTTTCCTTTGATAGCTGCTTCTGTCAGAACTTTTGTTGTCTCCTGGAAGGAAGCTGCCGATAAGAAGGAGTTCGTAGCTAAGGAAGCTTTGGTAATACCAAGTAATACCTGTTTTCCTTCTGCCATTTCTTTTCCTTCACTCTCAAGCAGTTCATTTGTATCCTCAAAATCAAGAGTATCTACTAATGTTCCCGGAAGCATATCAGAATCACCGTTTGTCTCAACGCGGACTTTCTGCAACATCTGACGTACGATCAACTCGATATGTTTGTCGTTGATCTCAACACCCTGTAAACGGTATACACGCTGAACCTCGCGGAGCATGTAATCCTGAACGGCACGAACACCTTTGATCTTTAAGATGTCATGTGGATTTACAGAACCTTCGGTCAACTCGTCACCAGCTTCAAGTACTGCGCCGTCCATTACTTTGATTCTGGAACCGTAAGGGATTAAGTATGCCTTAGATTCACCAGTCTCATTGTTTGTAACGATGATCTCACGTTTCTTCTTAGTATCTTTGATGTTAGCTACGCCACCAAATTCTGTGATAATGGCAAGTCCTTTCGGTTTTCTTGCCTCGAAAATTTCTTCGACACGAGGAAGACCCTGTGTGATATCGGTACCGGCAACACCACCTGTATGGAAAGTACGCATGGTAAGCTGTGTACCAGGCTCACCGATGGACTGTGCTGCGATGATACCAACAGCCTCACCAACCTGAACTGCCTGACCGGTAGCCATGTTTGCTCCATAACATTTTGCACATACACCCATATGGGAGCGGCAGGATAATACGGTACGGATCTTCACTTTCTCGATTGGGTTGCCATTCTCATCAACACCACGGCTCATAACTTCTGCTGCACGTTTTGGTGTGATCATATGGTTTGCCTTTACAATGACATTGCCATCTTTATCACAAATTGTATTGCAGGAGAAACGACCTGTAATACGTTCCTGAAGACTTTCTATCTCTTCTTTTCCATCCATGAATGCAGTTACCCACATACCAGGGATTTCTCTGTTCTTGCCCTCACAGCAGTCAGATTCACGAACGATCATATGCTGTGATACGTCTACAAGACGTCTCGTAAGGTATCCGGAATCGGCTGTACGAAGCGCTGTATCGGACATACCTTTTCGTGCTCCATGCGCAGACATGAAGTACTCCAATACATCAAGACCATCACGGAAGTTGGATTTGATAGGCAACTCGATTGTTCTACCGGTTGTATCAGCCATCAAACCACGCATACCAGCAAGCTGTTTGATCTGTTTATCAGAACCACGGGCTCCGGAATCCGCCATCATGAAGATGTTGTTGTATTTATCAAGACCTTCCAGAAGCACTTTTGTAAGCTCATCATCGGTCTCTTTCCATGTCTCAACAACTTCTTTGTAACGTTCTTCCTCTGTAATAAGACCACGTTTGTACTGTTTTGTAATTCTGTCTACTGTATCCTGAGCTGCTTTGATCATTGCAGGTTTCTCTGGTGGAACCGTCATATCGGAAATGGATACGGTCATCGCTGCTCTTGTGGAATATTTGTAACCCATAGCTTTTACAGCATCCAGAACTTCTGCTGTCTTGGTAGCACCATGGATATTGATTACTTTTTCAAGAATCTGTTTGTTCTGTTTCTTGGCAACAAGGAAATCTACTTCCAGTTTTAATTCATTGCCAGGAATGCTTCTGTCAACAAATCCTAAATCCTGAGGAATGATCTCATTGAAGATGAAACGTCCTAATGTGGACTCAACAACTCCTGTGATTTCTTTTCCATCCGGCATTGTCTTTGTCATACGGACTTTGATTCTGGAGTGAAGTGTTACTGCTCCGTTCTCGTATGCAAGGATTGCTTCGTTGACACTCTTGAAGATCTTGCCCTCTCCCTTAGCTCCCGGTCTCTCCTGTGTTAAATAGTAGATACCAAGGACCATATCCTGTGAAGGAACTGCTACAAGACCACCGTCAGATGGTTTTAACAGGTTGTTCGGTGAGAGAAGCATAAATCTACACTCAGCCTGAGCCTCTACAGATAATGGAAGATGTACAGCCATCTGGTCACCATCGAAGTCGGCGTTGAACGCGGTACATACCAATGGATGTAACTTGATTGCTTTACCTTCTACTAAGATTGGCTCGAATGCCTGAATACCTAATCTATGCAGTGTAGGAGCACGGTTTAACATAACCGGATGCTCTTTGATAACGTCTTCTAAGACATCCCAAACTTCTGTCTGGAGTCTCTCGACCATTTTCTTAGCACTCTTGATGTTGTGTGCAGATCCGTTGGCAACAAGTTCTTTCATAACGAAAGGTTTGAATAATTCAATTGCCATCTCTTTTGGAAGACCACACTGATAAATCTTTAATTTTGGCTCAACACAGATAACGGAACGTCCTGAATAGTCAACACGTTTACCAAGTAAGTTCTGTCTGAAACGACCGGATTTACCTTTTAACATATCGGATAAGGATTTTAATGCTCTGTTTCCTGGTCCTGTAACCGGACGTCCACGACGACCGTTATCGATCAGGGCATCAACAGCTTCCTGTAACATACGTTTCTCGTTACGAACGATAATATCAGGAGCTCCTAACTCAAGAAGTCTTCTCAAACGGTTATTTCTGTTGATAATTCTTCTATATAAATCATTCAAATCAGAGGTGGCAAAACGTCCACCATCCAACTGAACCATTGGACGAAGATCTGGTGGGATAACCGGTACAACGGTCATGATCATCCATTCTGGTTTGTTTCCAGATTCACGGAATGCTTCTACAACTTCCAGTCTCTTAATGATTCTGGCACGTTTCTGACCAGTTGCATCTTCTAACTCTGCTTTTAATTCAGCAGAATCTTTTTCCAGATCAATCGCCTGTAATAATTCCTGAATTGCCTCAGCACCCATTCCCACACGGAATGCATTGCCGTACTGTTCTCTTGCATCCTGGTATTCTCCTTCGGAAAGTACCTGTTTGTACTGTAATGCAGTATTGCCTGCATCCAATACGATGTAAGAAGCAAAGTATAAAACTTTCTCCAATGTTCTTGGAGATAAGTCAAGGATCAATCCCATACGGGATGGAATTCCTTTGAAGTACCAGATATGGGATACAGGTGCAGCAAGCTCGATGTGTCCCATACGCTCTCTACGAACGCTGGATTTTGTGATCTCAACGCCACAACGGTCGCAGACAACGCCCTTGTAACGAATTTTCTTATATTTACCGCAATGACATTCCCAGTCTTTGCTAGGTCCAAAAATCTTCTCACAGAAAAGACCATCTTTTTCCGGTTTCAATGTTCTATAGTTGATTGTTTCCGGTTTTTTAACTTCACCGCGGGACCATTCTCTGATCTTTTCCGGGGATGCTAAACCAATACGGATGGCATCAAATGAAACAGACTGGTTAATTGCCTCTTTATTTGTTGTTTCTGGCATCTATGACACTCCCTTTCTCTACTTTACAGAATCGACTCTCTTTATCGGTCTGTGCGGATGCACAGACCTTAAATGCTTATTGATTATTTACTCTTCGAAATTGTCTTCCGGCATATCATCGTAAAAATCAGAGTCATCATCTGCATCGGTGTCTTCCTCTTCTTCTACGTCAACAAGTTCTTCGTTTTCAGAATCAAATTCTTTCTTTGTGAATCCCATCTTGGAGAATGATTCACTGTCTTCAAAAGCGAAATCTTTATCGCCTGAAATAATGGAGTTCAGGTCGGTGTTACCGTACTCACTTGTTTCCATTAATTCAACTTCATTTCCTTCGTCATCTAATACTGTGACATCAAGTCCTAAGGACTGTAACTCTTTCAGTAATACCTTGAATGATTCTGGAATTCCCGGTTCAGGAATATTATCACCTTTGATAATTGCCTCATAAGTCTTAACACGTCCTACAACGTCATCAGACTTCACTGTAAGGATTTCCTGTAAGGTATATGCTGCACCGTAAGCTTCCAGTGCCCAAACCTCCATCTCACCGAATCGCTGTCCACCGAACTGCGCTTTACCACCAAGTGGCTGCTGGGTAACTAAGGAGTAAGGACCAGTAGAACGTGCATGGATCTTATCATCTACCAGGTGGTGCAGTTTCAGGTAATGCATGTGTCCGATTGTTACAGGTGAATCAAATGGTTCTCCGGTACGTCCATCACGCAGCTGAACTTTTCCATCACGGGAAATTGGAACACCTTTCCACAGTGCTCTGTGGTCTCTGTTGTCCCATAAGTACTTCATAACTTCTTCGCCAAGTACATCTTTGTATTTTGCTTCAAAATCTTCCCATTCGAAGTTTACATAATCATTAGCCAATTCCAGTGTATCCTGGATATCAATTTCCTTTGCACCATCAAATACTGGTGTTGCAATATTGAATCCCAATGCTTTTGCAGCAAGACTCAGGTGAATCTCAAGGACCTGACCGATATTCATACGGGAAGGTACACCTAATGGATTCAATACGATATCAAGAGGACGACCATTTGGAAGGAACGGCATATCTTCTACAGGTAATACACGGGAAACGACACCCTTGTTACCATGACGGCCGGCCATCTTATCACCGACAGAGATTTTTCTCTTCTGTGCAATGTAAATGCGGACTGCCTGGTTTACTCCTGGAGATAACTCATCTCCGTTTTCTCTTGTAAATACTTTGGCTTCCACAACGATACCATATTCGCCGTGAGGAACTTTTAAGGAAGTATCACGTACTTCTCTTGCCTTCTCACCAAAAATTGCACGGAGAAGTCTCTCTTCTGCTGTCAGTTCTGTCTCTCCCTTAGGAGTAACTTTTCCGACTAAGATATCACCGGCACGAACCTCTGCACCGATACGGATAATACCTCTTTCATCAAGGTCTTTTAATGCATCATCACCGACACCTGGAACGTCACGAGTAATCTCCTCCGGTCCTAATTTAGTGTCACGTGCTTCTGCTTCATATTCTTCAATATGGATGGATGTATAAACATCATCCTGTACAAGTCTCTCACTTAAAAGAACAGCATCCTCGTAGTTATAACCTTCCCAGGTCATAAATCCGATCAATGGGTTCTTACCAAGTCCAAGTTCTCCGTTAGAAGTAGATGGTCCGTCTGCGATAACCTCACCAACCTCTACATGGTCACCCTTGAATACGATTGGTCTCTGATTGTAGCAGTTTGACTGGTTACTTCTTGAAAACTTTGTAAGTTTGTATACATCTCTTGTTCCATCATCATTTTTTACAATAATCTGATTGGACTCAGAGCTTTCAATTGTACCTGCTTTTTTTGCAACAACGCAGACACCTGAGTCAACGGCCGCTTTTGTCTCCATACCTGTACCAACAACAGGAGCTTCTGTTGTAAGAAGAGGTACTGCCTGACGCTGCATGTTTGATCCCATCAGCGCACGGTTCGCATCATCGTTCTGTAAGAACGGAATTAATGCAGTCGCAACAGAGAATACCATCTTAGGAGATACGTCCATGTAATCAAACATGGTCTTCTCATATTCCTGTGTCTCATCCAGATAACGACCAGATACAGAATTACGAACAAAATGTCCCTCTGCATCAAGTGCCTCGTTCGCCTGTGCTACATGGTAATTATCCTCTTCATCCGCTGTCATGTAGACTACTTCATCTGTGACACGAGGATTCTTTGGATCTGATTTATCAATCTTACGGTATGGAGCTTCAATGAAACCATACTCATTAATACGCGCATAACTTGCCAGTGAGTTGATCAGACCGATGTTAGGACCTTCAGGCGTCTCAATTGGACACATACGTCCATAGTGAGAATAATGAACGTCTCGAACCTCGAATCCGGCACGGTCTCTGGACAAACCACCAGGTCCCAATGCAGATAAACGTCTCTTGTGAGTCAGCTCACCAAGAGGGTTGTTCTGATCCATGAACTGAGACAGCTGGGAAGAACCGAAGAACTCTTTCACTGCTGCAGTTACCGGTTTGATGTTAATTAAACTCTGTGGAGAAATACCATCCAGGTCAAGTGTCGTCATTCTTTCACGGACAACTCTCTCTAATCTGGAAAGTCCGATTCTGTACTGGTTCTGTAATAATTCGCCAACCGCACGGATACGTCTGTTACCCAAATGGTCGATATCATCATCATGACCAATACCATACTCTAAATGCATATTGTAATTGATGGATGCGAAGATATCATCTTTTGTAATATGCTTTGGAATCAGATCATGTACATTTTTCTTAATTGCTTCTTTTAAATCTTCCACATCCGGATTTTCTTCCATTAACTGTGCAAGAATCGGGTAGTAAACTAATTCTGTAATGCCAAGTTCCTTTGGATCGCAGTCAACGTAATGTCTTAAATCTACCATCATAGAAGAAAGAACTTTTACGTTTCTTGTCTCAGTCTGAATCCATACATATGGAACTGCTGCATTCTGGATATCATCAGCTAAAGAACGGGTTACTTCTGTACCTGCTTCTGCAATGATCTCACCAGTTGTCACATCAACAACATCTTCTGCAAGAACATGTCCGTTGATACGGTTCTTTAATGCTAACTTCTTATTGAACTTATAACGACCTACCTTTGCAAGATCATATCTTCTTGGGTCAAAGAACATAGCATTAATAAGGCTCTCCGCACTTTCTACTGAAAGCGGCTCGCCTGGTCTGATTTTCTTATATAATTCAAGAAGTCCTTCTTCGTAATTTGTAGCAACATCCTTGCCAAAACTTGCAACGATCTTAGGTTCCTCACCAAATAAATCAATGATTTCCTGGTTGCTTCCAACACCAAGCGCACGGATCAATACTGTGATCGGCACTTTTCTGGTTCTATCTACACGAACGTAAAATACGTCATTGGAGTCTGTTTCATACTCTAACCAAGCTCCACGGTTTGGAATTACAGTACAAGAATACAATTGTTTACCCACTTTATCGTGAGCGATACCATAATAGATACCAGGGGAACGAACCAACTGGCTGACGATTACTCGCTCTGCACCATTGATTACGAAAGTTCCAGTTTCAGTCATCAAAGGAAGGTCGCCCATGAAAATTTCATGCTCGTTGATTTCATCAGTTTCTTTGTTGTGAAGTCTTACCTTTACCTTTAAAGGTGCTGCATATGTTGCGTCTCTTTCTTTGCACTCAGGGATTGTGTACTTTACATCATCTTCGCATAATGTAAAATCCACAAATTCCAGACTCAGATGACCGCTGTAATCTGCAATCGGAGAGATATCGTCGAAAACTTCTTTTAAGCCTTCGTCCAAAAACCACTTATAGGAGTCTTTCTGAACTTCTATAAGGTTTGGCATTTCCAATACCTCTTTCTGTCTTGAGTAACTCATACGCATGCCTTTTCCGGCTTTCACCGGACGTATTCTGTTTTTCTCCATTGACGTTTCACCTCTCGTTTTTATTCTCAACAAACAAATTGCCTGTTGTATTGCATCTACCGCCTGTATATACGGTATGTGAACACTCACATCTTATGGCTATAAGCCTACTGCACCACAATAGTGCAACGTATATTATATATCAAGTCAAGTAAAATCGTCAAGACAAATTTCATTTTTTCTAATAAATTTATTAGTATTTATAAAAAAGAAGAAACAGATACCTACTTGTAGTATTTTGTGTATCTGTTTCTTCTATATATAGTGTCTTATATTTCTATTTTGTCTTATGTATTATTTCAAAGCTGCAGTCGCTATCATTTATTCACACTGGAATCCTGCGACTTCATTCTTCAATGATTCTGCGATGTTCACATTCTTCTCGACAGATTCATTAATTCCGGTCATATGACCTGCAAGTTCAGAAGTATACTCTGCCGCATTAGACACGCCCGCTGCGCTCTGGTTCACTGCATTGGATACGCCATCTGCAGCCTCCGAAATTTCATTTGCAGCCCGGCGGAGATTCTCTGCTACACTCTGAAGATCCTGCATCATCTCATTCATCTGTACGGCATCCTCATTGTAAGTCTCACCGGATTCAACCATTCCCTTGTAGTCATTCAATACATCCTGATTTACAAAATCAAGCATCTTGCCCGCATTTCCAGCTAAGTTTTCTACCGATTCTGTTACCATCTTACTGATATTCTGAATTCCATTAGCTGTATTTCTGCTTTCATCCGCAAGCTTCCGAATCTCATCTGCAACGACCGCAAAGCCTTTTCCGGCTTCCCCGGCTCTTGCTGCTTCAATGGAAGCATTCAATGCAAGAAGATTTGTCTGTGAAGAAATTGACAAGATCTCATCTGTAAGCTTATTGATCTCTTCCACCTGTTTGCTCTGTTCAATCGCAGTGGAAAGTTCTCCTGAAATACGCGCCACCATATCGGCTGCAGACACCTGGCTTGCAGTTGCATCTGCCTTCATACCCTCTGCCTTCTGGCGGATACTGTCCACACGTTCAAGTCCCTCTCCTGTCTTATCTGCCATAACTGTGATGTCTTTTCGGATGCTCTCAATATTTTCAGTAATATTAATAACGGTTGCGGATACTTCCTCCATGCTGGCTGCCAGCTGTTCCATCGTTGCAGATGTACCTGTGATCTTATCGCCCGCTGCGCGGACTCCGTTGTCAACACTCGCCGCTGTATGTTCGAGTTCTCCGGAACCTTTTTTTATCTTCTCGATCAGATTTCTCAACACATCTATAAACTGATTGAATCCCCGGACCATCTGTCCGATCTCATCGTTGCCTCTGACCTTCAGATGTGCAGTAAGATCACCACTTCCCCCATCAATCTCAGTGATCATCTTCATGAGATCTCTGGTTGCTGCGCGCATTGGCTTCACAACGCCGATCAGAATAACAAGAATTCCAGCTATTCCAACAAGAATAGATACCGCAGCCATTCCAACGCACACCTTGGAAACTGCCTGATAAGTAGCATGTGCCTGGGCTGTTGCCTCATCCATCTCATTCACACTCTTCTGCTGGATTCCGGTAATATAAGCATTCACCTCTTCCATGCAGACACGGATCACATTGACTTCGATGGAAACTTTTCCGTTCTTTCCATCGTCGTATTTTTCCATGGCATTGTCCATACGTTCCAGAACGTTGTTCACACCATCATAGATTTTCTGCATAATCTGCTTCTGTCCGTCACCCTCTGTGGCATCATACATCTGCTGCACAAGATCAGCCACAGCCTCCCGATCCGCTGCATAATCATTTCTGGCTTCTGTATGGCTTGTCTCACCTTTTGTTGTCGCAAGATAACGATAGAAATCCTTCTGCACTGCTTCAAGACTATACTGTATGTTGTAAGCATTCTGCAGATCCGGCACTTTGCTGTCTGTGACATCTTTGATCGAATGGTTCATCTTCACCATTGCCTCATAGTTGATCACATTTGATACCATGGTCACAGCTACCATCAGTACAAGAATCGCCACCAGTTTGACTGCCATGCTGCTGTTTCTGGTTTTTTTAGCAGTTTTCTTTGTCACTGCGCTTTTCTCCTTTTTCACTGACCACTGTTTTTTCTGTTTTGGAATTATCGTTTTCTTTTCGTTTTCCTGCGTTTTGTTCTTCATGTGGTTCGCACCTTTTCTATTTTCGTATTATCACTATTGTACATTCTTTTTTCAGTGAAAGCAATGGTTATTCATCATTTTTACCAACAAATGTCAAAAAACGACATATAATTGCATGTGCGCAAAAAAAGCCATGGTGCACACACCATGGCTTTAAAATAGCTAATTCTTCAAAAATAATGAAATTATTTAAGAGTAACTTTAGCGCCTTCAGCTTCAAGTTTAGCTTTGATATCATCAGCTGTAGCTTTGTCAGCTGCTTCTTTAAGGATCTTAGGAGCTCCATCAACTAAGTCCTTAGCTTCTTTTAATCCTAATCCTGTTGCTTCACGAACAACTTTGATAACTTTAACTTTGTTTGGTCCAACTTCTGTTAACTCTACGTCGAACTCTGTTTTCTCTTCAGCTGCTGCTGCTTCTCCGCCTGCTGCTGCTACTACAACGCCTGCTGCTGCAGATACGCCAAATTCTTCTTCACAAGCTTTTACTAAATCATTTAATTCTAATACGCTTAACTCTTTGATAGCTTCAATAAATTCTGCTGTTGTTAATTTTGCCATTTTAATTTCCTCCATTAAAATTTAATTATTGACCGGCTGTTACCGGTGATTCTTGATTTCATTCCTGTCTGACAGGATCTCTGTTTGCTGATTAAGCCTCAGCTGGAGCTTCTGCTTCTTCTGCCGGAGCAGCTTCTGTAGCTACTGCACCACCGTTCTCTGCGATCTGGTTAAGAACACGAGCAAGGTTGGTGATAGGAGACTGTAAGCTTCCAAGTAATTTGGAAAGAAGTTCTTCTCTTGATGGTACGTTTGCGATAGCTTTCATACCATTTGCATCGTAGAAAGTTCCTTCTACAACACCGGCTTTGATTTCAAGAGCTGGAGCTGTCTTTGCAAATTTTGCTAAGATTCTTGCTGGAGCTGTTGCATCGTCTTTAGAAATAGCGAATGCGCTTGGTCCTTCAAGAGACTCTTTTAAGCTTTCGAATTCAGTTCCTGCAATAGCACGGTTAACTAATGTATTCTTATAAACTTTGTAAGAAACACCAGCTTCTCTTAATGCTTTACGTAACTGAGTATCTTCTGCAACAGTAAGTCCACGGTAGTCAACAACTACTACTGACTGTGCATCTTTGATGTTTTCAGAAATTTCCTGTACGATAGGCTGTTTAAGTTCTACTTTTGCCACGAATCGTGCACCTCCTTTTATTATTTTGGGCAGTGATCAAAAACCACTGCATGACTGCATAAAAGACGTTGAGGTTTATCACTAAAAAACCTCTCTGTCAAAGACAGAGAGGTATAAAATCATAAATGATTCTGCTATAGATGAAATTCATCTATAAGATCTCCTCGGTAGGTCTAGTGTTACGCCTGTCAGGCACCTACTGTCTTCGGCAATATGCAAGACGCTGTTCTCACAACGCCTTGTGCATTATAACATTGTATATTGGGGTTGTCAACAAAAATTAAAAATAATTCTGATTACTGAGCAATCTTAACTACGTTTAATTTTACACCAGGTCCCATTGTAGAAGTGATTGTTGCACTCTTAATGTACTGACCTTTTAAGCTTGAAGGCTTAGCTTTGTTGATAGCTCCCATAAGGGTCTGGAAGTTGTCGCTTAACTGTTCTTCTGTAAAAGAAGCTTTTCCAACTGGCACGTGGATAATGTTTGTTTTGTCCAATCTGTATTCAATCTTACCAGCTTTGATGTCGTTAACAGCTTTTGTAACGTCCATAGTAACTGTTCCAGCTTTTGGGTTTGGCATTAAACCTTTAGGTCCTAATACACGTCCTAAACGTCCAACAACACCCATCATATCAGGTGTAGCAACAACAACGTCGAAATCTAACCATCCTTCGTTCTGGATCTTTGGAATTAATTCCTCTCCACCAACGTAGTCAGCTCCAGCTGCCTGTGCTTCATCTAATTTAGTACCCTTTGCGAATACTAATACTTTAACAGTTTTTCCTGTTCCGTGTGGTAATACAACCGCGCCACGGATCTGCTGTTCTGCATGACGTCCATCACAACCTGTTCTGATGTGAAGTTCAATTGTCTCATCAAATTTAGCTGTTGCGTTTTTCTTTACTAAGCTGATAGCTTCAGCAACATCGTACTGAGCTGCTTTGTCGAAATTCTTAACAGCGTCCTGATATTTCTTTCCTCTTTTCATTCTAAAAAACCTCCTGGTGGTATTATCGGGAGAGGTCCCTCCCACATAATCGTTCATAGTGACTATCTGCCGGTGTGGTTAAACCGTCCGGCCTGTACTGTAAAATCTTATTCTTCTACAGTAACACCCATACTTCTTGCAGTTCCTGCGATCATGCTCATAGCTGCCTCAAGAGATGCTGCATTTAAGTCTGGCATTTTTAATTCTGCGATTTCCTGTAATTTTGCTTTGGAAAGTGTAGCAACTTTTGCCTTGTTCGGTGCAGCAGAACCAGATTTGATGTTGCAGGCTTTCTTAATTAATACAGGAGCAGGTGGTGTCTTTGTAACGAAGCTGAAGCTTCTGTCTGCGTATACTGTAATAACTACAGGAATGATTAAATCTCCCTGATCGGCTGTTCTTGCGTTGAACTGTTTTGTAAATTCAACGATGTTAACGCCGTGCTGTCCAAGTGCAGGTCCAACTGGAGGAGCAGGTGTAGCCTTGCCCGCAGGAATCTGCAATTTGATGTATCCTTCTACTTTCTTTGCCATTGGAAAATTGCCTCCTTAATAAATTTTGAACTTGTCATACAAGTCTGCTTATTTCATAAGCTTAATATCTGCGAAACTTATTTCTACTGGTGTTTCGCGACCAAAAAGTTCCACATTGATGGTAACGATCTGCTTGCTGTGGTTCATGGACTGGATCACACCAACAGTATCCTTCCAGACACCGCCGATAACAGTCACTGTGTCACCCTCTGCAAAATCAACCTCAACGTTCTCAGTCTTGATACCTAATGGTTTCATTTCCATATCGGTAAGCGGTACCGGCTTGCTTCCCGGACCAACGAATCCGGTAACACCACGGGTATTTCTGACAACATACCAGGTGTCATCATTCATAACCATATTGATAAGTACGTATCCCGGAAACATCTTCTTTGATACGGTTTTATTTGCGCCATTCTTCAACTCAACAACGTCCTGCATCGGAACACGGACCTCTAAGATCTGATCTTCCAGATGTCTGTTTTCGATTGTCTTGTCGATATTGGCTTTTACCTTATTCTCATATCCTGAGTAGGTATGAACTACATACCAGTGTGCTTCTGCCATAATTACCTTTGCCTCCAATTAAAAACTTAAACCTACAAGGAAATCAACGCCATACTGGATCAAAAAATCCAGAAGGGCGATGACAAGACCTAAAACAACAGACGTCGCAACAACGGCTCCTGTCTGTCTTGCAAGTGATTGTTTGTCTGGCCAAATAATCTTGTTGAATTCAGCCTTGAGACCGGTAAACCAGCTCGACAGTTTCGCCAGCAGGCTCATGTGCTGACCATTTTCCGGAGCTTTTACTAATTTCTCGGTTTCTCCCATTTTCTCACTCCTTCACCCAGCTAAACTATTTGGTTTCCTTGTGTAATGTATGAGTCTTACAGAATCTACAATACTTTTTGGTTTCCATTCTGTCTGGATGAGCTTTCTTGTCTTTTGTCGTGTTGTAATTACGATTCTTGCATTCTGTACATGCCAGTGTTATTTTCGTGCGCACAACTTCCACCTCCATTAAATTCTTTGTGTTTTTCTACACCTTTTAGTCGAAAATAAGTCCGACCTAAAAAAAGGCATAAAAAAAAGACCTACTTCCATCGCTAGACTAATATAGCACACAGAATATTGGTCGTCAACAAATTTTTTTGTTTTTTTCTTGCTTTTTTCCACATTTCCTATAATAATGTAAAAAAAGATAAATATTTTTTATAGAACTACCGATATATATTCTGTAATTTAATGAAACGGATTTTCATCCCCGCATAACGAATTACTTCTTATTATATTAAGACAGTACTGCATTATGATTTCAAGGAAGAAAGGAGGGGAACATCTATGGCAGCCATTGACAGTGCCTACCAGTACTATCTGAGTACTTATGGCAATTCGACTGTATCGCGCTATGACACGCACAAGAAAAGCCAGCTGCGTGACACTTATAATAAAATTGTAAAAACAAATAAAGAATCCCCTCTGTACAAGATCAAAAACCTCGGGGAAGCAAAAAAATATGCTATTGATATCAAGGAAAGTGTCGGAGACATCCAGCATATCGCAGCTTCACTTTCAGGCAGCGATCAGGGTATTGAAAAAGCTTTTTCCAAAAAGATCGCCCAGTCTTCGGACGAAGATGTCGTAACCGCAGAATACATTGGAAACGACGACACTCCGGATACAACTACCTTTCATATAGCAGTAAAGCAGTTAGCAGCAGAACAGATTAACCGTGGAAATTACCTTCAGCCGGATCGTTATCAGTTTACACCCGGCATTTATTCCTTTGACCTGAACACGAATACGAATTCTTATGAATTTCAGTTTTCTATCGACCGTAAGGATTCCAATGCAGATGTCCAGCAAAAACTGATGCAGTTGATCAACCACTCGAAAATCGGCATCAATGCCTCCATGGTCCAGAACAGCAAAGGAGATAATGCACTTGTGCTCTCCTCCAGCCAGACCGGCATTGCAGATGATGAAGACTATCTGTTCCAGATCCTGCCGGATGCAAGTCCCTCCTCCATGCACGCTATGAAGCTTTTAGGAATCAATCAGATCGCGCAGAAAGCCGGGAATTCTTCTTTTGTTTTAAATGGGAAAGAACATTCCTCCTACTCGAATTCATTTATGGTAAATAACCAGTTTAATCTGACATTAAACGGAATCAGCAAGGATGGCTCAGAGGCAACGATTGATTTCAAGACAGATGCCGATGCCGTTGCGGACAATGTCAGCAGACTCGCCAATGCTTATAACGAAGTGATCAGGATCGGTCATTCGTATTCTGATGCCCAGCGTCCTAATAAGCTCGTCTCTGACATGAGCAGTGTTGCAAAAGACTACCGCAATGAATTAGAAGCGATGGGATTGGAATTAGACGCCGATAATTATCTGCATATTGACCGCAGTCTTCTGTATGATGCCGCAACTGCAGAAGATGCGCAGGATAATTTTGCGATCCTGAATCAATTTAAGGACACATTAAACAGCAAAGCAGCAGAGGCGTCTATTGACCCGATGAATTACGTGAACAAAATTATTGTAGCCTACAAGAACCCCGGACATAATTTTGCGACACCATATATCACTTCGATCTACTCCGGAATGATGTTAGACCGCTATTGTTAAAAAGACTGTCACATGAATCAGCTTTCATGCAACAGTCTTTTTTATGCGATCGTCTCTAAAATTGTCTCTATACGGTTTACATAAGAATGATGTTGTTTCACTTTCTCATAGCCGTTATGGGCAATCTCCCTCCGCTCCTTCTCATGTTCCAGATAATAGCCCGCTTTCTCTGCCAGATCTTCCACACCGTCAAAACATATCAGGTCTTCCCCTTCCTTAAAATAAAGAGGGATCTCCGCCTGATAATTTGTCATCAGAAATCCTCCTGCCCCCAGTACATCCCATATGCGGAGCGGAATCCCGCTTTTAATATTGGGGATCGTGAAGTTCAGGTTTATTTTCGACTCATGGAACACTTTTGGCATCTCGCTCCAATAATCGACAGAGCCACAGTACTGCACTCTCACAAGATCCGAGACATTGCTGTTACTATACACATTCACACGGAAATGTTTTGACAGTTCAATCAGCGCGCGCCGTCTCTCAATCTCTGCGATTTTAAACCCAAGCACCGTTGTCTGGAAGATCAGTCCGAGATCCGAGAAAGAACCCTCCGACTTTTCCAGTGAAAAATGCTGTTGCAGCTGTTCTAAAATATCCGTTGTGAGCATTGGTTCCACGATATTTGCACCACTGATGTTAAGCTGTGCTTCCATCACCGCATCAAAATAGCCTCTCAGATATTCCGGCAGCGTAGGCTTGATTCTGTCGTAGGAATTTCTCTCATAAAGACTTCCCACGAATGCAATGTCACCGCTGTATTTTATACTGTCCTCTGACTTCTGTAAAATCATGTCGATCCGGTCAACATCCACTGCAAGTGGAAGATACCAGATATGTTTGACTCCCATCTCTTTAAATTCCAGATAGTTTGTTTTATCAAATGTAAAAATGTAGTTGCAGTCGTTAAAAACAGAGACATGATACATGCTGATCAGTGGATTGTCACACGTCCATGACACATATTTCACACCCATTTTCTGACAGGAATTTGAGATCAGTGCAAAATAATTGACCGTAAACACCATATCATAATGATTTTTTTCCATCATTGCTTCGATTTTCGCCTCAAATTCGGGATCAATGTCATAATTTCCAAGTTCCTGCTCAATATTGTCCACCGTATGCCCCAACAGGCGGAATGTCTGTTCAATATCCCGGTAATTGTATGCCTTCCAACGATACATTAAAATGTGCATTCGTCTCCGCTCCTCCATTTTTCCATGCTCCGGCGAAACCGCTCTCCAAAATTCCCTGTGAAAGTATCTTGATGTTCTATTCGTCCAAATAACACTCCCTGATATACTCCGCCCTGTTTTTCCACGTATGTTCCTCTTTTGCAGCGTGATATCCACAGTCTGTGATCTCCTGCATGTGGGAAATGTGACCGAATAAATCGAATACTTGTTCCGGCAGTGTCTGCAGTTCCTTTAAGGAAAACATCACAAGTTCTTTTCCATCCGTAAATGTTCTGCGCAGGTAAGTGGAATCATCTGTCACCACCACCGCACCTGCAAGCATACCATTAAAAATACGGTCGTGCGCACCTGCTTTAAACCAGGTCATGGTGTTTAACACAATTTTGGAATCATTCATAAGCGGAAGGATCTGTGGTGCAGGCACTTTCCCTCCATACGTCAGATACGGATTATCGCTCCATTCACACTGATCCCAGCCAACCCCATATGCAGTCACATGAATACCACTCTCCACAAGGATACGCACCGCCTGCTCCCGGAAAAAAGAAGTCGCATAGGAATCCAGAAATCTCATTTTTACAATAATCTCCTGCAAACGCCCGTCAGATATGTCTCCACGCACAGTTTTCACATATGCTTCTATCGCCTGTTCCGTCGTCTGTTCCGGGTGCTGTACCAGTTCTCCCAGCACCGACCGCATCATCTCCTCACCGTCAACTTCCGGGATGGAATGAAGATCCGGGATCATCTTTGCGACCGTGTAAACCGGAAGTGCTCCTGCATAAAGCACATCTATCTTCCGTTCCTGCAAAGGCTTGTGCTTATGCCCTAATTCCACACCTGCATGTGGAAGGAAATCTGTCTGACGGATATTTTTGAAAAAACGCCGGACATACTTCACATGATTGCGGTCTGTGCACAGGATTACCGCAGTTTTCGGCATATTGCAAAGCGGTTTTTCATAATGAAATGGATGATCCATGAGAATGTCAATATATGGGATATGAAAATAATCCCATATATTATATTCTTCCGGTTTTCCCTCTTCACCCTCCGCTGCTTCAGGCTGTTCAAAAGAAAGATTATACCCGAGGTTATTAAATGTCACTGCTGCAAATTCCTGTGATTCACCCAGCAGGCGGAGCAGCATCTTTTTGCTCACTTCCTCATTTGCAGTGTGATACACAAATGTCCCATATCCCATGGATTCAAATGCCTCGATCAAATGATCTGTAAATAAATCAAGCGTGTCATAGACACCTTTAAAATAAATGATTGTCTTCAAATCTTTGCTCCCATTCATTTCCTGTCTGCCAGAAACGTTATCTGTTCAAATATTCATCCACATCATCCGGTCCGACTTTTGCATAAGGCATTCTTATGTATTTTCCATCCTCCAGATTCAGATCCTCCAGATTTCCGCCCGTGGCAAGTGCAAAAGAAAGTTCCAACATTCCCTTTGCCTGTCCTTCTTTGTCATTATAGACGGTACCGACCATCTCGCCATTCTTCACTGCCTCAAGTCCAACATTGGTGCCGTCAATTCCGACCACTACCGGCCATTCCTCCCGGCTTAGGTCTGAGGCCTTCAATGCATCGATCGCCCCCACTGCCATATCGTCATTGTTTGCGATCACTAACTCTATTTTATTGCCATTCTGGCTCAAAAGCTGTGTCATTTTATTCTGTGCCTGTGCACGGTTCCAGTTAGCAATGGCATAACCCAGTTTTTCCACCTCAATCCCGCTGGAAACAATCGTATTCACCGAGTATTCCGTGCGGACTATTGCATCCTGATGCCCCGGCTCCCCCTCAAGCACAACATACTGATAGACTCCGTCCTGATTTCTGTCGACCGATGGATCCTGTAAAAAAGCCGCTGCGGCAATCTGTCCTTCCATCATTCCAGATTCAAATGCCTTCGCCCCCACATAATACAATTTATCCCAGCGCTCTAAATCCTCTTCCACCAGCTCACGGTTGAAGAAAATGACAGGGATATCATTTTTCTCCGCGAGATCAATGACCGTTGTAGGATCCGTACGATCCACTAAGTTCACACAGATAATGTCGCATCCATCCTGTGCCATAGCTTCCACCTGATTGTTCTGTGTCGCCTGACTCTGTGACGCATTATAGACTTCCACATTAATGGCGATTCCTGTCTCCTCTTCCTTCGCTGCTGCATAGGTGTTAAAATCTTCCATCAGCTCAGAAAGAAAAGCATCATACTGATCATAAAGTGTCACGCCGATCTTGATACTTTTCACCTGTGTATTTCTCTCCGGCAGTTCACATCCCACAAGCATTGATGCACCCAATGTCAGGATCAATGCACCTGAAATCCTCTGTTTTGCACTTCCCATGCCATACCTTCTCTCTTTCTTCCTGTTTTATCCACACCATGATCCCTCTGATTCACTGCACGATCGGGAATAATGTCTTCTGGTTCTCCTCATCATACAGATTCTGCCTGTTGATCACAAGACTGTCCACCGTCGTGCTTTCTGCACTGGAAAACTTGTATTTGATTTGTTCCGCAATCGTATGTACGCTCTGGTATCCCATGTTAAATTCATTTGGTACTACAAGCGACTTAATTATGCCTTTGTCCAGATAATATACCGTTTTATCCGAACACCCTTCCCCATAAATCATAAACTGTCGTTTATAACTGGTATCCGCCTGCAGATAATCCACTGCTGTTTCTGTCTCCGCATTTCCCAATGTGATCAGAATATCCACCGGTTCATCTGCCTGTTTTGTCACAAGTTCCGATGACAGATTCTCCCCCTGACCGGATAAAATCCAGACCGGCTCTATGTTCTCATCCTCCAGCAGCTTTTTCACGCTGCCAAGCCTCTGCTGCATGGAAAGCTGATTCTGGTTTCCGCTGAGAATTCCAATTTTTTTCTCAGATAAAGAATCCCCATAATCCTGCAAAACTGTCTGTGCCAGTGCTTCACCAATCCAGAGATTATCTGGGGCTGTCACGGAATAAACTCCCTCCGACACCGCATCTGTTTCCAATAACATCACCGCTACAGAAGAATCTATTTTCTCAAAAACTGCATAGGTGTCCTCACTTGAGACAAGCTGTACGATAATTCCATCTGCTCCATTCTCCACTTCACGCTCGATCAGCGCCTTTTCTTCATCTTCACTTGCAAAGACACCGGTGGAAACATAATTTAACTGAATATCGTCATCTTTCGCTGCCTGCTCCAGTCCCTCGCGCATTGCGATCCAGCGGTCATTGTTGCTGTCGTTGACGATCACAGACACACTGTATTTTTTCTCTTCTTTATTCACTCCAAGCATGCCAGCGGATGTCCAGACAATCGTCACTACCAGGGCAAGAATGAGCAATCCAAAATAAATCCTATTTTTCTTCATTGCTCTTTCCCCCTTTCAGTTCCTGCATCTTTCCGTTTTCCAGCAGTTCCAGTTTTTCCGGTTCATATGGAATATACGGCAGATGGATACGAATGGTGGTTCCCTCATCCGGCATACTCTCGATTTCAAGGCCATATGGCTTGCCAAACCGCAGACGGATACGATTATGTACATTGATCACACCCACACCGGAACCATGCTTTCTCACACGGTTATTGTCGGTCAGAAGCCGTTCCACCATATCCTGCGGCATACCAAGTCCGTTATCGCTGACTTCTATATAAATATCGTCCTCTTTCCGGTAACCTTTTACATGGATCTCGCCTTCACCGTCCATTCCTTCCACGCCATAATAAATCGCATTTTCCAACAGCGGCTGCACCACGAGTTTTACCGTACAGCAGTGCAAAATTTCCTCCTCTATGGAAAAATCAATTGCAAAGCTGTTTTTATAACGAATTTTCTGGATATTCATGTAATTCTTTGCGTGTTTGATCTCATCTTCAACGCTGATGATCGTTTTTCCGCGGCTTAGACTGATACGGAACAGACTCGCAAGCTGCGTGATCATAAAGACCGCATCCTCGTAGCGTTCGCCCTCGATCATCCATACAATAGAATCCAGTGTATTATACAAAAAGTGTGGATTGATCTGTGACTGCAATGCATCCAGTTCACTTTTTCTTTTTTCTTCCTGTTCATACAAAATATCATGCATCAACTGGTTAATCTGTTCTACCGTAGAGCGCAACGTCTTTCCCAGATGTTCTACTTCCAACGATCCGCCTACATATATAGTAGGATTCAGATTTCCCGCTTCCCATTCTTTGACGGATTCATTCAGACGCTGTAATGGTTTTGCAATTCTTGCAGACACAAGCTGATTGATGATAATAATCATCAGCATCGACAACGCCATCAACATAATCACAAACATTCGCGTACCGTAAAGTCCCATATTAAAGGCGCTCATTGGCACAACGCTCACAATTTTCCAGCCGGTATAGCTGACCGTCTTGACGGTGATAAGTCTCTTTTCCCCCTGGAAAATCTCCTGATGGGAACCGTCATCATAATGAACCGCCTCAAGATTATTTTCCTCATAAAGATTTGTGTAAATCAGTTTCTGCTTCGGATGATAGATAATCTCACCATCGCTGTCCATCAGATAGACATATTCCGATGAATTATCTGTATTTGCCTTATTAAAAAGCTGCTCAATGCTGCTGTAGTTCATATCAACCAGCAAAACACCCAGCGTAGAATTTCCGTTGCTTGTCAGTTCCACTGCACGGCTTAAGGAAACAACCCAGTAATAGCGGTAAGCTGCATTATCAAACAGATTCTGTACATGTGGAGTGGAAAAATGCAGGTTTTCCATCTGATCCACCGCATTGACAAACCACTCCTGATCGACAATGTCCGAATTATCCTTCTCATTGGTGACCGGTGCTGCTGCAACCAGTTTACCATCGTTCGTATAACATGCGATACTGATCAGGTTGTCTTTATTCGCCTCATATAAAAGGTTCATCTCCTCATCCACAGAATCCACTGCAAGATCCTTATCCTTAATGACACTATAGTACATCGCATCCGAAATGCGCCGCATGTTTCTAAGATACGTTTCCAGATTGATGGCAGTCTGATTCAAAAGCTGCTCCGAGCTTTCGATTGTCATGTCCTCCATTCGATTGACAAAACGATTATAAAGTGTCACGCCAAGAATCCCCATACTGCATACAGAGACAATCGTAAATGAAACCGATATCGTAAACTGTATCGTCTGGGGTTTGACACGTTTTGCAAGGTATTCCGCTATTTTCCGGTAAAATTTTTCTATTGTTTTCACTTTTCGCCCAACTTACCTGCCTTATATTTTGATGGTGACATTCCAAATTGTTTTTTAAACACATAGCTGAAATAGTTCGGATCAGAATATCCAACTTTTTCTGCGATAATATAAGTTTTCTCGTCTTTCGTCAAAAGCAGATCCACTGCCTGCTCCATGCGATAGTCCGTGAGATAATTGATAAATGTTTTTCCGGTTTCCTTCTTAAAAACAGTGGAAAAATATGCTGCACTCACATTCAGATAACTGCATATCGTCTCAATACTCAACTCCTGATCTGCATAATGCTCCTTCACATACTCTACTGCTCTTGTCACAAAAGATTTTGTGGTGTCCTGACGTTCGTTTGTCACCTGGCGCTGCATCTTCATACAGTTTTCCTTCAGCCATGCGCCAAGCGCATCTGTGGATTCCAACTGTAACGCCTGATTATATAAATCGCTGTTGTTGCCAAACACTTCGTCCATGTTAATCTGGTTATTGCTTCCAAACCGGAAAATTTCTGCAATCAGTTCCATGACAAGAATCCGGTAGTTCTGCAGAGACATTCTCGTCTTTGCCATCTGCCCCGTAAACTCTGCAATTGCTTCCTCCAACGGCTCCTGCTCGCCCATCTTGACTTTCTTTAAAATTTTCTCGATGTAAGCTTCCTCCCAGTGTTCATCCACGCTCTCCTGTGGATCCATCTCTGCGATATTGATGGCTCTTGTATTTCCATATAAAACACGATAAGAGGTTGCATTCTTTGCACCGTGATAAGAGAGTGAAAGCTGCGAAAGCTGATTGCACACATGACCGATTCCCGCGGTGACAGTCGCCTTGCAGACACGCTTTGCCATTTTGCAGAACCGATCCATATCATCGGTAAAATGTGTGACGCTGTCCACATCGGAAAGCTGTGCGATCACAAGGATATCTCCAAGATAGGTCACCGTCCTGCAATTCCATTTCTCGGTCAACTGTTCCTCCGCAAGTTTTTTCACAGAGACAGTGAGTAAAAATGGATCAATTGGCACATTTTCCGGATTCGTTGTACTGATATGTAAAACAGTGACCACATAGTATGGTCCTGTCAGGTTGATCTGATAGTTTTGCACATACTTTTCAATCTGTGACTCCGGGATTCTTCCTTCAATCAGCGAAGTATAAAAATTCTCCTGTAAAACAGGAAGACTTTCCATATAATATTCCCGCAGTTTGTCGATATTTCTTTTTTCGTCCAGCTCTTTATCGAGGTTGACCTTGATCCGCTCAAACACTTCCCGCAGTTCATTGGAATTGATCGGTTTTAAAATATACTCCTCGGCCTCAATTTTAATTGCCTCTTTCGCATACTCAAATTCATCAAAGCCGGAGAAAATGATCACTTTCACTTTCTGGTAGAGTTCTTTGAGCTTTTTGCAAAGTGTAAGCCCGTCCATATATGGCATCTTGATATCTGTCATGACCACATCCGGCTGCAGTTCCTCCGCCATTTCCAACGCCTCCACACCATTTCTGGCATAGCCTGCAATGGAAAATCCCATGCTCTCCCAATTGAGTTTTTTCATGATGACTTGAAATACTTCTTCCTCATCATCTACAAGTAAAACGGTATATTGGTTCATAATTTCTGCCCTTTATTTTCTTTTATTTCTTTTCCATCTTTCTTTATGCACCGTATTTGTCATTCATTTTTTTCCACAAAACGCCAAAAATAATCGTACAGATTACAATCTGTGCCAGTGCGACATAAAGATCCACAAAAAGAAGAAACGTCATTACAAGTGTTGCAAAACCAAAAAAGAGAATGAGCGCTCCACCTTTTTTTGCATACGCCTTTTCATCTTTTACCGGTTCTTTATTCTTTCCCCGAATGGTTGAAACATCCTGCAAAATCATCAGTTTCAATCCATAATACATACAGATCACAAATAAAAGTAATGGAATTCCTGCCTGTTCTAAAATTGTCTGTGTTGTCATTCTTTTTCTCCCTTAAGTAATAATAGCGGCTGAAAAGCTCCAGCCGCTATTATTATAATATAAAACATATGATGTTTCAAAATTATTTGTATTTTATTATTTCTTAGCAACGTATTTTCTGATATCAAGAGAAATAGCTACGAAGATTACGATACCAATTGCAATGTACTGTGCGTTCGCATCTACTCCCAAGTACTGTAATGCTGCTTTTAATAACTCGAATACAGCAACACCGATGATAGCGGAAGAAACTTTACCACGTCCACCTGTAACGGATACACCACCGATCGTACAAGCTGCGATCGCTTCCATTTCGTAACCATATCCTAAGTTAACGGATGCACCACCGGCTTTTGCGCCAAGCATGAAACCTGCAAGACCATACATAGCTGCTGCTTTCATGTAGATTAAGATCATAGTTGCTTTTACAGGAACACCAGCAACTTCTGCTGCCTGTGGGTTACCACCGATCGCATACATATATTTTCCATGACGTGTCATATTGAAAATGAACCATGTGATAACTGCTACTAAAATTGCGATCCAGATCAGCCAGCTGATTCCAAGGAATTTGCCGTTTGCGATATCTGTGTAGGATTTTACATAACCACCAAGTGGTGTAGCTCCTGTGTAGATCAGTGAAATACCATAAACAATTTCCATCATTGCGAGCGTAGCGATGAATGGAGGTACGCTTAGGTAAGCGATGAAGAAACCTGTGATACTACCAAATGCTGCACAGATTGCCATGACAACGATCAATGCCAGGAATACATTCATTGGCTGCATATCCGGGAAGAACTTTCCGGAATAATCAATACGCTGTAATAATGTACCGGCAATACATGCTGCGAAACCGATCATACGTCCTGCGGAAAGGTCACATCCTGCGGTGATTACACATCCTGCAATACCAAGGGCGATGACAAGTCGTGAACTCATGTTCATCAAAATGTTCATTAAGTTGTTTCGTGTAAGGAAGTTATCAGATGTCAATCCGGTGTAGATAACCAGAATAAACATTACAATGATAACGCCATTGTTGATAATAAAATCTTTTGCTTTCTGCTGTTTTGTCTTTTCCATTCTATTGTCCTCCTCTATCAGAATTTGGTTGCGAAGCCCATGACTCTTGCCTGAGTCATCTCTTCCGGCTGATCGATCTCGCCGGTAAGTTTACCGTTACACATAACGCAGATTCTGTCTGCCATACCAAGAAGTTCTGACATTTCTGATGAGATCATAATGATTGCTTTTCCCTGTTTTGCCAGATCACTCATGATCTCATAAATCTCATGTTTTGCACCGACGTCGATACCACGGGTCGGCTCATCCATGATCAGTACGTCAGGATCATTTGCAAGCCATCTTGCTACGATAACCTTCTGCTGGTTACCACCGGAAAGGTTTGCGATGTGTTCCTTCATACTTGGTGTCTTAATGCTTAACTTCTTAATGCTGTCATCCACAACCTGATTGATTTTCTTGTGGTCTAACACAAATCCTGCTTTAAGGAATTTATTGTATACAGAGACACCTACATTATCTTTGATGGAAAGACATCCGAAGATACCATTTCCACGACGATCCTCTGTAATAAGTCCGATACCTGCATTCATTGCATCAATAGGATGTTTGATCCTGGTTTTCTTGCCGTGCATATAAATCTCGCCGGATGCGATACCGCGGATACCGAAAATACCTTCCATCAACTCGGTTCTCTGTGCACCTACCAGTCCACCAAATCCAAGGATCTCACCTTTTCTCAATTCAAAGCTTACATGCTGGAATGATTTTTCATGGATAGAACATAAGTCTTTTACTTCCATGATGACTTCACCCGGTTTGTTCTCCTTCGGTGGATATACATTGGTAAGTTCACGGCCTACCATCTTTGCAATGATCTGGTCTGTTGAAAGTTCTGCTGCCGGCCAGGTTCCTACATAGGTACCATCCCTCATGATCGTGATATCATCTGCGATACGCTTGATCTCATCCATCTTGTGGGAAATGTAAACCATTGCAACGCCCTTGTCCCTCAGATCATTCATGATACGGAACAACGCTTCTACTTCGTTATCAGAAAGAGAAGATGTCGGCTCGTCGAAGATCACGACTTTTGCCTGCTGTGAAACTGCCTTTGCAATTTCTACGGACTGCATCTGTCCAATGGAAAGAGATCCGAGCTGTGCTTTTGGATCAAAATCCATTTTTACCTCTTTTAACCATCTCTCTGTCTCTGCATACATAGTTTTGTGGTCGATCATCTTAAATGGCCCGAATCCCTTGGTCGGGAAACGTCCTAAATAAAGGTTCTCTGCCACGCTTCTTGCAGGTACCGGCTGTAATTCCTGATGTACCATCGCAATACCATACTTCATTGCCTCATCCGGATTGTTGATCTCAATCTTCTTGCCATCCAGAATGACTTCCCCCGCATCCATTCTGTAAATACCGAAAAGGCATTTCATCAGAGTGGATTTTCCTGCACCGTTTTCGCCCATCAGTGCATGAACTGTTCCTGGTCTTAATGAAAGCTGTACATTATCCAACGCTTTTACACCAGGGAAAGATTTGCAAACACCCTTAAGCTCCAGTTTATATTCAGCCATTTTGCTCCTCCTTTATAAATTCAGGTCTATTACCTGTTTTATTTTATGTTGATACAGATCAAAAATCTGTGTAATGTCAATATTCAGAATTCCTTACCCATTAATACTTCCGCTGTTTCAAATACATGACATTTTCATAATTCTTTTCGTTATCAAATCAATTAAGATCGTCTTGTGTCAGTCTTTTTTCAAGACAAGTGCGGGTGCCATTCAAACACCCGCACCGCTTTTTTCATTTTACTTTTTCAATGTAGCAATGATTGATTATTTAACCATGTCAAGGATTTCCTGGGCATTGTCTTTTGTAACTTTCACGTAGTCACAACCAATGTAGTGCTCGTTTCCAGCACCTGATAAGTAGTTGATAGCTGCGTCTGCTGCACTGTGGGACTGTGAGAAGTGATCGTTAAATACAGTACCTGTCATTGTTCCTGCAAGAACATCTTCAAGAGCTTCTGATAAAGCATCAACACCTACTAAGTAGATATCTTCACCTACAGTACGTCCTGCGGATTCGATTGCCTGTAAAGCACCAAGTGCCATTGCATCGTTGTTACAGAATACAACTTCGATATCATTACCATTCTGGCTTAAGGAGTTAGCTACTAACTGTTGTGCTGTAGCCTGATCCCACATACCAACCTGATCGTCTAAGCAGTTTACTTCTAATCCGGCATCTTCAAGAGCTTTGATGGAGTACTCTGTACGATACTGGGCATCAACGTTCTCCGGGTCACCTTCGATCATGATGTAGTCGATCTTGCCGTTTCCGTTCATATCAACTGTGTCAAGACCAAGATCAGCGATCATTTCGCCCTGGTATGTACCGGACTGACGAGCGTCACATCCAACGTATGTTACATCCCAGTTGTTATCTGCCCATCTCTGCTCCTCAGAAGCATCTGGCTCACGGTTGATGTATACAAGAGGGATACCAGCTTCAACAACCATGTCTGTGATTGTCTCTGCGGATGAAGAGTTAACTGGGTTGATGATCAAAACGTCAACACCCTGTGTGATGAAGTTCTGGATCTGGTTTGTCTGTGTAGCCTGGTCGTTAGCACCATCTACGATTGTGATATTGTCTTTTGAGAATCCCTGTTCTACTAAGTAGTTCTCAAGTTCTCCACGGAATAATGTCATGAAGTTATCAGCGAACTGATAAATACATACACCAACTTTTTTATCAGCTAAGTCTCCGTTTGCTGCATCTGCTGTTGCGTCTGCTGCATCGGATGCCTCTGTGGATGCTGCTGCATCATTTGTTGTTGTGGTTGTTGTTGAATTGTCTGATGTTGTTGTATCAGAGCTGTTTCCGCATCCCATTGCCATGGATGCTACCATTGTCATTGCAAGAATTACACTAACTACTTTCTTTTTCATATAAGAAAACCTCCCTTAATGTATTTGGTAACTTCTTGTTACATGATGCATTATAGCAACCGTCCCTATAAAAAAACATATAAAATACTTCTTTTTTTCTTGAAAATCCTTCTGTGTTCATTGTGCAATGTGTTCAATATGAAAAGTGTGTTTTCGTTATATTTTGGTTATTTTTCTCCTTTTTCTGTTGTTTTTACGAAATTTCTCAGATTTTCTTTGGTCTTTTGCACAAAATGGGCGTCTGCCAGGATTCCCGGCAAACGCCCATTTTACGCGGTTTTTCATGTTCTTTTTTGCTTTTTTCTGTAAAGCAGCCGCTTTTTTTCAAAGGTATTATAATGTAATACCGCAGCCTTTCAGCAACTCTCTCGCAGTGTCTAAGGAATCCACGCCGTGAAGGTTTTTGATCGGTGCAAATTCTCTTTCACGCACAACTTCATATGGAATGCAGTCATCCATCATATGTACCATATCCAGCACTAAAGTTTCAAACTTGTATCCGTTTGGCTGCTCCGGTTTCACCATATTTCCTTCCAGATCAATATGAGGAATTTTCTTCTCCACCACATGGATCGGCATACGTGCGTCTGCGATCTGCTCTAATTTTTTTTCAGAGAAAAGATAGTTTAAGATCACGCCAAAGCCGTAAAGCAGATCTCCATTCTCTTTTCTTGCAGTTGCCATCTCCTGCGTCATCTCATAATACTCTGCGATGGATGGTTTTCCATCCTCAGTACAAAGCACGCCAACTTTTTCATCCGGTGCCGCCTTGCGCACTACCTTCGCTCCACTCTCACAGCCAGAAACGATTGTTGCGCCGATAAATAGCGGATCCGCAATTCTCTGTAAGCAGTTGTCCACTGCAAACACATTGATCCATTCAAGTCCTCTTGCGTGGATGTCATCTAATAATCCTGCGCTCACCATGGAACCAAACCATCCACCGTTTCCGTTTGGAGACATTGCCACCTCGGTATCAGATTCCATATAGACACGTCCCTCGTGGTCACATGCCGGAACCATCTCCTGAATGAAAAATTTTACATAGTCTTTTGGATAGCCAAAATAATGATGCTCCTCAAAAAAAGTAACGGTATCTTTATGATTAATATTGCTTGTCATAATGTACATTGGAACGTAAGCACCGGCTTCATCCGTCACATCCATCAGATTACGGAAAAGCTGCTCGAATAAATAAAGTTCCCGGTTCACACCGATATTTAATGTTCCCTTCGGTCTGTCCAACCCCAGTCTTGTTCCCTGTCCGCCAGCTAAAAGCACTGCTCCTACTTTTCCTGCCCGGATTGCATCCAGTCCTGCTGCTTTAAACTCGTCTCTGCGCGCCTCGATCTCCGGCACTTCCACTGCTTCTAACGGTGCGAACACACCGCGCTCATTCACAGTCTCTTTTCTCTGGATATGTTCTAAAATCGACCAGTCGATCTGTTCTAAACGCTCTTTGAGCGCTGCATTCTGTTCCGGCGTATTGCGCTCCATGCTCGCTCTGATGTACACCTGTTTCTCATCTTCCCAAATTTTCATGAAATCCTTCTCCTGTTTTCTCCTGTTTTATCTCTCCTTTTAGTGTTCGATAAAACCTGTTATTTTTGAACAAATTTCCGTCAAATTCATTCATCTTATATGCCGTCTATTTTAGCATAATTTCCCTATGTCCGCAAACTTTCGGACTTTTTCGCAATTCTGGTTTTCTAATTCAACCCGCGGAAACCTTTTCCGATAATCTCACTGCTGTTGGTGATCGCAATGAAAGCGGACGGCTGATTTTCGTGGATGAAGTTACGGAGTTCCACAGCCTGGCTTCGCTTCATAACAGAGAGAATAACTGCTTTGTCGTTATGCTGATAAGCACCCTCGGCATGATATACCGTTGCACTGCGGTTTAACTTCTGGGTGATAAACTCACAGATTGGTTCCGGATCATTGCAGATAATGGTGAAGTATTTGCACATGTTAATACTCTCGATCACATTGTCGACCACCAGTGATTTTGCCAGAAGTCCGCAGAGGGAAAACAGACCTGTCTGCGCATCGAAGACAAGGCAGGATGCAAGTACAATAAACAGGTCTACCAGAAACAGCGCACCTCCGATATTCAGTTTCGTGTATTTCTTTAAGATCATGGCGATAATATCCGTACCACCACCGGAAGCTCCGACATTAAATAAGATGGCTGAACTCGCCGCTGGAAGCACGATCGCATAGATCAGTTCCAGCACCGGCTGTGAGGTGAGTGGCGCAGACATTGGGAACCATTTCTCCGCTGCACTTAACCCAACTGACATCAGCACACTGACATAGACAGTCTTGATTCCAAAACTTTTTCCAAGAAAAATAAATCCCAGCACAAGCAGTGCCATATTGATAATAAATGTGATATTTCCAGGGGTTGTCGGCATAATGGCGCTCAAAACGACCGCAATACCAGTCACTCCACCGAAAGAAAAGTTATTCGGGAACTTGAATACATACACGCCGACAACCAGAATAAGCGTTGCCACGGTAAGTACAAAATATTCTTCTATTGTGCGTTTTACACGTCCTGCATTTTTAAACATTGTTTTTTCCTCTGTTTGATTCATTTGTTATTTTCTGCAAATCTTTTTTTCCTATTATGTGAATTGCACACATATTCTACTATACAATCAAAGAAAAAGATATATTTCCATTTTATAATTCTTTTCGTATTTCTTTTTAATTGCATAACAATTAATATTATCTATCTATATTCACCGACTTATTCACATTATCCACATAGTTATCCACATATTATCTGATACTTTCCCAGTTTCATCCACGTATTCTAATTATATGATCCAGTCTGCGAGAATCATATATAAATTCAAAATACCATTTCACGATTCAAGTGTTTCCAATCACAGAGACAAGATATGCTCTGCGAATCTCGCTCCGATTAGCGGTCGTCGCCATAACAAAAAAAGAACCGACACACGAAAACATTCTTTCAAACGCTCTTCGCATACGGTTCTTTCTTATTATCATGTTCCGATCAATTGCAATTAAGCAAGTGCTGCTGTGATGATTGCCATAGAATATACTTCAGAAGCGTTACATCCACGGGACAGATCGTTGATTGGTGCATTTAAGCCAAGTAAGATTGGTCCGTAAGCTTCGAAGTTACCAAGACGCTGTGCAATCTTGTAACCAATGTTACCAGCATTGATGTCAGGGAATACAAATGTGTTTGCATGTCCTGCAACCTGAGAATCTTTGCATTTTGTACGTGCAACACGTGGAGAAACTGCTGCATCGAACTGGATTTCTCCTTCGATTGGAAGCTCTGGATATTTTTCTTTTGCTTTTGCTGCTGCGTTGCGCATCTTGTCAACATCCTCGCCCTTACCGGAACCAAGTGTTGAGTAGCTTAAGAATGCAACCTTTGGATCGATACCGAAAATCTTAGCACACTCTGCTGTCTCACCGGCGATCTCTACTAACTCGTCCTCTGTTGGATGAATGTTGATTGCACAGTCAGCCATTGCAAGTACTTCGTTCTCGCCTGTAGCTGCCGGACGTACCATGATGAAGCAGGAAGATACAATTGTGTTACCTGGTTTTGTTTTGATCAACTGTAATGCCGGACGTACTGTATCTGCTGTAGAGTATGTTGCTCCACCAAGAAGGGAATCAGCAACTCCCATTTTTACTAACATGGTACCAAAGTAGTTTGCCTGAGAAAGAATTCCTCTTGCCTGCTCCGGTGTAACACCTTTGCTCTTACGAAGTTCACAGAACATCTCAACCATCTCGTCAAATCTGTCGTACTTCATTGGATCGATGATCTCTGCTCCACGGATATTGAAACCGCTCTCCTCTGCTACTTTTGCAATCTCATCCGGGTTACCAACTAAAATTGGATGTAAGAAATTGCTTGCCAGAAGTCTGGAAGCTGCCTCTAAGATACGAGGATCATTTCCTTCTGTAAAAACAATTTTTTTCGGGTTCTTTTTCAAGATGTCAATTAACTGACCAAATCCAAACATTTTATTTTCCTCACTTTTCTTTTTCTCTAAAACCGTGTCTATGTACCGGATAAACACAATTTTCGGCACTTTTGCCGTGACATGCTTACATTATATAGCAGTTTTTTGGAAATTCAATGTTTGTATTCAAATAAATGCAGTTTTATTTTTCATCCTGAGAAATTGTCTCATGTTCTTCTGTTTCTTTTAATGCTTCCTGAAATTCCGGCGACTGTGCGATCTTGATCGCCTTAAAAATATTCGGCACATGATGTTCCCTGTCCGGTTTTGTCGCAAGCATAAAACGGCGGAAAAGGAAAAGCATACAGATACTGATCACGGAAACCAGATCTTCTCCGGCTGTCGTTGTCTGAACGATCATATGACGCGCGATCACGAAAATCAGGGCTTCAATAATATTGGCAGTATTTGGTTTACATAACATTTTTAGGAATTCCACACCAATGACAACGCCGAGCACTGCATCCAGAAATTCTAAAAACGCAACCGTCTCCTCTCTGTGACGCCACAGTTCTCCAATCTGTGGAAAAATTCCGATCGCCGCTATCACAATTCCAATGACCACAACTGCCGCCATGACCATATCCATCACATCGCATGCATCAACAATTCTTTTTCTCACTTTATCCCACATTCGCTTTTCTCCTTTTTTGTAGTTTCAGAACGTTTTTGCCAACAGAAAAACATTCTGCCTTATGCATTTTTCTTATAACAAAAGAGTCGTAGTATCACTGCTGCGGCTCTTTACGGTTTCTGTTCTTAAATTTAAAATCCGAGCATCGCCCTTCGAGTCCAGTCCACGGACGTTACCTCCACAGTTAACTCGGTCCAGGCACCCTCACGGCACACAAGAGCTTTTACTTAGGGCTGCTCCATTCCTGACCTGACCCGGTTCGTAAATTCCTGTTGCGTAAGACCCAAACGTCAACGCCACTTATGAAGGGCTGCTCCGCAAAGAGATAACCCTCAGTTTGATATCACCCCAGCTATAGCGGATTGCTGGTTCAGGGTACCGCTGCCACCCCGGCTGCTCGGAGATTTAAGTATAGCTTATAATAACCTTCATTGTCAAGAGTTCACAGGGAATCTGTCACCGTTTCCTGTTTTTTCCTCTTTTTCTTTTCTCTTAACTCCCGGAAAAAATCAGACAACATCATCGAGCACTCTTCCTCCAAAACGCCTTTTTCAATCTCCACCTGATGGTTAAATGCAGCCATCTGTAAAAGATTCAGCACCGAACCTGCGCATCCTGCCTTCGGATTCATCGTGGCAATGACCACTTTTTTCATGCGGCTCTGCACGATCGCTCCGGCGCACATCTGGCATGGCTCCAATGTCACATACATCGTACAATCCTCTAAACGCCAGTCACCGGTCTTTTTGCTCGCTTTTTTGATCGCGGTCAATTCCGCGTGTGCCAACGTATTTCCTTCGGTGTTTCTTCTATTATATCCTCTCGCAATAATCGTGCCATCCTGCACGATCACGCACCCGATCGGCACCTCATCCAGGGCATATGCTTTTTTCGCCTCGCGGATGGCTGCCTTCATATATTTTTCGTCCTGCGTCATTTTCATTTTTCTGTTTTCCTGTTCTGGTACTCTGTATACAATGATACACTATTTATCGCATCACTACCATAGAAATATTTTTGCTTTTTTTGTGGTGTCGTATATAATGTTATATAAGAATTTTTCCATTCGAGGTTTTTATGCAGAATCACACACAACTGCCCACCGGGCTTTCTTTTTCCTACGAAACAGAGCGATTAATTTTACGGCTTCCCTCCACGGATTATCTGCGGGAAATCCATAATTTTTTATATCGTAACCGTTCCTGCTTTGAAAAATATGAACCGACCGCCCCTGAGAATTATTACACACTCGATTTCCAGCAGACGCTCGCCAGGTGTGAGTTAAAACTTGCACTCAAGCTTTCCAGTGTGCGCTTTTATGTTTTTTTGAAAGAAGATCCATCTACCATCATCGGTACGGTCTGTCTGCACAATATTATAAAAATGCCTTATTTCACGAGTGAGGTCGGCTATAAATTCGATGCGTCTTATCAGCATCATGGATATGCCCGAGAAGCTCTGTCTATGGCACTGTCTGTCGGCTTTTATGGTCTCGGACTCCACAAAATCTTTGCCCGCTGCATGCCTGAAAATACGCCTTCCAGAAACCTGCTGCATGCCACAGGTTTTTTCGAGGAAGGAATTGAGCGCGACAGTATTCTCATTCAGGGAAAATGGGAAAATCACATCCGCTACGCTATCTTAAATCCCGATGAAATCCATTCATAAATGGACAGTTCCCTCTCAATTATTGTCCTGTATTATTCATCTAACGTGTGATACCAATAGCCAAACTGGTTGATGTGATCGGTCGTCATAAACTCCGGGAAGCCAAAGATTGCTGCCATCACGCGCTCCTGCTGCTGATAAATCCCCGGGACACCGATAAACCATTTGTCCTCTTCGAGCTTTCCCAACACCAGATAGCGGTAATTGAAAAATCCGTGCAGCAAAAAGCTGTTATTTCCAAGATACCAGTATTTTCGCGGCAGTTCACGCAGGTCTTTCAGTTCAATGCGCACACACTCCACATTTTTATCCTCCGGCAATGTAAAATAGGGATACGTGTTTTTGAACCGCTCCCACGTGTCCACCCAGACAAACTTCGGAAAAATATTACGCATTGGCATTTCCGTTGCATGAAGCTCCTCTGCCTCTTTTTCGTCTGCGTCAAATCTTGGAGGCTCCCACAACTTTATGTTTTCTGTTTTTACTGCAAATGGCTTTCCTTCCGTCCAGCGTGTCATGGCAATCGCGCCTTCCTCTCCTGCAAAAACCATTCCATCCATCTCGGCAAACGAGTATTCTGATCCTCCAATCTGATCTGCTTTTATAATTGTTCCATAATCTCCGCTTCCTTTTATCATCCTCATCTCTCCCATCGGGAACGCAAGCATCTGCCCTCCCTCTACTTTAAAAAGGTATACCTGATCCATTCCCATCCGAATTGGTGTTCCACGCAGATGCACTTCAATCCTGCATTCATTTCCCCTGATCTCCACTTTTGCAAATCCCGCGTTGATTCCTTTTGTTCCGTTTTCGTATGCATATATATATGTAATAAAACGTTTGATTCCTGCCATCGGATGCTCCCGGCATTTATTTTGTTGCTACTATATATATTCATTGGTCGGTTATGATATGCGTGATTTTTCAAAAAACTTACATTATGAAGCGTGGCTGAGTGATCACAGAAATGTTTAAATTTATCTTCTTTATTCTTGACAGAAGTATGGTTCTCTGCTATTATAATATCAGTAACAATTACTATTATTAAAAAGAAAGGGTGATTATCATGCTAAAATATAGTAGACAACGTGAAGCAATCAAGACCTTCCTTGCCGGCAGATATGACCACCCTACTGCTGAAACTGTTTATCTCGGCATCAAAGAAGAGTTTCCGAATATCAGTCTCGGCACTGTATACCGTAATCTGTCATTACTTTCTGACATCGGTGAGATTCAGAAATTATCGACCGGTATCGGACCTGACCGCTTTGACGGGAATCCGGCTCTACATTATCATTTTATCTGCAAACATTGTGGCAGCGTTTTAGACCTTTCCGTAGATGGTCTTGATCATATCAATGTCCTTGCAAATCAGGGATTTGACGGTGAAATTGAAGGTCATATTACATATTTTTATGGGAAATGCGCAGACTGTAAAAAGAACAGTTAACGGTACAGTTCCAGTTGTTCTGCGAACTGTACAGCTTTCTATAAAAAATATAAGAAAAAGTATTGACAAAATATATTTTTTAAATTAAAATCAGTAATAGTTACTATTATTAAAACTAAATAAAATTTAAATAAGAAAAGGAGAACAAAATTATGACAAAATGGGTTTGTACAGTATGTGGATATGTTTATGAAGGAGATGCTGCACCAGCAGAGTGTCCAGTCTGTCATGTAGGCGCTGATAAGTTCAAAAAAGTAGAAGGAGATCTTACACTTGCTGCAGAACATGAATATGGCGTTTACGCAAAAACAGTAAAAAACAATCCAGAAATCAGTGATGAAGACAAAAAATACATCTTCGACCAGTTAAAAGCAAACTTCGATGGCGAATGCTCTGAAGTTGGTATGTACCTCTGCATGGCTCGTATTGCTCACCGCGAGGGATATCCGGAAGTTGGTCTTTACTGGGAGAAAGCTGCTTACGAAGAGGCAGAACATGCAGCAAAATTTGCTGAGATGTTAGGTGAGGACTTAGAGCCAAACATGAAAGCTACTACAAAAGATAACCTGAAATGGAGAGTTGACTGTGAGTTCGGTGCTACTGCAGGTAAATTTGATCTTGCAAAATGCGCTAAGAAAAACAACCTTGATGCAATCCATGACACTGTTCATGAGATGGCCAGAGACGAGGCTAGACACGGCAAAGCCCTTAAGGGATTACTTGAGAGATACTTTGGATAAGCTACAAGCCGAGTAAGGATAAAAAGGAAAGATGACAGAATGGGGAATTTATTCACCAGACTGTCATCTTTTCTTTTTATTCTTATTGGGCGACAGCCCCAACAGCGAGAAGAAGCGCAGCGGATTCGAGCTGGCTCGGCTTGCAGCGTAGCGAGATAATCTTGCCCGGCACATCTGATTTTATTTTTCATTCTTTCCTTTGATATTTGAGTAAACGGTTTTGGCTCCAATCCCATCCAAACGTCCGATTTTTCCTGACAGAGCATTGATCACATCCTGCGGCGCATCAATTGCCACGCTGATAATGTTTACTTCACGCTCTCTGTATGGGATTCCCATTCGACCAATAATATACTTTCCATATTCATGCAAAAGATGATTCAACGCCTCGATTGATTCTGGATTCTCCACAATAATTCCAATTAATGCAATTCTTGTTTCCATGATACTCCTCTCTTCTCTAACACCGGTTACTTATACTTTCAACTGCAAAAATTACAATGTAAACTCGTGGTTTTCCTTTATATATGCCAGCAAACCTTCACAGCCATTTTTCACATCCCGATAGGTTGCCTCAAAATCTCCGGTATACCACGGATCAGCGACATCTCCTGCCTCCGACAGCCTGTGCGTGTGTTCATATCCCGCAAAGGACAGCATTTTGTAGATTTTTCCCTGACTGTCCTCGCCTCCGGCGATTTTTATCATGTTACGGATGTTCGCAGTATCCATGCCAATCAGATAGTCATAGTATAAATAATCGTTTCTCGTCATCTGACGCGCCCTGTGCGGGATGAGTGGAACGTTCTCTTCCCTGAGTTTCCTTACTGTTCCGTAATGTGGTGTATTTCCGATTTCTTCGCGGCTTGTCGCCGCGGAATCAATTTCAAAATAATCTGCCAGGTTCGCTTCCGCCGCCAGATGGGCAAAGACACTCTGCGCCATGGTGCTGCGGCAGATGTTGCCTAAACATATGAAAAGCACTTTTATCATTGTTGCATAACCTCGCATTTCTTGGTATTTCGGGCTTTGTAAGCCTTTTTACCTTTCTTCATTTTTCACTTATTCTAGCATATTTTGGCATATCTTTGCATATTTTTGTCATCAATTTTGGTAAAAACTTTGGTAAATTTCAAGTCTGTACAAAAGGCAAGTCTGCCATTGGGAATCGACAGGTAAGAAATTGGAGATTAAGATAAATACTGGCATTCAGCCATTTTTCTCTCATTTTCATCAGGTCATTATGAATTAATTGCTTTTTGAAAATCTTCCTGTGCATCCTGAAATTTAACATGAGTATAGGTATTCATCGTAACACTGATATGTCCATCCTGTGGTGCTGAAGTCACCGGTCGTTTTTGCAGCTACTGCGGCGCACCGCTTCCGGCCGCTTCCAATGACAATACTTCAGTCACAAAAAATACAGATACCGATCGTCTGGTGGATGACTGGCAGTCCTTCGATGATTATGTAAACCGCAACTTATCAAAACCAGTCGCCGATAATGGCAACGGTACCGGTAGTCCTGCTTCCGGTAAAAATGAGACTCCCGCTGCCAGACGTCGGGAAGAGAACAAAAAAAATCCAAACTCCGGTTCCGGCGGATCCAGAAATACTGCCACAAACCAGCATACAATTCATAAAACTAGCACGCAGAAAACCAAAACCAAGCGACAAAAGAAGAAAAAAGGAGGCGGACTCCTATCTGCAACCACTTCTTCTACCACTGGAAGCGTAAAACCGGGAGACACCCTGTTTTATCTTGTGATCCAGTGGATCTGCGTAGCCCTGATGGCTTTGTCCACCCTTCGTATGGCACAGAACTTCTGGACCAACCGGGTGACCCTGGGTTCCATCGCCGGCGTAGTCCAGGAAAAGAATTATGCCCAGGGAATCTATCTGATTGGGGGTACTGATCTGTGTGGGCTTTGGTTGTATGCAGGCACTGTGGATCGCCAGCAGAAAACGGATGCCGGATCTCGGCAAAATCCGCCAGGTAGATATAGGATGGGGACTGTTCGGTTTCGTTGTTCTGATTCTTCTGGCATTAGTATCTGCCAATGCCTATCCCCTCCTTCCTGTCAGCCCGTCTCCGCTGGAAAGAGCCAAATTGTTCTTCCATATGGTGGACGATCTTGGAAAGTCCTTTCTGTTTATGAATGTGATTGGCGCTGTTTTGTGTGTTGTACGTAAGATGGGGACACGGTAGACACAACGTAATCTGTTCGTACAATACACTTTAATAACCAAAATATGCCTCGTGGCGCTGCTGTACAAACAAAGAAACAGAGCAAATCGTTTTTTTCGATTTGCTCTGTTTCTTTAACTATCTCTGATTTTTTTGCATTTCTTCCATTTTCTCACAAAATTCATCCTGAGATATTTGATCCATCACATATTGTTGAAATAATATGCCGGTCTTAGAGATATCCTTCATTGGATTGGAAGAAAACGGACGTGACTTCAATTCAACATGATTCACATAATCCTGAAAGACCTGAAATCCTGGGATATCCAATTTTTCTTCACGAATCACATCAAGTCTGGCCGGAAGACGTTTCATGCATTCTGCATAAGCAATATTTCCTTCTCTGCTTGCGGCATATTTCAGGAATTTTATTGCCGCTTTCTCATGCTCAGATGCCTTGTTTAACACATACTGCCATGTAGCGATGTTGGTAGCATTCTTTCGAAATCCCGGTAATGGTGCCACCTGGATTTTTTCCATTCTGTAAGCTCCGGCACATTCAAAAGTGTTTATGGCTCCGCTATACATAAAAATACTGCCGTATTTTCCATCCAAAAATTTCTGTTCCATTTGTTCATACTGGTCTGTGATCTGTGAAATCGGAACTTCTCCGTTTGCTGTCAGATCGTGAAGAAAGCTGAGTGCTTCTCTCGTGTTTTTATTCTCCCAGTCGTAATAGTCTCCTCCGAAGAGATTTACAAATTCCGAAAGTTCATTGTACACATAAGACTGATCCCATGCTCCTCCATATCCGTAGACATCGTTGCCCAGGTTTTCTTTCAAAAAGGCAGCAAAATCTTCCTGCGTCCGGATCTCCCAGTCTCCTGTGACTTCCCGGTTTACCCAGAATACCATAATATCCATAAGGTAGGGGACAGAATAAACTTTACCATCTTTCATCGGTACATTCTGCATATAACTTTCCGGATAACTGGATAACAGTTCTTTCATCATCACCGTATCGTTCAATGGTTTCAGATAATCTTTGTATTTAAATTCACTGATCATCTCATCATTGACAGAGAAGATATCGATTGAAGAATCTCCGGCTTCCAGAATCGTGGAGATTTTAGCCTGCCGCACATCTGCATCTGCAGGGCAGGCTATCGTCTCTATCTCAAGATTCAGTTCTTTTTCTGCATTTTCTATAAATTTTCTGAATCCGGGAGATTCTGCATCTACGTGCATGATGGTTAATTTTTCTTTCTGCAAATCCGTATCATCTGTATGGACTCCATCCTGTCGATCCCTGCATCCGGACATCAGCAACAAAAATCCAATAAAAGCACCTAATACATACTTCTTCAAGTTCTGCTCCTATCTAGGCCAGCGTTCTTCTTTTCCAGGAAGTTCCGGGAAGCTGTTATGTGGTTCTGCCTGATACCAGTATGCCACACTTGCCACATCATCCTGTCTCTCAAATAATCCTCTGTAGCCCACACCAATCTGCTGGATCGTCACTTTCAGATCCTCGTCAAAACAGATCGGATCCTGGATATGCCAGCGGTAAAAACCTCTCATCGGCATAACATCGTCATTGTGATAGAAATTGTGAATCAACTCATCGTGAGAAGAATAATATGGATATCCCAGATAAGGTGTACAATAATTCTGTTCCACGGTCTTACCATCTACCTGCTTAGCAAAGCTCCATGAACCACCGAAATAATCTTCTGTTCCTGTTCCGCAGATGGTAGGATATTCTTCATCTCCGTCGATATAGAACTTAACCTCACCTTCACCCCACCAGTAACGCTCCAGTGTTGTCAGTGCCATATAAGTACCTACATAGTGACCTTTTCCTTTGACATTATCAAGGATTACATAATCTTTCTGCAACTGAGTGATCTTTTCTCTTCTCCACTGTGCATGGAAGTAAGCGATATCCTCCGGCAGTCCCTCATCATACAGGCAATAATCCACCTGGTAGAAGAATGCTGGAATTGAATTGACATGCTGGTTTTCCAGAGTGATTCTTGCTTTTTTTCTGAAAGGCATCTGGAAATAACAGTTCAATCCTCTGCTTGGCACTACTGCGATCGGCATAGAATTTATATTGCATTCTCTACCAAACCCACAGCAGAAAAAGTCTCCCAGCGGACTTTCTACAGACGGTTCGTCTTCATCATCCCAGTACATACGAAGAACCAGATCTCTCAGTACAAAGCAATCTGCGTCTGTGGTTTTCGCATCCACTGTGATCCAGATATGATTGATTGCGCCAGGTCCCTCGATTTCTGCCAGTGTCACTGTCTGACCACTTGCGATGTCATTAAGACACGGGCTTCCCTTTCTGGATGGTCCAAGATCACTGGCTGCCATACCTCCCTTTCCTTTTTCTCCTCTTGGATTTTCTGCATTGATTGCACGGCTTTTTCTATGTTTTGCTAATGCTAGATTACTTAAAGTTCCACCAAATTCGTTATACATTGTTACATCCTCCTTCTGGTTGGCAAATTATATCAGGTTTTGTATTACTGTTCACTTCATTCACAAGAACTCGTTTCACAGGTTAATACTCCTATGAACAATTACCAATTAAGCTTTTACTCCTCCTGCCATTATACCATCCATAATCTGTTTTTCAAAGACTGCTACGAAAATAATAATCGGTAACAGGATGATCCAACCCATGGCACTTACCAGATCCCACGGAACACCATACATGTTATCTCTCAGTGGCAGCTGTACAATTGCAACAGACAGCACCTGGATATTATTTGAGTAATACAATGGAGTAAAGAAGTTATTCAAACAGGTGATAAAGTTAATGATACAAACTGTAGCGATTGCAGGTTTCATCAGCGGTAAGACCACTTTGAATAATCTCTGGACAAAATTCGCTCCGTCGATGGTTGCTGCTTCTTCCAGGGAAATCGGAATCTCTGATGCAAAGTTCTTTAAGACCAATACAGTAAATGGAATGACTGCACTGATATAAAGAATGATCAGACCCGGATAAGTGTCATACAGTCCTACTGCTCTCATGAAATCATACAACGGTCTTGCTGTTACAACTTCCGGAATCAACATTGTTGCAATAATGAACGCGAAGGCAATGCTGATCCCCTTTGTTCTGAATCTTGAAAATCCATATGCCGCCATGGCACAAATAACAGTACTTACCACAATTGTGACACCTACGATCAGAACTGTGTTTCCGATTTTTTCCAAAAGTCCTACGTTCTCTATCAGGAATTTGTAGCTTTCCAGTGTCGGGTGATCCGGAATATAGTCGATTGGCATCTTGAACAATTCACCTGGCGGTGTGATCGATGATACGAAAATCCACAGAACCGGAAATAAGATCAAAAAGGAAACGATTGCAAATAACAGCCATTTGCCTACTGCAGTAATGGCTTTATATACTTTATATTTATTAGTATCCTGCATGTCAATACCTCCTAATCTGCCAGTTTACTCATGAATTTGATGTTGATAAAGCTAAAGACCGCCATTACAATGAACAACATAACTGCCAGTGTAGATGCATACCCCACATTTAGATTGGTAAATGCTTCTGTGGTAATTCTATATGCGATCAGGGATGTATCCTCACCAGGACCACCGGAAGTCATAGCATATACCAAGTCGAAAGCTGTCAGTCTCCAAAGTGTAAACGGAATACATAAAGTGATAATATTTTTCAGGATCAACGGTAATGTGATACGGAAAAAGCTCTGCACTCCGTTTGCCCCATCCACCTTTGCAGCTTCGTAGATATCACCGGAAATAAACTGAAGTCCTGACAATACCAGGATTGCAAAGAACGGAAGGTCTTTCCACAGGTCCATGGCGATAACCGCTGCTCTGGCGGAACCGGTGTGGATCATCCAGTCATACTGAAAATTTGGTACAAACCGTCTTATAAAATCGTTCACCAGACCGTAATCGTTGTTGAATCCCCATTTTGCTGCCATACCGATAACAACAGCCGGCATAGCCCACGGGATCAGTACGATGGTTCTTAAGAATCTTCTGCCCTTAAATTTCATATTCAGGATCAAAGCCAGGATCACACCTAAAACCACATGGAATACCATGGAAACAACCACAAATTCCACGGTAAAGGATATGGATGTCTGCACTTTGGGATCTTTAAACACATTAACGTAGTTTGCCAGTCCGACAAATTTGTTGACTCCTGATAAAACCTTTACGTCAAATAAACTATTTTTCAAAGTTACTATAATCGGATATAAAGTAGTAAAACCACGGATAATCACAACCGGAAGAATTAAAATCCATGGAATCCATTTCATCGATTTTTTACTGATTGTCACTCTTTTCTCCTCCTGTCATCTTAGGAAAACGCACCATAAATTGCTATGATGCGTTCCCTTTTACCAAGCAGATTTTTTCAATCCGCATTCATTGCCTATTGCCAACTGTTTTGTTATTCATCAGTTATTTCTATCATTGTTCAGCTATATTACTTGCTGTATTTTTCAACCAGGCCCTGAGCTTTCTCACAGAACTCATCTACAGAGATCTCATCTTTCATACATGACTGGAAAATAGTTCCCATATCTGTGATAAATTCCATTGTCTGAGGAAGCATCGGACGTCCGTTAACGTTGCACTCAGAAGCATAGCGGGAATACATTTCTTTTGCAGGATCTGTATCCGGAACAACTTTTTCTGCTATATCTGCTCTTGCAGGATATCTGTCGAATGCTTTGTAGGATGCTTCCATTCCGCCTTCTTCTGTCATGTACTTAAGGAATTTGATGGCTGCTTCTTTGTTCTTGGAAGCGGAATTCAGAACATAATTCCAGGAATCTGTAAAGATTGCTCTCTCTCCTTTACCGCTGAAGTCAGGAACCATAGCCATATGGATCTTGTCATCTCCCAGCATACCGGCTTTCTTGTAATCAGTTCCAAGTCCCCACATGAAAAAGCTTCCATATTTTCCATCATTGATCTTCGGGTTCATCTGCTCATATTTGTCTGCGATCTGATCGATCGGTGTCTGGTTATTATCCACCATATCTTTCATGAACTGAATGGCTTCTTTGTTTTCAGCCTTTGTCCAGTCAAAATAATCTCCACCGAACATATTTACAAACTGTGCAATCTCATTGTATGCATAGGTTTTTTCCCAGGATCCGCCGTATCCATATCTTCCGTCACCAGAAGCTGCTTCCATATATTTCATGAAGTCTTCTTTTGTATCGATCTCTGTAATTCCGACTTCATCCATGATTTCCTGATTTACCCAGAAAGCCAGGTATCCGGTATATGACGGAACACCGACAATATTACCGTCTTTATCTGTGATCATATCCTTCAGATAACCCTGTGCAAACTGACTACGGACATCTTCTGTCATAACTGTGTCGTTCAGACCTTCCAGCCAGCCTGAGTTTTTGAATGACGCACTCATCTCATCATTGATTTCGATAATATCAATAGAAGCATCTCCTGTAGATAAGACTGTCGTAACTTTCTGCTGACGGGTATCGGAATCTGTCGGAGCTGCGATTACATTGATGTTCAGTCCTGTGGCATCCTCTACATTTTTCAGCCATTCATCAAAGTCAGGATCTGTTGTCATGATGCTGTACAAAGTCAGATCATAATCTTTGGATTTTTCTGTACTTTCTCCTTTGGAGCTGCCGCATCCTGCCAACATTCCCACTGTCATAACGCCTGCCAGTAACACGCTCACTAATTTCTTTTTCATTTAATTACCTCCTGTTTGTTTGTAACCTTACGCCTATTTCTTTGATGAGTTAAGGATATCAAAAAGTCTGTTTTCTCAAAATACAATATTTTTCGATTCGTTTATATTATTTTTATCCTTGTTGAAAGCATTTTTTTAATCTTTTATAATAAGAATAGAAATTGATCATATATAATAGTGTTCTGGCATGAGCATGCCGAAATCCAAACGACCACATGCAAGATTTCATTGACGAAAGCGTTTTTGATAGATTTTGCCCGGATACAATACAAGGAGATTTTATGAAACATTCAAAAAAAGGTTCCAGAGGTCCACGATTATACTTTTCCCATTTTCAAAACAGGCTTTTATGTGCGTTTTTGCTGTGCACATTGATTCCTATTTTCATCATAGGCGGAATTTCCTATGCTGTTTCTTATAACATTGCTGAAGATAAGATTCTGAATGCATCTATTTCTGCTGATGCACAGCTGCGTACACAGTTTGATGACCGCTTGCAGCAAGTGGAAAATATAGCCGATACGCTTCAATATAATATGTACAACCTGATGCAGGCAGATGCACCCATGGACACTCTGGCTATGCTTTCCGAGATTCGAAGCAATCTGTCCATGTTTAAGACATCCTTTAATCTGGCCTATATCAATATATTTCTTCCGGACGAGCATATGGCATCCAGCGAAAGCTTATACTTTTTTCCTGTGTCTAAGCTTTCTGACTTTCAGATTTCAAAAGAAACTCTGGAAAATCCGGGAACATCCTCTGTCTGGTTTTATCAGGATCTGCTGTCTGTTCCGTTTCTTGTGAATAACAGCTACCATATGACGAATTCGGTTTCCTGTTGCAGAGTTTTAAAACATCCGTGTACAGACAGCATAAAGTATGCCTATATAATTCATCTGGACGCATCTGAATTTTCCTCCATTCTACAGGAAAGTTTCCAGGATAATCAGATCACCAGCTATATCCTTACAGACAACGGAAAAATCGTTGCCAGCAACAATCCTTCTTTGCTTTCCGACTCTCTTGACGAAGAAAAAATGGATTTCTTATACCACAAGGGAGATTCTCTAAAAAAGAGATCTCACACTAATTATCACACTACTACTTTACAAAACGGCTGGCTACAGGTGACAGAGATACCTGATTCTTATATCATGCAAAACACGCGTATACTGATCAAAAGTATCCTCCTGACAATCCTGATCTCTCTTCCGCTGACGATTCTGGTTGTGGTTCTGATCTCGAAGAATCTTACCAGACGAATCAAGACACTATCCAGGGCTATGGAAACACTACAATTAGATGCATCCGACACCAACATGAAGGCACTGGTACCACAGGATCGTGCACCTGAAACCTTCGATGAGATTGATAAACTGGGGATAACCTTTGAAAAAATGCAGCATTCCCTGAATGACAATCTGCAGTCTATTCTGGAACTGTCACTGACGGAAGAACGGTTAAAATACCAGCTTCTCCAATCCCAGATCAATCCACATTTTCTTTATAATATTCTGGGATCCATCCAGACCTGTCAGTCCCTTGGAAAGCTGGATATTGCCAATCAGATGCTGACGAATCTTACACGTTTTTACCGCATGACACTCAGAAAGTCGAAAGACCTGATCTCCATCCGGGACGAACTGACCATCGCATAGCTTTATCTGGAAATGGAAAAATTATGCCATAATGATAATCTTACCTGGGAGATTAATATGGAAGACGGCATTGATAACTTCCTGATCTGCAAATTCACACTGCAGCCATTTCTGGAAAACAGTATTTTGCATGGTCTCTCTCAGAAAACGCCGGAGGTTCATATCTCCATTGATCTTTCCTACGGAGACGATACGGTTATTATTGTGATCACAGATAACGGAATCGGAATGGCAAAAGAACAGCTTTTAGAATTGCAGAAAACATTGGATGAAAAAATTGTTAATTATGAAAAACACTTTGGCATTGGAAATGTAAACAAACGAATCTCAAATCCTTATTTTGGAAATGGTGGGATATCTGTAGAAAGTTGTCTGTATGAAGGCACTTCCATTACCATTGAATTTGATCAGATGGAGAAATATGATGAAGAATGTAATGATTGTAGATGACAACTGCCTCACCGCAGAAGGCATCGAAAAAAATATTGACTGGAGTGCTCTGGATACCACTGTGATCGCCGTAGAATATAACAGTCTTTCCGCTCTGGACATCCTGAAAGACACTCATGTAGATCTGATTATCTCGGATATTGAGATGCCGGATCTGGATGGGATCTCCATGAGTCAGAAAGCTCTGGAGATCCAGCCTTTCATAAAAGTTATTCTTGTAAGTGCCTATGACAAGTTCGAATATGCCAAACGGGCGATCCGCCTTGGTGTATATGACTATATCGAGAAACCCTTGGATTATCATTATCTTACGGAAAAAATCAAAAATGCCTTTACGGATATCGACCGTACACAAAAAAATACGGAGTTGGTAAAAGCAAGCCGGCCTGTTATGACAGAAAAATTCTTTCATGATCTGCTCCATTATCCCGGTGAGGATCCGGCCACTCATCTGAGCCAGCATCTGAAATATCTGGATCTGAGATCAGACTATGACTTTTTTCACGTATTGATCCTGGAAACAGAACCCGATCCTGCCAAGTCCGAACTGGACTTTACCCAATACCAGATCCAGCTTCTGAATATTCTGGATCTGGTAAAAGAAAAAATGGAGATTTTTGACCATGTTTTTTATTTAAAAGAATTCAGCGGGATCGTCTGCATCATCGGCCAGAACACAAAACATCCCCAGCATTTTCTTCAATCCATACACAAAGTAGCCTCCAATATTGTCGAGTCCTGCAAAAACAATGTGCTTTCTCTGAACATCGGAATCGGAAGTCTTGCTGACAGCATCTGGAAGCTCCCGGTGTCCTTTGCCAGTGCTTCCCACTCGCTGAAATACCGATTTTTCTTCCCACACAAAAATATTTTCGATGCGAGAGAAGCACTTGGTAAAGAATTCAGTCTTTTGTCCTTTTCCGAAAATACCGACGAAGAACTGATACGTCTTATCTGTTCCAAAGACATGACTGCTATCGAAGAATGGCTTACCTGCTATTTTCAGAATCTGTTAGGACAGGTTCAGGACAAAAATCTGGTTTTCATCCAAATCTACTCCCTTTTGGGACGAATTCTGAAATTCTTATACGAGATGAACCTGGATACCGGAGATTTGGAGAGGGAAATCATCCAGGTCTATACCCGGTTTGATTCCTTCCGCACCTACGAACAATTTGTAAAATGGCTGACGCAGTTATGTGCCTCCGTATGCGAAAAGATGGATTCGTCCTTACAGAACTATCATAATCAGATATATACCATGGCTCTTGGATATATCCGGGAAAACTTTGAAACCAACACCCTGTGCCTGAATGATATCGCACGACATGCCAACATCAGCCCTGCATACCTGAGTTCTATGTTCAAAAAGGTATCCGGGCAAAGCATCAGTGATACCATCACTGCGCTTCGCATCGAAAGTGCCTGTCATTATCTGGAATCCACCAGTCTTTCGTTAAAAGAGATCAGCACAAAGTGTGGTTATACGAATCAATATTATTTCAGCAACAGTTTTAAGAAGAAACTGGGGATGTCCCCTTCTGCTTATCGGGAAGCGAGAGGCACGCAGGGGCAGTGATTTCGTGCAGGCACGGACTTTGGCTCCTTGTTCACGCCCTATAAGGGCTTATTACCGGCTCTGGAGTCTAAAGACTCATCGAATGTTTCGCCAGCCGCAACGTCATTTACCTACTAAGCCCCTTGAATTGTCAGACCATCCAGAACACAGTCATTATTCTTTACAACCTGATGAACAGCAACCTCTGCATCTGCAAATTTCTCCGGTAAAAAGTCCTGTATCTGTGCTTTTACCTGCTCCGCCGTGTATTCATAAGCGGACTTGTTGGCAAGATGTTCCAATCTTCCAATCGCATCAATCGCCTTGTTCATACGGTATTCTCCAAGACGGATGAATTTCTCCGCCTTGGTTTCATTATTCTTTGCTGCAGGCTCCTCATCTGGTGTCACGAATTCATGTTCAGTAGCATTTTTGTTTACTTTACTCATGTTGATATCCTCCTTTTCGTTTTACACGCAAAAAAGGCGCATGGATATGGTTACATCTCATACGCCTTTACGCTGTTATAATTATTCTGTTTTATATTACCGTGTGATTATTAAGCTGGTTTTCGACATTCCTACCTTCATACATAACACGAATAACTGTTACGATACCCGTGTCCTTATCCGGGATATAGAATACCAGATAATTATCAACTGGCATCACTCTTAGCCCTCGGCTGTGCCACGGCTCATTTCCATAAAGCCGGTATTTTTCCGGAAATTCCTCAAGTCCTAAAATGTGTTCCTCTAACCTGTCAAGCTGTCCTGCTGCATTATCTGGTGAAAGCAATTCAAAAGTAATATACTCATATATTCCCCTTAAATCGACATTGGCTTGATCGGTGATAATTACCTCATAAATCATATACCGTAATCTTTGCGAATATCAGCAAATGCCTGTCTTGCAGGTTTTGTTCTGCCTGCAACCATATCCGCATATCCTTCCTCTAGTTCCGCATTTAATTCTGCTTCGGTCAGTTCTGCCACATTAACAGGTTTTGTCGTAGGTATCTTCACTTCAAAAGGAAGTCCCCTGTTTAAAATAATCTGTTTATAGAACATATTAATAGCATTGGATGCCGGAATACCAAGTGCTGACAAGATGCTTTCTGCCTGCTCTTTCACATCCGGCTCTATTCTTGCGTACAAATTAGCTGATTTTGTTGCCATAATGTAACACTCCTTTCAAAAATCTTAGTGTTTCCTTTTCTAGCTATATTATACCAATTCGTGCGCACAATAGCAATACATTTTTATTTCTCTTTTGAGAACTCCAACTTGACCTTATACTGTGAACCTTTGATTTTCCTGCCATCTTTGGTATAGTTATAATCCTCGATTCCTTCCTGGATAAGGTAGGCATCATAACTTCCTTTCTTTCCCTTTAATCCTTTGACGAAAGTCTTTTTCCCCTCCAGCATACTCTTGATCTGTGTATCGGAAAGAACTGTTCCAAGAGCTTCCTGTCCATTCTGGTTCCCTCCAAACATAGATTTCTGTTCGTCACTAATGCTGTGATAGGTCTGTTACCATATCCGCAATGCCATCCATAAACTCTTCCTTGGAATACTCTCCCTTTGCCACAAGGGTAAGGGCATTTTCCCAATCAGCGGTGAGCTTCGGAGACTTTACCACATCAGGAAGCACCGTAATCAGCTTCATTCCGTCCTCTGTCGGTATCATCTGCTTTTTCTCTCGCTTCACGAAACCGTCTTTGACTAACTTCTCAATAATGTCTGCTCTGGTGGCAGGTGTGACAAGTCCTTTACACTCCACATCATCGCCCATATCCTCACTTCCGGCTCGTTCCATTGCAGACAGAAGGGAATCTTCAGAAAGATTTTGTCAAGGGTAGTTAAGAAAAATCTTCACTGTTTATGTCTTGTAATATCAATCTGTTAATCTTATCCGTCATGGTTTCCCTGCTGTATCGGCTCATACTCTCCTACGCTCTCTATCCCTCCATAGTTGTAGCTCCCCTTGTAAAAATTTTCTTTATCAAGAATACGTTTTACAAGCATAACATTAAAGTCCGCTCCCTTCCTGCCCTTGTACCCTTCTGCTTTCATAAACTCCGATACATTTTTAATGTCATATCGGGCATAAGCTGTTTTAACTGGAACACCCTTTGTACCGCTTTTGCCTCTGTTGCATTTACATACAATTTTTTGCCACCACGCAGACACTCATAACCAAATGGAGCGCCACCGCCTGCATAACCACCGCCCTTTGCTTTCTGCAATCGTCCACGTTTTAATTTCAATGCCATCTCCAACTGCTCATGCACGTCCAACAGTTCAAACATACCATTTACAAAAATCTCATTGGGATTTTGCGTGTAGATAGAATAATTCGGTCTGTCGATTGCTCTGATATCTACATTGTTCTTTTTAAGTTCCCTATGTAACAGAACTTTCACCAAGTCTGACCGCCACAGACGGTTTGTTGACAGCACAATGATATATTGAATTTTATTTTCTTTCAATGCAGCAAGCATATCAAGCAGACCATCACGCTCAATACTCATTTCGTCCTCGTTGGCTTTCGCTCCGCTGATACCCTCGTCCTTAAAAATCTCTATCAAGTTGTAACTTTTGGAACTGCAATATTTTTCAATTTCCGCACGTTGCTCCGCTAAGGAATATCCCTGTTTGACCTGCCCTTCTGTTGATACCCTTATGTAACCATATACATTTACAATGTTGTTTTCCATGTAACCGAACCTCCGTTATAAATATTTTTTTTATAACAGCAATTTCAATTCCGGTTATTAAACTGGATAACAACTATTTTATTAACCCCTCTTAAAATAACTAGAAACCATCAACTTTCATAGATACTTTTTTTAATAGCAAAATTCTTATATGTATATTCCATTTATTCACTACTCCGTCTTTTGGAAAATAAATTACGTTTCTCAACCGTAATCATTGGTTCACCATAGTAATCAATCCTAACTATATCACTTTCTTTAATTCTTATTTCTTCATCATACCCATTTACATATCTGTTTACAATTATCCATTCTCCATACTTCCTTATACTTCCAGCCTCTGCAAATTGAGCCCTTTCACTCCCCTTTACATAAATATCCGCATATCTATTATCCAAAATGAAAGCCACATCACAATAATTGAGCAAACAGATTATCCAAACCATTAACAATATAATAAATATACCCTCTACTATCCAAGAGTATTTTTCCGAAATATCTGCCAACAAAGAAATTGCATATATTAAGTAAAGTGTAATTGCAAGTTTCCTCTTTAGCTTACCATCCTGCCAAAACTCAATTTTACTATTATAACTTTTGCAATTTCTAAAAGTGATTATAGCATTGATTCCTAAATACCAAATCCCACAAATAATATATGAAAAAATCACACCTTTCCAATAACAAAGCATTTTTTTAGCCACAAGTGTAATCAGCAAATTTATTGCCATCATTTTATAAGTTTTTATCATAATATCTGGAAAAGTTGGTATTTTTCTACATTTCAGCATCCAATACCCCAATTCTTTATTCTTTTCCTTAAGGTCACGCTCGTTTTTTACCCATCCCAACAGAACTATAACTATAGGTATTACCACATAATACATTATCTCACTATCAAATATCTTTAGTAAAATTTCTTTCATCTCTCTAAATTCCTCTTTTCATATACTTATTAAAACAAAATAAGTAAATCATAGGTAAAAACTTAATTACAAAATGTTCAAAAGCCCTATTTTACTACATTTTAACCATTTTATTATAGACTGCCGTGGCAGATGAAAAGTACTTTAATCATAGTTTTGTTTCTCCTTGTTTTGCCCCGGAATGCCCTGTTTTGCAAGGATTTCCTAGGTTATTGTGATATGCTCTGAAATTACAGATTGTGGCAAATCAGAGCAAGATTGAGCAAGTTATTACTACATGTTAGTAGTAAAATTGGTAGTAAAAGGGAAAGGGTTACTACTAATTTTTTTATTATCAATGTATTACTTTAAGTGCATCCTTTTTTGGCACCTCAAAATGTTTTAGTTTTTTACTATTCTTTAATATCTGATAGCATGAAACAGATGTAAGCGAAAGTAATTTTATAACTGCCACTCCAAAATATAAGCATACACCTGTAGAGCAAGCATATTCACTTATGATGCCATGTGCAATCTCATTTCTTATATTTGCACCCGCCTGTTCATTTAATAAACCTCTAAATGTAAACAAAATATCGTTGTCATAGCAATCTAATAATTCTGGTAAGGACAAAATAGAACTCAATACTTTCTCCATTGATGATCCATCATCTTTTAATTTTACAGTTAATCCACCAACCTCTTTTGCAATATTTCTAAAAAGATTTTCTACTTGCGGTGCAAGAATATGCATTGCCTCATAAAATTCTCCGTTCAAAAACATGCGTAACGCACTTTGAAAAATGTGTTCTCTTCCTTCTGGAATAATTGGATTATCTTTAACCAAAAAGTCTAGCATTGAATTATCAACAACATATGTATCCCTTAAAATAGCCAAAGCATTCTTCATCCAAATGTCACCAGAAATTTTTTGTTTTTCTAATACATTCTGATACATATGTAACTCCAAAAGATATGGATCTTTCTCTGGATTTTGTATATCCAGAGGTGGCAAAGCCAACACGGTCTGTCCTTGTGCATTTATCAAACTTTTTCCAAACATATGAGCTAATGGATGATCTTTGAATTCTCCAATAACACGATTTTTTATATCTTCTTGTTTTTCAAAGACAAACATTTGTGTCAATCTAATTAAACCTTCCTCAAAAGTTAACCCTTCCATGTTAATTTTAATATTGTCGACAACACCTTTTATATCAAGTTCAATAGAAAACGGAACCATTATTTGAGGTATCTCTTTTTGTATTTCTACCAATCTTTTATGTGCAATTTCCGCTTTTTGTGGTTCCCCATTATCTCTATACAGTTTAATCCCTTTTTGATAATAATTAACACACCTAAGCGCTCCCTGTATATCATTTTGAAAGATTTCTTCTGCAAAATCCAAATAATACTTTGCTAAAAGCAAATTATTTTTCGTTGCTTCTTCTTTCTTTGTTAATTTAAACAAACATTCAGTTTTTAACATATATGCCTGTTCAACCTTTGCGATATTATCATTGTTGTAGGCAATCATATTATCTAATACTGGTAAAAATATAGAAACATCAAAATTCTTCTGTCCAAAGAATAACTCCATCACTCTAAGTGCAAAAAAGCCATCATTGTTTGCAGCTTTCTTCTCCAAAAAATCAACAAACCATCCTTGTATTTTTTCAAATAATAAAGTTTGCTTTGTTTGTGCTGAAATACATACTGCTCGTCGAATTATGTCAATTGTCCCAACATTGTCATCATCCCTATACCAAAGAGTAAATAATTCCCAATATGCATTTGCTGCAATTTTAGCAGCATTAAATTCTTTTTTATTAGTCCACAATATATCAGCAATCAGTGCACGTAAAATCAATGGCATTTTTTCTAATTTCAAACTATGCAATATCAAATAATCATCTTCTGATATATCTTCTATTGAAAAAGTTCGGCTACCATCTGCCATTACGAACATAGGATGAAATTCTATTCCATCATTATGAATTTTTGTTCCCAACGAAACTATGTTTTTCAATAAATCAAAAATACTTCTTTCTTCTTCACTTAATTCAGTCCTATCAGCTTCAATAAACAAATTAGGCGACAACGAATATCTTTTATTCACAATAATCCGATTCAATAACTCATATATGTTCACCATATCATCTCCTAAATGCTAAATCTCTCTGAATTATATTATATCGCCATTTGTATTTCTTTTCCACAAAAAACGCCCCAGCCTAAGCCAGAGTGTCATCCTTCTTCCATATTAAACTACCTTAAACATCTTCTGCGACATAGGTTTCTCTTTCTTCTGTTCAACCTCCGCCTGCACTTTCCTAAACTCTTCCATTCGTTTCAGTTCTTCCTCTGCATCATCGAATCCGATATGCGTGTACACATTCATTGTGACCGATATATCCGAATATCCCATATCTGATGTTCTCTGCAACTGATGGTCGATATTTATGGTTCTATTTTCAAAATCAATGTCTTTCAGCGTCAATCCACAAAATTCCGATATTCGCATTCCCGTATGAAAGAGTATGTACACAACTTCATAGTATTTACAGTACACCACATCGTCATGCACAAACTTTAGGAACTTTCTCATCTGGTCTTTGGAAATTGCCTCTCTTGTGACTGCGTCATTTACCAATACTCCGGCAAGCTCAAATCCGAATGGATTCTTTACCAGAATGTCATCATCCACCGCCATCTGAAAGGCTGGTCACAACACTCCACGGATGGTATGAATGGAACTGTAGCTTTTGCCATCTTCCTGCTGCAATTTGATAAGAAACAGCTTTGCATCGGAAGTTTTCACACTTCGTATCATCTTTTTACCAAATGCTTCCTTCGCAAGTAATCCCTTTGCCACTTGGAGATACTTCTGCATAGGAAGAAAACCGAGATAACATAAGCTGTGCAAATGGATCTGAAATATCCTTATGGTCTATATCTAATAAGAAGAAGCCTTTCGGAATCTTCAAGCCAAGCCCCGATGCCTGAAACTGATTTCTGGCTGATTCTGCATCATCAAAAGATACCCATGTACCCTTATGTGCATCATCTGTTCCTGTAGCTCCTCCGTTTGCTGCGAATGGAACTTTGGTAACTTTCCCATTCCTGCCGGGTTTTGCTGACCATAAAAAACACAGCTTTTTATCCTTTAATTCATCCACTGTCATATCTCCCATCCTGCTCGCCTCCTCTTTTTCTGCAATTCTTTTTAATGGTTAATAGATGTTCTTACAAGCCATTCTTTATAAGCTTCAATCGGAATCAGAATTCTTGCTCCGATTCGTATTGTCGGAAATCCCGGTGTCTTTACAAGTTCATATGCCTTTGGCAGGCTGATTCCCATCTGTGCAGATAATTCCTACACACTCATAGTTGTTTTCTCCATAAGATGTTGCTCCTTCCGTAGAGTTGGTTATTATGTCCGTCTCTTCAATAATTGTTTCTCTGCTACCGCTCTTGGCGGCTACCAGTCACTGCAGTAACAAAGGCTTGTTCATTGAGAACGGGACGAAATTGTCAAGGTACAAATCCGTTACATCATTTTGTGTAACTTTTTATTGTTTTCATGAATATTTTAAGCTATAATGTAACCGAAGTCCAAAAGCTTACGGTAACGCTAACGGTTACGAATTAACGATTCGAATGAGGTATGATATGCCATTAAACTGGAATGATGAAACGATTCCATCAGAAGCAGATAACACAACAGATATATTAGGATTTAAAGAAATCGGTGGTATCGGGCAACTGATTTACCACCCTTTCCGATTCAAGAAATATGAACTTGATATTGATAAAAGCGATGATTATTGTGCAACACCATTTTGCCGTCCCGGATATGAACCCATCTTTCCTAAAGAAGATTTTCTTTCCGGGCAGGGACTGCTTGCCAGCCTTTGCAATCTGGCAATGCAGATAAACAGCTTTGATAACAAAATTCCATATACACAACTCATTATGGAATGGTGTACAAATAACATGCATCCGTATAATATTGATTTCATCTATTCTGAATTGAATGAATCATTTGATATAACTAGCTTCGATGCAGAAATTGTAGAAAGAGATGGAACATTCGAGATTAACACCTTCTTAGATGACCTTGGAAAATTATATAATGCAGTCATGTTTTATATTGCTCTCGAAGGTGTCTGTATTGCCGATGACGAATCTGCATATGATTTATCCAAAAAAGGAAAATACTTTGAGGGCTACTCTTTCTTTGATAAGTATAAGCATCCTATCGTTGCAATACCGGATAACTTAGATTATGGGGATGCAAAAGGAAATCTCATAGAAGAAATGCGAATTGATAATGAGTACATTAAAAATCATCCGGCAGAAAAACCTCCAACCGGAGAATTTGCTACTACTCCATATGATGATTACGATGAATTACGGAATGCACTTATTGACATTATTCCGGAATTTACCATGAAATTAAAGGTAGATCCCCACACTAACCGATTAGAATTTTCTACCGATATTAATTCCGTGTTTGATATTGCATGGCTGACACTTGCAAGAATGCTTTCCGAAGACCCTGCGCCAGAAGATAAAGTGAAATCAGATAATCGTCCAGAAGGCATTATGATTCGTTGTCGGAACTGTGGTAAATTCATAATCCGAAAGAGCAACCGACAGGAATTTTGTGATGCCGAAGAATGCCAGAAGGTTCGAAATGCCCGAAAGCAAAAAGCCTATCGTGAGCGAAAATCCATTGAAAAGGCTCAAAAAAGCAAGAAAAAAGCACATTAATTTATATGATATGGCGGAAAGGCAAATAGATTATTGTATCTAATGTCAGCCAGCTACATGCAATTATGTGCTATGATATTATATAAAATATGTTAAAAGACACCGGAATCCCCCCTATGCAATTTCGCGAAAAAACGTGTGTGAGGGGGCATCGGTCTCCGGGCAAAAAAATAACAGAGATAATACTCCCCCATGGGGTTGAAGGAGGAACACTTCATATGATTAGGAAAGAGAATCTCGAAGCAACGTTAAAAGCAATAGGATATATTCAAAGCACAAGAACAAATGTGTTTGAGAAAAAGTATGCTCAGTTTGATTGCACTATTGAAGTTGATTTTAATGGCAACGGTTCCATTAATTATCCAGAAGAAAAAGGAATGAAAATCACAAGGAAGACAACTTGTAATTTCTCACAGCCAGAGAACTTCGTTGTTCTTGAGTGTATTACTCGATTAATGGATAAAGGATACCGTCCTGAACATATTGAACTTGAGAAGGAATGGACTCTTGGTCATTCTGATAAAGGAGGCTTTGCAGATATTCTTGTAAAGGATGCTGACGGAAAGACTCTCTTTATTATTGAATGTAAAACATCAGGTACAGAATATAAGAAGGAACTAAATAACACACTTAATGACGGCGGACAGCTCTTCTCTTATTGGAAGCAGGAAGGTTATTGTAAGTGGCTCTCTCTATATGCCTCTGATTTCGATGGCACAAGTGTTTCTTATACTACAGAAACTATTGATTGTAGCGATGATGCAAATATCCTTGCAACCGCTAAGAAAGACCCTTCCATTCTCCTCTATCGTGATGCAGGAACAACGGAAGATTTATTCACTGTATGGGATGAAACATATGATAAACGATTATGTGGCGATGTAATTTTCCGCGATGATTCACAGGCATACCAAATAGGAGTTAAGCCACTTCGCAAAGTTGACTTAAAGGACTTTAGCGAAAACGATAAGGTTGTAAACAAATTCGAAGAGATACTCCGTCATAATAATGTTTCCGATAAAGAAAATGCATTTAATAGACTTATTGCTCTTTTCATATGCAAATTAGTAGATGAAATACAAAAAGGTGACAATGATATCGTAGACTTTCAGTACAAGATAGGTACAGATACATACGAGACCTTGCAGGATAGACTCCAAAGACTTCATAAAGAAGGAATGGAAAAATTCATGCGTGAAGAAATCTTTTATGTTGCAGATGATTACGCAGAAAATCTTGTTCAACAATATACCGGACAGAAACGTCAGAAAATGATCGAGGATTTAAGAAATACACTTCGTGTCCTTAAATTCTATACTAACAATGATTTTGCTTTTAAGGATGTACATAACGAAGAGCTCTTCTATCAAAATGGTAAGATTCTTGTAGAGGTTGTTCAGTTATTTGAAAACTATCGTATTATCGGTTCAAATGATGTTCAGATGCTTGGTGATTTATTTGAACAGTTACTCAATAAGGGTTTTAAACAGAACGAGGGACAGTTCTTCACTCCTATCCCTATTACACGCTTTATCTGGGATAGTCTGCCTGTTGAAAGAACTATCAAGAAAGCAGATGGTATTGAATTTCCTAAAATAATTGACTATGCATGTGGTGCTGGTCACTTCCTCACTCAAGGTTTTGAAGCAGTTAATGCAAGTGTACTTTCTATTGATTCCTCATATAAGATTAATCGTACTTGGGCAGAACATAAAATTTTTGGAATCGAAAAAGACTATCGACTAGCTCGTGTCTCCAAAATATCTCTTTTTATGCACGGAGCTGGCGATGGTAATATAATTTTTGGTGATGGACTTGAGAATTATACAGATAAAGATATCTCGCCCTGTTCCTTTGATATTTTAGTAGCAAATCCTCCATACTCCGTTAAATCCTTTAAGCCACACCTAAAATTAAAAGATAATACCTTTACAACACTCGAAAAAATATCAAATGATGGTTCAGAAATAGAGACCTTATTTATAGAAAGAATTGCCCAATTGTTGAAACCTACAGGCATTGCAGCTGTAATTCTACCTAACACAATATTGATTAAAGAAAGCGAAAGTTTCATAAGCGCAAGAGAATATATACTCAAAAACTTTAACCTACGCGCTATTTCAGTTATGGGAAGTAAAACATTTGGAGCAACAGGAACCAATACCGTTATTCTTTTTCTTGAAAAATTTAATGAGCCACCTAAACGATTAGATTTAGTTTCCGATAGCATTAACTCTATTTTTGCTTCAAATGATCTTTCGGACTGGGAAGACGAAGATATTATTGATGATTATTTAGAAAAGATACATGTAAAAAAATCCACATATTTTTCATTTATCAAAAGACACCGAAATTATTCTGACTGGTCAAATGATGAATATTTCAAAATGTATGTAGATGCATTTATTGCATCTGCTGACTTTATTAACAAGACGAAGCAAAAATCCTTTTCAAAATTATCAACTGCCGAAAGAATGGATTGGTACAATAATAAATTCTACGATTATGTAGATGAAATAGAAAAAGAAAAAATGACTTACTTTGCACTTTGCTACCAGCAAACAACGTTAATAATTAATGCTCCTGACGAGAATAAAGCCCAAGAAAAATTCTTGGGTTACAAATGGAGTAATCGAAAAGGTCAAGAAGGAATACAAATCTTATCTCCAGGTGGACTACTATATGATGAGAATGACCGTAACTCACAAACACATATTTCAAGTATGATTCGAAATTCATTTTTAGGAAAGGAATGTATCGTAGAAGGTCTAGAAGATTATGCATACTATTTGAATTTAAAAGATATGTTAGATTTTAGTTCCACAGGCTTTACCAAAACGATAAAAACAATAAAAACTAGGGAACTGAAGACAACACCAGGATTAATTAATTATCGATTAAGTGATAAGTCATTTGAACTAAGTATTGGAAACAGAGTTCTATCTGATGAAGTTGAGCCAGATGGACTATATCCAATCTATAGTGCAAATGTTTTTGAAGAATTTGGAAGAATAAGTAAACAAAATTTAACTGATTTTACATATCCTTCAATCATATGGGGAATTGATGGTGATTGGATGGTAAACATTATTCCAGCAGGCCAACCTTTCTATCCAACAGACCATTGTGGCGTACTCCGAATAAAAGATAATCCTGATATATTGCCGGATTATTTTGCACTTGCACTTGAAGTAGCTGGCATGCACGAAAAATTTTCGAGACATAATCGTGCATCAACACAAAGAATAAAAAAATTACTGATTCAAGTTCCTTCTAAAACAATACAGGAATCATTGCTTAAAAAATATCATGAGATAACCGAAAAAATTAAGCATGAAGAAGATATTATTCAAACAATTAATCAAGAAATAAAGCAGAAATACTTTGATTTATATGGAACAATAGAGTCTACAAAATATAGTTCCTCTCCACTAGAAAAAGTATGTCAATTTATTACAGATGGAACACATCAAACTCCAACATATACCACCGAAGGTAACGGAGTCAAATTCCTTTCATCAAAAGATGTCACAAAGGAATATATTGATTGGTCGAATATAGAATATATTCCTTTTGATTTGCATGAACAGCTTTCTAAAAGAGTTGCTCCAGCAAAAAATGATATTCTTCTTGCAAAAAATGGTACTATTGGCATTGCAGCACTAAATGATACTGATGAAGTCTTTGATGTATATGTTAGTCTAGCTGTTCTTCGACCAAACGAATTAGTAACTCCAGAGTATCTTCTCTGCGCAATCAACAGCGAATATACTAAAAAGCTTTTTAAGGATAGTATTGTTGGTATGGGTGTACCAAATCTACATCTTAATGTCATCCAGAAAACAATGATTGTTTTACCAGATATTACAGAGCAGCTTGAGTTTACTTCATTTGTGCGGGGCAAATTAGCCGATAAGCAATCCGCCATACTCCAAAAGAAAGAATTAGAAGATGAAAGAAAATCATATTTATTAAGTAATTTCTAATAATAACTACACAAAAGCCACAATCTTAGTAATCCTTCTCCCAAAGATTGTGGCTTTCAATGTTCATCTGTCATCTATTAGTAGTCTATTACCACCAAGGATTTCTCCCCACACATTTGCCTTTATCCTCATTTCATCCATGTGCCTTAGTAGTCGAAACCGTAGTATTTATGCAGTTTTCCGCCATCTTATGCCGCACTCTGCCCCACTTTGCAAATCCCTGCATCATAGTAGAACTAGAGTGCCGTGGCAGATAAAAAGAACTTTTATCATAATTTTGTTTTCTCCTTGACTTGCTGATTTTTCTGAGTATGTTGTGCGATGTTCTGAAATTATGGATTACTTTATTCCCGCCTATACTCCCCGATCACCTCAAGGAACCTCTCTCCATACTTCGCAAATTTATTTTCGCCCACCCCAGAAACATCCAGCATTTCAGGCTTGGAAGACGGTTTTTTTGCTGCCATATCGATCAGGGTCTTGTCACTGAAAATAATATACGGTGGCATGCTTTCCTCACGTGCTATTTCAAGGCGGAGTTTCTTAAGCTTCTCAAACAGCTTGTAGCCGGAAGATGTAAGTGTTTCCACACTCTTTGCTTTCTTTTTCGTTTTGGCGGCCTTTTCCGGCTGTTTATCTTCATCTGTGATCTTAATGGAAACAGAAGCCGCCGGATTTTTAAGGCCACTGATATCGCCAAGTTTGAGAACCTGATAATCTCCCACACGAAGATATCCCTCTAATACCAGCTGCTCGATCAAACGTCTTAACAGATTCTTGTTTGTTCCTGCCAGAACGCCGTATGACTTGTAGCGAACAGCTCCTATTTCCTCCAGCCTCGCCGTCTTAGCTCCTGCAACAGTGTCAATGATGATCTGCCTTCCATATCTTCCCTTCGCTTCGTATACGCAGTTGATCACTTTTTTGGCTGCTTCTGTCATATCCAGAGTTTCAAATTCCCGCAGGCAATTGCCGCAGTCCTGACATGGTTTTTCCGGATTTTCCCCGAAATACTTTAAAATATAATTGCGCAGACATTCTGTTGTATAGCAGTATCGCTCCATCACCTGCAGCCGCCGGGCATCCCTTTCCCTGACCGTCTCCCTGTCCGCCGGATCGAGATCCTGCATTTCCTTATGATCCAATAAAAACCGGTTGATCACAATATCCTGCGGCGAAAACAAAAGAATGCACTTAGCGTCAAGTCCGTCACGACCGGCTCTTCCTGCCTCCTGATAATAATTTTCCATACTCTGCGGCATATTATAATGAATGACAAAACGGACATTTGATTTATCGATTCCCATGCCAAACGCATTTGTGGCAACGACAATACTCGTGTAGTCGAATACGAAATCATCCTGCATTTTTTTCCGCTCCTCGGCACTCATTCCTGCATGATATTTTCCCACAGAAACGCCCTTGCCCTTAAGCAGTTCGTATATATTATCGACGTTTTTCCTTGTCGCACAATAGATAATTCCACTGTCACCGCTATGCTCGGAAATATATTTCAAAATATACTGCTCTTTATTCTTAGGCTTGTCCACCTGAAAAAACAGATTTTCCCTGTCAAATCCATTTACCAATGTAAAAGGATTCTGCAGCCCTAACGTGCAGATAATATCTTCGCGGACGGTTTCTGTTGCCGTAGCTGTAAATGCACTGATAATCGGACGTTTTTCCAGTGTTTTGACAAATTCAACAATTTTCATATAGCTTGGGCGGAAATCCTGCCCCCACTGTGAGATACAGTGCGCTTCGTCCACTGTCACCATTGAAACAGGTACGCTTTTTGCAAGAGCGAGAAAGCCCTCTGTGACGAGCCGCTCCGGCGCTATATAAATAATTTTGTAAATGCCCTGTCTTGCTTTCCTGATCGTCTCATTATAATCCTTTTCAGAAAGGGAGCTATTGATAAATGCCGCCGGCACTCCTGCCTCATTTAATGCTTTGACCTGATCCTGCATAAGTGAAATAAGCGGCGAAACCACCAATGTGATTCCCGGCAAAAGCACTGCCGGGATCTGATAACACACGGATTTTCCTGCACCTGTCGGCATGACTGCAAAAGCATCTCTCCCCGCCAGGATACTGTCGATCACAGATTTCTGTCCCGCCCTGAATGAATCATATCCAAACAAAATTTTTAATGCCTGTTCGGGGGTATCGTATTTGTCATTATTGCATGTATCTTTTGTTTCGGTGTCCGAAGCATTTTTTGATAATATTTTCATATGTCATCCTAACTGTTATGTTCGTTTTATGCTTATTTGTAAAATTTATCTATTTTCAAATTATAAAAAATATTGTTGATTCGATCGGTTGAATTATCAGTTTAAATCGGTTGAATTTGACCATATTAACTATTCATTCTGCCTCTCCCTATATCTTCTCTGGTAATAATCCATTGTCCTATAATCTATCACATCCTTCATCTGCCGGATCATAACAGGATTATCAATTAGCGGACGCAATTCTTCCCTTAAACCCAATGCCACATCGTCATTTTTAACAAAAAATCCTTTCCCGGATTCCAATAGGAAATGTACCGGCATAGCAAGAATTTTCTTTAAATGATCTTTATCTGAAATATCTTTATACTTCTGTAATGTCATATTTTTATCAAGATCTTTCCAGTTTGTTCCAGTTGAGAAAAATTCTTTCCAGCTTGAAAGGAGCTGTTTTTCTGATACTTCCATCAGCACATCCGAGTTATTATAAAATGCCATAAGCACAGGCATCTTGTATACCTTTGACATGTTCGTGTTTTCGAGCAGGCTGATAAATTCTCTTCCAATTCCTTTGTAAAATTCTACTTCTATTTGACTTAGTTCTCCCAAATCATTGAGAAACTCCAGATATCTTTTAAATGGATTATCTTTGGAGTGTGTGATTGCGGTTTCATAAATATTATCATCCATATATGTAAACAGATCCAGCCTTGTCGGACGCTTTCCAAGCAGATCTTTTACCCTGAAATATTCATTAATTACCTGATCCTTAAGCTTTAAATGTTTTCTATCCATTTCAGCAAAAAGATCAATCAGCTTCAGATCAAAATCCACCATGCAGTCATCCGGAAATCGCAAAGTATCTGATAAATGACAGCCCTCTCTATACATGTCAGACTTTCCTTCCAGAAGGAAACGCACCCTGCCCGCTTTCTCATAATTACCAATGAAATCAAGCACAGTCAGGAACTCTTTTCCCCTGCATTTTCTCAGTCCTCTTCCAAGCTGCTGAAGGAAAACGATTGGAGATTCCGTAGGTCTTAAGAACATTACCATATCAACTGATGTGATATCAACGCCTTCATTAAACATATCCACAGAAAAAATCGCTCTTATTTCGCCATTCTTTAATTTCTGTATTGCCACATTCCGTTTCTCAGTATATTCCCCACTTGCATCACTGAATACAGCCACTGACGGTATTCCTCTTGATGAAAACTCTCTCGCCATCTCTCTTGCATGCTCCTTGGAGCAACAGAATCCAAGAGCCTGCCTTGAACCATATTTACAGTAATATTTATAAATCAACTCATATCTGTGAACATTTCCGATATAGGTTTCATTCAATTCTTTTTCATCATATCTTCCCCTTACAATATGCAGCTTTGAATAATCAGTATCATCAAAAATTCCATAGTAATGAAATGGGACGAGCATTCCCTTATTGATTGCTTCTTTTAATGAAATCTCATACGGCACATTATAATCACAGATTTCATAAATATTCCTGCCATCCATTCTCTCTGGAGTCGCTGTTAACCCTAGCAGAAACTGCGGCTTAAAATAATTAACAATTCTTTGATACTGGTCATTAACTGCATGGTGGAATTCATCGATTACAATATAATTAAAATAATCTGAAGCAAAATACTTATTATTCAGGTATTCACTCCTGCCTAGTGTTGCAACCGAAGCAAAGATCATAGATTTATCCGTACATTTACTTTCTCCGTCAAAAAAACCATAATCATCTGAATTTCTGACATTTTTAAAAGATTGTGCTGCCTGCTTTAAGATTTCTTCTTTATGCGCCACGAACAATACTCTTTCATAATCCTTTGAATCAAATGCTGCAAGATATGTTTTTCCAACGCCTGTCGCAGCCTGAACTAAGGCTCTTCCTGCCCCCTCTGCCCTGGTATTTTCCAATGCACACAAAGCCTCTATCTGTGCTCCTCTTGGTTCAAATAATGCAAGATTATTTGTAGTTTCGTCATCCTGCAAATCATACCTGTCCAGATCCTTTGATACTGCCGGGCGGTGCCAGTTTTTTGAATATCTTTTTAGTTCATCATCATCTATTACTATGGAATGATGTTCAAACAGATCAAGAAATGTATTGTAAAATTTTTCATAGTTATGAGAATCTGTTTTGCTGCTAAATCGGTAATTCCACTCAATACCAGATGTCAGTGCACTCTTGGAAATATTTGATGAGCCAATGTAGATTGTACTATAATCCTTATAATGAAACATATATGATTTTGGATGAAATGATCGATTTTTTTCATTATAAAAGCGCAGATCTACCTGTTCCCCAAGCTTATGCTTGATAAGATATAATGCTGATGGCTGTGTTATACCAAGATAATTTCCTGTAAGGATTCTGATTTTTGCTCCCCGCTTCAACGCATTGTCAAGTTCACCAAGCAGCATTCTGACACCAGATTCCATCAGAAAAGAAACGACAATATCCACGCTATCAGCTCTTTTTAAACTATTTAGCAGCTGATAATACAGATACATCCTCTTATCCTGGCCTCCAGTAAGTGCATCCGTCCCATATTCTAATTCATTAATATCATCTAATTCTTCTGCAGTATTAAGTTCAGCCATTTTTCCTCTCCACGGCCTGGTCTTACATCACATGTAATCCACTCTTCCTTTAATTTAACATTTTCTATATCCTGGACAAATTCATTAAACTTCTCTTCTGTAAAATCTGTAAAATACCGCCCATTTCTCTCTCCTTCAAAATCGCCATACTTAAAGGATGTATAAATGATACCATCTTTTTTTAATGCCTTTACCATTTTTTCAAACACCGCTTTAAGTTCTCTCTTTGGAAGATGAAGTATTGAAGAGCAAGCCCATATTCCATCGTATTTTTCTATTTCTTCCAGTTCTTTAAATAGCATTTTTTTAACTTTTATACCTGTATAATCACTTGCAATACGACACAATTCCTCTGAACCATCGATTGCATCAACTTGGAAATGCTGACTCAGAAAATACTTAATATCTCTTCCTGAACCACACCCAAAATCAAGAATATATCCCTGCTCAGGCAACAATTTCTGAAAATGTTTCTGCGTGTCATAAAAATCCACATCCACTGTTGCTTCTGCAAAACTGCTGGCATTCTTATTATAATAATCTAAAGTTTTAGTTTCACACATATCGATTCTCTATTTCCTTTTTTCTGAATCACTTATTTTATGTCATTCACACAATTATAATAACATTTGTTATTTGTATCCTCAATTATGGTCTTCTGAAAATCATCCGATTATTTTATTTTTCATATCAATTTCTTGTGCTGTGAATCAAATCTTATATGCCTGTGATACTTCATGCCGGTCTTCCAGACTCCTATTGAACTTTTTCCTATGTTTTTTACCAAATTTGTGGAACTATGATAAATTAATATCCTTCTTGTCCAAAAGAAAATCAACAATATTAATATGCCACCTGAATAAAACATTTCTTTCTTCCATTTATTACAACAAAATCCATTCCACCCTTATATGTTTTTCCTGTAAAGACTTCATAGTCTCTTGCTTTTAGCTCATTATAAATTATATTTTCAAGAAAAAAGGTGTCTTAAAATTCACTAAGTTTGTATTTATCATGCCACAAATCAAGAAATTTTCAAGATTTGTGGCATATATTAAAAAAATCATTGATAATATTGTCTATATGAACTTCTATCAATACTTGTATGAAACCAAGTCAATAAACTATATTGGCTCGTAAGATTCTTCTTAGCACGATTTCCTGCAAAATCCGTCACGATAATTTCATAATAATCTACTATCTTCTCATCTGCGGTAATCGTCTAACGGAACATCATATTTATCGATAAGAATGATTACCTTCTGTTCGTAATGTTTATATAAAAGCTGCTCTATCAGCTTTGTTTTATCGATATAGTAAAATCCCAATTTTCTGATTTCTTCAAAATTATCAATTCCTACCGGTAATTTTAATGTATCTGCCAAAAAATCCTCCAAGCGTGCGCCGCTGGGCGCACAAGAAAAAGGGCGTGTGAAAAAACGAGAGTTTTTTCATTCGTCCTTTTGCTTATAGTTATAATAATAGCTATATTACATAAAAAAGGGTATAGTTCCCCTTACCCCATAAGAATGATATTATGAAATCTTATGCGGCAGCTGCAACTTTTTTCTGTTTGTTGTGATATTTATAAAGATTGTGTCCGATAGAAACGAGAAATACTTCAAGCAATACAGATTTTATTCCTCTTCGGACAATTCTTTTGTACCACCGGTCGTTTTTCATGATACCAAAGGTACCTTCTGCCTGAATGGATCTGTTCATCCTTAGAAGCGCTCCCTGGATGCTTTCGAGATTTTCTATCACTTCCTGATGCATCGCTGTAAGTTCGCGGTTGATCCGTACAGTACGGTTTTTATCTGTCTTTTTACATTGTTCTGCATATGGACAGCCGGAGCAATCTTCACACTGATACACTTCTTCCTGACGCCCATACTTGTTCCCTTTTACGTTTTTTCGATACTGAAGATAAAAGCTTTTCCCATTTGGACAACGCATGATTCCGCCTTCCCCGATTGGAAAATTTACTGCACGAAATGGATCTTCATGATACTTCTTGTCTGTAGTCTCTTTCTTGAACATGGTAAATTTCATATATTTTTCCATTCCATGCTGCTCACAGAAGATGTAATTGTTGTAAGAACCATATCCAGCATCTGCTACTGGGTACTTCGGATAAAAGCCATATGTAGTATAAAACTTGTTCATTAATGGAATAAAACAATCCATATCTGAGCGATACTGATTTACATCAACAACAGCAATATATTCATCTGCAATACCGACCTGTACATTATAAGCTGGAAGCAACTGGTCATTGCCCATGTAGTCTGTCTTGATTCGCATAAAAGTGGCTGAATGGTCTGTTTTCGAGTAACTGTTGCGATCTTCTCCACAGATTTTGATTTTTTCCACGTATTCTTCCAACTTAGCAGCATACTCTTTGAGTTTCTCATAATGACGTTGTTGTGTAGTTTTGCGATGTCCCCTGCCATGAACAAACATTGCTTCATTAATCTGCCAGACTTCTGCATACTGTTCAGCAGCTTCCTTCAGATACTCTGGTGCGTACTCACTATTGATACAAAGTTTCATACCTGTACATGAAAGTTCCTCATTGATTTCCTCAAAGAGTGTAGTTACCTTACCAAAGAGACGGTATCTGGATTTTTCGGTTGCTTTTTTCCATACCCAGGAGTATTTATTCGCATTTGCTTCAAACTTGGATCCATCAATGTATAGATGTTGAAGATCTACATGCTCTGTCTCGAAGATTTTTTTGTTTATATCTTGAAATATTTCCTCAATGGAATCAGCAAGTACTTCGTTGATGAAGTAGCCGAAAGTACGGTAAGAAGGTGCTTGATGATCCATAAGATACATGAAGCGGAGATTGACTTTACACTGATCCTCCAGTTCACGCAATGATATATAGCCATTCGCCATAAATCCAAACAAAACTGTTTTCAGCATGCTGACCGGGTCATATCTGAGTCTTCCTGTATAATGTTGAGGAATATTTTTCAGATATTTCTCCAGTTCGATTTCTCCCATAAATCTATCAAAAGTCAGCACTGGATCACAGATGTCCAAATAATCTTGAATTAGCATTGGCAAAACTGCCTGTTTTGGGTTAGAATAGATTATGTTATTAATTTTTTTCACAAATTAATTATAACAGAAAGAAAGACCTTGAGTTCATTATAAACTCTTGGTCTTTCTTTTTTTTCGGGACTATTCTTTTTTCACAGCCCCTTCCCTTATGAAATACAATCTTGCTGCCAGCAAAAAATCCCCAGCAGATTACTATTCTGCCGGGGTATCACAACTCCTTTGTAATCACTTTTTCCTTGGGAGGATTCCATGTTTCTTACAAAAGAAGTGTATGCTATTTTTTACAATTATTTCTCACTCTCTGTAACGATGATTGTCTCTTTTCTCTTCTTATATCCTTTTCTTACTACAAATACCTCCAATAATACAAGAAGTGCTGCAATGACAAGATCGATCACGATCATCATGATCTCCCATGCTGGCATTCCCGAATTTAAATTATCGCCATCATAAGCCCGGCTGTTTACAACCGTATATAAAATATTGTGTGTTGCATTTCTCATAGCAAGTACACCTGTTGCACTTGTGGTATCCTGCAAATTATTGGTTCCTGCATCAATATTTGTCAACATTAAGTCAGAGCCATTGCGGATTGCCTGATCAGAGTTCATTGCGCCACCTGCAGAGAGGAAATAATCGGTGATAACCATTCCGCGGAAGCCCCACTCGTCACGAAGCACGGTCTGTTGAAGCGGAGCACATGCGCCTGACCATACAGGTCCGATATAGTTATAGGAAGACATCACTGCTGTTGCACGCCCCTCTTTCACTGCTGTCTCAAATGGTTTTAAATAAATCTCACGGATTGTCTGCTCGTTGCACCACATACTATTTTTATACCAGCGGTCTGTCTCCTGATCGTTTAATGCAAAATGCTTGATGTATGCATAAACGCCATATTTGTTGGATCCCTGTACGACACTTGCAGCCAGTTTTCCTGCTATAAATCCATCCTCGGAATAATATTCAAAGTTACGTCCTGCAAAAGAATTACGGTGCATGTTCATAGATGGTGCATACCAACCGCTAACGTTCATCTCATCTGCCATAGATGCGATGCACTCACCATATTCCTGTGCAATATCTGTATTCCATGTAAATGCAAGCATGACTACTGCCGGAAGTCCTATAGAGCTTACTCCTGTAAAGTTATTATAAATATCTACCGGTCCGTCACAGTCTGTCGTTGCAACCTTTCCGATACTGTCAATTGCTGCTGTCTGATATCCACCAAATGCAATCAGATTTGACATTTCATCTACAGTCAGTTCATCCAATAATGTATCCCAGAGTTCATCTTCGTAATCCAGACCTCTTAAATCAACAAGCTGCACACCATTATCAGCTCCTGTTGCAGGCATTACATCATTCTGATTATTGTAATCCTCTGGATTATAATTTGAGTTGTCAAGATACTGTGCTTTGCTTTCTTCGCTCATACTTCTATTAGATGGAGCTGCAGTTGCTTCTGTATAATTAGCAAAGCCGTCTGCTCTGGAAAGATAAGTCACATCTCCTTCTGCAAAGCCAAACTGATTTACTGCTGCGGTCTCATCTGTAGAACGTGGGTTACTCTCGTCATATACAATATCTGCTGCTACATTATAGGTTTTAGAATCTATCACGTTATGAGAATCACTCTGCAACGAAATAATATAATCTCCTGCCTCTAAAACATAACATCCATGATTATATGTATCGTAAGACGCCATATCCTCTGCTGTAAAAGAAAGTGTGACTGTCTCGCTTGCACCTGCCTCTAACAGCTCTGTTTTATCAAATGCGATCAGATTTGCTGTTGATTTTTCAATTCCACCATTTATATATGGTGGATTGTAATAAAGTTCAACCACTTCTTTTCCTGCAACAGAGCCTGTATTTGTTACAGTAACCTCTACCGTGATATTTCCATCAGCATCTACATTCAGGTCGCCCATCTTCTGTTCAAAAGATGTGTAGCTCATTCCATAGCCAAATGGATAGGATACCGCATCCTCATAATTTAAGAAACCTTCGGCTGCTGCAGTCTCATAAAAACGATAGCCTACATAAATTCCTTCTACATAATTTGCAAAAGAAGGTACCTTCAGTTCTTCTGGATTAAAAGCATTTGTAACTCCATGTTCATCCATATTGTCATAAGGTGTTACAACAAAATTATTATAGGAAGGTGTCTCTTTTAAATCCTTTACCAGAATATCTGTTGTCTTTCCGGACGGATTTACCTCACCTGCTAAAATCTCTCCGAGTGCCTCAAAACCGGTCTGACCAGTTCCCGGACACCAGATTAAGCTCTTAATCTGTTCGTGTTTCTCTGCAAAACCAAGTTCAAATACACTAGAACCATTGTATACAACAATGACATTGTCAAAATTATCACAAACCATGTCCAGCATATTCTCTTCACTTCTGCTTAACTCCAAATAGTGTCTGTCACTGCCAAAATCCTCGTAATCTTCAGAGTTGTTCGTGTATGTTACTTTTGTAAAATCTGTTGGAAGATCCGCATTCTCGCATCCGGTTCTTGCAAATACAACAACTGCTGTATCAGAAAAATCTTTTGCATTCTGCATCAGTTCATCTGTGTACTGATCTACCGGCGGTTCCGGAAGTGTCCAGTCCTGTGCAAACATATTAACACTCGGTCTGTCTGCACGATACTCTGTGTAAAACGAAGACAACTCCTCATTTGTCTCAAATCCCGCATCCTTCAAACCATCTAAAAGGCTTATTGTCGGATATGCATCAGAGATTCCGCCTGAACCACTACCACCATAACATGGATTGGTAGATGCCCAACCAAAAACATTTAGTGTTTTTTTATCTGTCATTGGAAGTAAATTGTCATCGTTTTTTAAAAGAACAATTCCTTCCTCTGCCACCTTCACACCAAATTCAGAAGAAGAATCTATCGACTCCTGACTGATACTTCCGTCTCCCATAGCAAGACTTACCAGTGTGTACATTGGTCCAGTCACAATCATGTTCACAGTAATCACAACCGCAAGCAGCGCAACAATTCCAGCCTGCGTCCGAACAAGATATTTTGTTTTCTTTTGTAATTTTTTGTTCACTGCACACACAATCAGCGCAATGACTGCTGCCAAAAGTACAATACCCAAAAAAATCAGATATGGTCTGCAGCTAATGAGGACGTTTTTCACGTCTTCAATGTTGATGTCTAACATTTTCATTTCCCCCTTTTGGATTATTACTGTTCGCCAATTCCTGTAAACAGTTTTTCTTTTGCCATTTATCGGCTGATGAATCGAAATATACCTGCCATGACACAATTTCGCAAGACTTTTGTCGTACCCTGTCACTCAAGTGTCGTGAATTGCTTTTTTGTCATATTCATTTATGTTATACTTGAATTATAAAAAAGATTCCGTTGGGAGATACGTTATGATAAAAATTGCTGTATTAGAAGACAGTGAATTTGATTATGCAAGAATATGTAAGGCATGGGAGCGCTTTTCCAAAGAGTATTATCTTTCCTATGAACTGACCCGCTTCAATGATTCGGCTTCGCTTTTGGAACAATTTCACTCCCAGTTTGATCTGCTATTTCTCGACATTGAAGTTCCGGGAAAAAATGGAATGGAAACAGCTAAAGATATACGACAAAAGGATCATTCGGTCGTAATTGTTTTTCTGACCAATTTTTCAAAATATGCTGTCACTGGCTATGAAGTTGGTGCTGCTGACTATATGTTAAAACCTTTGGATTATTATTCCTTTGCGTTAAAAATGCACAAAGTGCTGCATCTCGTTTCCCAAAATAATGACCGTACCTTAACCATACAGACAAAAGGGGGCATGCATCGCTTTTCCATTAATGATCTGCTCTATGTTGAGATTAACAATCACGATCTGATTTATCATCTTGAGACAGAAAACATCATGACAAGAGGCTCCCTTTCCGATGTCGAACACGTTTTGCCACCATGTCTTTTTTCCCGTTGTAACAATTGTTATCTGGTAAATCTGAAACATGTTACACAGATAAAAGATAACACTGTATTTATCGGAACGCATCAGTTAGCAATCAGTCGCCCAAAAAAGAAGAATTTCATGAATGATCTGACAAATTATATAGGAGGTAACTTATCATGAATCAATTACTCGCTCCCGGAGTTGTATTAACAGAAGTGTTATGTGCTTCTTATGTATTACTTTTACATCAGCCCCAAAGAGACTATTTTCCTCTGCGCTTTCTATGTTCAATCACAGTCTGTTACCTCTCACTCATTTTATGGCTGATTCCAGGCAATGAATTTTCAAATATGATGAAATATATTACTATTTATCTGCTGGTTTTTCTCAGTATTTTAGCATGTATGAAATTTACAGCCACAGATGCTCTGTACTGGTGGCTGGCTGGAATGATTATGCAACACGCAACCTACTCCATTACGTTTTTGTGCAGTCGCCTGATTTCCAGTTTATTTTTTTCGCTTCCGTTTCTCATTCTGCTTAATATCATTGTCTGGTTATTTGAATATTTTTTTATTGAAAGAAAATTGCGTGGTAATTACAACTTTAAGAAAGATTATCGTCAGACACTACTTGTAACCATTGCTATTCTTGGAACTACTGTTGTATTAAATTCCTCCAAAAATATTTTTTCTAACAGAAATGATCCTGCACTGACCATCATTACTAGTATTTATTCTCTGATCTGCTGTGTTTTTGCAATGATGACTTTAATGGGAAATTTCCAGAAAAACCGACTCGAAAACGAGCTGGTTATCGTAGAACAGCTCTGGCATAACGAACAAAAACAATTTGAAGCATCAAAACAGAACGTTGAAATGCTGAATATGTATTGTCATGACTTAAAGCATCTGCTTACGATGATGAAGGAACGAAATTCAACGGATGAATTTATCGGAGAAGTTACAAATGCTCTTTCTGTTTTCGATGCAATGAAAGCAACCGGAAATCATGCCTTAGATGTCATTCTTACCGAGAAAAGTCTGATTTGTAAGCAGAAGGAAATTAAACTTACCTGCATGGCTGACGGCAAACAATTAGCATTCATGCAAACGACTGATTTATACTCTATATTTGGTAATTTACTTAACAACTCTATTGAAGCTGCTCTTAAAGTGACAAACCCGGAAAAGCGTATCATTGCCCTGATTGTCGATAAAGCAAATGGATTTGTCCGCATCCATATTGAAAATTTTTTCTGTGGTAAAATCCAATATATGGACGGCATGCCTCAGACAAGTAAACCCAACAACGAATATCACGGTTACGGATTAAAAAGCATTAAGTATATGTTGGATCACTATCACGGAAATATCTCATTTGAAGTGATGGATGATATTTTCTGCGTAAATATTATTATTCCGATTCCTTGACAGTAAAGGAAACAACCCTACTCCTTTGCAAAATCTCCTTGCAGAAGAAGGCTTTCTTTGGTATTATTAGTTTGCGAGAAAAATAAGTCCAAAGACCTTCTTTGGCAAGGGAATTAGTCAGAGTTAATCTCTGGCTTTTTCTATGTAAAGAGCAATGCTCTTACATACTATTATTTAATTTTTTCTACTCCAAGAGCCTTATATAATGGATTCAGCTGTTCTTTCACTGCATTTGCAATTTTTTCAATATTCAAGCGTTCTATCATACCATTGCTCTGTATTCCTTTGTAATAAACTTTATTGGCTTGCTTGTACAAACGCTGGAGCTTATCGTATCCATTCTTTCCTGATACTTTTGTATTTTTACCCAGCCTCAAGAATCCTAAAATTCTTTCTATATCATATAAAAACCAGTCTTAAATTGACCTCTTTGCCTGTACGTGAATAACTTTAGCAGCTCCACTATTTGCAAGATCTTTCTTTACTTCATCCCACTTTATCGGTGGTTTTGGTGCAAAATCAAATACATCCGTATCACTACATAAAACAATTGTGAACTCACAGTCATCCCCATATTTAGGCTTGATTTCTTTTGTGAATTTTCTGAGAGCAATACTTTTAAAACCACCTACACCTCTAACATTTCTGTATTCAATATTAGTATCGAATCTTCCTGCAGGGTGTAGCTTTCTGGCATTTGCGACTACTTGTTTGTAAAATTCGACCTCAGTATCTCCCTCTACAAAAAGTACAAGACATTTACTCATCGACATCACACTCCAAATAATCGCTTATGTTACTCTCTGAATCGGCAAGCATTGAGAACAGATAGTCTCCCATGCTCATATTAAATCCAGCTGCATCATTCTCCAACTGTTTCTGACCTGATTTTTTAAAAGCAAAGAACTCGGCCACGCCGGGCTTTCTATTCATACCAACATGAATCCAAGAAGGGTTTAAATAGCTGATAATATATGGCGAATGACTAGTAATAATTACCTTACAATCATCTAACAACTGACTTATAATTTGTATATATGCTTGAAATAGTCCGGGATGAACAGAGTTCTCAGGCTCTTCGATCGCTATCAATGAGATATTGCTTACACTAGATACAATTATCTTGGTCAGTATCATAAATACTCTCTTTGCTCCATCTGACATCATTGAAAAGTTAACTGGATTCGCTAAGTTTTTATCTTTAACAAATAATACATAGATAGAATTCGTAAATACAAATGGCGCATCGTCAGGAAACTGGTCACTTTCATCTGCATTGATTTTGAAATTCTTTACAATAACATCCTCAATGTCTGGAAATAACTGAAAATACACATCTTTCAACAATTCAAATTTATCTGGATTCTGTTTCTTCAAATTGAAGATAATACGTGGGAGATTATCAGCGTTAATCATCTCATTTTCAAATCCCTTACGAATAATTGGGTCTGGCTGATAAAAACTCTTTGCATCCAGATTATTTTCCATATATATCTTCATTCCATTTAGCTTTGTAATAATCTCTGCATAATATAACTCATCGTAGGCTCTTAGTTTATTTGCAACAAGCTCTGCAGAATCAACTTTTATCTTTGACGAGCATCGTCCTGTCTCAGAACTCTTATATAATGCTGTGTCCAGTGTTCTATTGATTAATTGAGTATACTTCTGTCCTTTCTCGTTAAGCTTAACTTTTAGAAACTCAGAAACAATTCCCGGCTCCATATCCTCACTGTTTTTCCATACAAATTCAAAGCCATACTGGACGATGTACTCCTGACCATGAATATCAGTAGACAGCTCCATCTCATACTTATAATTTTTTCCAATCATATTACAATTAATTGGAATTAAATTAGAATTTGCCATCATTTCCTTTTTATCTTCAATTGTAGCTTTAATAAATGCTAACCCAAAATCAATGCCGGAAAGCACATTTGACTTACCAAAATTATTAAGTGCAACAAGAGCAGTAATATTATCAAAAGAGATTTTTACGTTTGATAAATTTTTGAAGCCATCAATCAAAACAGCTTGAATCTTCATACTGACACATCCTTTTTCTTTTATTGTACTCATAATATATCACCTCGTTTAATAAAACGCAAGTATTTTTTGCGTATTTTTTATATTGATATTATTATATACAATATATTTCAAAATATAAGCAATTTTCATTTTCTTTTTTCGCAAATTCTACTCTCATTTTACTCACCTTTTACTCAACAAGGTTCAATTATCATTCTGCCGCTTCCAGAGAAATTTCTGCAAATTCCTCATCAGTCATGTTCTGGAGCTTACCTAACACCTGCTCTCCAAGTTCCTCCATGTCGCTGTCCTTTATGTGTGGCATTACCTTTCTGATCTGCCCAATCATATCCGTCCTGTCCTGTGTCTCAAACACACACATGAAATTGATTTCTTCTACTGTGAATTTACTCATCTTCTTACATCTCCCTCTGTGATTTTTTCTCGGTTTCCTTTTCCGGTGAAGTACGTTCCGCCTTTTCCTTAAATATCTGATAAGCATATGCAGCTATCTCTCCAGGGCAGCCTTGGCAATATCAGGTTCGGCTTCCCTAACAATCTTTTCTGCTTTTTCTGTAGTTGGAGTATCAAATAAGGCAATGTAATTATCTGGCATAATGATCTGCGCAGTCCCCATATGCTTTAATCTTTTTTTCTCACTCAGTTTTCTATTGTATGTATCTGCATTTCCGATACCACCTCCACAGGTCATTACATCGGTAATGCAAGGATTGATTCTGTCATGTATGATCCTGCACCTGCACGTACCGGTCGGCGGGGACGTCCTGCCAAACATGGAAAACAGCTTTCTGTTGAGACAGATTTTACATTATCCAATAAAAGGATCGGGGATTATTATACCGGTGTCCGTCTGGTTCTGACTAAGATCTTCGGCGACAGGGAAGTCCTTGCCTATGTCACCGCCACTGAAAAAGAACATGTACAAAACGACTGTTTTTCAGTACCGTTTTCCCGGAAGATCTGCAGATTTTCTACGCATGGCAGGAAAAAGCTCCATTAAACCAGACTGGAAGTGATCGGATGAAATACATTCCGCTACTTTTGTACTCATTTCGCTGGAATATTGAAACAAGCTACTATGAGCAGAAAACGTTCTGGTCTTTTTGCAGCTATATGGTGCGAAGCTGCAAAGGAATTGAAATGCCGGTCAATTTGATCAATATCAGTTACTGTGCCATGAAGATTCTGCCTTATCAGAACGAACATTTTTCTGAATACCGCACAAAAAGTGTGCAGGAGTTTCGGTTTGAATTAAGTCAGGGCATTCGCTGGGTAGATGCCACCCAGCTCTTTTTATGTTTGAATCGTCAACCTTCAATTCGATTATGTTTTCATCTCCAAACACATTTTTTCATCCAATGCAATGTTATATTAAATGAAAAAATCATTTGATATCATAACAAAAGTTATATTATTCTCTTCTTATATGTGCATATAATCCCAACTATAATGATAGTTATGTAATAAAGAATAGTACGAGCATTTTTAATTTTATCAGCTATCATAATTCTGTATGCCTCCTTCTTCCATGAGATTACAGCAAACGTAGTAGTAATGTCTATCAAAAGGCTTTTACATATTAGATAAAAGCATGTAAAATTTCTTTTACATAGCTTAATTGCGGTCTATTTAGCTTGTTTCTTGACTACTCAGGAAAAATATTTCTACCCTCGCCCCACCTGTATTTTCAGAATTTGAAAGTTTAATACCTCCACCATATTTTTCAGCCACAGTTTTTGCAAAAAATAGTCCCATCCCATAATGGGCTTCGCCATTTCTACTTGTGTCATCCATAAAAAACTGCTCTGTGCCATGCAGTAATGCTTCTTTTGTAAATCCCGATCCGCTATCCTCCACAATGAATGTCAGCCGGTCATCCTGCTCCTTTGCGTCAATATAAATGATTCCATTTTCTTTTGTATGCTCCACTGCATTCTGAATCACATTCATTACGGCCCGGAGCATTGGATCATAAGCAATCGTTACCTTTTTATCACTTTGTTCCGCCTTCCAATCTATCTTCTGGTGATAGATTTCTACCAGTCCGAGTGCCTGTTCCTTTATATCTGCGAAAAAATCTTCTAACCTCACCGTTGTATAGGTAACATCACTGCAATTCCATGATTTTGTGACATCTATCAACTGTTTTACATAACTTTGTATCTGTGTTGTGCCGTTCAAAACATAAGTGATATTTTTCTTCTGTTCTGTGGTCAGTTCAGTCTCTGAAAGTAGTTCTGCATTTCCCCGTACAATCGTAAGAGGTGTTTTAATATCATGCGCCAAAGCAGACATCTGCTGTTTCTTTTCCTGCTCTGTTTTCCACTGCTTTTCTAAAGATTCTCGCAATGCATCTCGCATATCATCGATTGCCGATAAACAGTCATCAAACTCTTTGATACCGGAACAGGATGTCTCATATTCCAGATTTTGATCCTTTATTTGTCCGATTGCGTCTAATACAGGCTGCATCTGCTTTTTGATTCTTTTTCCAAAACGTATGGACGGAATGATGATAATCGCTACCGCTCCAATCACTGACATAATACTCATCACATTCTGTGGTCCTATAAAATGCTCCCTCAAAAAAGCTGAATGATATTGAGGTGTCAGGCGATATTGCAATACAACATATTCATTTTCCCTTACAATTACTTTATAAAAATATTTCCCGGATGCGTTTCCGTACTTTGCAACATTCCATGCTATCTGTTCGTATTGTTCTGACAGATCTCCACCTATTTTCTCTCCATTCTCTGAAAAGATTACATAATCACAAAGTGCAGGAATCATCTCAGCAGTTACTTTATCCGCACGTAAAATCGTATCATATGCTTCATTAATCTTTTGCTCTGCATAATTCGCCGGATAGATACAGCCCACACTAATCAAAAGGTACAGCAGCAGCCAAGCAACAATCACCAAACCTACTAATGATCCAAGCATGACCAGTACATATCTCATAAAAATCCAGCTGAGTGCATTGCTTCTCTTTACTCTTCCCATTTATATCCAATCCCCCAGACTGTTTTTATCGGTGTATAATCATAATCCGCAAATTTTGCTCTTATATTTTTGATATGCGTGATTATAGTACTGTCATTACTCTCATTGTCAAAGCCAAAGACCGCTTCCAATATCTGTTCCTTCGAGAAAACCTGTCCTCTGTTTTTAGCCAGAAATTCACAGATTTCGTACTCCGCTTTCGTAAGAGGAAGTTCCTTATCATCAACCAATAGTTTCTTTTGAGATATTTGAATACAGACCCTCCCCAAAACCATCCGGACAGAATGTTCCCTGTGCTCTCTTCTAAGATGTGCACTGATCCTTGCCCGAAGTTCCATCACTCCAAATGGCTTTGAAATATAATCATCTGCTCCTAAAGAAAGTCCGTTTACCAGACTGTTTTCCTCCGTTTTTGCCGTAAGAAACAAAATCGGACAATCCACAAGTGCC